>OMET01000049.1_pt1 | contig 47301 bp, 47 predicted proteins | sample 1673841 | NCBI WGS metagenome assembly OMET01 (sample SAMEA103958129, study PRJEB25191) | human gut metagenome | reverse complement strand
TTAGGCAGACAGACCACGCCAAAGGAGTGAGATTATGCAGAATAATGCGAATGAGATGGCTGTGTTTAATACCGCCATCTATGTGCGTCTTTCCAAGGAAGACATCGTTGCGGCGCAATCTGGCCGTGAGAGCAACAGCATTACCAACCAGAAGCAGCTTATTCTGGACTTTCTGAAGGATAAGCCTGAATTTAATATTGTCTCCATTCGTATAGACGATGGATATACTGGGACTAACTATGACCGACCTGCGTTCCAGCTTATGATGAATGACATCAAGGCTGGGACGGTCAATTGCGTCGTTGTGAAGGATTTGTCCCGCTTCGGCCGAGAGTACATCAATGCCGGAAAGTATATCGACCGTCTTTTTCCTTTTTACGGCGTACGCTTGATAGCGATCAACGACAACATTGACACGGTGACGCGCGATTACGCAGATGATTTCAGCATCACGCTAAAAAACCTGATGAACGACAACTATTGCCGCGATATTTCCATGAAAATTCGGAGTCAATTTCAGGTTCGGCGTAAAAACGGAGAATATCTCGGCGCCTTTGCCCCCTATGGTTATATGAAATCTGAAGATGACCATACCAAATTGGAGATCGACCCCTATGCTGCAGGCGTCATTCAGGATATTTTTCGCTGGAAAATTGAAGGAATGAGCCAAGCGGCAATCGCTAAACGCCTGACAGAGCAAAGAGTTCTGGCGCCACTAGAATATAAGAGAAGCATGGGAAGCAGACTCAAGTGCAGCTTTCAGAAGCATGCAAAAGTCGAATGGACTGCTGTCGGCGTAGGACGTATATTGTCAAACCGTGTGTATACAGGGACGATGATACAGGGCGTTCGCACAAGGCCAAATTACAAAATCAAAACAGTGGTTGTAAACCCGCCGGAGAAATGGGTCGTGGTTGAGCAAGCGTTTGAGGCAATTGTCAGTGAGAAAACGTTTGACCTTGTTCAACGCTTGCTGAAGATGGATACGCGTGTCTCTCCCGGGAAAAACGTTGTGTTTCCCCTTGCAGGGATGCTTTTCTGCGCAGATTGCGGAAGCCCCATGGTTCGCCGGACGATTACCGCTTCCGCAGCGAATAAGCAAATATGCTATGCTTGCAGCACTTATAAAAACAGTGGAGCTTGCACAAGTCATGCGATTCCGGAACAGCAGCTTCTGGATGCGGTGCTTGCGTTGCTGCAGAAGCATATCTCCATGGTTGTTCAGATGGATGAGTGCTTAAAGGCGATCCAGGACGCGCCGCTTCAGCATATCCGCGCACGCAAGGCTCAGGAGCGAATGGAAAAAGCTGAGATGGAAGAAATAAAGTACAGGAAGCTGAAAGCTTCTTTATATGAAGACTTCAAGGAGGATATTATCCCGAAAGAGGATTTTCTTGAAATACGGGCACAGTACGATTCTAAAATCACGGATGCGCTGATCGCGAAAGAACAGGTTCAGCGTGAACTCAATTTGGAACTTGACAAATCGGGCCGACGGAGCCAATGGGTCCAAGACCTGATTGCCCATCAAAATATTCCATCGCTTACAAGAGCTGTTGCTGTTGAATGTATGGAACAGATCCGCGTGTATGAAGACAAGACCTTGGAGATTGAGTTTGCGCATGCGCAGGACTATGCCGAGATGTTGGCACAGGTTCAGGAAAGCTACAGCAATGTTGCGGATAGCGATAAGGCGGTGGTTTGAAATGGCAAGAACGAGCAGAAAAAACATAGTGGCTCCGGTGAAATCACCCCCTACACCAAAGACGGAATATTCTGCGGCTTTGTATGCCCGTATCTCGGTTGAAGATGAACGAAAAAGAGAAGCTGACACCATTGGCAACCAAATTCAGCTTCTTCGGGATTTTGCAGGCGAGGATCCGGATATCAGCGTATTTGATGTGTATTGCGATGACGATGTATCCGGGACGGATTTTCAACGCCCGGAGTTTTCCCGCATGATGAACGATATCCGGGACGGGAAAGTAAATTGCGTCATTGTAAAAGATCTGTCGCGCCTTGGCCGAAATCATCTTGAGTCCGGCGAGTTTATTGAGATGGTATTCCCGTATCTGAATGTGCGCTTCATTTCTATTACGGATAGATTCGATTCGCTATATAAGCAGGCAGATATTTCTGTGCAGATAAAGAACCTTCTAAATGAACGTTACGCAAAAGATGTGTCAAAGAAGATATGCTCCGTGATGGAATCCATGCAGAAGCAGGGGAAATACGTGGGCAGTAAGGCGCCGTATGGGTATTTAAGGGATCCGATGGATAAACATCATCTTGTCATAGACCCGGAAGCAGCGCCCATCGTAAGGGAGCTGTTTGAGATGGTTGCTGAGGGCTGCACTTTGCATTATGCAGCTGTCACAATGAATGATAGAGGAATTCCTTCCCCCGGTCGTCATAATTTCAACCTCGGTCTGGTAAAGAGTGATAAATTCAAGAATTCTCTCTGGTATCAACAGACCGTGAGAAAAATCCTGATTGACAGGACATATCTCGGATGGACAATCGGCGGGAAATACCGCTCAGACTTCTATAGCTCGGGGGAGAAAAAAAGCAAGGCAGTCCCCAAAGAAGATTGGATCATTACAAAGGGCACTCACGAGCCAATCGTTTCGGAAGGACTCTTTGATTGCGTGCAAAAATATTTCGATGACCTAAAGCACACGGCAGGAGCAGCGACAAAGTACAACTGTAAAAGCAAGCAGGCGAGTATTTTTAAGGGACACCTGCGCTGCGGGGAATGCGGGAAGGCAATGTTTCTGCGTGCCAAGAAGAACAATGGAAAGACGACATGGTGGTATTACTGTACTCTGCATGAAAACTACAATTCGTCCTACTGCCCCAAAAAGGCGGTGAAGAAAGAAGAACTGGAATCGTCCGTTCTACGCTTGATAAAAGTTCAAATGCAGCTGTTTACCGATGCACAGGCAATCGTTGCATCCTTAAATCAACGAGAGAAAAATAAAAGCCGATATAGAATTTTTCAAGAGCAGATTCGAAGTGTTATGGCAAGGATAGACCTGTACGGTGAGCGGAAAGCCACGCTCTACAGGAGCTTCAAAGAAGGCATCCTTTCCGAGCAGGAATATATCGCTGAAGCGAATGCGTGCGCAACCAAGGCGGATGAGCTTAGGATTTTTGCCCATGAGCTTGAAAAAGAGGCGCAGAAGTATTCTCCCGAGTATAAAGGGAGTATCTACTGGACGGAGCTCATCAAAGAGTATGGCAATCGCACAGAGCTGGACGCTGCAATGGTGGACGCCCTAATTGACGAGGTAGTACTGTTCAACGACGGTCACTATGAAGTGAAGCTGAAGTATCGGGACGAAATGGAAGAGCTTCTCCTCAATGCGGCTCTTTGGCAGAAGGAGGCACAGCGCTATGCCTGAAAAGACGCTTGCCATGTATATTCGCCTTTCTGTCGAAGACGGAGATCTTCGCTCATCAACGGATAAGAGCGAGAGCAACAGTGTTACCAATCAGCGGAAGATCCTTCAAAGCTATATCGAGCAGACTCATGATCTGCTCTCTTATCGCATTACGGAATTCTGTGATGACGGTTATAGCGGAACCAGCTTTGAGCGACCGAATTTCAAGCGCATGATGGAACTGGTTCGCAGAGGAGATCTCCATTGCATTATTGTGAAGGATCTATCCCGCTTCGGCCGTGAGTATTTGGAGGTAGGAGCGTACCTCGAATTGATTCTTCCGCTCTTTGGCACGAGGTTTATTTCGGTCGGCGATGCCTTTGACAGCAATGATTACATCGGAACGACCGGAGGCATGGAACTTGCACTGAGAAACCTTGTAAATGGGATGTACAGCAAGGATCTTTCCCTGAAAATCCGAAGTGCCGTAAAAACCCGCAACCGTAGAGGCTTGTACTGGGGTGGTCAAGCCTTCTATGGCTATCGGTTGGATCCATCGGACAAGCACAAGCTTTTAGTGGATGAAGATGTCCGTACAACGATAGAAAGAATCTTTGAATGGTGCATTGAAGGTTTGAGTACGATGGAAATTGCTAAACGTCTCAATGCACGAAAGATACCATCCCCGGCGGAGCATAAAAGGCAGAACGGAGAGCGCTACAATGGGCGGGTTCTTGAAAGCGAATCGCTGTGGCTTGGCGGAACGGTTCGAAAGATTCTGAACGATGAAAGATATACCGGGAAGATGATAAGCGGAACCAGAGAAACTGTGGGTATCCGCTCGAATAAAATGCGAAGCCTCCCGAGAGAGGATTGGGTCGTTGTTGAGGGAACGCATGAGGCTATCATTTCGCCTGAAACCTATCAGCAGGCGATCAGTGCGCTGAAATCGCGGATACGGACTGTAAATAACAACACTGCTGGAAACCGTTCACAAAATTTGTTCGTCTGTGGGTACTGCGGCCGAAAACTGCAGCGCTCTCACGGGAAACAGGTTCATCTGTTCTGTGTGCGGGCGCGTTTTGAGCATAGCCCCGGATGTGAATCCTTGCATGAGAATGTAGACGCATTGCAGTCTAATGCGCTGCAGGTGGTAAAGCTGCATGCCAAATTGCTGCTTTCAAAATCAGATTATATCAAAAATCTGGACAGCTCCAAGCGTGAGCAGATAAAGAGCCAGATCCGCATTGCTGATATGAGGTTGGGGCACATCAACAGCACAAAGGGATTTCTATATGAGGAGTACCGTGCAGGCAAATACACCAAAGACCGGTTCAAAGAGATCCAGCAAACGAATCAGATGGAATGTGAACGATTGCAGATCCAAATCAAGGATCTGAGGAAGGAACTGGAGGATTGGAGCAAACGGTATGACGCAGCCTGCAACACCACGCAGAGCGTAAAGGATATTCTGGCTCTGTCAGAATATCGTCCGGAAGTGATTGCCCGGCTTGTGGATCAGGTGCGTGTTTTTGAGAACGGGAGGGTCGAAATTGAGTTTCGCAACGTAGATGCATTTGAAAGGCTCCTTTTGCCAGAGAGCATTTCACATCCCATGAAGCACAATGCTGTTTAGCAAAGATGGCCCCAAATTGCTCTCGAACGGGGATGTTGTTATCTGCCAAAATCCCTATTATCACAGCAATTATCCCTATTATCACAGCAGTTTTGCGAAAAAAGCCGATTTTTTAGAAATTTGAGGAGCCAAAAACCCAGTAAAATAGGGCAAAAATTTCCCTCGTCCCTATCTTGACACAAGCAGAGGGATTCGTCATGGGCGTCGGCGCCAAGATGTTTTCCATCGCCGGCCCGGTGATCGTCTACGGCGTCAGCGCCTCCGTGCTTGCAGGGCTGCTCTCGCTGCTGTTTTCTTAGGAGGCGGCGGGATGAACCAGCGCAGGATAGGAAAGCGGACGCTCCTGTTCCCGTCGGCGCCGCGCGTGCGCGCCGCCGCATCGGTCGTGAGCCGGTTTGAAAACGAGGGGCCGTTAGCCGGCCGGTTCGACCTCGTGCTCGAAGACGACACCTGGGGCGAGGACAGTTTTGAGCGGGCCGAATGCCGCATGTTTGAGGCGGCGGTACGCCTGGCGCTCCGCAAGGGGAGCGTGCCGCCGGAACGGCTCGGCTGCCTGCTCGGCGGCGATCTGCTCAACCAGATCATCACGGCCAATTATGCCGCCCGCTCGCTCGAAACGCCGTTCCTCGGCCTGTACGGCGCCTGTTCGACGATGGCCGAGTCGCTGCTGCTCGGCAGCGTGCTCGTGGACGGCGGGTTTGCCGCCAGTGCGGCATGCGTGGCGTCGAGCCATTTTTCCTCCGCGGAACGGCAGTACCGTTATCCGCTCGAGATGGGTACCACCGCCCCCGAAACGGCGCAGCATACCGTGACGGGCGCCGGCTGCACGCTGCTCGCCGCCGACGATAGCGACGGGGCGCAGTTTCACCGGGTGCGCGTGTCCGCAGCGACGATCGGCCGTGTGGTCGACCTGGGCATCACGGATGCGAACAACATGGGTGCGGCCATGGCCCCTGCCGCGTGCGATACCGTCCTGACCCATTTCAAGGATATGGGGCGCACCGAGGCCGATTACGACCGCATCGTGACGGGCGACCTTGGCCGCTTTGGCACGGAGATGCTGCTCTCGCTGTGCCGGGAACGCGGCACGGCGCTCGAGGGGCGGCATTTGGACTGCGGCAACCGCATTTACGGGCCGGATCAGGACGTCAAGTGCGGCGGCAGCGGTTGCGGCTGCAGCGCGGTGACGCTGGCAGCCGAACTGCTGGACAAGCTCGAAAGCGGCGCCTGGCGGCGCATTCTGTTCCTCGCCACCGGCGCGCTGCTCTCGCCGACGGCGGTGCTGCAGGGGGAGAGCATCCCCGGCATTGCGCATGCGCTCGTGATCGAACGGGAGGCGTAACCATGGATTTGTTGATGTATCTGAAGGCGTTCGTCGTGGGCGGGGCGATCTGCGTGGTCGGGCAACTGCTCATCAGCCTGACGCGAATCACGTCTGCGCGCGTGCTCGTGCTGTTCGTTACGCTCGGCGTGGCGCTGGGCGCGCTGGGCTGGTATCAGCCGCTCGTCGAGTTCGCCGGTGCGGGCGCGTCGGTCCCGCTCACGGGCTTTGGCAATACGCTCGCCCGGGGCGCGCTTGAGAGCGCGCGCACGCACGGGGTGCTGGGCGCGTTCCTCGGCGGGCTGCGCGCATCGGCCGGCGGCATCGCCGCCGCCATCCTGTTCGGCTACGTGTTCTCGCTGCTTTCTCGCTCCCGCACCAAATAATCCCCTTTTTGCCATGCCTCTGCCGCCGCAGGGGCGCTTTCCTTTTTGGCGCGTGAAAAACATTCGCGGGCCGGCGCAAAATGTGCTATACTGTGGCGGTAAACTGTGTTACCGGGAGGGATGCACATGTCGATCGAACGGGTACGCGCGCACTTTGCTGCGCTCGGGATGGAGGACCGCATTTTGGAGTTTCCGGTGTCCTCGGCCACGGTGGAGCTGGCAGCGGCGGCGCTCGGCGTGCCGCCGGAGCGAATCGCCAAAACGCTGTCGTTCCGCGACGGGGAAAACGGCTGTCTGCTCGTCGTTGCCGCCGGCGATGCGCGCGTGGACAACCGCCGCTTCAAGGATGCCTTTCATCAGAAGGCCCGCTTCCTGACGCCGGAGGAGGCAATGGCGCTGACCGGCCATGCGGTCGGCGGCGTGTGCCCGTTCGCGGTGGACGAACGGGTGAAGGTATATCTCGACGAATCGCTCCGCCGCTTTGACACCGTCTACCCGGCGGCGGGCAGCAGCAACAGCGCGGTCCGGCTCTCGTGTGACGAGCTGGCGCGTTGCAGCGGCGCATGCGGCTGGGTGGACGTATGCAAGGGCTGGCGCGAAGAGGAGAACGCCTGAGGGACAACCCGGCGCGCGCCCCTTCGATATCCCCATCGCGGGGATGCCCGGCGGCGCGCCGCCGCATCCGGGGACGGCCTGTCCCGGCAGCGACGGATGCGTTGCCGGCGCGTTTTTCCCCGCACGTCACGGCCGCGCCGCAGTTTGGCAGGCGCAGCAGGGCGCTGCGCGCTTTGCTGCGGCGGCGCTGCCGGGCACGCCTTGCGGGAATGTCGAAAATCCGGTATAATGAAAAAAACAGATCCGAACGGAGGCCGGGCGCATGAAACAGACGGTTCTGACCCCCGGCAAGCTGCTCGATGCACACGGGCGACTTGCGCAGGCGGGCTATGCCACGTCGCCGGTGCGTTCGTACGATCGCGGGGCGATCCGCGCCGGGCGGCTGCGCATCAAGGAATGGGACTACTATCTCGTCTACAACGAATCGTTCGGCGTGGCGCTCACGCTGGCGGACAACGCATACATGGGCCTTGTCTCGGTTTCCTTCCTCGACTTTGAACGGGGAGCGGAACAAACCGTTTCGCCAATGTTTCTGTTCCCGATGGGCCGCACCGGCCTGCCCGCCGCCTCGGACAGGGGCGACGTGCGCAAGGCGATGCGCGGCGCGTCCCTCTCGTTTTCGCACGAGGAGGGCGGGCGTCGGCTCGTCGCACAGATCGACCGGTTTCCGGACGGGCAGCCCTTTGCCTGCGATCTGCTGCTCTTCGACGAACCGCAGGATTCCATGGTCATCGCCACGCCGTTTCCGGAAAAGCCGACGGCATTCTATTATAACCAGAAGATCATCGGCATGCGCGCTTCTGGCAGCGTAACGTGCGGCGGCGTCACGCGCACGGTCTCTCCGGAAGACTCGTTCGGCCTGCTGGATTGGGGACGCGGCGTGTGGACATACGAGAATACCTGGTACTGGGGCGCGGCGCAGGGGCTCGTGCAGGGCCGCGTGGTCGGGTTTAACATCGGCTACGGCTTTGGCGATACGTCGGCCGCTACGGAGAACATGCTGTTTGTAGACGGCCGGGCGCACAAGCTCGACCGGTTGACGTTCCACATCCCCGTGGACGCGGACGGGAAGGAGGATTACCTTTCGCCCTGGTCGTTCACCTCGTGCGACGGCCGGTTTGAAATGGTGTTCGAGCCGCTGCTCGACCGGGCGGCATGCACGCGCGTGGCCTGCCTCGTGTCCGACCAGCACCAGGTGTTCGGCCGTTACACCGGGCGCGCGCTGCTCGACGACGGGACGGAGCTGTATCTGAAGGATTTCCTGGGATTTGCGGAAAAGGTGTACAACAAATGGTGAGAGAATTGCAGACGAAACTGGTCATCTGGGACTGGAACGGCACACTGCTCGACGATACGCTGCTGTGCTACCGCATCGCCAACGACATGCGCGTGGAGCGGGGCATGCCCCCCATGGCGGATGTGGAGGAATACCGGCGCGTGTTCCGCTTCCCGGTGATCGAATATTACCGGGCGATGGGCTACACGTTTGAAACGGAAAGCTACGACGACGTGTCGGTGGAGTTCCACCGGCTGTACGAGCAGCGCGTGCCGGACTGCCCGCTGTATCCGGAGGCGCGGGAAGCGCTCGCGGCGGTCCATGCCCGCGGCGTGGAGCAGCTCCTGCTGTCGGTCACGCTGCAAAAGCGGCTGGAACAGCAGGCGCGCATGACGGGCGTGGACGGCTATTTTTCCCGCATCCTCGGCCAGCGGGACGACCTCGGCACCGGCAAGGCGGAAATGGCGCGACAGACCATCCGCGAGAGCGGCCTGCAACCGGCAGACGTGCTCTTCGTGGGCGACACCAACCACGATGCGGAGATCGCCGCTTCCATCGGCTGCCGGGCGGCGCTGTTGACCAAGGGCCATCAGCCGCGTGAAATGCTGCAACGCTGCGGCGCGACGCTGATCGATTCGCTGCTGGACATCCTGCCGCTTCTGTAGGCGGGGGACAGGTCTTTCGTTCTTGCCTTCTGAAAAAGAAGGAACCAGCGATAGCGGAAAAAGCGGAGAAGGGCAAGCACGCCCGCTCCGCTTTTCTTTTGTTGGCTTCCCTTGGCTGGCTTTTCCTTGGCTTTCCTATGATTCCTTCTTTCCGAAAGTTTCTTCCGGGAAAAGGCGCTGAAACGGGCGCCGCGAGGCTCAGGCGGCGTCGTCTTCCGCCTGCGGCCATTCGACGACGGTAGCCAACCCCAGGCATACGCCGTCGTCCCCGGCGCGATACGTCGTGAACGATGCGTCTCCCGGCTCCAGAATCGTGCGCACGGCCTCTCCCGTATGGTTCTTCCCATCGGGCAGCATCTCCACGATCAGATAGGCGGTTTCCGCCGCCGGGGCGATCGTCTCCGGCACGGCGTCCACCGCATATACATCGCGGCGCAGCACGCTGCCGTCGGCGCGCATCTGCTGCACCGCAACGCAGTCGGGCGGGTCCAGCGGCGTAATGTGGACGGTGGCGGAAACGCTCACCCGCTCCACCGTCTCTTCCCCGGCCTCGGCAACGGTCGTGCTTTCGTGCGCGATCGTCTGCGTCATGGTTCCCAGGATGCCGTCGCCCGAAAAGGAAAGGCCCTCTCCGGCCGTCAGGTAGACGCTGCCGTCCGCGCTCTGATAGACCGGGTTACAGTACGCGCAGAAAAAGCGATTGGACTCGATATACAGCGTCCCCTCCGCGCTGCTCTCCGGCCCGATGGAAAAGGTCGCGTCGCTCAGGTCGCAGCAACTGGCCGTGACGCTGCCGTACGCATCCTCATAGGTATAGAGGAACATGGCGTAACCCGCCACGCCCGGGAAGCGCCATCCGTGTCCCCCCTCCTCCTGCACGGCGTACAACCGCCCGCCGTATGCCGCCGCATCCTCCGGACCGATCTCCCCGCCGCCGGCGAGCAGTTCCTTCGCGTGGTCGTTGAAATACGCCTCAAAATCGAACAAATCGAGCGGCTCGAGCGTCACATACACGCCGATGAGCCGATCCACCTCCGCCACCGTTTCCGGCCGCGCAAGCTGGCAGCCCGTCAGCATGGTGGCCAGCAGCAGGCAGAGCAGCGCCGCCCCTTTCCTTCCCTTCCCCTGTCTCCTACTCCTCCGTATCCGCATCGGTCTCCTCCTCCAGATGTCCGTCAAATTTCAGGATGTCTCCCACATCGCACTGCAGATAGTAGCAGATGCGGTTGATCGTGTGGAAGCGCACGCCCTTTGCTTTGCCGCTGCGCAGGATGGAAAGGTTCGCTTCCGTGATGCCGACCAGCGCGCACAGCTCCTTTGCCGTCATGCCGCGCGCGCGCAGCGCCGCGTCGAGATGCACTTCTATCGCCATGCGCCTTCCCCCTCAGATGATGCTGTCGTGGTCGTCCTGCAGCGCCTTGCCGCGCATGAACAGTTCCGACAGCAGCAGCGCGGCAAGCAGCAGCGCCGCCTGCCCGAGCGGCAGCGAGACGGAATACCCGCTCGCGCGCACCGCATCGGCCGCAACCGCCTGCAGCACGTTCAACGCGGCCTGCGAGAGCAGCACCACCGCGAGCGTCGCACGGCTGACGCGCGCAAGGCGGCGGGCGGCGGCGACCGTCTCGCCGCTATACGGCCCGTCGGCAATCGCGTCGAGCAACGGCAGCGCCGTAAGGATGACCGCAATGCCGGCAAGCGAAGGCAGCGCGGCCACAATCCCCCGCAGCACGAGCACCGCATAGCTCGGCGCAAGCGCGGCGGCGGAAAGCGCGGTGTTGCCCTCCCGCAATGCGGCAAAGGACGTCCGCAGCGCTGCTGCCGTGCCGCCGAACGCATCGACGGCAAGCACGCAGGCCACGGCATACAGCAGCGCCCGCAATGCGGCGGACAGACGGGCGGCGTCGGTTTCCCGGACGCGGCACAGGCGAAGCCCGACATAGGCCAGCAACAGCGAATAGACCGTGCCGCCGAGCGCCGAAGCCCCCATCGCTTCCGCCCCTCCAAAGCGCGCCGCCAGCTCCGTCGGATTGATGAACAGATCCATGACAAAGAACAGTACGGCCGAGAGCACGGCCAGCAATGCGTCCGGCCAGACGGCGCGCCGCCGAATCACGCGCAACAGCAGATAGAGCGCCGGCAGCAGGCAAAACAGCGCATACAGCACCCACGCGCCTGCGTTCCCCGCCGCACCGGAAAGCGACAGCGTCCTGAGCAGCGCCCCCAACTGCCGGAACGGAAAAGCAAGCCACAGCAGCGCGCCCACACCGGCCTCCGGCATGGCGAGCGCCGCCACAAGCGAAAGCACGGCCGAAACCGCGACCAGCAGCGGGAACAGACGGCGTTTCAAATGGCATCCCTCCTAAAATTATCGTTTTACAATAATTTACGGTCAGTATACCATCGCTTTCCGCGTCTGTCAATACCCGCCTGGCAAAAGAGGAATTATGCGAGCGGCGGCGCGGCGGACGGGCGGGGGTTGTAGGGTGATGGAGACGGCGTAGCGGGCGCCCCGCGCCTGCGGCGCTTGTCCCTTCTCCCTTTGGGTGCGTTTGCGCGCACGCAAAAACCGCCGGTTGCCGGCGGCGAGTGTGGGCGATGGAGGCATGGCGGGCAGGAGGGCGGCGGTTGCGGGCGACGGAAGTGGTGCGGTGGACGGGCGGCGGTTGCAGGCCGGCGGAGGCGGCGCGGCGGACGGGCGGGGGTTGCAGGGTGACGAAAACCGGGTGGGCGACGGGTGCGGGGCGTTGGAGGCATGGCAGGCGGATGGGCGAGGGTTGCAGGTGATGGAGGTATGACAGGCGGGCGAGTGCGCCGGGGAAGCGCGGGCATCCATGCCATGAGCCGGAGCGGCATGCCATTCGCTCCCATTGCTTCGGCGGGAACGACGGAGGCGGAAACGGGGCGGAAGGAACGGCAGGAAAACGGCAGAAAAGGGAAAGGGAAGGCGTGGAATGGGAAAAAGAAATCATGCGGGCGGCGGCGCGACGAGTGAAACAAAAGGAACGGACAAACGACAAACGCGGCGGCACGGAGCAGCGGAGGGGGCGGCCGTGCCAACGCCCCGGCGCTGTGCGCGCAAAGCGCGCCCGCAGACGCGCCTTTGCGCGCCGGCAAAGCCGTACCCGCCGCAGAGCGGCGGGTACAGAGACTGCTTCATGGCGGCGGCGCGCCGGCTTCATCATTGCGGCGGCGAACGTCGGCCCGGAAACGCCGGATCAAAAAGGGCGGCAGGGAAAAGGCTCGCCCCGGCGCCGCCGTCCGTCGGTCAGCCGACGTCCTTCCCCCACGCCTGTTTGACGGCGTTGGCGCGCAGGTAGCCCTCTTCTCCCCAATACGTAATCTTGATATACTTGCCGTCCTCGGTCGTTTCGAGAATCCGGACGGAGGTATCGGTCGGCACCTTGACGATGCGCTCGCCGCCGCCCGGCTCGGTCATGAGCCATACGGTCTGGCGGATGAGGTTGGCGTCCTCGCGTGTGTCGAGTTCTCCCTCGACCATCGAGAGATACCCGCGCTTGACATATCCCTCCCTGCCGTCATGACGCACCTTCACCCAGGCGTCGCCCTCAAGCAGCACCTCGACCTCATCGCCAAGGGACAGCTTCTTCACCGATGCGGCGCTGTCCTTGCCCTCCTTGCGCATGCGCGCCCCGTCCATCGTAATCCAGGCGCTCGGATTGGGGAGTTCCGGCTCGTCAAAGATATTCTTCTGCAGCTCGTTGTACTCCGAGAACGACAGCGTGGTCCTGAGCGCGTTGCGCAGCGCGCGCTGCGACGGCTCGTTTGTAGAAACCTCGACCGTGGTGCCGGGGCAGGCATAATAGTAGAGCCACTTGGCGTCCTCCACATACAGGCGCACGCACCCGTGCGACACATTGTCGCCGAGGTTGTTGAACGCGCCGCGCTTGAGGGTGTTCACATCGCGCGAAGAGAACATGATGGAGTGAAAATAGATGTCCCCGACGATCTGCGTCCAATACCGGGCGTATTCATTCCCAAAGTTGGCGAACTTGCCGAAGCGCTCGCGCCCGCCGATCTTCCAGATGCCGGAGGGCGTGGGCGTGCCCTCATCCTCCGGGTCCTCCGGGTCAAGCTCGGTGCGGCCGGTGATGCACAGGAAACGGCGGACGATACGGGTATACTCCCCCGCCTCGTCGCGCTCGTAAACGGTGACGATCTGGTTGCGCAGGTCGAGGAGAATATAGTACTTGTCCGGATCGGTGTTCTTCAGCTCATCGAGCGCCTTTGCCGGGCGCGGCACGGACAGAGCCGCAATCACGGCGAGAGCGCACAGCAGGCAGGAAAGCGCTCGCTTCATCCATTCTCTCCCATTCGACGGTTCTCGCTATGCAAACAGTATGCGCGGGCAGGGCGCTTCCTATCCCTGCCCGCTGATTCGCTCAGAAGATGCGGAACGCCATCAGGAAATGGCTCGGCCAGTAGGAGCCGCTCAGCACCGTGGAGGTGATGCGAACCTTGCCGGCGCCGGAGCTGGCATCGATCATCTTGCCGCTGCCGAGGTAGATGCCCACGTGTCCCGTCGCCATGGAGGTGTCGGAGAACACCAGGATATCTCCCCGCTTGATGTCGCTCATGCTCGTGATCTTCTTGTACTTGGTACAGCTGCGCCAGGCGATGGAGGTCATGTAGCTCTGCTTCACGCCCGCCTGGTTCAGGCACCAGTACACAAAGCCGGAGCAGTCGAACGAGTTCGGCCCCTTGGCGCCGCGCACGTACTTGCAGCCGAGCTTGCTCTCGGCCACATCGATGAGCCGTTCCACGCCGGAGGAGCTGCTCGACGAACCGGAGGACGACGAACCGGACGACGAGCTGCCCGACGAGGACGAACCGGACGACGAGCTGCCCGACGAGGACGAGCCGGACGACGAGCTGCCCGACGAACTTGAGGAGGACGCCGCCTTCTTGGCGCTGCTGGAATTGAGCGTTTTCAGCGTGACCGTGCCGACCTTGCCGTCGGCGCCGAGACTGTTGCGGCGCTGGAACGCCATGACGGCTTCCTGCGTGATCTCGCCAAAGTACCCGGTCGCATTGGCCGCGCGCATGTAGCCCAGTTCGGCCAGCCGCTTCTGGATGGCGGTCACATCGCTGCCGCTGTCGCCAAGCTTGATGACCTTGGCCTGCGCATCATCCGACAGCAACAGCGCCTTGGTCGCCGGGCCGACGTTGCCGTCCACGACGAGCCCGTTGGCCGCCTGAAACTCGCGCACGGCGGTAGCGGTCGCTTTGGTGAACTCGCCGCTCGCCTTGCCGTCGTAATAGCCGAGTTTTTGAAGCCGTTCCTGGAAGATCTTGATCTCGTCGCTCTCGTCGCCAACGGAGTAAAACTTGGAGACGACCTCGCTGCTGTACAGCTTTTCCATCGTCACGTTGCCGACCTTGCCGTCCCCGGCGAGCTTGTTGCGTTCCTGGAATTCCTTGACGGCCGCTTCGGTCTTTTCTGCGAACGTGCCGGTGATGTTGCCCTTGTCAGTGATGTAGCCCAGTTCATAGAGCCGCTGTTGCACGGCCCTGACATCCTCGCCCTCGTCGCCGATCTGCATGACGTACGCCTTGGCCTCGCCACCCATGAGCATGGCATACGTCTGGCTGCCGACCTTGCCGTCGCTGGTCAGGCCGTTGTGGCGCTGGAACGCTTCGATTGCGCTCTCGGTCAGCGGGCCGAAATGCTCCGTCGGCTCGTCGGAATCCATGTAGCCGAGTTCCATCAGCCGCGTCTGGATGGTGGCGATGATCTCGCCGTCATCGCCCTCCTCGAGCATTTCAAACGGCGTGGCCGTGGGCTCCGCCACCGCGGCGTCATCGTCGACGGCGTCGTTCGTGTCGCCGCCATTCTGCGCGTCGCCGGCGGCATCATCGGCGCCGTCAATCACGATTGCGTCGCTTTTGGGCGACTCGACCGGCGTGTCCTGAAGCACCGGGACGTTGGTCGCCGCAAGCTGCGCGCTGAGATCGCCGCCGACGGCGGCCTGCGTGGGTGTGCGGCCGGAGGGCAGCGCGATGACGAGGATCAGTACGGCAACGAGCACCAGGCTCATCCCGCCGATGCCGTACCAGAGCGTGCGCGGCGGCAGGCTCGTCAGGAACTGATAGAGCCGGTGGCCAAGGCGCTTGAGCGCCTGCCAGGCAAGCGTGCCCAGCTTTTTGAACAACGCGACAAGAATCCTGCCAATCTTTTTGAGCAGCACCCGTGTCCGACGCCAAAAGCGTTTCATGCGAGTACTTCCCCTTTCCTAACTGTGTCGATATCTGTCCGCATGGAACCAGTATACCAGACAACTGTGTCCATTCCTTGAACAAAGGATAAATTCTTACCGCGAAAGCCCTTCCCTATATGCGATAAAACTCCCCGCGGCGGTAGTCCTGAATCGCGCTGCCGTACGCGGCGAAATCCTCCAGCACGCGCCCGGTGCCGATGGCCACGCAGGAAACCGGGTCCTCCGCGAGGCGACAGGGCACGCCGGTATGCTCTGCGATGTAGCGGTCGAGCCCGCGCAGCTGCGCGCCGCCGCCGGTCAGGCAGATGCCCGATTCCGTAATGTCCGCCGCAAGCTCCGGCGGCGTCTGCTCAAACACCGCCCGCACGCGTTCCATGATCTGCCGAAGCGGTTCGGCCATGGCGTCCACCAGCTCGTTGGTCGCCACGGGTACCGACTCCGGCAGCCCGGTGGAGAGGCTGCGCCCGCGGATCTCCACAACCTGCTGCTCCTTCTCGATGTGTGCGCGGCCATAGGCGATCTTGATATCCTCGGCCGAACGCTCGCCGATGGCCAGCTCGTGCTTGCGCTTCATATATCGCATAAGCGCCTGATCGAATTTGTCGCCCGCCACGCGCACCGAATCCGACAGCACCACGCTGCCGAACGAGATCACGGCGATATCGGTCGTGCCGCCGCCGACGTCAAGCACCATGCTGCCGCGCGACGCCGCAATGTCCACCCCGGCGCCGATGGCTGCAGCGATCGGCTCCTCGATCAGATAACAGTAACGCGCGCCCGCTTCGGCCGCCGCCTCGACCACACAGCGCTTCTCCGCCTCCGTCACGCCGGACGGCACGCAGATCACCACGCGCGGTTTGAAGAGGAAGCGCGTTCCCACGACCTTTTTGAAAAAATGGTGCAGCATGCGCGCCGTGACGTCAAAATTGGAAATTACGCCGTCCTGCAACGGACGCACGACGGCAATCTCCGGCGGCGTGCGGCCGATCATGGCGCGCGCCTCCTCCCCGATGGCCGTCAGGCGGCCCGTGCGCCGTTCCACCGCGACGATGGACGGCTCGCGCAACACGATGCCGCGATTTTTCACATAGACCAGTATGCTGGAAGTCCCAAGGTCGATGCCGATGTCGGAGGTATCGAACAGGCCCATTGCTTCATCCCATCCTCAAAAGTATATAGATAAATACAGTATACTGCCCCGGCGGTGTATGCAACAAGGAAACAAACTATGAACAGTGGCGAACCGGATGCGGGCGGCACGGCGAAACGGACAACAGCCGTTGCCGGAGCCTGCGGACGGGATGGGACGAGCAAGGTGGGCGGGGCGGCGGGACGGACGGCTGCCGTTGCCGGACCTGCGGACGGGATGGGACGAACAGACCGGGCGGGCGGAGGAGACGGGCCCGAAATGCAGACAGGAAGTCGCGGAGCCGAGGACGGCGCAACAAAAAAGCGTCCCGCCCGATCTTCCCGGGTGGGACGCTTAACCGTCTTTGCGGTTTCCGCCGCTGCCGACAGGGAACATCCCCGCGGCCGCCATACGGATGGTCAGACGCTGCGGACGACCTTGCCGGAACGGAGGCAGCGGGTGCAAACGTTCATCTTCTGCGGCTTGCCGTCCACGACGACGCGCACGCTCTGGATGTTGGGCGCCCAGCTCCGCTTCGTCTTGCGATTGGAGTGGCTGACCAGATTGCCGGACATGACGCCCTTATTGCAGACTTCGCAATACTTACCCATAGAGTCCACCTCCTTGTCAAAACTCGAACGGAGCTATTCTATCATGCGCCGCGCACTTTTGCAAGCACTATTTTTCCGTGTTTTTCGCTTTTGCCCCCGTAGCGCCGGGTATGGGAGCAGGCGGCGGCGGCAATGCTCTTTTCAGATGAAACGCATACGGCCCCGGCCGGCGGATCAGGAGGGATTTCATGCTCACGCAACGGGAACTGACGCGGTATTTCAAACGGTTGCGCTACGGCGGCCGCAGCGCGCCGGCGCGCGCGCTCGACTATGTCGCACTGCGGCTGATCCTGCTGGTCGCCGCTTTCCTGTTCTTCCGGTTGCGGATGGACACGGTCCACGCGGCCATCCTCGCGCTGATCGCGCTTGCCGCCGCCACGCTGCTGCTGCACGCGGCCCGGGAGGCGGCGATGGCGCGCTTTGTCCGCGCGGAGACCCTTCGCATCCGCCGCCTGCTCGTGTGCGAACAGTTGCCCTATCTGGACCCGGCAGACTTCCTCCTGCTGTGCCGGCGCGCCTGCGGTCCGGGCAGCCCGGTGGCGCTGCAGCGCGCCGAGCCGGTCGGCGCGGATGCGCTGTTGCCGTTGCTGCGCGCCGCAACCGGGCCTGTCTCCGTCTGCTCAAGCTCCGGCTTTACGCCTGCCGCCGAGGCGTTCGTCCGGCGCGCGCCGCACCGGGCGGAGTTGATCGGGCCGGCGGCGCTGGCGGCCGCGGCCAAGGAGAACGACCCGTTTTGGCCCGGCGACGAGGCGGTACACGCCTATATTGCGTCGCAGTGTGCCCGGCGCGCGCCGCTGCGGGTGCTGGTTGTGCAGGCGGCGGCCGGGCTGCGCGCAGGCGGGGCGGTCAAAAAGTATCTGCTCACCGCCGCCGTGCTGTTGTTCGCCTCCTGTCTGACGCGCTTTGCGCTCTACTACCGCATGCTCGCGGGGCTGTGCATAACCCTCGCCGCCGTGAGCGTAATGCTCTCCCGCTCGTCGCACGCAAAACGCCCGGATTGACATATCCTGAAAGGGAAGCCGTGCGGGAGGGGGATCTTCATCGATATCACGCTCTGGATCTACGATCATGTCGCGGGAAGCGGGCGTCTGTTCTCCCTGCCCCCGTGGGCGCAGATGCCGTTCGTCACACGGCTGTCCCTGCCCGTGCGCACCTTTGTGGGCCGCTCGCACGCTTCGTTTGCTTGGAGCGACCGCCGCGCGCTCGAGGCGCTCGACGCGCTCTGCGCGCAATCGCCCGTGTCCTTTTGCGTTTGCCGCGCATTTGCCGATCCGGCTTGCCCAAGTCCGCACGGCGGCGGCACGGCGTTCGACCTCGGCCGCGAACTGTCGGGGGCGGATCGTGCGCGGCTGCGACGCGCAGCGCTCGACAGCGCGCGCTTCCATCGCGTGGAGGCCGACGCGCTTGCCCCGGACTGCCTGCACCTCGAAGCGCTCCCGCCGCGCACGCTGCGCGCCGGCGATGCGGGCGCGGATGTGTGCCGTCTGCAGGCGCTCCTGCTGCGCGGCGGCGCGGACGGGCTTGCTTTGACCGGCACCTACTGCGAACGGACGCAGCGGGCGGTGCTGCAATGCGAGCGCAGGCTCGGCCTCCCGGCGGACGGCCTCGCCGGCGCGCAACTGCTTCGCGTCCTGCCGGCGCTTTGCCGGGCGGCGGAGGACGGAACGGCCGCGCCGCAGAATTCGCGTTGCCGGTTTTGTCAGATTATGGTAAAATGAACTATGGATACCCCTTCCGGCAAACGATCCAATCTCCTGAACTACCTGTTCACCACCCTCATCGTGGTGGCGCTGGTGGTCATTTATCTGCTCACCGGGCAGCGCCAGACGGCGCCCGCCGGCGGGGAGGACGCTACCGCCCCGTCTCCGTCGAGCACGTCGTTCGGCAGGCCCGCCTATGCGTTTGTGGAAGACCTGTCCCTCTATGGCGTAACGGCCGTGGAGACGGACGGCGGCTATCTGCTTACGCTTGCCGGCTCGGACGGCGCCGCAAGCGCCGCCGGCACGCTGACGCTGTCCCTCTCAAACGGGCTGGTGGCCGGATTTGTGCTTTCGTTTCCGGCTGTGGAGCAGCCGGACGTGGACGGGAGCGCGATCTCTGCGGCGCTGCAATCGCGCGCGCAGGAGGAGGCCGCCCGGCAGGCGGAGGCCATGGAGACGATTCTGGGCGCAGTGCTAAGCGCTTTTGACGCCGAAGGCGCGCTGCCGGCTACCGTTCGCGCCCGCTGGTGCGCGCAGTTCCTGCTGTTGCAGAGCGGGGACGGCGGCAAAGAGGATGCGCACGACGGTTTCCAATTCGAGACCTATCCCACCGGCACGGGCAACCGGATGCGGCTCTGCTGCGCGGTGCTGGCGCCGTAACCGGTGCTATCAGGACAGGTTTGGGCTGGGCTTTGGGAGGCTGGTTCTTTTTCTTTCGAGAAAGAAAAAGAACCAAAAAGAAAGCCATCAAATTATGGTAAAGACGGGTAAGCGCCCGTCCTTTTCCGTCTTTTCAGGTTACACCGGAAGAGATTCAGGGATACGCCTGTGGCGCGCGACAGCCGTCGAGCGCCGCTGCGGCTTGACGGCCGTTACCGAAACACGCGCACGCGCCCGGCGAACACGTGTACGAGCGTCTCGGCCAGGCTGCTGTTGCCGCCCGTGAGATCATAGACCGTCAGCCGTTCCGGAGCCATGCCCATGAGCAGGCGCACGATCCCCTCCTCGGAACAGTCCACATATTCGATGCGCACGTCGGAATCGTCCGTCAGCGTACAACTGCCATCCGGGTTCAGGCACACGGAGATCTCCCCAATACGGCGGCCGGGACCGTTCGACAGCGAGGTGAGCAGCCCCATGAGTTCCTTCCATTCGCTGCAGAGCATCCGGTCCGCTGCGGCGCGCTCCACACAGAGCTGCCACGTCTCCATCCGCTCGCGCATGCGGAAGCGCAGATACCCTTCCACGTTCATCTCGTTTTCCGTCGCCAGATACGCCTCTACCTCGCGGCGCACCTCGTCAATCCGTTCGAGGCAGCGCGCGCGCTCGAGCGCGTCCGCCAGCACCTCCTGCTTTTGCGGCAGGTCGAGCGGCAGCGCATCCGCCATATGCGCAAGTTCAAAATACTGCAAATCGCGGCAAAGCAGCGCCGCCACCGCTGCAGACAACCGTTCGAGCGCATCGCGCCCCTGTACCGAAACGGCGACGCCGCCCGGCAACGGCTCGGTGCGGAAGGCGCAGCCCGTCTGTGCCAACCGACGCGCCAACAGGCGCTCCAGATCCACATCATATTTCTGCGTATGCAGCGTGCGCACGATCATCGGCTCTCTCCCTCAAAGCAGTTCATTTTATCCTATGCGGCAGCGCCGCATTTTGGCATTAGTATCTCCCTGAAACCAAAAAACGCCGCTGGAATCATTCGGCAATCGTCAATCGGCAAAAGTGACATAATCCATCCATAATCGTACACAAATGAGACATGAGAAGCATGTTGCGCGTTCAAATTTTTCGGTTAATATAATGGCAGACGGAAACCACAAAAAAGGAGATGTGGATCAATGGAGTATAACGATTGGTATGAACGATATCAGCAATACCAGCAAAACAGCGCGCAGCCGTCCGGCAACCCCCAGCAGAAGCCGCCGCGGAAAAAGCGGGAGCGCAGCGGCGTGGGCGTGCCGACGCTGGTGGCCTGCATGCTTGTGACCGCACTGCTCGGCGGCGCGCTCGGCGGCTTCATCGGCCGCGCATCCGGCCAGCAGGTGGCGAATGACCCGGTTGCGACGCAGGCGCAGACGGCCACGGCCACCCCGTCCACGGCGGACAACAGCACAAGCGCCTCGGACAATACCGCAAACGGCAGCGCTTCCACGCTGCTCACGCAAAGCGGCGCCGCCAGCGGCCTGACCCGCGCGCAGATCGTTGAGATTGCGGCGCCCTCCGTCGTCGGCATTGACGTGGAGTATCCGTCCTCCGGTTACGGCGGCGGCATCGACTACTTCTTCGGCGGCGGCAACAGCGCCGGCCAGGTGCAGACCGGCAGCGGCAGCGGCGTAATCGTCACGTCGGACGGCTATATCGTCACGTGCAACCACGTTGTGGAGGATGCGACAAAGATCACCGTCATTTTGAACGATGAAAACACCTATGAGGCCACGCTCATCGGCACCGACGCGCGCAACGATCTGGCCGTCATCAAGATCGATGCGACCGGCCTCTCCCCCGCCACGCTTGGCGACTCCGACATGCTCACCGTCGGCGAGGATGTGGTCGCCATCGGCAATCCGCTCGGCGAGCTGCGCGGTACGTCAACCGGCGGCATGGTCAGCGCGCTCAATCGTGAGGTGTCCGTCGAGGGCACGACCATGACGCTGATCCAGCATGACGCGGCGGTCAGCCCCGGAAGCTCCGGCGGCGGCCTGTTCAACAGCAGCGGTTCGCTCATCGGCATCGTAAACGCCAAGGCCAGCAGCGATGACGCCGAGGGCATCGGCTTTGCGATCCCGGTCAACAGCGTCAAGCAGATCATCTCCGACCTCATCGAGCACGGGTACGTCAAGGGGCGCGCCTACCTCGGCGTGAACACCCAGAACGTGACGCTGATGCCCACGGGCGGCAACGGCGGCTGGGGCGGTTTCTTCGGCTACTCCGGCACGAGCTGCGTGCTGGTGACGAACGTCTTCTCCGGCAGCGCTGCGGAAGCCGCCGGCATCCAGTCCGGCGACCTGATCCTTGCGGTGGACGGAACGGAGGTTTCCTCCACGGACGATCTTTCCTCCCTGATCAATGCATACAATGCCGGCGATCAGGCAACCCTAACGATACAGCGGGACGGAGAGCAACTGGAGCTCACCGTCACCTTCGGGGAAGCGACCCCCGACAACTGACCGAAACGGTCATTGCGCCAAGAGCGATGACATACCCCAACCATCCTTGATCCCGCCGCGCCGCCCATCCCCCCCGGGCGGCGCGGCACCCTTTTGGGCCGTTTGTGCAAACCATCTTGACAGGCAACGCCCGGCATGGTACTATGCCATAGAAATCGAATATTGTCTTATCCAGAGTGGCTGAGGGAACGGCCCGATGACGCCCGGCAACCTGTCCCGGTGGGACAAGGTGCCAATTCCGGCAGCAGAAATGCTGAAAGATGAGCTTGTTTCTTCGGGGTCTCATCTGATGAGACCCTTTATTTTATGAACCGGGAGGGTTGAATGTATGGAAAATCTGCGCCTGTTTACGTCCGAATCGGTTACGGAAGGACATCCGGACAAGGTGTGCGACTGCATCAGCGACGCCGTGCTCGACGCGCATCTGCGCGAGGACCCGGACGCGCGCGTGGCCTGCGAGTGCTGCGCCGCACCGGGGCGGGTGTTCGTCATGGGAGAGATCACCTCCCGCGCGCAGGTGGACATCCCCGCCATCGTGCGGCAGGTCGTCTCGGACATCGGCTATACCCGCCCGGAGTACGGCTTTTCTGCCGACGCACTGCACATCGACGTCGCCATCGACGCGCAATCGCCCGATATCGCAAGGGGCGTCAACCGTTCGCTGGAAGCGCGCGAAGGCGCGACGACCGACCGCTTTTGTACCGGCGCGGGCGACCAGGGCATGATGTTCGGCTTTGCCTGCGATGAAACGCCGGAGCTGATGCCGTTGCCCATTGCGCTTTCGCATGCGCTTGCACGGCGCCTGGCCGACGTCAGAAAGAGCGGCCTGCTGCCGTTCCTGCGGCCGGATGGCAAAAGCCAGGTGACCGTGGAGTATGTGGACGGGCAGCCCCGCCGCGTGGATACGGTCGTGCTCTCGGCCCAACACGACGAGATGGACATGGCGGCGCTCTCTGAGGCGCTGAACGAACACGTCATTTGCCCCACCATCCCCGCATCGCTGACGGACGCGCGCACGCGCACGCTCATCAACCCGACCGGGCGCTTCGTCATCGGCGGGCCGCAGGGCGACACCGGGCTGACCGGCCGCAAGATCATCGTCGATACGTACGGCGGATACGCCCGGCATGGCGGCGGCTGTTTCTCCGGCAAGGACCCGACCAAGGTGGATCGCAGCGCCGCCTATGCGGCCCGATATGTGGCCAAAAACCTCGTGGCCGCCGGGCTTGCACGCCGCTGCGAGCTGCAACTGGCGTACGCCATCGGCGTGGCGCATCCCGTCTCCGTGCTGGTGGATACGCAGGGCACCGGCGTGCTGCCCGACGATCTCCTCGAGCGGCTCATACGCGACCAGTTCGATCTGCGGCCCGAGGCAATCATCGAGATGCTCGACCTGCGCCGTCCGATTTACCGGCAGATCGCTGCCTACGGCCACTTCGGCCGCACGGATGTCGACCTGCCGTGGGAGAGGACCGACCGCGTGGACGCGCTGAAAGCAACCGCCGACAGGCTGTAAAACATCGACGGGCGGGCGCAAAAGCGCCCGCCCGTTTCCGCCTGCGGATCGCCGTGCTATTCCGCCGTTCGATAGGCGGCGAGGATCTCGCCAAAGTATACGGTATGCGGATCCCCGTCCGGCGTTGCCTGGTTGTCCCCATAGTAGCGGGCGCGCAGCGCGCCGTCGAGAAACGAGAGGTCGCTCTCGGTCTTGAACAGCACACGGCATTCAAAATGCATGGCGCAACCGGCCAGCGGCGCCGCCCCGCCGGCGCGCGGCTCGAGCAGCGACAGCCCGCATGCGGCGAGTTTGTCCCCCTCCCGGCCGGAATGCGCGCCGCAATAGGCCAGCGCGTCGGTCATCGCCCCCTGTGCGGGCACGCTGACGGTGAAGCGGCCGCTTTGCTCCATCAACCCGTGCGTGTAACGGCTCCTCCGCACGAACACGGTGCAGACCGGGCGACGCCACACCACGCCAAACTGTGCCCAACCGATCGTCATGGGATTGCCGTCCACCATCAAAAACGCACCCTCGTGCATCTGCGCGCACGCCTCGCCGATCAGATCCCGATAGCCTTCCATCTGCAAAACCTCCGCTCCCCCGCCGTTTTCACAGCCGGCTTATTTTGTTTATCTTATCACATGCCAACAGCGCGTGCAATTCCTCCCCCGGTTTCCCGGCCGGGCAGGGGGGCCATCCCCCGCGCGCCGGCATTTGTTCTTGACATATGGCAAAAACGTGCTATACTGATAATCGACATATGTCAGAAAGGAGTGGTTCGCATGCCGAGACCGCCGCGTTGCCGCCGCGTTTGCGCGCTGCCGGATCAGACGGAGTTCGGCCCATCCCGTACAGCCTGCCCCGGCGGGCCGATCGTCATGACGGTGGACGAGTACGAAACCATCCGCCTCGTCGACCTGGGCGGCCTGACGCAGGAGCAATGCGCCGCACAGATGGACGTGGCGCGCACGACCGTCACCGGCATCTACGACAGCGCGCGCAAAAAGCTGGCCGACGCCATCGTCAACGGGCGGCGGTTGCGCATCGAGGGTGGCAGTTACCGCCTTTGCGACGCCTCGGGCGCCTGTCCGCGCCATGCGCACCACGCCTGCCCGCGCTGCGGACAGAGCGCCGCCCCATGCGGCACGTCTGCACGGAAGGATATGAAACGCCCCGAAGGGGCACCATACGATAAGGGAGGAACAAACCATGGATGAAGCAACCTGCAGCCACGACTGCGCTTCCTGCGGCGCCGAATGCGCCTCGCGCACGCAGCCGCAAAGCCTGCTCGAGCCGCCGAACGCGCTTTCGCACATCGGACACGTGATCGCCGTCGTCAGCGGCAAGGGCGGCGTGGGCAAATCGCTCGTCACCTCCGCGCTCGCGGTGCAGCTCAACCGGCTGGGCAAACGCGTCGGCATCCTCGACGCGGATGTGACCGGCCCCTCGATCCCGCGCGCCTTCGGCCTTGGCGAACGTGCGGAGGGCAGCGACGCCGGGATATTCCCCTGCCGCACCGCCTCCGGCATCGAAGTAATGTCCATCAACCTGCTGCTGGCCGACAGCGGCGACCCGGTCGTCTGGCGCGGGCCGTTGATCGCGGGTACGGTCAAGCAGTTCTGGACCGACGTGGTGTGGGGCGACATCGATTTCCTGCTCGTGGACATGCCGCCGGGCACGGGCGACGTTCCGCTGACGGTGTTCCAGTCGCTGCCGGTGGACGGCATCGTGGTCGTCACTTCGCCGCAGGAGCTGGTCGGCATGATCGTCGAAAAGGCGGTGCGTATGGCCGAAATGATGCATGTGCCGGTGCTCGGCGCGGTGGAAAACCTCTCCGGGTTTCGCTGCCCGGATTGCGGCGCGGTACACGAGATCTTCGGCGGCAGCAGCATCGCACAGGTCGCGGCGCGCCACGGCATCCCGGAGGCTGCGCGCCTGCCCATCGATCCGGCGCTCGCGCAACTGTGCGACCTGGGCAGCATCGAACAGCTCCCGGAGGACTGTCTGAAGGAAATGGCCGCCGCGCTCGACGCGCGCCTTGCGGCCGCAACATCAAGCGGAAAGGAAGCGTAAACGGATATGAAGATTGCCGTTACCTATGAAAACGGTCAGGTGTACCAGCACTTTGGCCACACCGAGCAGTTCCTGCTCGTCGATACCGAGAGCGGCGCGCGCGAGGTGGTCGCGGCGGAGGGCGCCGGGCATGGCGCGCTGGCCGGATTTCTCGCCGCACGCGGCGTGACGCACCTGATCTGCGGCGGCATCGGCGCCGGTGCGCAGGAGGCGCTGCGGCAGGCGGGCATCGCCATCTGCGGCGGCGTGACCGGCAGCGTGGACGAGGCGGTGCGGGCGCTTGTCGCGGGCACGCTCGTGTACGACCCGGCGGCGTGCTGCACCCATCATGATCATTTGGAAGGCCACACCTGCGGCCATGGGGCGCACGGCTCCGCCGGATGTGCGGCGCACCACCACGGCGCAGGGCATACCTGCCACCACGGCAACTGCAACGGCTGACCGGAACGATTGGACCCTGTGCGGCGGCGCGCGACGGATCTCGCGCGCCGCCGTTTTGTCGCCGCTTCATCCGGCGCCCACCGATTCCCGGCGGGCCTTTCGTCGTCCGCGCCGTCCGTCAACGCAGGGCGCGCAGTTTTTCGTTGAGCTTGCGATAGACGCGCGCCTGAAACCACGGTTCCGTAGAGGCCGCCACCGCCTCGTCCAGCCCGAACCAGCGCACGGCGCTGTTCTCATCCGCCTTGACGGCAAGCGGACCGCCTTCGTCCGCTTCGATCAGATACGTCACGTTCAGATGCAGATGCGAGGACACATAGGCGCCGCGTTTTTCATGGCCGTCCACGGTCAGCGATTCGATCGAAAAAATGCCCGGCAGCGCCAGCCGCACGCCGGTCGCCCCGCTCTCCTCCCGTACCTCGCGCAGCGCGACGGCAGCCAGATCCCGCTCCCCATCGGCATGGCCGCCCAGCCAGGACCAGGAATGATAGATGTTGTGGTACACCATCAGCACCCGGTCGTGCGCGGCGTTCACGGTCCAAGCGGAAGCGGTCATATGCGCCAGAACGCTGCTGCGCTCGAACACCGCAGCATTGGTTTGCAATTCCTGCAGGATTGCCGCACGGTCGCGCGCCTCCTGCTCGTTGTACGGTTGATATGCCTCGATCTGGCGAATGATATCCATTGCTTCCTTCCTCCTTTTTCGCCGAAGCCAATGCCCGGTCGCCGTGGATTACGGCGACACGCGCAGCACCCAGTCATCCGTATCGCACGCGCCGGCCGCGTTGTCGCCATAGCAGGTGACGGTGCCGTCGGCGTGCAGCACCGCCGCGCCAAGCCGTCCGTGCGCACAGGAAGTATGGCAACAGCAGCAGCGGAAGGAACAGCAATGGAAAAACCAGGCTCGAAAAGACCATACCCCAACCGTCCCTCGACATAGATCGATTATATTATTATACCAACGGGCTCGCGCCGTGTCAAATTCGCTTCGCCATTTGTGGTGACACCCCGTCCCAATTACGGAGGAAAACAAGATCAAGTGGTTCGTTAGTGGGGCGCCGTATGCAATTTGGCAGGAGAAAAGGCCTCCCGGGGTAAGCGCGGCGGGCCTTGCCGCAAAGCGGGTTGCAGGCGCGCGGCAAACACGATAGAATAAGGAAAGATCGATCCATCCGAGGGGAGGGCGCCATGCACGCACGCGTCCGTACAGTCGACACGGGGCGCTTTGCCCGCATCATTGCCGTAAGCGATATCCACGGCTCGGACGCGGCGTTCGCCCGCCTGCTCGCGCGCGTCGGGTTCTGCCCCGGGGATGCGCTGCTCCTCGTCGGCGATTACATCGAGCGGGGCAATGCGTCGCTGCCGCTGCTCAGGCGAATCATGGACCTCTCCGCGTGCGGCAACGCCTTCGTGCTGGCCGGCAACTGCGATAATCTGATCGAGGACGTGTTCTTCCCGCAGTATCGCGGCGATCCAATCGCCTACCTGCGCCGGCACCGGCAGACCATTCTGCACGAGATGCTGGCGGAGCAGGGGACGCCGTTCGACGAGCGCACGTCGCTCGACGGCCTGCGCGAAATGGTTGCGCGGCACTACGCGGCGGAGCGCGCGTGGCTGGCAGCTCTTCCGCACATCATCGACACGCCCGGCCACGTCTTCGTCCATGCCGGGCTGGACGCCGGCCCCGTCGGCGCGCAGGATGCGGAACGCTGCCTCAAGCGCCGGAATTTTTTCGAGGAGGCCCCCGCCTTTCCCCGGCCGGTCGTCCTCGGGCACATGCCCTGCCAGTTCCTGCGCGCGGACGGAAGCGGCGATCCCCTGTTTGATCCGACCCGCAACCTGATCTTCATCGATGGCGGCGCGCAGGTCGTCCCCGGCGGTGCGCTCAACGCGCTCGTCATTCGGAATGACTCCTATACCGTCGTCCGGGAGGCGCCGTAACCGCCGGGAATGGTCCATACGCACTTTTCCTTTCTCCCACACGCCTCTCCGCACAACCGCCGTTTTGCAAACGGCAGGGGTTCCCCGTACCGCACGGTCGCAAACGGCAGGAGATCCCCGTACCGCACGGTCGCAAATGCCCGACGCCGGAGGAGACGATGCGGCAAAAAATGCAACAAAAAAGCAAAAAACAAACGTTTCCCATGGCGAACGCACAGCGGGTGCGATATAATATAGTTATCACAGGAAAGGATCCAAGCGTATGAGCAAATCGTTCCGCACCTCCCTGATCTTCATTTCCGTCGCACTGTTGCTGCTCGGACTGGCGCTGATCATCTGGCCGACGGCGTCGCAACGCATCATCTGCTATGTGGCGGGCGCGCTGTGCGCCATCGCCGGCGTGAGCCGCGTCATCGCGCAGTGGAAGCTCAGCCGCGACCTCGGGTTCCAGCTCTCCTATCTGATGGGCGTGCTGCTCGCGCTGCTCGGCCTGCTGCTCGTGCTCAAGGCGGACGCCATGATCGCCATTTTCGGCGCGCTCGTGGGCCTTGCGCTTACGGCAGACAGCATCGTCAAGCTGCAGATGAGCTTTCGCATGCGCACCTATGCGCTGCCGCACTGGAAAGCCCACGCCATCAGCGCGGGCGTTCTGCTCGTGTTCGGAATCGTCCTGCTGTTTGATCCGTTTGCGGGCGCAACGGCCATGGCCGTCATCATGGGCGTGCTGCTGGTGCTGGATGCGATTGCCAACATCTGGACGGTCGTGGAGCTGCGCGACAGGATTGTAGACGGATAACCGCTTCCTGCCCCAGCGCGGCTGCGCTCCGGGCAGAAAGCCGCAATGGACCCGCCCCTGTGCCGGCGTGTCAGCAAAAAGCGCCCCCGTACGGGGGCGCTTTGCCTGTCCGGCCGCTTTGAATCGCTCTACTGTTTGAAGCCCTCGCCGTGCACCTCGGTCGCGTTCGTCACGGTGAGGAACGCATCCGGGTCGATGCGCTTGATGATGCCGAGCGTCTGCGCAAACTCGCGCCGGTGCGTCACGATCATGAGCACCTGCTTGTCCCGCCCGGTGTACCCGCCGCGAGCGGTCATCGCGGTAACGCCGCGTCCCATCTCCTCAGTCAGGGTTTTGAGCAGCTCCTCGCCCCGCTCGGTCACGACGTGGATCACCTTCGCATAGTCCATGCCCTGCATGACACCGTCGATCGCCTTCGTGGTGAGGAAGATGGTCACAAAGGAATACAGCGCCACCTCGACGTTTCCAAACACGATTACCGCGAATACGACCACCAGCGCGTCCGCGCACAGCAGCAGACGGCTCAGCGTCAGGTTGGGAAACAGGCGATGGAGCAGCATGCTGAGCAGGTCCGTCCCGCCGGTCGAAATCCCGCGCGAGAACAGCGCGCCGAGCCCCACGCCCATCGCTGCGCCGCCGAAGCAGGCCGCCAGCAGCGGATTGTTCGTATAGGGAGGAACGAACAGCGCGAACACATCGATCAGCACGGACAGCAGCGCCGTAGCCAACAGCGTCTTGCACAGCGGGCGGAAGCCCAGCTTCCACCATGCCAGCGCCGCAAGCGGCACGTTGAGCAGCAGCGACCAAGAGCCGACCGTCAACACGCCGGTCGCATGGGTAAGCGCCGTCGCCAACCCGGACACGCCGCCCGGCGCAATATCGTTTGGCACCGTGAACATGACCAGCCCGAACGCCACCAGCGCCGTGCCGAACAGCAGCACGGGAATATCGATCAACCATTGCCGTAACGTCTCTTTCATGGATTCAACCCCCGTAGTTCCTCCGGGACGAACCGCCCGTCCCGCCGGATCAACTCCCCGTCGAACAGGATGTCGCCGCCGCCGCAATCCGCCGTCTGGATGCACACGATGTCCAGATGTAGCTGCGAGCGGTTGCCGTTGAAAGCGTTCCGGTACGCATTGCCGGGCGTCAAATGGAACGAACCGCCGATCTTCTCGTCGTAGAGCGCGTTGCCAATGGCGCGCCGCAGCGCATTGTTGACGCCGAGCGCAAACTCGCCGATATAGCGCGCCCCCTCGTCCACATCGAGCAGGCGATTGAGCCCGGCCGCATCGCCGTCGCACGTGGCGCGGACGATCCGTCCGTTTTCAAACTCGAAACACGGATTCCGGAACGTGTGCCCGTAGCGGCGGGCAGGCGTATTGTAGCGGATGCAGCCGTTCACGCTCTCGCGCACGGGCGCAGTATAAACCTCGCCGTCCGGGATGTTGATGCGCCCGGCACACGGCACGACGGGCATGCCCTCGATGGAAAACGTCAGATCCGTGCCGGGGCCGGTGATGCGCACCCGGCGCGCCCGTTCCATACGGCGCACGAGCGGCGTCATGTCGCGCTCCATCGCGGCGTAATCGACCTGCGCGGCTGCAAAGAACAGCTCGAACATGTCGTCCATGCACAGGCCGGCCTTCTGCGCATCCGCCGGCGTGGGGTAGTGCAGATAGACCCAGCGCCGCTCGTCGATCATGACCTGCCGCACCCGCGCGCGCGCCTCCCGGTAGCAGGCCAGCGCGCGTCCGTCCACGCCGGCAAGCTCCGCGTCGTTCTCGTCCACGCCGATGTCGATGTGCGCCGCCACGTGCTCCCACTTGGAGAGCTCCCACGCCGCCTGCTTCTCCAAGGCGGGACGCATCCGTTCCGGGTGCGCCGGGTCGATGCAGGAAAGCGTCAGACGCGTGAGTTCATCATCCTCCAGCGCAACCACCGGATAAGCTCCGCGCGTTGCCGCGCCGCGCAGCAGCGCCTTGATCAGCGGCTTGGCGGCCAGCCCGCCGTTGATCTCGAACAGTTCGCCCGGCCGGATGCGGATTGAGTGATCCAACAACAGCGCGGCCAGCGCAGCCATGCGCGCGTCGTCCATCCTTTTCATCCCCTCTCCAGTGTTCCTCCCCCATTATAAACGCCTCTGTCGCCGTCAAACAACCCCCGGGCAAAAAATCTCCGGCAGCGCAGGGACGAAAGCCCCGCGCCGGGCTGTTCCGGCCTCGGGCGCCCGTCCCCTTTCGCCCGGCCATGCCTTGACAGGTTCTCCCGTTTATAGTATTATATACAAAATCAGCCGGCATGCCGGTCTTGTGTCGTTTTTGGCGCAAGCCCGCTTTCCGCCCGGCCGACGGTTTTGGGCATGCAAACGGAGGGGGACGCATTCTTGCAGGCAACGATCGAACAGCTTGGATTGCTGGAGCTCAATGAACTGACGGTTGTCATCCGCCTGTTCATGGCGACCATCTGCGGTGGCGCGCTGGGGCTGGAGCGCACGCGCAAGCGGCGCGCCGCCGGCCTGCGCACCTATATGCTCGTGTGCATCGGTTCCACGCTCGTCATGCTGACGGCGCAGTATCTGGCCAACTTCTTCGGCCTGACGGACGTTGGGCGCATGCCCGCGCAGGTCATCAACGGCATCGGCTTTCTGGGCGTCGGCACGATCATGGTCACGCGGCATTACCGCGTCAAGGGCCTGACGACCGCCGCCGGGCTCTGGGCCGCCGCCTGCATGGGCCTTGCCATTGGGATCGGGTTCTATTTCGGGGCGCTGCTGACCTGCCTGGTGCTGCTCATGGTGATGCTGTTTGCGGACCCGCTCGAGGCCTCGTTTGCGCGCAGGGTGCGCCGCATCCACGCCTACATCGTATTTGAAAACATCGAAGTGCTCAAGCCGTTCCTTGCCACGCTGCGCGGCGGCGGCATCGATGTAACCAATGTGGAGCTGTTGCCCTCCAACAGCCGCAACGGCATCGGCCTGTTCTGCCAGCTCAAGTTCCCGCCGTCCATCTCGCACCAGGAAGCGTTTTCCCGCGTAGAGAAAGCGAGCGGCGTGGTGTTCGCCGAGGAAGTGGACGACTGATCCCCGTCCGCCGGCGGCACCGGCGGCAGCATCGGCCGCCTTGAAAAATGCGACCGGCCGTTTGGGGGCCCGCCGCGGACGGTGCGACGCGGATTCGCCGGCCGCAGGAAATCCGCCCGGCGGCTTGACATTGCCGGGCGAAGATGCTACTATAATATCGCTTTGCGCGCCAGAACGCGCGGCCGGTCTTCCCGGCTGCCGACGGCGAGGCGACACAATCGAATATCTGGGTGTGGCGCAGTTTGGTAGCGTGTCTGAATGGGGTTCAGAAGGCCGGAGGTTCAAATCCTCTCACCCAGACCACGTTGGAGCAGGGTTTGCATCGCCTGCTCCGATTTTTTGCAAAGGTCGGCTTGCGCTCATCGCGCCGCTGCTCTTTCGTCTCCCGGTCGCCCGGCGGAAAGGCCGCCTCGCCCTGCTGCGCGGGGCCGGCTTAGTTGTTCTGCTTTTTCGTCCTTTTCCTTTGTAAAAGCCTCTCGGGAAGAAGTGGGCGGCGGGCCTATCCTATCGCTCCCGTTTCCCTTTGATCCTCTCTCAAGAAAAAGAACTGAAAACGGGAGGGAGCCGGGGCCGGACGCGCGCGAGGGCAGGCGGCGAGACAGGCGGGCCGGGGCGCAGGCGGGCATCCGCTCCCGTTTCCCTTTGATCCCCTCTCAAGAAAAAGAACTGAAAACGGGAGGGAGCCGGGGCCGGGCGCGCGCGAGGGCAGGCGGTGAGACAGGCGGGCGGGCCGGGGGCGGCGGCGCAGGTGGCGGGGCGCAGGGGATGCAAAAGAGCCGGGCGGAGAAGGCCGCCCGGCTCCTGTGCCGGATGGAATGCCGCTACCGGACGCCAAAGCGCGTGCCGGCGAGACAGGCGACCAGAGCGCGCAGGCGGCCGGGTACGCGCCGGAATCAGGCGATGGGCACAAGCCGCCCGTGGACGAGCAGGCGGGGGTCCTCGTCGTGGCTGTACGTGGAACAGGTCGAAAGCGTCAGAATGGGGTACTGCGTCGTGACCGAAAAACCGGGCGACCAGTAGGACTGGTTGATAGCCTTGTTGATATATTGCAAAAAGCTGCTCTCGTCCTTGAACCACAGCTTAAAATATTCCGGGTACACATGCACCGTCCGGCAGGAAAACAGCTCCACACGATACGTTGCATCCTCCATCAGCAGATACATACAGGGATGCGCCTGCCGGTAATCATCCTCCGAAAACCTGACCAGCGAGCCGAACATGCTGCCGTCGTTGCGTCGGTGGCCATAGATAACCCAGTTTTCAAACCCATTGGAGAACATGGTCTCGCAGTCGAAAAACAGCGTGCCGGCGTCATCCTCGTCCTTCTCGAAATTGTGCGTCAGGTAATACTCGTTGTCCGTATACTGCACCACGGGATAGCTGATGTTCGTGTCCGGGCAGTACAGCCATGCGCGGATATGCCGGTTCGTCTTTTTCAGCCTGGCCCAGTCCACGACAAAATCGATCTCCGGTGTGGGCGAGGGCGCGGGCGTCGTCCCCTGCTCCGGCTGAAGCGGCGTAACCGTCGCGGGCGTGGGCGTGACCAGCACCGCATCGCGCAGCTCCTCATAGCCCCGGCGGCTGCGCGCGTACGAAACCAGCAGCGCCGCTATCACAACCAGCGCCGCTATCAGCCCCAGCGCAAACAGAAATCGAAGGGGATGAAACCGGTATCCCCGCCGTTTGCGGCGGGGATACCGGCGATTCTTATCATATCCCTTTTGTCGTGTGGCTCGCGCCAAGGTTTACCCCCTGTTCTTGCGCAGCGCCGGCAGGCACAGCCCGAGCAGGCACAGCACCGCCGCGCCGATCGCCGCATACAGCAGCGGGCTGTCGCCCGTCGGCGGCACCACCGGCTCCCCCGGCTCCGGCTCCTCCGCGCCCGCTTCCTTGACGTGCAGCGTCACAACCTTGCTGCGCAGATAGTCCTGCCCCTCCGTCATGTCCTCAATATCGGCGTCCGTCAGGGACGGCGCATTGTTCGCGCGCACCGTCTGCCAGTTTGCGTCAAACACGATGCAATCGTACTGGTATCCGTCGTTCTGGAGCGTCGTGGCCGAGGTCGTATAGCTCGCGGCATTCGCCCCATCGATCACCTTGAACGTCTTGCCGCCGTCGGTCGACTTGCGCCACTGGTAGCCCAGCATCACATCCCGGCCCTCGGCCACCACCGTGAACGTCGCCGCATCGCCTTCCGTCACGATGCTGTCCGTCGGCTGCTTCACAATGCTGTACAGCAATTCGCTCTCCACGGTCACCTCTTCGCCCGGGGCCACCGGCTCGCCATTCACGCTGACCGTGCCGCTGCCACTGTTCTTCACCGTCACGCCATCCGGCAGATTCTCCAGATCTACATTTCCTTGGAGCACCTCGATGGTGTCTCCCGAGGAGACGCCGGCAGCTTTATCATTGATCGACTTGCCCACCGCATAGGTTGTTCCATCTTTCGATGTTACTTTTGCAATGGATGTATCCGCATCCACATATTTGCTGACGTCCTTGTTAAACTCGCCGCCGGTCAGATCGATGGTCGGCGTGCCGCTTGAACTAGAACTAACGGCCTGCCGCGTCCCCTCTGCTTTGCCGCCCGACATCTGTATCGTCGCTGAGTCACTTGCATAAATGGCCGTGTTACCACTGATCGTCCCTGCTTCAATATTGACCACGCTTTTTTCGCGCGCTTGAACTGCATATGATGACCCGTCGCTGGTAATGCTGCCGCCCTTGACGTTAAGTTCAACAACGCCGTATCCGCTCTGCGTAGAGATGGCCACACCAGAATTTGAATGGATTTCCGCATCGCCGGAGACATTGATGACAGCGCCGCTATAAGCCTGAATTGCCTGACCCTGTGCGGTGACCTTGCCCCCCGTCATGTTGATTTCTATCGAATCGTCTTTATCGCCGCTGATATACATCGCAAGACGGTTGCCCGGATTGGCCGAAATCGTCCCTCCGTTAATGTCTACTTTAATATTAGATTTGCCCCGGATACCAAACGAGTTGTCAGCCGATAATGCAATAGCGCTGCCGCCATTGATCTTAACCTGCACGTCGGACGCTAAAGTGAAGATGTCTATCGCAGCTCCCTTCGGAGAAGTGATTGCGCCGCCATTCAGCACAAAGGTTGAATTTGACCTGAGGTCAACGGGATAGCTGCTCGTAATGGAGCCGGTGCCTTTGCTGTCTGTAATCGTGAGCGAACCGCCATTGGAAATCTGAAACAACGCCGTCTGTGTCGTCCCTGCTCTTGTGAGCGCAAAGCCGTTCAAATCCAGCACAACCGATTTTCCGGAAATCTTGTAACCAAGATTCTCGTTTGTAATTTCAATATTCGTTCCCAGCTTTACATTTCCACCAGCGGTGATAGCACTGGTAAGTTCGTCTACCGTTTCCACGCCACCATCCGCTGTTATGGCCAGCGCCGCGCCCGGCAGGAGCGCGAAAACCAGCAATGCTGCTACCAGCAGTGCCAGCCCTTTTTTGCTTACGATCCTCTTCATCCCCAAAGATTCTCCTTTGCATCATATTCAGCGACCGCCTTTGAGCAGGCTGCCTATTTGTATGATTAGTTTACAGGAATGTTCGCAACAATGCAAGTCTTTTCTCTCTTTTTTTGCCTCTTTTTTTCCTGCGCCGTGCGGCCCCGCCGATCTGCGGCGCGGTCCCCCCTGCCGAAGTCTTTTCCCTGCGCCGTGCGGCCCCGCCTCTCCGCGCGAAAGGGGCAGTGATGGGCGGGCGCAGAGGCGTGACGGAAAAGGGGGAAACGGAAAGGGCAGCGGTGGCGGGGCGAAACGGGCGGGCGGCGCAGGAACGGGAAGCAGGCGGGCGGCGGGGCAGGATACCAGAGGAGCCGGGCGGAGAAGGCCGCCCGGCTCCTGTGCCGGATGGAAAGCCGCTACCGGACGCGGAAGATCGTGCGCCGGCACGCGCCGGACAACACGTCCGACAGGCGGTTGCCCGCGTTGGCGATGATGACCGTGGTGCCCTCCAGAATGGGTTGACGAATGAAATCGAGCTTGGCGCGCGCGCCGTTGGCCCCGGCGCGGCTCGCGCCGACGCAGCTCTTCTGCAGGTCGGCGACGCCTTCGAGCACCTCGGCGGCAGTGCCGCCTTCGACGGCCGGCACAAGCGTTTCCGGATCGGCCGGGTCGCGGTAGATGCCGTCCACGCTCGTGAGCAGCACGAGGTAACGCGCATGCACGAGCGAGCAGATGACGGCGGCCGTCTCGTCGTTGTCCACGCATTCAAAGGCGTGCGCGCCGTGTGCGCGCGCATGCGCAAGTTCCATCTTGCGCACCTCTTCGACGCTGACCGAGTCGTTATAGTTCACGATCGGCACGGCGTTCTGCGCGGCGCACCGCAGCAGGAACGAGCGGATATGCGCGCTGCGCTCGGCATCGTTGAAATGCGTATGCTCCACGAGCAACTGCCGCACCGAATACTCCGGCCGGATATACCGCCGGTATTCGGCCATCAGAATGGCCTGGCCCTGCGCCGCATAGTCGGCCTTGACCTCCTCCGGGTCGCCCAGCAGCTCGCGGCCCTGCCGGCGCAGATAGTCCAGCCGGCCGATCTCCACAGCGCCGCTCGACACCCAGATCATGCCCGGCCGCAGCTCGCGCCCGAGACGGGCAAAGATATTATAATCGATATCGTTGTCGGCACGGCTGATCAGCGCCATGGAGCCGATCTTGCCGACGAGCTCATAGTCAAACCGCATAAGCGCCCTCCCTTCAGGACTGCACGAGATACGCGCTGATGAACGCATCCAGGTCACCGTCCATGACGGCCTGGATGTTGCCGCTCTCCGCGCCGGTGCGATGATCCTTGACGAGGGTGTAGGGCTGGAACACATAGCTGCGGATCTGGCTGCCCCACTCGATCTTCTTCATCTCGCCCTTGATTTCGGCCATCTGCGCCTCCCGTTCGCGCTCCTGCAGCTCAAGCAGTTTGCCGCGCAGCATGCGCATGGCCGTCTCACGGTTCTGGATCTGGCTGCGCTCGTTCTGGCACTGCACGACGATGCCCGTCGGCAGATGCGTGATGCGGATGGCGGACGAAGTCTTGTTTACGTGCTGGCCGCCCGCGCCGCTGGAACGGTACGTATCCACGCGCAGGTCGTCCGGGTCGATCTTGACGTCGCCGGCGTCATCGTCGAGGATCGGCGTAACGTCGAGCGACGCGAACGAGGTGTGCCGCCTGCCGGATGCGTCGAACGGCGAGATGCGCACGAGGCGGTGCACGCCCTTCTCGGCCTTCAGGTAGCCGTAGGCGTTTTCCCCGTCCACCTCGAACGTGACGGATTTGATGCCCGCGTCGTCGCCGTCGAGCAGGTCCAGCTCGCGCACCGTCCAGCCGCGGTTCTCACAATAGCGCGTGTACATGCGGTAGAGCATCTCCGTCCAGTCCTGCGCCTCGGTGCCGCCCGCGCCCGCGTGGAGCGACAGCACGGCGTTGGACCCGTCGTACGGCCCCTTGAGCAGCAGCTCCAGCTCCAGCGCATCGACGCTCTGCACAAACGCCGCCGTCTCCGCGCGGATCTCCTCGGCGAGGCTCTCGTCGTCCTCCTCCTCCGCCATCTCCATGAGCGTCTCGAGATCCTCGCCCTGTGCGACGAGCTTCTCGTAGCGCGCCAGCTTGCCCTGCAGCGCCTTCACGCGCTGGTTGACCCGGTTGGCGGCTTCCACATCGTTCCAGAAATCGGGTTCGCCCATGCGCGCTTCCAACGCGTCAAGCTCCTCGCGCAGCGCCGGGGGATTGATGGAAACGCCCGCTTCGCGGAGCTTCTCCCGCGCTTCGCCCGCCTGCGCCTTGTATTCGTCCAACGGTATCATGTTCTTCCTCCCGTTCTCGCTCCCTGCGGCTCAGCTGCGGCCGCAACAGTTCTTATACTTCTTGCCGCTGCCGCAGGGGCAGGGCGAATTGCGGCCGATCTGCGCGCGCGCCTCGCGCCGCACGGGCCGATTGCCCTCCTCGGACGGCGTCTCGTTCGGCCTGGCGAGCTGCTCGCGCTTGAGCGGCGCCTTGCGCACCGATACGCGCAACATCGTGCGCGCCGTCTGCTCCCGGATGGCGTTGACCATGGCGTCGAACATGTCGAACCCCTCGCTCGTATACGCATTGACCGGGTCCTTCTGCGCATAGGCGCGCAGGCCGATGCCCTGCTTGAGCTGGTCCATCGCGTCGATATGCTCCATCCAGTGCGCGTCCACCGTGCGCAACAGCACGACGCGCTCGATCTCGCGCATGTCCGCGCCGGCGGCGGTGATCTCCGCCTCCTTGCGCGCGTACGCCGCATCCACATGGGCGATGACGCGCTCGCGCAGCGCCTCGGCGCCGAGCGTTTCGCCCGGCTGTACGAGCGGCGCCGGCGGCTCCACGCACAGCTCCGCTATCAGCTCGCTCATGCGCCGCACCTCCCAGGTGTCGCGCGGGGCGTGCGCGTTGCAGTATTCGTCCACAATGCTGCCGGCCGTGGCGTGCAGCATCTCGAGAATGCTCTCGTGCAGGTCCTCGCCCATGAGCACCCGGCGGCGCTGGCCATAGATGATCTCGCGCTGCTTGTTCATCACGTCGTCATAGCGCAGCACGTTTTTCCGAATCTCAAAGTTCTGGACCTCAACGCGCTTCTGGGCGCTCTCGATCTGCCGGGTGATGAGCTTTGCCTCGATGGGCACGTCGTCATCCGGGTTGAGGCGCTCCATCATGCCGGACACCCGATCCGCTCCGAACCGGCGCATGAGCTCGTCCTCGAGCGAGACGTAGAAGCGCGTGCTGCCCGGATCGCCCTGCCGCCCGGCACGGCCGCGCAGCTGGTTGTCGATGCGGCGGCTCTCATGCCGCTCGGTGCCGAGAATGCGCAACCCGCCGAGCGAGACGACCTTCTCATGCTCGCGCTCGGTCTCGACCCGGAAGCTGTCGTACAGCTCCTGATAGCGGCGGCGCGCCGCAAGGATCTCCTCGTCCTGCGTGTCGGCATGGCCGGTGGCCTCCTCGATGAGCGGCTCCTCCAGCCCCTCCTGCCGGAGCGCCCGCCGGGCGAGAAAGTCCGGATTGCCGCCGAGCAGGATATCCGTGCCGCGGCCGGCCATGTTTGTCGCAATGGTCACCTGCCCCAGCTTGCCCGCCTGCGCGACGATCTCCGCCTCCTTGGCGTGGTATTTTGCGTTGAGCACCTCGTGCGGGATGCCGCGGCGCTTGAGCATCGCGCTCAGGTATTCGCTGCGCTCCACCGAAATCGTGCCCACGAGCAGCGGCTGGCCGGTCCTGTGCACCTGCTCGATCTCATCGACCACGGCACGATATTTCCCGGCCTCGGTCGCATAGACCACGTCGTTGTCGTCGCGGCGGATGAGCGGCCGGTTGGTCGGGATCTCCACGACGTCGATGTCGTAGATATCCATGAACTCGGCCTCCTCGGTCTTGGCCGTGCCGGTCATGCCCGCGAGCTTTTTGAACATGCGGAAATAGTTCTGCACCGTGATGGTCGCCAGCGTTTTGTTCTCCCGCTCGACCTTCACGCCCTCCTTGGCCTCGAGCGCCTGATGCAGGCCCTCGTTGAAGCGGCGGCCGATCATCAGGCGGCCGGTGAACTCGTCCACGATGATGACCTGCCCGTCCTGCACGACATAATCCTTGTCGCGCTGGAACAGGGCGTGCGCCCGCAGCGCCTGAAAAATATGGTGGTTGATCTCGGTATTGTCCGGGTCGGAAAGGCTCTCCAGGCCGAAAAACTTCTCCGCTTTCTCCACGCCCTCGGCCGTAAGCTGCACGGTGCGCTTCTTGATGTCGCACTGGTAGTCCCCGTCCTCGGCCTGCACCTCGCCCAGAAGCTGGTCGCTGCGGCTCTGGTCGACAAGGTTTGCGCCCCGGCGCAGCTTGCGCACGAAGCGGTCCGCCTGCTCGTACAGCTCGCTCGACGCCTCGCCCGCGCCGCTGATGATGAGCGGCGTGCGCGCCTCGTCGATCAGGATGGAGTCCACCTCGTCGATGATGGCGTAGACCAGCCCGCGCTGCACCATCTGCTCGCGGTAGACGACCATGTTGTCGCGCAGGTAGTCAAAGCCGAACTCGTTGTTCGTGCCGTAGGTGATGTCGCACGCGTAGGCCGCCCGCCGCTCGTCGCCGGTCAGCCCGTGTACGATGCAGCCCACGTTGAGCCCAAGAAACCGGTGGATCTTCCCCATCCACTGCGTATCGCGCCGGGCCAGATAGTCGTTGACGGTGACGATGTGTACGCCCTCGCCCCCGAGCGCATTGAGATACGCCGGGAGCGTCGCCACGAGCGTCTTGCCCTCGCCGGTCTTCATCTCCGCGATGCGGCCCTGGTGCAGCACCATGCCGCCGAGCAGCTGCACGTCGAAATGCCGCATCTGCACGGTGCGCACGGCCGCCTCGCGCACCGTGGCGAACGCCTCGCACATCAGGTCGTCCATCGTTTCGCCGTTCTTCAGCCGCTCGCGGAAGCGCGCCGTCTGCGCGCGCAGCTCGGCATCGCTCATGGCCTGCATCGTGGGTTCCAGTGCGTTGATGCGCTCCACATAGGGGCGCAGCTTCTTGAGACGGCTCTCGCTCGTATTGCCAAACAGGGTGTCGATCAGTCCCATTGCCTGCTCCTTATTTGCATAAGTTCCTAAAGATACAGTATAGCATATGCGCCGCTGCTCCGCCACCCAATTTTGCGTCGCAAAAAGCGAAAAGACTGTGAAAGTATCCCGATCCTGCGCCGTTTTGCGACGGCGCCACAAAACCGTGGCCGGGGACGACGTATTCCGCCGCTCCCGGCCACGATGCGTTCCGCTTCGCCCGGCGGCCCTCAGAACGCGAGGATGATGCCGCCGTCGTTGCCGTACATGGTGCTGATGCCGCCGCCCTCGCAGATCATCCACCGTCCGAACGGGCAGGCCGCCAGCAGGCGGTCGCGGATGTCCTCCGCGCGCGCACGGCAGTTGATATGGGTGATGACCAGCGTCCGCTGCGTCGCGTCGAGCGCCTCGCAGGCCTGCCGCACAAGCTCGATCATCTTCGTGATCGCGCGCGGCGTGGTCAGCGCCTTGCCGCGCATGACGATCTGCCCCCGTTCGCCGCCCATGACGAGCTTGATCTTGAGCGCGCCCACGGCGAGCGCCTGCAGATGGTTGAGCCGCCCGTTCTTTCGGAATACGTCGAGCGTTTCCAGCACGAACAGCGTCGTCAACTTCCTGATGAACGCCTCCGTCCGCTCCACAACCTGCGCAAACGGCAGCCCCTGTTCCGCCAGCTCCCGCACCTTGAGGCATACGGCGATTTCGCCGGCTGCCGCGCTCTCGGAGTCAAACACGTGGATGTTGTTGCGGCAGCCGCCGTCGCGCGCCATCTGCGCGCCCAGCACGGCGCTGTTGTAGGTGCCGCTCAGTTTGGACGAGAGCGTGACGATGTATACGTCGCCCTCCCCCTCCCCGCAAAGCGCGGCAAACCGTTCCGGCGACGGGCAGGCGGAATGCGGCGCCTCGGGGCAGACGCGCATGCGCTCCAGCAGCATGCCGCAGCAATCCAGCGTCCCGTCGTCCACAAACGACTCGCCGCCCAGCTCGATGGTCAACGGCACGCGGGTGAGGAAGTCCAGCGCGCCCGGCTCGGCCGTGTCGTCGCAGCAACTGTCGCCCAGGATCCGATAGGCATTCCGTTGTTCCATCCGTCCGTCACCGCTCCGTGCCAAGGAAGAACAGCGCGAGCGTACCCGGCCCGGAATGCGCGCCGATCACGGGGCCGACGTAGTTGATGACCACATCCTTCACGCCCCACTCCTCGCGGATGCGCCCGGCCAGATACTCCGCGTCCTCCAGGCAGTCGCCGTGCGACATGAACACGATCTGCTTCTCCGGCTCGATGGCGGTCTCGCGCATCTTCTCAAGCATGCGCTTGATGGAGTTGCGGCGGCCGCGCACCTTTTCCATGAAGATGAGGCGCCCCTCGTTATCCATATGCAGCACGGGCTTGATGTTGAGCACCGTGCCGAGCACCGCCGACGTGGCCGACACGCGCCCGCCGCGATGCAGATGGTTGAGGTCGTCCACCGTGAACCAGTGGCACAGGTGCAGCTTCTGCGCCTCCGCATAGTCGCGCGCCTGCTCGATGGTCGCCCCGGCGCGCTTCTGCTGCACGGTCAGATAGACCAGCAGTCCCTGTCCCATCGAGGCGCTCAGCGTATCGACCGCGTACAGCTTGCGCTCGGGATACTTCTCGGCAAGCTGCTGCGCCGCGACGGCGCCCGCATTATAGGTGCCGCTCAACGCCGAGGAAAACCCCAGATACAGGATGTCCTCGCCCGCCTGCAGATGCGGTTCCATCGCCTGCACGAACGCCTCCACGTTCACCGCCGAGGTCGTTGCGTTCTTGCCCGCGCGCAGCGCCGCATAGCAGTCGGCAAACGTGATGTCGCGCTCGTCGAGATAGTTGACATAGCTCTTGCCGTCGATCAGCACGGAAAGCGGCAGGACCTCGAGTTCCAGCTCCGCAGCCAGCCCGGCGGGCAGGTCGCAGGAGGAATCCGTCATAATGATATATTGGCTCATAGGGACCCCCTGAGAAAAATGGTTTATGTTAACACCGTTAACGTACCTATTTTAAGGGATGACGCGCCTTTTGTCAACGGCGCGCAGATCCGGCACGGCGCAAAGGATGCAGGGCGCCCTGCCGCCCCCGCGCCGCAGGCTGCGGCGTCCGCGGCCGCAGCGGCTCCAGGCGCCGCCGCGCAAAATGCCGCGACGGCAAAGCCGGCGCTTGCTTTCGCGCAAAACTGTGGTATGATTAAAATATACCGACAATCCCCATTGACGCTTCTCAGGATTCCCCCGCACGTATTCCAATAAGCAGGAGGTCGTTCTGCATCATGGTCGAAAAACCGCCGCGCAAAACCGCATCCAGCCAGGAGGCCTTGTTCCGGCTCGACGGCAGACCGCCCGCCGGCACCGCCATATCCCTCGCGTTGCAACATTTGGTCGCCATGATCGTGGGCTGCGTGACGCCCGCCATCATCATCGCCAACGCCGTTGGGCTCTCCGCCGGCGACCAGGTATTCCTGATCCAGGCGTCGCTGATCATGTCCGCCGTTTCCACGCTGTTGCAGCTCTATCCCATCGCCGGCCGCTTCGGCTCCGGATTGCCGGTCATCATGGGCGTCAGCTTCGCCTATGTGCCCAGCATGCAGGCGGTCGCCGCATCCGGCGGCGGAATCGCCGCCATCGCCGGCGCCATGATGGTGGGCGGGCTCGTGGCCGTCCTCGTCGGGCTGTTCGTCAAGCAGATCCGGGTGCTGTTTCCGCCGGTCATCACCGGCACGGTGGTCTTTACCATCGGCCTTTCACTCTACCCTACGGCGATCAACTACATGGCCGGCGGCGCAAGCAACACCTATGCGCAGATCGTCGAGCTCGGCGGCATGACGGAAGCGCTGGTCTACGGCTCCTGGCAGAACTGGCTGATCGCAGGGTTGACGCTGGCGGCGGTCGTGGCGCTCAATTACTTCGGCAAGGGGATCTGCAAGCTCGCTTCCATCCTGCTCGGCATGGCGGGCGGCTATCTCGTGGCGCTCCTGTTCGGCATGGTCGAGTTTTCCAACGTGGCGGATGCGGCATGGTTCGCGCTGCCGCAGTTCCTGCATTTCGGCGTGACGTTCGAACCGGCCTCCTGCATCGCGCTGGGCCTGCTGTTCGCCATCAACTCCATCCAGGCCATCGGCGATTTCACCGCCACGACCGTAGGCGGCCTTGGCCGGGAGCCCACCACGCGCGAACTGCAGGGCGGCATCGTCTGCTACGGTGCGGCCAACATGCTCGCGGCGCTCTTCGGCGGGCTGCCCACCGCTACCTATTCCCAAAACGTCGGCATCGTGGCCACCAACCGGGTCGTCAACCGCACCGTATTCGCCATCACGGGCGCTTTCCTCCTGCTGGCGGGCATTTCCCCGAAGTTCGCCGCCATCCTCACCACCATCCCGCAGTGCGTGCTCGGCGGCGCGACGGTCACCGTATTCTCAACCATCGCCATGACGGGCATGAAGCTCATCGCTTCCGAAAAGCTCAACGCGCGCAATACGACCATCGTGGGTCTCTCAGCCGCGCTGGGCGTCGGCATCTCGCAGTCCTCCGCCGCGCTCAGCCAGTTCCCGGAGGAGGTTGCCATGATCTTCGGCAAATCGCCGGTGGTCATCGCCACCATCATGGCGGTGCTGCTCAACCTCGTCCTGCCGCGCGAAAAAGACCCTGCCTGACCGGCGGCAGGGGACGGCGCCATCCGGGACGGAAAGCGCGCCTTCGGCGCCTCTGCACCCGTTGCGGCATGCCCGTTGCGGATGAATTTTCATGGATCGGCAGGAACGCGCGGGAAGGGGATCGGGCGGCTACGGCAGGTCGAACTCGCGGTCGATCAGCAGCCAGACGTTGCGCTTGTTTTCCTCCGTATAGGGAAGCTCCCCGTTGTCGAACATCAGCGCCGCGCCATAGATAATGGAGCGAACCAGAAAGGTCTTCCGCACCTCCACGTCGTGCGGCATGCCGACGCTGCGGCAATACGCGCGGATGCACCGCGCCGTACCCACGCTGAGCGCCGCTTTCTCGTGCTGCATCTCCGGGCTGATATCCTCTTCGCGCAGCATGATGATCGAGCGGAAATGCGGGTTGTCCATCAAAAAGTCGATATACTCCACGCTGATCTCCGTGAGCTGGCGCCGCGGATCGTCCGGATACGCCCGGATGATGCGGTCCTGCCGCAGATACCATTGCTGGTTGATGTAGCGGACGATGGCAAGGAAAAAAACATTCAGATCGGTAAAATGTTTGTAGGGCGCCGCACAGGACACATTGCACTTCTTCGCCACCCGGCGCAACGAGAACCCGCGCACGCCGTGCGCTTCGATCTCACGGATACCCGCAAGGATCAGCTCCTCCTTCAAATGTCCCCCGTCGCGTGTCTTCATGCGCACAGTATAGCACGAACGCCGCCGCACGGCAAGGCGTCCGCGGCGCTCCCGCCGCCGGCGCCGGTCGCTAACGCTTGGCCGCCGAAAACGCCGCGGCTTCCGCCAGCCACGCGAGCAGCTCGTCATCAATCCGGGCCGCTTCCGTCACGACAACGTGATGCGTCCAGCGCCCCGGATAGGCTTCCACCGCCGCATCGACGCGCGGCGAATCCAGCCGGTATCCCAACCCGAACGTCACCGTCAAATAGGGCGTGCGCCGCCCCAGCCCGCGCCGCGCCGGCAAAAAGGAGACCGCGCCGAACAGGCGGCGGTTATAAAAGGAGATCTGCGTCCGCTGCACGCGGATCTCCACCGGGTTGCAGCGCGCGCGCAGCGCCTGCCGCAACAGCGCGTACAGCGGCAGCAGCGTCGTCCGCTCCGCCTGCTCAAAAAACCGGATCTCGTCCGGATGTATGTCCGGATGCGCCTCCATTGTCCGCCGGCCGCCCTCCTCCCGGATTCTGGAAAAAGTATATCACCCGGCGCGCTGTATCGCAACGCTTTCGCCGTACCCGTGGGCGCGCGCCGTTCTCGTGGGCGCGCCGCCGCTTCGCTTGCCCCCGTTTCCTTCGCGTTTCTTTCGGAGAAGGAAAAGCAGGGGGGCGGGGCGGTCCGCCGATCCATCGCGGGGCGGTCCGCCGATCCATCGCGGGGCGGTCCGCCGATCCATTGCTGCCGTCTTCAAGGATTCCATCTCCTTTTCCGCGCTTTGCGCAGGTTTTTCTTCTAAAAAAGGAGAAGAAAAGGGACTTGACACGCAGATATTTGTTTGATATCATGATGATATCAAACTGGAGGTGGGTTGTATGAAGGAAATCGTGCTCGAGAACAAAAAGCATGGCATGGTCGTCCTGATAATCGCAATACTGCTCTACCTGGCGGCGCTTGCCGCATGCATTTGCAGCGGCGTGCTGGAGGAGCGCATCGACAGTGTGCCGCTGTTTGCAGTGGGGTTGGTCTGGCTGCTGATCGGCTGGATTCCTTTTTTGGGGCTGAAGGTGCTGGGGCCGCAGGAGGCGCTGGTGCTGACGCTGTTTGGGCGGTACGTCGGCACGCTGAAGGGCGACGGTTTTTACTTTGTAAATCCGTTTTGCGTGAGCGTAAACCCCGCCGCCAAGACCAAGCTGGGGCAGAGCAATGATGTGGACGGCAACAAGAATCATTCCATCGTGGTCGCCGCCGGGTCCGGCTCAAACACGGTCAACCTGGTCAACAAGCGGCTTTCGCTCAAGATCATGACGCTCAACAACAGTCGTCAGAAGATCAACGACTGTCTCGGCAATCCGGTCGAGATCGGCATTGCGGTGATGTGGCGCGTGGTGGATACGGCCCGGGCCGTCTTCAACGTGGACAACTACAAGGAATACCTTTCGCTCCAGTGCGACAGCGCGGTGCGCAACATCGTGCGCATTTACCCATACGATGTCGCGCCTAACGTGGACACCACCGGCGACGGGGTCGCCGACGAGGGCAGCCTGCGCGGTTCGAGCGAGGTTGTCGCCGCGCGCATCCGCGACGAGCTTCAGCAGAAGGTGGTCGAGGCCGGCCTGGAGATCCTGGAGGCGCGCATCACGTACCTCGCCTATGCGCCGGAAATCGCCGCCGCCATGCTGCAACGCCAGCAGGCCTCCGCGATCATCGACGCGCGCAAAATGATCGTTGACGGCGCCGTCGGCATGGTGGAAATGGCGCTTGAGCGATTGAACGAGAACCGGATGGTGACGCTCGACGAGGAGCGCAAGGCCGCCATGGTCTCCAACCTGCTCGTCGTGCTGTGCGGCAATCGGGATGCGCAGCCCATCGTCAACACCGGCAGTCTCTACTGAGGCGCGCCATGAGCGGCATGAACGATTTGCAGAAAAAGCAGATTCCGTTGCGTCTGTCGCCAAAGCTCTATCAGGCCATCGCCGCCTGGGCTGAGGATGATTTCCGCTCCGTCAACGGGCAGATCGAATATCTGCTCACCGAGTGCGTGCGCCAACGAAAGAAGAACGGCGGCTACGCGCCGGATGCGCTGGACGTCCCGCCAAAGCTCGATCTGGAATGATTCCTGCAGGGGCTTTCGCCCCTGTTTTGCTTTCGCTCGGGGTCGTTTTCGCTCTCCCTTATCTTTCCGGCTTTTCTGCTTCTTCTTTTCTTTTTCGGAAGAAAAAGAAAAGAAGCAAAAGAAAAAGTCTTCTGAAAAGGGGAAGGACTGCGGGCGTCCGAACGCTCGCGCCGGTTCGGGTCCGCCCGCGTCCCCGAGCCACGCCGGGTTCGGGCGGCAACCGCGAATCGTTTATTTGTGTGTGCTTCTTCTTTTCTTTTTCAGAAGAAAAAGAAAAGAAGCAAAAGAAAAAGTCTTCTGT
>OMET01000047.1_pt1 | contig 47383 bp, 42 predicted proteins | sample 1673841 | NCBI WGS metagenome assembly OMET01 (sample SAMEA103958129, study PRJEB25191) | human gut metagenome | reverse complement strand
GCGGGGCTGAAGGAAGCGGATGTGACGGGCGTGCGCGTGGAGAGCGACCGCGAGGATGGGCGCGCCATCTATGAGATCGAATTCTACGCCGGCAACGTCGAATACGACTACGACATCGACGCGGCGACCGGCGCCGTGCTCAAGCAGTCCAAGGAAACGCACAGCACGTCGGCCGGCGGCACGACCGGCGGTACGACCGGCGGCACCACCGGTACGGATATCGGCCGGGATGCGGCGCTCGCGGCGGCGCTGGCCCACGCGGGGCTGAAGGAAGCGGATGTGACGGGCGTGCGCGTGGAGAGCGACCGCGAGGATGGGCGCACCATCTATGAGATCGACTTCTACGCCGGCAACGTCGAATACGACTACGATATCGACGCGGCAACCGGCAAGGTGATCGAATACTCCAAGGAGACCAAGGGCGGCACGACCGGCAATACGACCGGCAGTACGACTGGCACGGACATCGGGGCGAGCAAGGCGAAAAGCACCGCACTGAGCCATGCGGGCGTGTCCTCCAGCGATGCGTACGACATGAAGGCCGAGCGCGACCGCGACAACGGCGTGACGGTCTATGAGGTGGAATTCAAGGCGGGCGGCTATGAGTACGAATACGAGATCAACGCCTCCACGGGCGAGATCCTCGGCCACAGCCGCGAATACGACGACTGAGCGGTTCCCTCCGCAGCGGAAGGCCGTCCCCTTTGGGGGACGGCCTTCCGTTTTTGGGCGGTTTTCGGCGCTGCGGGCGCCCCTGAAACGGCGGTCGCCCGTATGCGGGGGAGAAACGGGCGGGGCGCCGGGATCATCCCGGCGCCCCGCCCGTCGCAGCGCGCCTGCAGGCGCGCTTACCGCACGATCAGTTGATTCCCGTCGTAATCGACCGTCAGGCGCGTGTCGGGCGCCGGGTCGTTTTGCAGGATGTAGCGCGCCAGGAGCGATTCCACATGCGACTGCAAAAACCGCTTGAGCGGACGCGCGCCGTACACCGGGTCGCTGCCGGCCTCGATGATGTACGCCTTGGCGGCCTCCGTGACCGTGATGGAGAGTTGCCTTGCGGCAAGGCGCTTCTGCAGTTCCTTCACGAGCAGGTCCACGATGGCGGAAAGGTTTTCGCGCGTGAGCGGCCTGTAGAACACGATCTCGTCGAGCCGGTTCAGGAACTCCGGCCGGAACTGCGTCTTGAGCAGCTGCTGCACGGCGCTGCGCGCCTGCTCGCTGATCTCGCCGTTTTCGCCGATGCCGCCGAGGATCACGTCGGAGCCGAGGTTGCTCGTGAGGATGATGATGCTGTTCTTGAAATCCACCGTGCGGCCCTGCCCGTCGGTGATGCGGCCGTCGTCGAGCACCTGCAGCAGCACGTTGAGCACGTCCGGATGCGCTTTCTCCACCTCATCGAACAGGATGACCGCATATGGCTTGCGGCGCACGGCTTCGGTCAACTGGCCGCCCTCGTCGTAGCCGACATAACCCGGCGGGGCGCCGATGAGGCGGGACACGGCATATTTCTCCATGTACTCCGACATATCGATGCGCACCATCGCGCGCTCGTCGTCGAACAGCGCCTGCGCCAGCGCCTTGGCCAGCTCCGTCTTGCCCACGCCCGTGGGGCCGAGGAACAGGAACGAGCCGATGGGCCGGTTGGGGTCCTGGATGCCTGCGCGCGAGCGCAGGATGGCGTCGCACACGCGCTCGACCGCCTCGTCCTGCCCGACTACGCGCTCGTGCAGGATGCTGTCCAGCCGCAGCAGTTTTTCGCGCTCGCCCTCCATGAGCCGCGCCACCGGGATTCCCGTCCAGCGGGCGACGATGCGGGCGATCTCCTCCTCCGTCACGCGGTCGCGCAGGTACCGGCTGCCGTGCAGCTTTTCCTCGGCCTTCTTCTCCTCCTCCTCCAGCTCCTTCTGCAGCTGGGGCAGGCGGCCGTATTTGAGCTCTGCGGCACGGTTGAGGTCATAGGCGCTCTGCGCGCGCTCGATCTCCGCGCTTGTGCGCTCGATCTCCTCGCGCAGGTTCTGCACGCGGCCGATGTCCTGTTTTTCGTTCTCCCATTTGGCCTTCATTTCGCCGAATTCGGCGCGCAGGTCGGCCAACTCCTTCTGGAGCTCCTCCAGGTGTTCGCGCGAGAGCTTGTCGGTCTCCTTCTTGAGCGCCGCCTCCTCGATCTCCAGCTGCATGATCTTTCTCGAAATATCGTCCAGCTCGGTGGGCATGGAGTCCATCTCGGTCTTGATCAGCGCGCACGCCTCATCCACAAGGTCAATCGCCTTGTCCGGCAGAAACCGGTCGGAGATATAGCGATTCGACAGCGTGGCTGCCGCGATGAGCGCCTGATCCTGGATCTTAACGCCGTGAAACACCTCGTAGCGCTCCTTGAGGCCGCGCAGGATGGAAACCGTATCCTCCACCGTCGGTTCGGCCACCATCACCGGCTGGAAGCGGCGCTCGAGCGCCGCGTCCTTCTCGATGTACTGGCGGTACTCGTTCAGCGTGGTCGCGCCGATGCAGTGCAGCTCGCCGCGGGCAAGCATCGGTTTGAGCAGGTTGCCGGCGTCCATGGCGCCCTCGGTCTTGCCGGCGCCGACGATGGTGTGCAGCTCGTCGATGAACAGGATGATCCGGCCATCCGACGCCTTGATTTCGTTGAGCACGGCCTTCAGCCGCTCCTCAAACTCCCCGCGGAACTTCGCGCCTGCGACCAGTGCGCCCATGTCGAGCGCAAAGAGCTGCCGGTCCTTCAGGTTATCCGGCACGTCGCCGCGCACGATGCGCAGCGCCAGCCCCTCCGCGATGGCCGTCTTGCCGACGCCCGGCTCACCGATGAGGCAGGGGTTGTTCTTCGTCTTGCGCGAAAGGATGCGGATGACGTTGCGGATCTCGTCGTCGCGGCCGATGACCGGATCGAGCTTCTGGTTGCGCGCCAGCTCCACAAGGTCCTGCCCATACTTTTTGAGCACGTCGTAGGTGCTTTCCGGATTATCGGATTGCACGCGCGCATTGCCGCGCACGCGCTGCAACTGCTCGAGGAAGGCCTTTTCCGTCACGCCGAACGTCTGAAACAGCTTTTTCGTCTCGGCCGACGGCTTTTCCAGCAGCCCCAGGAACAGATGCTCCACGGAAACGTAGGCGTCGTCCATCTTCTCGGCGCGCTTTTCGGCGGCGGTCAGCGCCGCATCCAGCTCGCGCGAGAGGTAGACGTTCTCCGCGGCAGCGCCGCTCACGACCGGCAGGCGCGATACGGCCTGTTCGCATGCGGCGGTCATCGCCCGCACGTCCAGGCCCATGCCGCCAAGCAGGCTGCCGATCAGCCCGTCGGGCTGGGCGAGCAGGGCGTGCAGCAGATGCTCCTGCCGCACCTCTGCGTTGCCGTGTTCCACGGACAGGCCGTGCGCCGCCTGTACCGCTTCGATGCTTTTTTGCGTCAGTTTCTGTACGTTCATGGTCTCCAACCCCCTTGTGTTGCGTCAAACGACGAACCGCCGACCGCCGAGGTATTCGGCGTACAGCCGCCGGATGAGTGTCACGGCGCGTTGCGGGTCGTCCAGGTTTGCAAAATAGGTCTTGAGCGAGCGGTCGAACAGGTCGATGTACGCGGCGATCGCTTCGCCGACGGCCTCGTTGTCCGCATCGCCCGTGCCGCCGCGCAACACGAGCGTGCGCAGGAATCGCCCGTCCTCCACGGTGCTTTCGGTGCGCCCGAGATATGCCTCCTCCACGCGCACCCAGAGCTTGAAGAACTGCAGCAGATACAGCAGCAGCGTGCTGTTCTGGCTGCGCAGCGAGACGCGCAGCTCGCCCAGCAACGGCTTGCGGTTGCGGTACAGCTCCACGCTGTACCGGATCGTCGGGTTGTACTTGTATGCAAGCGCGCTGCGGAACGAGAACATCGATTCCGACGGCTGCAGCAGCACCTGGAACGTATTGCTCCCGGCGAGCTGCTGCTCCACGGCGGAAAAGATCTCGCGCATGCGCTTCTCCGGCGTCGTATAGGATACGTACTCCGCCAGGATCTGGTTGATCATGTTGGACCGGCTGGTGTTCATTTCATAGGCCACGCGGTCGATCTGCTCCACCACATCGTCGAGCAACACCAGCGAGTACACGCTCTTGTTCATGCCGTTCTCCCCTCGCTTCCTGCCAATATTTTAGCATATGGAGCATAATTTGCAAGCGAAATTATATAACAGTAACATCAATTTTGCAAAAAGGACAAAATTGCGCTATGGTAAAGGGGGCCAGAGAGCTTCCGCCCATAGCATGACGCACGAAAGGGGACGCTATGCACTGCGATTTTGACGAGATCATCGACCGCGCCGGCACCAATTCCATCAAGTTTGAGGCGTTTCGAGAGGGGCGTCCCGGCCTGCCGGCGGATACGATCCCCATGTGGATTGCGGATATGGATTTTGCCTGTCCGCCGCCGGTTCTCGACGCCATGCGGAGGCGGCTCGAGCGGCGCATCCTCGGCTACAGCGCGATCCTGGACCCGGCCTATGGCCGTGCGGTCGCCGGCTGGATGGAGCGCCGCTTCGGCTGGCGGGCGGACCCTGCGCAGTTGGTGACCAGCAGCGGCATCGTCACCGCCGTGGAGCAGAGCGTCGCGCGGCTGACAAAGCCGGGCGACGGCGTGCTGATGTTCACGCCGACCTATCGGCCGTTCCTGACCGCCGCGGCGGAGCAGGGGCGACGGCCGGTGTTCTGCCGCCTGCGGAAGGACGGCGGGCGGTATACCGTGGATTTTGAGGCGCTTGAGCGCCTTGCGGCGGCGCCCGACGTCACGTTGCTGCTGCTTTGCAGCCCGCACAATCCGACCGGCCGCGTTTGGACGGAAGCGGAGCTGCGGCGTATCGGCGAGATCTGCTTTTCAAACGGCGTGTTCGTCGTGAGCGATGAAATCCACGCCGACTTGACGCGCATCGGCGTGCGCCACATCCCGTTGCAGATGCTCTTCCCGCTGGAGAAGCGGCTGATCACCTGTACGGCCCCGAGCAAGACCTTCAACATGGCGGGCAACCAGCTTGCCAACCTGTTTCTCCCGGACCCGGCCATCCGCGACGAATGGCGGCGCACGGCCTGCTGCGGGCATCCCACGCCGCTGGCCATCGACGCGGTGATCGCCGCCTACGACGAGTGCGAGGACTGGTTGGAGCAGTTGCGCGCCTATCTGGATGAGAATTTCCGCCTGGCGGAGCGGACGCTGGCGCAGCGGCTGCCCGGCGCGCGTTACGCCGCGCCCGAGGGCACGTATCTGATGTGGTTCGACGCCTCCTTTACCGGCCTGGACGAGGCGGCTCTGCGCGCGCGCATGGAGGCCGCCGGGCTGTGCGTGGAGTATGCATCGGATTTTGCGGATAACGCGGACGGGTGCATGCGCATCAACATCGCCTGCCCGCGCAGCGTGCTGCGCGATGCGCTCGGACGCCTCGTGCATGCGCTTGCATGAGCGGGCCGGTCTATGCGCCGCTGCTCTCGGCCGTCGGCGCGACGTTTGTCCGCGAACCGCTCCGGCGCGGGGTCGGCACGGTGCTCTACGGCAGCGGGGGCAGCGTGCTGCTGCGCTACCGGCCGGATGCGCTGATGCTCTATACCGTCGATGCGGCGGATGCGCGGCGCGCGCTTGACGGCGTAGCCGCCTGCGCGCTGCTCACGACCAACGACCGCACCGTGGCGGAATACGCCCGGACGCGGTTTTCCCTTGCGGGGTATGGCGACTGCCATTTTGTCGTGTATGAGCGGCGCACGCCGCCGGCCGTCCCGCAGCGGCTGGAGATCCGGCCGCCGGATGTGGCGGCCATGCGGCTGATTCGGGAGAACTATGCGCTGGCCTCCGACGGGGAGCTCGCGGCGGTCCGGGCGCGGGGCGACCTGTTGTGCGGATACTGGAAAAACGAGATGGCCGGCTTTGTCGGCCGCCATCTCGAGGGAAGCCTGGGCATGCTGTTCGTGTTTCCCGCCTTCCGGCGGCAGGGGTTTGCGGAGGAGCTGGAGGCGCGCGCCGTCGCGCGCTGCCTTGCGGCGGGCGATACGCCCTATGCGGATATCTTTTCCGACAACGCCGCCTCGCTCGCGCTTCAGAAAAAGCTCGGCTTCACGGTACGGGAGGACATGCGGAGCTACTGGGTACACTGAGCGGGGGCGCGTTCCGGGACGAGCGCCGTGACGCCGACGGGCCGGATGCTTACGCGATGGCAGCAGCCCCGGCCGAACGTCTGCGCCATGTACGCGCAGTAATCCTCCGCCTGCGCAACGGGAAGGAGCGTCTGGATCGTGCCGGCAAAGCCGCCGCCGTGGACGCGCGTCGCCCAGCGACCGTCCCCGACCCCGGCGGAGACAAAGAAGCGGTCCGTGAGCGCGAGGGCGAGGGCAAGGCTCCGTTCGCCCGGGTCTGTCGGGCAGACGTTTTGCAGCAGTTCAAATGACGAGCGGCCCGAAGCGCGCGCAAGCGCGAGTACTTGCGCCGCATCCCCGCCGCACAGCGCCGCCGCCATGGCGTCCACACGGGCGTTTTCATCGAAAAAGTGCAGCGCGCGCAGCAGCGCCAGATCCGGCACACGGCCGCGCAGCGCAGGCAGCGCGGCAGAAAAGGCCGCCGGGTCCACCTCGCCCAACACCTCCGCGCCCAGCGCATGCGCTACAAGGCGCATGTCGCGCGGGATTGCCGCATAGGAAGCCGTCAGGCCGGCATGGCTTCCGCCGGTCTCCACGAGGATGACCGCAAGGCCGCAGCGCGCAAAATCCGCATCGAGGCGTTCCACCTGCGGCGCCTGCGCCTGCGCAAAATCGATCTTCACCAACCCGCCCACTGCGCTGGACAGCTGGTCCATCAGGCCGCTCGGCTTGCCGAAGTATTCGTTCTCCGCGGATTGCGCCGCCCGTGCCAGCGCAAGGGGCGGCACGGGACGGCCGGCGCACGCCGCCAGGCAGGCGCCGAACAGCACGCCGCACGCAGCCGAGGACGAGAGCCCGGCCCCGCCCGGCACGTCGGAACACATTACGGCGTTGAACCCCGCCACCGGGCCGCTGCGCGCCAGCCAGGCCGCCGTGCCGCGCAGCAGCGCGGCGGGGCTGTTTTTTTCCTCCGGCGCCGGGCCGAGCTGCGCAAGCGACAGCGCGACGGGCGCATATCCTTCCGACTCGAGCGCAACGCGCATCGTTCCGTTCGGCGCGGCAACGGCCACACAGTCAGCCGCCACCGCCGCCGCGAGCACACGCCCGCGCTGATGGTCGGTATGATTGCCGCACAACTCCGTGCGGCCGGGCGCGGACAGGAGGAACGCCTTTTGCGCGCCGTCAAAGCGCGCGGCAAAGCGGTCGAGCAGCGCCGCATAGCGCGCGCGCTGCCGCTCCGTATCCGCAGCGCCATACAGCCGCGCGAGCGCGCCGTCGAGCGCGCCGCCGTCGAGCAGCGCCCTCCATTCCTTCACGGTTGGCAACACGCGCATCCCCCTCTCCGCCGGCGATGCCGGCCCTGCCCAGAGTATACCATACGCCCGGCAGGAAAGAAACCTTTGTGTTTTGACCGTCGTTCGTGTATACTGAATACCCGTAGGCGTTATGCCGCAGGAAAGGAGAGCCTTCCATGCGAAAGGACGGTAAGCGCGTGCGCGGTGCGGACGCGATGTATACGCTGATCCCCTATATCATGAAGCACCGCTATGATGCGATGAACATGATCGAGGTGGATATCCCCATCGCCGCCATGCAGGCCTATCTCAACCGCAAGCGCAACGAGGGCGTTACCATGTCGCATCTGGGCGTCGTGCTGGCCGGTTACCTGCGCACCGTGGCGGAATTTCCCCTGCTCAATCGTTTTGTGGTGAACAAGCGCATCTATGCGCGCAACGAGTTTCCCGTCGCCATGGTGGTCCTCAAACCGGGCGAGACGGAGGGCACCATGTCCAAAATGCGCTTTGAGCCGGGCGACGATATCTTTACCGTGCACCGGAAAATGAACGAATATATCGAAAAAAACCGGCAGGCGGGCGACACCAACGCCACGGACGACCTCATGCGCCGGCTGCTCAGCGTACCGGGGCTGGCCAATGTGGGCGCCGGGCTGTTCAAACTGCTCGACCGCTACGGCCTGCTGCCCAAGAGCCTGATCGACGCGAGCCCGTTCCATGCGAGCCTCGTCATTACAAACCTGGCGAGCATCCGCACCAACCATATCTTCCACCACCTGTACGAGTTCGGCACCTCCAGCGTGTTCATCGCCCTCGGCAACATGCGCGAGGTCGCGCGCCGCACGCGCGACGGCATTTCGTTTGAGCGTTGCCTGCCCATGGGCGTCGTGACCGACGAGCGCATCTGTTCCGGCAGCTATTTTGCACGCGCTTTCCGTCGGTTTCGCCAGTACCTGCTCGACCCGTCGTTGCTCGAGGGTCCGCCCGCCTTGGTCAACTCCGACGGCTGACAGACGGGACGTTCGTCCTTTTTCAAGGAGGGGCGTCTTTTTTCTTTGGACGGCCAAGGGGCGCGCCGGAAGCGGGGAATCGTGCCGGAAAGACAGGGGAAGCGGGCGTGCGCGCCCGCTCCTTCTTTCCTCCGTGGACTTTCTTTTGGTTCTTTTCTTTCCGGAAAGAAAAGAACGGGAAAGAAAAAACAAGGCGCGTCCCCTTTGGCAGCCCCTTCACCGGATGACGCGCGCACGCCGCAGCGCGCGGCAGAGCAGCCATGCGCCCGCAGCGCTGGCAGCATCCTTTATGAGATATGGGGCGCTGACCGCGAGGAACGCGGCGCCCGGCCCCATGTGTCCGACCACGCAAAACCAGGCCGTGCCAAGCGCATGGCAGGCGGCGATGGCCGAAAGCGAGAGCAGTACGCAGCGCAACCGCCCGGGGCGCGCCGCTGCCAGCGCAAACAGCGCGCACATGGGTACAAATCCGACCAGAAAGCCGCCGGTGGGCCCGGCCAGCGTCCCCACGCCGGCGCCGAACCCGGCATAGACCGGCGCGCCGGCCAGGCCGAGCAACAGGTATGCGGCGGCGCTGAGCAGCGCAAAGCGGGGCCGCTGGCAATAGCCCGCCAGCGCGAACGCGAAGGTTTGCAACGTCACCGGCACGCCGGTCGGCATGGGCACGGCGATCTGCGAGAGCGCCGCCATGAGCGCCGTACAGAGCGCCGCGCGCAGCAGCGCGGCGGAGCCGTCGCGCAGGCCGTCGGCCCCGCCATGGGGCGACCGATCCGGACGGGCGTTCACTGCAAACCCCGCACGCTTACCTCGCCGGAGGAGAGCGTCTCCCGCGTGCCGTCGGCGTATTGTACGACGAGACCTGCGTGGTCGTCGATGGAAAGCGCGCGCGCCGGTTGCGGGCCAGCCTGGCGCAGCACCTCGATTTCGCGCCCGACGAGGAACGAGCGACGCCGGTATCCGTCCAGAAAGCCGGTATCCGGCAGGCGGCGATACGCTTCGAAAAACCGGTTCCATACGTCCGCCGCAAACCGTCCCATCGCATCGCCCGGCGGCGGAGCATCGAACAGCGCGCCGGCAACGTCCCGGAGCTCGACCGGGAACCCGCCCGCAGGCGGCGCCAGATTGACGCCGATGCCTACGATTGCGTACGACAACGCGCCCGATTCGCAGTCAAGGGCCGCTTCAGTCAGGATGCCGGAGACCTTTTTCCCATCCAGATACACGTCGTTGACCCACTTGATACCGGCCGGGCGGTCGCAGACGGCCTCAACGGCCTCCGCCACCGACACGGCGGCCAGCGAGGTCATCAACGCCGCATCCTGCGCCGACAGGCGCGGCCGGAGCAGAGCGCTCATGTACAGACCGCCGCCCGGCGGCGAAAAGAAACGGCGCCCACGCCTGCCGCGGCCGGCCGTCTGCGCCGTGGCAACGATCAGCAAGCCCTCGGCCTCGCCCGCCTCCGCCGCCTGCCGCGCCAGCGTATTGGTGGAGTCCACCTCGCCGCACATGCGCACGCGCATCCCCGGCGTGCGCAGATGTTGCTCGATGCTCGGCGCCGACAGCAGCCGGCATTCGCTGGAGAGCGCGTAGCCGCAGTTGGATCTTGCTTCAATCGCATAGCCGGCCTGTCGCAGCGCGCCGATTGCTTTCCATACCGCGCTGCGGCTGACCGACAGCCGCGCTGCGAGCGCCGCGCCGGAGACGTATGCGCCCCGGTGCTGTTCCAATGCCCGCAGCACCGCATCGCGCACGTTGCTTCGTTCCGGTTCCATCGCTTTTCCTCCTTCCGGTCCCGTACCCTTCCGCCGGCCGCCCGCACGCGCAGGCGGCCGTATGACGTTTTGGCGCGTTCACGCAGCTTTTGCCCGCACGTGGCGCCTGACGGCTTTGCGCTTCCGCGCGTGAACGAATCGCCGCCGGCGGTTTTGCGCCCGGCGAGACCATGTCCGCCGCGTCATGCCCACCCTGTCCGGGCCGGTGCGCCTGGCAGCCCCCGCCATGTTTCTGCGGCGTGCGGGGAAATCCGGTCCATTCGCAAAGGATGTTTTTACTATTGTAGCATGGCGACCGGGCAAACGTCAACCAAATACAATAATATGGTTGACAATCCGCCGAAACGACGGCCGGAACGCAGGAAAAACGGCGACCGGAAAGCGGGCTGCGGCGCGAAGGATCGAGGTCGCAACGATTGTACTGGGAAAACGGCGACCGGAAAGCGGGGCAGCGGCGCGCGCGACCGGAACGGCGTCCCCGGACGTCTGCCGTTCGGCCCATACTCGTTTCGATCCCGGCTTTCACCGGGGCGTATGTCGCAAACGAGCGGGGAAGTAGCCGGACGTCCACCACGGGAGCGCGACGATCCCGACGGGAGGGGGCAGCCCTTGAGACAGGACCTCCCCTTCGGGAGCGCGATGCGGCCGTGGAAGGACAAAATGCCGCCGGGGACGGTTGGCCGGAACGGCGCTTCCGCTCGGGAGGATACAGGCGCCAAGGGGCGCGCCATGCCCCGCACGGGTGGCTTGGGCAAAACCGCAGGCGACAGGCGGCGCGGACTGTCCCGGGCGGCGACCTTGACAGCGCCAGGAATTTTGATTATGCTCATTTGTATCGCCATTTTGCAGCGGGCCCGCCGTTCGACGCGGGTGCTGCCGAAGGGATGTGAGCGCGCCATGCGCATCAAGCTGGCCCATCGCCGACTGCCGGATTATACGCGGGGCGAGGAGCTGTTCAACATGATCTCCCATATCGTAGGCGGCGCGTTTGCCATCCTTTCGCTCGCGCTGTGCGTGGTGCGCGGCGTGCAGCGGGGCAGCGCGGTGACGATCGTATCCGGCGCGGTGTACGGGTTCTGTATGCTGTTGATGTACAGCATGTCCAGCATCTATCACGGCCTGCGACCGCCGCTGGCCAAAAAGGTGCTGCAGGTGCTGGATCACTGCGCCATTTATTTCATGATCGCCGGCACGTATGCGCCGATCCTGCTCGTGGCGGTGCGCCCGCTGTACCCGGCGCTGGCGTGGTCGGCGTTCGGCGTGGAGTGGGGCCTGACCGCGCTGGCGGTGACGCTGACGGCGATCGACCTGCGGCAATACCGCGTGTTCTCGATGGTATGCTATATCGTGATGGGCTGGGGCGTTGCCGCCTTTTTCCCGCAGGCGGCGCGGGCGATGACGGAGACGGGCTTTTACCTGCTGCTGGCGGGCGGCGTCTGCTATACGGCGGGCGCCGTGCTGTACGGCGTCGGTTCCAAGCGCCGGTACTTTCATTGTGCGTTCCATGTGTTTGTGCTGGCGGGCAGCGTGCTGCATTTTCTGGCCGTTTATCTGTATGCGCTGTGAGAAACGGTTTTGGAAAAACGGTGGATAACTCTTGACATGACGGCGCACGTTTAGCATAATATGCACTGTGCAAGCCCGGGCAGGCGCTGCCGGCGGCGAACCGGCGCACGCAATCCCATATCCGTTCGCCTTGCAGGGCGTTGCCCGGCGGGCGGACACACCGCATGACTTGAGGGAGACTGGTTGCTATGGCATTGAGAAAGTGCCCCAAATGTGAATTGAACTATATCCGCGACGGCGAAGAATACTGCAACGTGTGCCTGCGCGCGATGAAGAACGGCCGCATTCAGACGGAGACGGTCGTCGAGGAGGAGACGCTCTGCAGCGAATGCGGAGAGGCGCCGGCCGTCCGCGGCTACGACCTGTGCGAGGCCTGCCTGCGCGAACAGAAGCGGCAGGCGGAGCTGGAGAGCGCGGGCGCACTCGACGATGAATTCGAGGACGTCGACGAGGAGGAAGAGGATTAACCGGAAACGGGGGAGGCGGCATGCGCGTTTTTGCCATCGGCGATCTGCATTTGTCCTTTGGCGCGGATAAGCCCATGGACATCTTCGGCGAGGCATGGCGCGACCACGCGCCGCGGCTGGCCGCCGCATGGCGCGCCGCCGTCGGCGGGGACGACCTCGTCCTGATCCCCGGGGACATCAGCTGGGCCCTCCATCTGGAGGAGGCGGCGCCGGACTTGGCGTTCATCGGCGGGTTGCCCGGCCGCAAGCTCCTGCTGCGGGGAAACCACGACTACTGGTGGAGTTCGCTGACGAAGGTGCGCAGCGCGCTGCCGCCGTCGGTGCGGGCGTTGCAGAACGACGCGCTCGCCGTGGGCGGGGTTGTCGTGGGGGGGACGCGTGGCTGGTCGCTGCCGGGGGCGGACGGCGCACAGAGCGAGACGGACGCGCGCATCTACCGCCGGGAGCTGGTGCGGCTGGAGCTGTCGCTCTCGCGCATGGGGGATGGCCGCCGCATCGTCATGCTGCACTACCCGCCGCTCGATCCACAGCGCATGGATACGGAGGTGACGGCGCTGCTGGAACGCTATGGCGTGGAGATTGCCGTCTACGCGCATCTGCACGGGCGCGCGCATCGCGGCGCGTTCGTGGGGATGCACAACGGCGTCCGGTATGCGCTCGCTTCGGCGGATTATCTGGATTTTGCGCCCTTGCTGCTGTGCGAAAGCGCGGCATAGAAACAACGGCGGGCGGCTGAAAAGCCGCCCGCCGTTTCCGTTTTACCGGTTGTTTCAGAGGGATTTGAGCAGGCCCGTGGCCTCGTTGAACTCGTCGATGAGCACGTCGATGTCCTTGGCCTGGTCGTGCATATCGGTCCAGTAATGCTCGTCGTACCACTGCCGGTTGATCTCCTCGTAGGTCTTGCCCTGCTGCTCGACCCAGGTGTAGTACTTGAGGTTGTGGACGCGCTTGCGTGCCTGATAGGTCAGCTCTTCCATCACGTCGGTGCGCACGCCGCGCAGATGCTCGGCGTAGTCGGCGGCGGCCATGCATGCGGTGTAAGCGCCGTCGGCCTCCTCGAGCTCGGCGATGCGGCTCTGATACATGACGGCGGAATCCGTGCCGACGGTGGCGATCACGTCGTGCTCGGTAAGCTCGTAATATTTGGCCATCTTGATGCAGCACAGCAGGTTTGCAATGCCCGAGATGCCCAGCAGCGGGAGCTTCTGCACGAAGTCGCCCGGGACGCCCACCTCGTCGGTGAGGTACTGCCAGCCCACCGGGTCGTTGAACAGGCGCAGCAGTTTCTGGCTGTCCTCGTCGTCGATGTCGATGACCATGTCGGTGTTCTTGATGTTATGGATCCACGGCACATGCTTGTCGCCGATGCCCTCGATGCGGTGGCCGCCAAAGCCGTTCTCCAGCAGCGTGGGGCACTGGAGCGCCTCGCCCACGGCGAGCTTGGCGTGCGGATACTGCTCCTTGAGGTAGTCGCCCGCGCTCATGGTGCCGGCCGAACCGGAGGTGAAGCAGGCGCCGGCGAACCGGTCGCCCTCGCCACGGACGGCCTCGAACGCATCCTGGATGGCCTTGCCCGTGACCTGATAGTGCCAGAGGGCGTTGCCCATCTCTTCAAACTGGTTGAAGATAACCACGTCCTTGCGCGTGCGGCGCAGCTCCCACGTCTTGTCGAAGATCTCCTTGACGTTGGATTCGCAGCCGGGCGTGGCGATGACTTCGCCGGCAATGTTGGAAAGCCACTCGAAGCGTTCGCGGCTCATCTCGGCCGGCAGGATGGCGATGGAATCGCAGGCAAGCAGCTTGGAGTTGAAGGCGCCGCCGCGGCAGTAGTTGCCGGTGGAGGGCCAGACGGCCTTGTGATAGGTCGGGTCAAACTGCCCGGTGACCAGGCGCGGCACGAGGCAGCCGAACGAAGCGCCGACCTTGTGGCAGCCGGTGGGGAACCATTTGCCGGTGAGCAGGATGATGCGCGCCTTGACGCCGGTGAGTTCGTGCGGGATCTCGATGAAGTTGACGCCGCCGAAGACGCCGCCGCTTTCCTTGGGCTCGTTGCGCCAGGTGATGCGGAACAGGTTGAGGGGATTGAGGTCCCAAAGCCCCACATCGCGGAGCCGGGCCTTGATCTTATCCGGAATCAGGTCGGGATTGCGCATTTGCGCGAACGTCGGGATGATGATGCCCTTTGCACGCGCGCGCTCCACGCTGCGCTGCAGGCTGTCACGGTGGATGGTCAGATCGATCATTTGCTCAGCTCCCCTTCACGGTATTATCGATTTGGAATCCAAATGGAATCCAGTTAAGCATACACTGTTTTTGACGATTTGTAAACAGGAAAAATAAAAATATTTTTTGCTTTCTAAAAAATTTTTAGCTAACCGAAAAGTTTTGCGGGAACAGCGCCTTTTCGCCGCCCGACGCATACAGCGCGAGCAGCATGTCGATCGACTCGCCATAGCTTTTGACGCCGCTAACCTGGGCATTGTGCTTGAGGTAGCCGTCATTCATGTCGGTGGCGATTTCCTGTGCCGGGCCCTCAAACGCGTCCCAGTAGGCGTTGTAATCGGCGAGGTCGCGCCGCATCCCGTCGGAGTAACGCGCGTCCACGATGGCATAGTATCGTTCCGCATCCGCGCCGTGCAGCGCGTTGCCGCAGCGGATGAGCGCGAGCATGACGGCGGAATAGCGGATGGCCGGTTCCGGCGCGCGCATGCAGGCGAGGAAGGCGGTAAACTCCGCCTCGTCCTCGGAGGCAAGGCCGAGCTGGTGCGCCATCTCGTGCGCGGCGGCGTGTAACAGCAGCAGCGGCGGCTGGTCGACGTTCACATTCGCTTCGGCCGTCAGGCCGATGTAGATGCCGCTGATCCCGAGGCGGCTGAGCCCGGTCGACCAGGTCACGCGCTTGACGCGCGTGACGGTGCCGGCAAACGTATCGTCTGCGGCGGCCAGCGCGGCATAGGCTGCCGGGAGCTGGGCGAACTGCGCCTCCGTATCCGCGGTGAACACGCCGTCGCCGTCCTCTTCGACTTCTTCGCGCAGCGCGACGGCGTGCGCAGCCAGCAGGTCGGTGAGCGCGGCCAGCTCGTCCACGCTGCGCGCTTCGACCGGCAGGCCCATGCGCGTGGAGAGCGGCTCGCGGAAGTACAGCAGCCCCCACGTGGCGTAGAACAGGTTCCACAGCGCGCCGGCGGTGATGCCGAGCGACAGCAGGAGCGACAAAAACCGGTGCAACGGCAGGCGGCGCAGCAGCGCGCGCACGCCCTGCACCACGAGCAGAAGCGGCACGCCGAGCACGAGCGCATACAGCAGCCATTCTGCAAGGGAGAATCGGAACCAGCCCGTGAGCGTGGCGAGCGCGTCCCGGATGACGGGGTAGACGGCGGCGGCGTACCACTCCACCCAGGCCGTCCTTCCGGCGAACAGTTGGGGCACCAGCAGCCCGAGCGGCAGGAGCAGCAGCAGCGGCAGGCGCAGCAGCAGGGAGCGGTAGGGTTTTGACAGGCGGCGGCGTTCCATCATAAAAACAGGATACCACAAAACCGGCGGATGTGGTATGATGGTTGCAGTTTTGGGAGGGGGTTTTTTCGTGGAGGTCGGCGTTTCCACCGCGAGCTACTTCAACCGCATGCTCATCGAGGACACGGTGCGCGATATCGGCGCGCACGGCGTGCCCCTTGCGGAGCTGTTCCTCAACACCTTTTCCGAGTATGACCCGGCGTTTACGGAGCTGCTGGCGGCGCGCCTTGCGGAATCGGGCGTGACCGCATACAGCGTCCACCCGATGAGCACGCAGTTCGAACCGCAACTCTTTTCGATCCATCCGCGCCAGCGTGCCGACGCGATGCGGCTGTTCGAGCGCGTGTTGCAGGCGGGCAGGCGGCTGGGCGCGCGATGCTATGTGATGCATGGGGCGGCGACGCTCTCCGGCGCGGCGAAAAACCTGGAGATCGAGCGTATCGCGCCCGTATTCGCAGACCTGAGCGACATGGCGGCGGACTATGGGCTGGCGCTGGCGCTGGAGAACGTCAGCTACTGCGTGTTCTGCTCGCCGGAGTACGGCCTGCTGCTGCGCGAGCGCACGGGCGACCGGCTGCACTACACGCTCGACGTCAAGCAGGCCGTGCGCAGCGGGCATGACCCGCTCCGCTATATCGAGGCGGTGGGCGACCGGCTTGTGAACGTCCATCTGTGCGACTATGAGAAAGTGGGGGAGGGTCGGTTCCGGTGGCGGATGCCGGGGCAGGGCGCGTGCGATTTTGCCGCCCTCAGGCAGGCGCTTTGCGCGCACGGATATGCCGGCCCCGCCTTTTTGGAGGTATACAGCGACATGTATGCCGGCATCGACGACCTGTACGCCTGCCTGGCGTTCTGCGCCGCGCAGCTGGAGGAGCCTACTGCGGGCGGTACTGCTCGATGAGCGCGCCCGCCCAGTCCGCGGGCGGCGATTCGATGAGCACGAACGGCGTGCCCTCCATGCTCCCGTCGTCCGGGAACAGGTAGACCCGCGGCCCGTTGCGCGCCTGGCCGGGGTACAGCGCCACATGGAATAGCGCATAGGCGTAATATCCCTCGCAATAGGCGATCACCGTGACCTCCCGCCAGGGCGCATCCTCCGCCCCGATCCGCACCCGCGTCGCCTGCGGCACATCGATCCGACCGGTGCGGCCGTCCGTCCCGGTGGGGAAGCCTTCTCCCAGCTCCGCGATGACGACCGTCGCGCCGGCAAGGGGCGTTTCGGTACGGCCGTCGACAACCTGTACGTCGAGCGCGCAGGCTCCACCCGCCCCGGCGCGCAGGACGAGCAGCACGGCGGCGAGCGCGCAGGCGGGCAGCAGCCCAAGGATCGCTTTGCGCATGAACATCACCCGATTCAGTCTATGCCTGTTCTTCTCCCGGTTTGCGTGGTATAATGGCGGTGTCTGGCAGGAGTTGACAGGATTACGACCCGATAACAGGAGGTTTTCCGGATGAAACGATACGAGGAGGCGGCCTGGCGCGACGCGATGCGCCTCGATGTGGATTACAACAACATGATGGAAGCGCGTCTGGGCGCGCGCGGCATTGCCGACGCGGAGCTGGAGGCGCTGGCGCCCCGGCTGGAACGGGCGGCGGATGCGCTCGCCGGCAGCCGGGCGGCCATGCCGTGGCGGGATCTGCCGTACAGCCAGGAGGATGTGGTGGCTCGCATCGAGGCCGTGGCGGCACAGGTGCGCGCACGGTTCGACGCGTTCGTCGTGCTCGGCATCGGCGGCAGCGCGCTCGGGCCCATTGCGGTGCATCAGGCGCTCTGCCACCTGCGCTACAACGAGCTGCCGAAGGCGAAGCGCGGCGGCCCGCGGCTGTATGTGGAGGACAACGTGGACCCGGAGCGCATGGCCGCGCTGCTCGACGTGATCGATGTGGAGAGGACGATGTTCAACGTCGTCACCAAGTCCGGCGGCACGTCGGAAACCATGTCGCAACTGCTGATCGTGACGGAGCTGCTGCGCGAGCGGCTGGGCGGCGACCTGGCCTCGCACGTCATCGCCACGACCGACGAGCGCAGGGGAAACCTCATCAGGATCGCAAAGCGCGAGGGGCTGACGACGTTCTTCGTGCCGGACGGCGTGGGCGGCCGCTTTTCGGAGCTGTGCCCGGTCGGGCTGCTGGCGGCGGCGGTGTGCGGCGTGGACGTGCGCGAGCTGCTCGCCGGCGCGGCCTATATGGATGAACGCTGCAGCGGGCGCGACGTGCGGCGCAATCCCGCCGCCATGCTTGCGGGGCTCAAGTACCTCGCCATGGGGCGCGGTTGCAACGTCAGCGTGCTCATGCCGTACGCCGATTCGCTCAAATATATGGCCGACTGGTACGCCCAGCTCTGGGCGGAATCCCTCGGCAAGCGGTTCGGGCGCGACGGCAGCGTCGTGCATGCGGGGCAGACGCCCGTAAAGGCGCTCGGCGTGACGGATCAGCATTCGCAGGTGCAGTTGTATACCGAGGGCCCGTTCGACAAGGTCATCGGGTTCCTGGGCGTGAAGCAATACCGGGCGTCCGTCCCCATCGGGCGCGGGTATGCGGATATCCCGGACGTATCGTTCCTCTCCGGCCATACGCTGGAGGAGCTGATCCATGCCGAGCAGTCGGCCACGGCCTACGCCGTGATGAAGAGCGGGCATCTTTCGTATACGATCACGCTGCCGGAGGTCAACGCCTTTACGGTGGGCGAGCTGCTGTATCTGCTCGAGGTGACCACAGCCTTTGCCGGCGAGCTGCTGGATATCAACGCGTTTGACCAGCCCGGGGTGGAGGAGGGCAAGAACGCCACCTACGCGCTGCTGGGCAAGCCCGGGTATGCGGAGAAGCGCGCCGAGCTGCAGGCCCAGCCCAAGCCGGACCCGCGCTATCTGGTATGATCACGGCGACCGTCCGCGCGCTGACCGAAATGGACCGGCCTGCCGCGCTTGCCCTGTGGCAGGCGCGGTTTTTCGACAGCGCGCCGTTCTGCGCCTGGTATTTTTCGGAACGGTTTGACCCGGCGCTCTCGGCCGGCGCGTTTTCGGGGGAGGGCCGCCTTTTGAGCATGGCGCTCGGCCGGCGGGTGCGGCTGGAGGCCGGTACGGAACGGGCCGATGCGGTTCTCGTCGCCGGCGTATCCACCCGCGAGGGGTTTGAGCGGCAGGGCCTCATGCGCCGTACCATGGCGCAGGTCGGGGTGCTTGCGGCCCGGGCGGGTGCGTCGCTGCTGGTGCTGCGCCCGGTCGATCCGGCGATCTATCTGCCGCTGGGGTTTCAGCCCTATTCGGCGGCGCGCCTTGCGCCCGGCACGGGCCGGGCCGTGCGCGCGCCGCTGCCCGCCGGGCGGACCGATCCGGCGGCGCTGGCGGATTGCTATGCGGCCGCCACGGGGCGGCTTTCCGCCCGCCAGCGCCGGACGGCGGCGGACATGGCCGCGCGCCTGCGGGAGGTGGAAAGCGACGGCGGGGGCTGCGTCGCGCTCACGGACGGGGCCTGCGTGCGCGCCTATGCGCTGCTCGAATCGCCGGGCGGGGACGCCGTCGAAGCGGCGGCGCGCACGGCGGCGGACTATGCGGCGCTGCTCGACGCGCTGGAAAAGGATTGCCTTGCGCTGCTGCCGCCCGACGCCCCGACGGGCGCCGTGGTGCCGCATGCGATGGCCAGGGCGCTCGCCCCTGCCGCCGCGTTCGACCGCGGGGCGGCCGCCGCGCGTTTTTTGCCGGAGGAATACTGAACCGCCGCACAAACCCGGGCGGCGTCACAAACAAACGACCATACGGCGGGCGCTGCGCCCGCGAGGAAAGGAGATCCCCATGGCGCTCGATACCTCAAAACAGCTTCGCAACCTGACGATGTACTCCATCTTTGTGCGCAATTACAGCGAGGAGGGCACCTTTGATGCCGTCCGCCGCGACCTCGAGCGCATCCGGGCGCTGGGGGTCGATCTGCTGTGGTTTCTGCCGATCCATCCCATTGGGCGCGCTGGCCGCAAGGGGACGCTCGGCTCCCCCTATGCCATCGCGGATTATCGTGCCGTGGACCCGGCCTACGGCACGCTGGCCGACTTTGAGCGGCTCGTGGAGGAGGCGCACCGGCTGGGCATGAAGTGCCTCATCGACGTGGTGTACAACCATACCGCGCCGGATTCCTGGCTGGCGCAACACCACCCGGAGTGGTTCTACCGCCGGCCCGACGGCGCGTTTGGCAACCGCATTGGGGATTGGACGGATGTGATCGACCTCGACTATGCAAACGAAGGGCTCTGGGCGTACCAGATCGAAACGCTCCGGCAATGGGCGGCGATCGTGGACGGTTTCCGCTGCGATGTGGCGCCGCTCGTGCCGCTTTCCTTCTGGCTGCGGGCCCGCGAAGCGGTGGAGGCCGTGCGGCCGGGCTGTCTGTGGCTGGCGGAAACGGTCGAGCCGCCGTTTATTACGGCCAATCGCGCGGCGGGCATCCCCGCGTTTTCGGATGGCGAGGCCTATCGCGCGTTCGACCTGTGCTATGAGTACGACGTGTATCAGGACATGGTGCGCTACCTGCTTGGCGAAGGCAGCCTTGCGGCCTATGCGGAGGCGCTCAACCGGCAGGAGAGCCTCTATCCCGATAACTATGTGAAGCTCCGCTTTCTTGAGAATCACGACCGCCCGCGCGCCCATTTTCTGATCCCGGATGAGCGTGCATTGCGCAACTGGACGGCGTTCCTGTACCTGCAAAAGGGGCTGACGCTTCTTTACGCGGGACAGGAATTCGCGTGTACGCACCGGCCGGATCTGTTTGAAAAGGACGTCGTATCCCGCGCGGGCGGCGAGGCGCTCTGCGGGTTGATGCAGAGGCTTGCCCGCATCAGGAAGGACCCGCGCATGACCGACAGCAGCTATACGGTGCGCGCATTGCCGGGCGACGCGCTGGTCTGCGCGCATCGCGGCGCGGCCGGCGCGCTGGTCGGGGTGTTCAGCCTGCGCGGGGCGCCCGTCGTAGCCGAGACCGGCCTGCCGGACGGGTTCTACGAAAACCGCATCGACGGCAGCACGGTGGAGGTCTATGAGGGGCGGCTGCGCTGCGCGGGCGAACCCGTGATCGTCGGCTGTTGAACCGGCCGGGACAGGAACGGCGCGGGGCTGCCGGCGGTCGGCCGGCGGCCCTTTTGTACGCTGCGGGCATGGCAAAGGCGCGCCCGGCAGGGCGCGCCTTTGGCCGCCGACTGGCGGAAGCGTTATGCCTCCTCGGAAAACTGGTCCTTGCCGACGCCGCAGAGCGGGCAGACGTAATCCTCCGGCAGGTCCGCAAAGCGCGTGCCGGGCGCAATCCCATTGTCAGGGTCGCCCTGCGCCTCGTCGTACACGTAACCGCAAACATCGCAGACGTATCTTTTCATGGCCTTTCTCCTTTCGTCGATTCTCGCCGTTCTCAGGGCAGCGGTTCAAAGTCCTCCGCCCCGTGCTTGCAGATCGGGCAGATGAAGTCCGGCGGCAGCGTGTCGCCCTCGTAGACGTAACCGCAGATCTTGCAGACGAAGCCCTTCTTCTTTTCCGGGGCCGGTTTGGGCTGGGGCTTGATGTGCGCGTGATAATAGGCGTAGGTCACCGGTTCGGCGGGCGAAAGCACGGCCGCCTCGGTGAGTTCCGCGGTGAACACGGTGTGCGTCTCGTACTCCTGCTCCGCGATGACGCGCGCCGAGAGGAACGCGCAGGCATACCGGTCCAGATAGAGCAGGCCGTTGGCGCTGCGCGCCGCGTGCGGGAAGTCCGCAAACTTGTCCACGTCCCGACCGCTCTGGAAGCCGAAGTGCCGGAACAGCTTGAACGGCGCTTCCGTCGAGAGGATGGACACGTTGAACGTTCCGGAACACCGGATCAGGTCGTGCGTGTAATTCGCGCGGTTGACCGCGATGGTGATGCGCTGCGGGTTGCTCGTGATCTGCGTGACGGTGTTGATGATGCAGCCGTTGTCCCGGTTCCCGGCCCCGTCGCGCGCGGTCAGCACAAACAGGCCGTACTGCAGGCGGAACAGCGCGCTCGCGTCGATCTTCTGTGCGCTTGCGGGGGCGGGGCGCGGCATGTCGGCCGCGATGGCGTCGGCCAGCGCGTCGAGCGCGCCGGCCTGCTCCGCCTTGAGCCGGGAGCGGATCGTGAGCGGCTCGCCGATCAGGCGCATGTTCTTCATGCCGTCGATGAGCCCGCGCATCAGACCGCCGGCCGTCGGCGCCCACGAGCCGTTCTCGATCAACGCCACGCTTCGGTTCTGCAGGTTGTGGGCCGCCAGATCGTGCAGCACGGTCTCCATGTTGCAGAAAATGCCGGCGTTGTACGTCGTGGATGCGAACACGAGATGGCTGCAGCGAAACGCCTCCGCGACGATCACCGACGGGTGCGTGACGGACACGTCGTACATCGCAACCTTCTTCACGCCGCGCTCGGTCAGGCGGCAGGCCAGCGCATTGGCGGCGGCCTCCGTGCCGCCGTATACGGAGGCGTAGGCGATCAGCACCGCGTTCTCCTCCGGCGTATAGGTGCTCCACCGGTCGTACTTTTCGACGATGCCGTCGATGCCGCAGCGCCATACCGGCCCGTGCAGCGGGCAGATCATGTCGATGTCGAGCGCCGCCGCTTTTTTGAGGAGCGCTTGCACCTGCGCGCCGTACTTGCCGACGATGTTCGTATAGTAGCGCCGCGCATCCTCCATCCAGTCGCGCGCAAACGCCACCTCGTCGGCAAAGACGCAGCCGGGCATGGCGCCGAACGTGCCGAACGCATCCGCCGAGAACAGCGTATGCGAAACCGTGTCGTATGTGACCATGGCCTCGGGCCAGTGTACCATCGGCGCCATGGCGAACGCGAGGGTGTGGCGGCCGGTGCAGAGCGTGTCGCCTTCGCGCACGAGCAATGCGCCCTCGGCCAGCGCGGGGTGGAAGAACTGGCCGATCATCGTCGCCGCCTTGGCGTTGCATACGAGCCTGGCGCCGGGATAGCGGCGGAGCGTTTCCTCCAGCGTGGCGCAATGGTCCGGCTCCATGTGGTTGACCACAAGATAGTCGAGCGGCCGGCCGTCGAGCGCATGGGCGAGGTTTTCAAAGAACTGCCCGCCCACGGCTGCGTCCACCGTATCGAGCAGCACGGTTTTTTCGTCCAGCAGCACGTACGCGTTGTACGAAACGCCGCGGGGGATGGGGAATACGTTTTCGAACAGGGCGAGCCGGCGGTCGTTGCCGCCAACCCAGATCAGATCGTCTTGCAGCTTGCGGGTGCAGTGCATGTGTTGGATCTCCTTCCTTACAGATACTGGTTTCGGATGCCGGCTCGCAGCGTTGCAGGAGGGCGGGATGCGCCGGGTTGCCAACGCGGCGGCGGAAAGCTATAATGACGGCGAAGGGGGGATGCGCTTCAGTTGCACCAGCCGCCGTCGCAGCGGAGCACCTGCCCGGTGATGAACCGGCTTTCCTCCAGCGCGAGGAACGCGACCGCCGCAGCCACGTCCTCCGGCGCGCCCGGCACGCCGAGCGGCGTCTCCTGCCGGATGGCGGCCCGATCGGCTTCGGACAGGGCGGCGTTCATCTCCGTTTCGATGTAGCCGGGCGCGACGCAGTTGACGCGAACGCCCGATGGGGCGACCTCCTTGGCAAGCGCGCGGGTGAGGCCGATCAACGCCGCCTTGGAGGCGGAGTACGGCGTTTCGCACGAGCCGCCGACGACGCCCCAGACCGAGGAAATGTTGACGATGCTGCCGCGCTGCCGGCGCACCATATCCGGCAACGCCGCCCGGCAGCACAGGAACGCGCCCCGCACGTTGACCGCGAACAGGCGGTCCCAGTCGGCCGTGGAGCAGTCGGTCAGAAGCTGCTGCGGTAGCGCGACGCCCGCGTTGTTCACGAGCACGTCCACCGGCCCGAACCGCTCGCGCACGGCGGCGAACAGGCGGGCAACCGCCGCCTCGTCCGCGACGTCGCCCTGCGCCGCCATGACGGAGCAACCCTCCGCCGCGAGCGCGGCGCACAGCGCCTCCGTTTCGGCCCGGCGGGTCAGGCAGTGCAGCGCCACGCGGTGCCCCGCGCGGGCAAACCGCTCCGCGATGGCGCGACCGATGCCGCGGGACGAGCCGGTGACCAGTACCGTCTGTTTCATGCGCTGCCTCCCCGGGGAAAGTATCCTTCTTTTTTAGTATAACACGCCTGCGCGGCGCTGGAAAGGAGAACCTTGTCCATCATGCACATCGGCTGCCATCTGTCCCCCTCGAACGGCTATCTTGCCATGGGGCGCGACGCGCTCTCCATCGGCGCGGATACGTTCCAGTTCTTTACGCGCAACCCGCGCGGCAGCCGCGCAAAGGCCATTGACCCGGCGGATGCGGCGGCGCTTGACGCGCTGCAGCGCGAACACGGCTTTGCGCCCACGGTGGCGCATGCGCCATATACGCTCAACCCCTGTTCGGCGGATGCGCGCGTGCGCGAGTTTGCGCAGATGACCATGGCGGATGACCTTGCGCGCCTGTCGGCGCTGCCCTGCGGGCTGTACAACCTCCATCCGGGCAGCCATACCGGGCAGGGAGCCGCAACGGGCATGCGTCTGAGCGGGACACTGCTCCGGCAGGCGCTCTCCGCCTCCGCAACGACGGATGTCGCGCTGCTTGTGGAAACCATGGCCGGGCAGGGCAGCGAGATCGGCAGCACGTTCGAGCAGATCGCCGCGATCCTGGATGCGGCGGGCGGCGACGCGCGGCTCGGCGTATGCCTCGATACGTGCCACGTCTTTGCCGCCGGATACGATATCGCAAACGATCTGGACGGCGTGCTCGCCCGGTTTGACCGGGTCGTGGGCCTCGGCCGCCTGCGCGCCGTCCATCTCAACGACAGCCTGCAACCGCTCGGCAGCCGCCGCGACCGGCACGCCCGCATCGGCGAGGGGCATATCGGCCTTGCGGCGCTGCTGGCCGTGACGCGGCATCCGGCGCTCTGCTGCCTGCCGTTCATTCTGGAAACGCCGCAGGAGGGGATTGCCGGTTATGCAAACGAGATCGCGCTGCTGCGCGGGGCGGGGGAGGATCGAGGATGAGCGGCTGGCAGGACTGCCTGCGCCGGCAGGCGGCGGCGCACCCGGCGATGGCGCCGCAGGATGCGGCCAAGCTCTGCCATCAGGCGGCGTTCGGCCCGGCGCACCTGCTGGATGATCCGGCGCGCGCCCGGCAGGCGCTCGGGGAGGAGTTTTCGCGTTGCACCGGCGCGCCCGGCGCGCCCGTGTTTGAACCGCTGTCCGACGCGTACTGCCGCTGCGATATCGCCGCGTGGAAGGGACGCGGCCTGCCGGCGGACTGGTTGTGGGGCATGTTCGCCCATACGGCGGCGGAGGGTCCCCCCGCCGGCGGCACGGCGGTCCACGCCGCCTGCCTTGCGGCGGTGGAGACGCTGGCCGAAGCCGGAGAACTGCCCTTTTCCGCGGCGGCATGGCGCGCCTTCCGCCGGGAAACGCCGCCGGCCGGCGTACCGCGGCACAGCGAAACGTATCGCCTGCGCGAGCGGCCGGCCTATCGCGTCGTCGATGCGCTCTATGCGCCGCTGTTGCCCGTTCTGGAGACGCTTGCCGCGCTGCCGTCCCATTCCGGCGCGCGCGTCATCGCCATCGACGGCCGGGCGGCGGCGGGCAAGAGCACGGCGGCCGGACTGCTGGCGGCGGCGCTCGGCGCGGGCGTGGCGCATATGGATGACTTTTTTCTGCCGCCGGCGTTGCGCACGCCCGAACGGCTGGCCGAGCCGGGCGGAAACGTACACTATGAGCGCTTTGCCGCCGAGGTGCTGCCGCATCTCGCAGGCGGCGGCGGATTCCGCTACCGCCGCTTCGACTGCACTGCCATGGCGTTTGGCGCGCTGCGGGACGTGCCCGCCGGCGCGTGGCGCATCGTCGAGGGCGCGTACAGCCACCATCCGCGCCTGGGGGCGTACGCGGATCTGCGCGCGTTTTTCGACGTTTCGCCCGATGAACAGCGGCGGCGCATCCTTGCGCGCGACGGCGCAGCCGCGTGGGAATCGTTTGCGGCGCGCTGGATTCCGATGGAGGAACGGTATCTCGCGGCGTTTGCCGTGCGCGAACACGCGCACGTTGTGGTTGCTGCGGGCGGCTGAGACCAGGCGCCACGTCGCTTTGCCCACGTTCCCTTTCGCTCCGCTCTCGGTTTCGACGCTTTTTTCGGGGAATTTGCAGGGACGGAGCGACAAACAGAGGGGCGGCCATGCATGCCGCTTCTCCTGCTTTCCGGATTTCTTTTGAATGAAGCGACGGAACAGGATTGGACGATTTCCGAGGCTTTTGCGTCGGGAAATTTGCAGGGCCGGAACGACAGCAAAGGGGCGGCCGCGTATGTCGCTCCTCTTATTTTCTGAATTTCCCTGAATGATCTCGGCGGAAAACGCGCAACAACGGGCGCGATCCCCCTATCGCCGCAGCAGGGCGCGGCGCGCGCGATGATCCGGCAGCATGGCGGCGACGCATGCGTGAAACGCCGGACCGTGGTTTTTGTGGAGGATGTGGGCAAGCTCGTGCACCACCACATAGTCCACGGCCTCCCGCGGGTACTGCATCAGATAGAGGGAGAAGCACAGCCCATTTTGCGGGCTGCAGCTGCCAAAGCGCGTGCGCGCGGCGGTGATGCGCACCGAGGCGGGAGAAACGCCCATCCTTGCGGCGAAGCGGCGCACCCGTTCCGGCAGGATGCGCGCGGCCTCCTCCCGCAGGGCCCGTACCTGTTCGGGCGAAGGCTCCGGATGCAGCGCCAGCCGCTGCGCCTGGCGTGCCTGCGCGCGTTCGATCCATTCGCGTTTTTGCGATACAAACCGCTCGATCTGCGCGTCGGTTGCCGGCAGCGGCGCGCGCACGAGCACGGTTCCGTCGCGCAACACCTCTACGGCGATGGTCTTGCGCCCCGTTCGGCGCACGGCGTACGACATCGCTGCGATGGACATGGGTCAGAGCGCGCTGCCGCCGAGATATACGCGGCGCAGGGAAAGATCCGGCGCGCACACCACGAAATCCGCCTTGCGGCCGACGGCGATGGCCCCGGCCTCGCACTCGGCATGCACGGCGCGCGCCGGGTTAAAGGTGGCGGCGCGCACGGCGTCCTCGACGGGAATGCCGAAGCGGACGAGGTTCTGCACGTTCTGCAACAGGTTGGAGGCGGCGCCCGCGATGGTGCCGTTTGAGAGGCGGGCGATGCCGCCGGAGAGGAACACGGGCTGATCGCCGAGGTGATAGGCGCCGTCCGGCATGCCGCACACGGAGAGCGCGTCGCTGATGAGACAGATGCGCGAGGCGCCGAACAGCCGGAAGGCGGCGCGCACGGCGCTCTCGTGCACGTGCAGGCCGTCGCCAATCAGTTCCGCACAGACGGCCGGGTTTTCGGCGGCCGCGCCGATCACGCCCGGCTCGCGGTGCAGCAGGGGCGGCATGGCGTTGAACAGGTGCGTCACATGCGTCGCGCCGGCGTCGAAGGCGGCGCGCGCCTGCTCGTACCCGGCGGCGGTGTGCGCCACCGAGACCGTGCCGATCGCCTTAGCTTCCCCGATGAAGGACAGCGCGCCGGGCAACTCCGGCGCCACGTCGATCAGCCGCACCAGATCCCCGCAACCGTCGCACAACCGGCGCAGCAGCGCGATGTCCGGCTCGCGCAGGTGCGCCGGATTCTGCGCGCCGCATTTGGCGGCGGAGAAAAACGGCCCCTCCATGTGGATGCCCAGCAACCGCGCCGTGCCGGGCGGCGGCGCCTGTACAAACCGCCGCGCCGTTGCAAACGCGGCCTGCAGCGCCGGCTCCGGCAGCGTCATGGACGTGGGGCAGAACGAGGTAACGCCGTTTTTCGCCAGATAGGCAGCCATCCGGCGCAGCCCGTCGTCGTTCGCGTCGGAGAAATCCACGCCGGAATTGCCGTGCGTATGGATATCCACAAGGCCGGGCAGCACATACGCTCCGGCCAGGTCCACCGCGTCGCCAGCCGGGTCGCCGATGGCGGCAAACCGGCCGTTTTCCACGCAAAACCCGGTGTAATGGAAACGAAAATCATCCAGATAGACGAGCGCGTTGCGATACAGCGTCATGATTCGCCTCCCAAGATTCGAATGGTTGTCTCATTATACCATAAGCCGCTGCGGCGCACTACTCCCGGCCGCACGCTGCGGGCGTGGAGCGGCGCCATCCCGTTGTGGCGGGACGGCGTGGAGGGCCGCACACTGCGGCCGCCCCCGTGGCGGAGGACGCGCGGCCGGGGGCGGAAAACGGCCGGGGGGCGTTGCCCAACCCGGCCGGCGGCAGCGCCGCAGGGATCATTGCAGGTTCAGTTTTTTGCGCATCAGATATTCCGCCGTCAGGAAGAACACGGTGGCAAAAGCGGCATAGATGGCGGTCTGCCACCAGAGCGCCCCGCTGAACGAGTTGACCAGAGCCGTCTCCATCGCGGCCGCTTGCGGATACAGCGAGAAGGAGAAGACGTTGGCGATCAGCACCGGGATGCTGAACACGGCGTTGACGATGCCGATGACGAAGGCGATGACAATGTAAAAACCGATCGCAATGGCGACCCGGTGCCTGCGACCGATGGCGCAGCCAATGGTCAGCGCAAGGTAGAGCTGCAGCAGCGCCGACAGCACGGCGAAGAGCGCATACAGCACAAACGGCGCCACAAGCCTCCACGCTTCCTGCGGGAACTCCAGCGAGAGGATTTCACCGATGACCCGGTATGGCTCCGGGTTGAACAGCGTGTCCGGCGACGTGCCGCACGTCAGGAAGAACAGGACGGACAGCAGCACGACGAAAAAGCTGATCAGTTCCCATACGAAACCGGCGAGCACCTTGGACCAGAGCAGCGAGGCCGGCGAGACCGGCAGCGTGTGCGTCAGGTACCCTTCGTCGCAAAACAGGTTGCGGTAGAAATGGCGGCAGATGAAGAACAGCACAAGCAGGAAGGACGCGCCGATCCCGAGGACGGTCAGAATCTGCATCATGCTGAACACGGCGAACAGAGCCGGGTTGCTCAAGGCGCTTTCGTACGACGCCCGGCCGATGCGGATCTCGATGGCTGTCACCATGGTCGCCAGGACGGAGAGACCGACCACCCCGAGCTGCACCCAGGCCAGCGACTTGGCGAGGGCGCGCATATCGTGTTTGAACAGCTTGCCTAACATCTGAACACCTCCCGGAACAGCTCGTCGATGGACTTGCCCTGCTCCTGCCGAATGTTGTCCACCGAGTTGTACATTACGATCTGCCCGTTTTGCAGGAAGATCACTTCGTCGAGCACCTTTTCCACATCATAGATCAGATGCGTGGAGATGAGCACCGTCGCATCCTCGTGGAAGTTGCCGACGATCGTGCTGAGGATGAAGTCGCGCGCGGCCGGGTCTACGCCGCCGATCGGCTCGTCGAGCAGGTACAGCGCGGCGCGCCGGGCCATGACCAGCACGAGCTGCACCTTTTCGCGCGTGCCCTTGGACAGGGTGCGCATGCGCGCGTCGGGCGACACCTGCAGCGCCGCCAGCATCTGTTCGGCGCGCGGGCGGTCAAAATCGGCATAAAAGTCGCAGAAATAGTCCAGGCACTCCGCTACCCGCATCCCCATCGAAAGATAGGTGCGCTCCGGCAGGAACGAAACGAGCGCCTTGGTCTGCTGCCCCACGGGCATCCCCGCGATGCGGATGATGCCGTCGGTGGGCTCGAGCAGCCCCGCCAGCAGCTTGAGCAGCGTGGTCTTGCCGCTGCCGTTGGGGCCGAGCAACCCCACGATTTTGCCGCGCGGCAGGCCGAGATTTACGTCGTGCAGCGCGCGCGTATACCCGTACGCTTTGCTCAAATGGTCACAGGTCATTATGGTTTCCAATGGCTTCCCCTCCCTCTTTGTCTTCGTGTTCCAATGTTCGCTTCAGCAGTGCGGCCGCCTGCTCTGCGGTAAAGCCAAGGCGCCGCATATCCGAAAGAAACCGCTGGACGCAATCGCCCGCCTCGCGTGCGCGCGCCAGCTCGATCTGCGCGGATTCCTGCGTGACGTACCAGCCGCTGCCGCGCGTGGCGGATACCAGTCCCTGCGCTTCCAGTTCGCACAGCGAGCGCTGGACCGTGTTCGGGTTGACCGTGTATTGTTCGGCAAACTCCCGCACGCTCGGCAGCCGCTCGCCCGGCGCATACAGGCCGGACAGGATTCCTTCGGCAACATGCTGCGCAAACTGCAGATAAATCGGTCGGTCCGACGCAAACCGTATCGCCATGCCATCGCTCCTTTCCGTATCAAATTGTTAATACAATTTTAGCGCCCCGGCCAGGTTCTGTCAAGGTGTATTTATAATTTAATACAATTTTAAGAAATGCTTTAGGAAATGTACCGCCCGCCGCCCGCCCGGCCCGCGCTTTGGCGGGCGCGGGCGTTGCGCTTTTGGCCCTTATTTCACGGAGAAAGCGGGAACCCGCCCTGCCGTCAGTCCAGCGGCGTGAGCGAGCCGCCGCCGGGCAGGGCGTGCGTCTCTCCGCCGAGCCAGGCGTTGGTCGCGATGGCGGCGTCGTAGTACACGGTGAAGCCGTTGCTTTCGATGTTTTGCAGCGCCGCATCCGTGTCGGCAAGCGCCATGAGGAAGGAATCGCCCGTGACGAACCAGTGGCTCGTTGCGTCAAGGGTGAACGTGACCGGCAGGCGCGACTCGACGGGCAGGCTGCCGGTGTAGGAGCTGTTGTTCTGCAGCGTAAGCGTGAGCGCCGCATCCGCGCCGCACAGCAGCGTGCCGGAGAGCGACTGGTAATCGCACAGCAGCGCGAGCGTGCCCCCGTCGACGCGCAGCAGGGCGCCGCCGGACGGGAGTTCGAGCGCCACGCCGACGAGGGAGAGCGAGGCGTCGCTTACGGCGCGCAGCAGCGCATCGCCGGAGGCGGCGGCCAGCGAACCGCCCTCCATCCGGAGGGTGGCGCCGCCGCCGAGCGTCAGGCCGGCGCCGATCATCGTGCAGTTGGTCAGCGTGGCGCTGGCGCCGTCAAGCGACAGGCACGCATCCGAAGACGCCTTGCAGCGCGTGCCGGCGGCCGTGAGCGAAGCGCCGCCGCGTACCAGCAGGCCCGGCGAGCCCGCGCCGTCGGCGAGCACCTCGGCGCTTTCGAGCGCGACCGAGGCGCCGTCCGAGGCCACGACGCCGGGCGAATCGTCGCCGGCGGTGGACAGCAGGCCGCCGGTGAGCGTGGCCGAGGAGCCTTCGCCGGAAACGAACACGCCGGCGGCGCCCAGCCCGTTGGTGACGAGCAGCGCGTCCTCCAGCGCGGCGCTGCCAAGGCTGCACACGGTTATGGCGGCGTTGTACCCGTAGGCGAGCGCATCGGCCGCATCGCCGGTATCGCCGGTCTTGTCGATCTGTATGGAGGTGCCTGTGAGCGTGCCGCCGCACACGAGGACGGCGGCTTCATCGGCGAGGGAACTGTCATAGCTGCCGCTTTCGAGCGTTTCCGCCCCACCCTCTATCAGGTACGCGCCGGTGAGCAGGGACAGCGGATCTGCCTCCTGCCGGGCCGTGGGCGACGGGGTTGGCGACGGGGTGGCGACGGGCGCCGGATTGCGGACGCAGCCGCACAGCGACAGCAGCAGAGCGGCTGCGGCGGCAAGCATTCTTCTCATGCGGCAAAGCACTTCCTTTCATGCAGAAGGATGGACATGATATCAGTATGGCGGGTGGATGTGACAGGGGCATGACAAGGCTTTGAATGTTTCATGAACCCTTGCGCGCCACCGGCCGTTTTTCGCGGCGGGTGACGGCCCGGCCGCAAAATGTCAAAATAATGCCGCAAGAAAAACACGAATTGGCAACGTTCACCGTTTGCACAAACGGGTGACAGCCATTATACTATATACAGGGATGCGGCTGCCGATATGGCCGCGTCTCGAAGGAGTGATACACATGACGTTGGAAAAATCGAGGGTTCCGGTCGTGCCGCTGCGCGGGCTTGCCGTGCTGCCGGGCGAGGTAATCCATTGCGACATAGGAAGAAAGAAAACGCTCAGCGCCATCGAACAGGCGCTCTCGTCCGACGGGCTGGCCATGTTCTGCGCGCAGGCGGACCCCAAGCTGGTGGACGTACAGCCGGCGGACTTTGCGTCCGTCGGCACGGTATGCCGTATCCGGCAGGTGTTCCGCATCCAGGGCGATACGATCCGGCTGCTCGTGACGGGCGTGGCGCGCGCGCGCATCGAGGAGATGGTGCAGTCGTCCCCGTGTTTCCTTGCGGAGGTTTCGTATCCGGCCGAGCATGAGCCGGAGGACGCGATGGCCGAGGCGCTGCGCCGCAGCCTGGGGGCGGCGTTCAGCGCGTTTGCGGAGATGCAGAACCGCCTGACCACCGAACAGCGCGACAACGTGCTGCAAACGCAGGGCTTCGGCGCGTTTACCGACGCGATCGGCCGGAATGTCGCCGTGCGGCTGGAGGACAAACAGGCGCTGCTGGAGGAGCCGGACGCGGAGGTGCGGGCGTTGTCGCTGCTCACGCTCATCCGTAAGGAAATGGAGATCATGCAGATGGAGCGCCGCATCGCCGGCAAGGTCAAGGAAGCGGTGGAGCAGAACCAGCGCGAGTTCGTGCTGCGCGAGCAGTTGCGGGCCGTGCAGGAGGAGCTTGGCGGCGAGGAGGACGATGCGGCGGAGTATCGTGCCCGCATGGAGCAGAAGGCGCTGCCGGAGACGGTGCGCGCCAAACTGGAGAAGGAGATCGACCGGCTGGCCGCCCTGCCGCGCGGGTCGCACGAACAGCCGATGGCGCAGGCGTATATCGAGTGCATTCTCGATCTGCCGTGGACCGAGCGTACGGAGGACAATCTCGACCTTGCCAACGCGCGCGCCGTGCTCGACGCAGATCATTACGGCATGGAGCCGATCAAGAAGCGGATTCTTGAGATGCTGGCCGTCCAGAAGCTGACGGGCAACCCGCAGGGGCAGATCCTGTGCCTGGTCGGCCCGCCGGGCGTCGGCAAGACATCCATTGCATCTGCCATTGCAAAGGCCATGGGGCGGCGGTTCGTGCGCATGAGCCTTGGCGGCGTGCGCGACGAGGCGGAGATTCGCGGCCACCGGCGCACGTACATCGGCGCGCAGCCGGGGCGGGTGATCGCGGCCATGCGGCAGGCGGGAACGGTCAACCCGTTGCTGCTGTTCGACGAGATCGACAAGCTCGCCTATGACATCCACGGCGATCCGTCGGCAGCCATGCTCGAAGTGCTCGACAGCGCGCAGAACAACACCTTTACCGACCATTTCCTGGAATTGCCGTACGACCTGTCGCAGTGCCTGCTCATGACCACGGCCAACGACGCGGATCACATTCCCGGGCCGTTGCGCGACCGCATGGAGATGATCGAGGTGCCGAGCTACCTGTTCGACGAGAAGATGGAGATTGCCAGAAGGCATCTGCTGCCGCGGCAGATGGAGAAAAACGGGCTCAAGCGCAGCAATCTGCGCGTGGACGACCGGTGCCTGGCGCGGCTGATCGAGGGGTATACCCGCGAGGCCGGCGTGCGCCAGCTCGAGCGCGTGCTCGGCAGCGTGTGCCGCAAGGCCGCCTGCGAGGTGGTCGACGGGCGGCAGCGCGTGCAGCTTTCGCTCTCGCGCATCACCGAGTGGCTGGGGCCGGTCAAGTACCGGCGCGAGCCGGCTGCGGCGGGGGCGCGCATTGGCGCGGTGACGGGACTGGCCTGGACGCCCGTTGGCGGCGAGACGCTGGAGATCGAGGTCAGCGTCATGCCCGGCAAGGGGAACCTGCAGCTCACCGGGCAGCTCGGCGACGTGATGCAGGAGAGCGCCAGGGCGGCGCTGACCTATGTGCGCGCCCATGCGGCGGCGCTCGGCATCGAGCCGGACTGCTTTGACAAGATCGATGTGCACATCCATGTGCCGGAGGGAGCGGTGCCAAAGGACGGCCCCTCCGCCGGCATTGCGATGATGACGGCGCTTGCGTCCGCGCTTTCGGGCGTGCCGGTGCGCGCCGGCGTGGCCATGACCGGCGAGATCACCCTGCGCGGCCATGTGCTGCCCATCGGCGGCCTGCGTGAAAAGCTATTGGCGGCCGTACGCGCGGACATTCCGACCGTGCTGCTGCCCGCCAAAAACCGCGAAAGCCTGCACGATGTGCCGCAGACGGTGCTCGACGCGCTGGAGATCGTGTTTGTGGACGAAGCGAGCGACGTGCTGGCGCACGCGCTGGCGCAGCCGCCGGTGCAGGAGGGCGCCGCCGTGCTGCAGGGCGAGGAGGCCGGGCATGCAGCCGTTTGCCATTAAACAGGCGACGTTTCTGACAAGCGTGGGGGCGGGTACGCCGTATCCGCCCCCCGCCTGCTGCGAGATCGCCGTGGTGGGCAAGAGCAATGTCGGCAAATCGAGCCTCATCAACAGCCTCTGCAACAACCATAAACTCGCCCGGACGTCGCAAACGCCGGGCAAAACGCGGTTGATCAACTTCTTCCTGCTCAACCGCTCGTTTCATCTCGTCGATCTGCCGGGCTATGGCTTTGCCCGCGCGAGCCGGGAGGAGCGGCGCAGCTGGGGCGAGCTGATCGAGACGTATCTGGGCAGCGGCCGGGTCACGCACCTGTTTTTGCTGCTCGACATCCGCCATGCGCCCACGGAGGAGGACCGGCAGATGTTCCGGTGGCTGCTCTATTATGGCGTACCGTTCACGCTTGTGGCGACCAAGTCGGACAAGCTCGCCAGATCCCACCGCCAGCAGGCGGCCAACGCAGCGGCCAAGGCGCTGGGCGCGCCGCCGTATGCCGTGCCGTTTTCCGCGGAGACGGGGGAGGGCCGGGCCGCGCTGACGGAGCGCATCGGCCAGATCCTCGCGGATTGCCGGGCCGACCCGTAACGCATCGTTGCCCGGCTGCAGGGGGCGACCCGTCCCGCCCGGCCCGGCCGCGCGGGCACGCCGCACAGCCCCTGAGGGTAAACACGTTCCCCTCGACCGCCATTTCCTGCGGGAGAGCCGCCCGGCCGCGCGGGAGCGGCCGTTGCGTGCGGGTACGCCGTGTCCGCCTGTGCGGCATGCCGCCGGCACACGGGATGGCAGTCACCATCCGAATCGGTTTCACCGCGTCCGGAGGGATGCGCCGCCGCCCGGGGCTGGCAGGACCCCTTCGGGCAGGCCGGGCACGCCGCACAGCCCCTGAGGGTAAACACGCTCCCCTCGACCGCCATTTTTTTGCGGAGAGCCGCCCGGCTGCGGGGGGCGCTGCCCCGGCCATGCGACGTCCGGCGTTTTGGAGCGGTGGCAACAGGGCGGGAAAGCAGGCGCCCCTGTTCGCCGCGTCTTCAAGCCAAATGATACGACCGAAAAAGCAGGGATTGGGGCCTATCGCCGTGCATGGCGGAATTTTTCTTGACATATGCTATGGAAGCATGCTATAATACCCTTTGCACATCCGTTCTGGGTGTCTGCGTCGCGGGGTAGAGCAGTCGGTAGCTCGTCGGGCTCATAACCCGGAGGTCGGAGGTTCAAGTCCTCCCCCCGCAACCAAAAATCCCGGATGCGTCAGCGTCCGGGATTTCACTTATTCCCTCTTACCTCTTCACTATTCACTCAAAACAGTTCCCATCCGGGATTTTTGGAGGGAATAAGTTATAGTGAATAGGGAAGAGGTATTTTTGTCTAACCCTCTGCCCAATGCGCTTGACCCAAACGCTGACCCATACGGGAGTTTGGAGCGGTTAGGGGCGGAGAGTTTCGGAAAGTTCCCTCCCGGCATCAATCTCAATGATACTTTCTGCACTACTATTTACTCCGGGGGTATAGCCATTTTTCTTTCTCTGTGATAGAGTGGTAAAGCACATCACAACAGAAATGGGAGTAGATGAACTTGAATGTTATGGCCTATATTTTTGAGGTAGCCCTACTGGTATGGTTCTTCGGATGCATTGTGACATATCGCCTGGGACGTGTGCTACTGGTAGAAGGCATGGGCATAAAAAGTGCTGAATTCGGCATGTTTGTCGTCTATACGGCAAGCCTTGTACTAAGAATTACTTTTCCGCAGGTAGGAAAATGGTTTATGCTGGTAGTATTAGTTTTCTGGTTAATAGTGCAGTATTTCTGCCATTGGCATTTCACAATTTTCGGAGCAAGTCCAGAAAAAATCCGGGGATATAATCAGTGCTTTGAAGGCAGCCTTTGTATTGTACCACGCCGGGAGGACAGATTGATTCCGGACTTCTATCATATTGCCCTGCATGGTCTAATTGTTTTGAATCTTGTATTCCTATGTCTAGTATAGAAAGGTTAGTCAAGTAGTTTTAGCCATCACTCACCCCTCAATCGTCCCCGCCAGCACATTTCCCATGGTCTGCGCCGCCTGCCTTTGGGCTACGCTGGTAATGTGGGCGTAGGTGTCCAGGGTGAATCCTGCCGAGAAGTGGCCCAGCATTCCAGATACGGTTTTCACGTCCACCCCGTTTTGCAAGGCCAGGGTGGCGAAGGTGTGACGCAAGTCGTGGAACCGCACCTTGGGCAGTCCTGCCCGTTTCAGCACTCTATGGAGCATATGCAGTACGCTGTCCGGGGAGATGGGACCGCCATTGGGGGATGGGAACACCCAGGGGCTACTCCCCACTTTTCTTCTCTGTTCTTTCAGAACGCTTACCGTATCTTCTGCCAGGGGCAAGGTACGGTAGGCGTTTTTCGTTTTCAGGGGAGCCTCCACCACTTCCCCGTTGATGCGGGAGACTTGCCGCCGTACCCGAAGGTCACCCCGTTCCAAATCAACATCCTCCCATTTCAGCCCCAGCAATTCGCCCCGCCGCAGGCCTGTGGCCAGTTCCAGATAGTACAGCTCAAACACGCCGCTATCCCTGACCTCCCGGAAGAAGGAGGCCAGCTGCACCGTGGTCAAGGTTTTCATCTCCTGGTGTTCCACCCGGGGCAGGGCGCAGCCCTCCGCCGGATTGGTGAGGATCAGCCGCTGCTCTTGGGCCAGCTTTAGGGCAGAGGATAGAATTTGGTGGATGTTCCGCACCGTCTTGGCACTGAGGCCTTTGGGCTGTCCCTTTGCCTCCACCCGGTCTACCCTTCCTTCAGTCAGCAGCTTTTTGTAGAACTTCTGCAAGTCCAGAGACGTGAGCTTTTCCAGTGGAATATCTCCGATGTTGGGCCGGATGTGGTTGTGGATGTAGCCCTGGTAGGTCTGGTGGGAGGAGGGCCGGACTTTAATTTTGGCGTAGTCCTGGAACCACATCTCCATCCACTCCCCCACCGTGTATTTCCCCGCCTTGGTGATGTCCAAGGCCTGGGTTTCCTCGATGGCCTGTTTCAGCTTTTCCTTCACCTCTGCCTGGGTTTTGCCCAGCACATTCTTGTAGATGGCCTTCCCCGTCTCTGGGTCATGCCCTGCGGTGTATCGGCCTTCCCAGCGTCCGTCTTTTCGCTTGCGGATGCTGCCGTGGAGATCGCCCGGGCCATCAGCCGGACGCGGCCGGACGGCGTCGTGCTCGACCTGCGGGACAACATCGGCGGCATGACCCGGTATGGGGGGCAGGTGGCGGAGCTGTTCATCTCCGGGGAGTTTCACGGCTGCCGCAAGCGCACCCAGCTGAGCCGGGGAATCGATATCGCCTCCGGCAGCCAGTTTATGCGGATGACCCGGGACGAGCTGGCGCGTCTGGACGGAGCGGAGGCGCCGCAGCGGTGTATCGATATGCTGCATGGCCGAAGCTGGGAGGAATACATGGATACCTACGGCGCCCCCGGCCACGCTGCGCTGTATGACGGCCCGTGCGTGCTGCTCGCTTCCCGCCGTACGGTCTCCGCTGCGGAGGATACGCTGGCCTTTTTCCGATCCAACCATCGTGCCGCCGTTGTCGGGGAACCCACCTGCGGCACGACCGGCACGCCCCTGCTTCTGCGGATGCCGGGCGGCGGCAGCGCCCGCGTATGCGCCGTAGGCTACCGCCTGCTGGACGGCACGGCGTTCATTGGCCGCGGTATCGCACCGGATATCCTGCTCCCCGCCACCCGCGAGGACTTGTCCCGCGGGGAGGACGCGCAGCTGGACCGGGCGCTCACGCTGCTGGAGGGCGGGACTGTGACGGCGTAGGGAAGGCCGGTTCCCGTTTCCGCCCGCCCCTTTGCCCCATAATCCTCATTCGCCCGGGGCGCCACGGCTCCGCCGGGACATCGTATACGGGAACGGCGCCCCGCTGTTTGCGCGGCCGGCCCCGCCGGGCTTCTTTCACTGCGAACCCGCACGCCGTTGTCCATAACCGGCGGATCGCGCAACGAAAACGGACCACACGGAAACGTCAGGCCATAACGGCTTGGCGCTTTTTGATGCCCATTGGCGCCGAACGCACGATACGGTCCCAAAGAAAAGTTGCGAATCACCACCCGCAGCGCGCCACGGGCGGAAAGCGCAACCGCAACGCCGGCAGGGAACCATCCGCCCGGCGGGAGCGGATGCCGCTGCAGGCACAGGCCGGGGCAAGCGTTGCAAATGGAGCTGAAAGGCCGGGCGTATGCGGACGCTCGCCGCTTGAAGGGTGAGACGAGCGCGGACCCGCGGGGAGAAACGGGGCGCGGCGCATCTGCGCCGGACATATGGGATGGTCGGCGGAAGCGGGCGCCGGGACATTGACAAAAGCAGAAAAGAGATGCGGGACGGTGATTCCGGCCGGGTGTGCGCGGTGAATGCTGCGCGAAAACGGGGGGAAGAAAACGGAATGGAAAGAACGGGTGAATCATGACACACATTAAGAAGGATACCCAGCGTCGGATCATATAAGCACACCCGCCAAAGGCGGGCACCCGGATAGCGCCTACATCTTCAACCGGGAGGATCTGACGCTTATCCCGGCCCATTCCCTTGCCGCAACGGCCAGCCCATTCCGGCAGAAGGCGATTGACAACCCCAATACTATGTGATACGATGTATAACGCAACAGGAGGTATGGTATGGACGCCCAGTTGAAGCGCGGCCTTTTGGATGTAAGCGTATTGGCAGCCATTCAGGATGGAGATTCCTACGGGTACCAGATCCTGAAGGATATGAAGCCGTATATCGCCATGTCGGAATCCACCCTGTACCCCATTCTCAAGCGGCTGGAAGCGGCCGGCATGCTGACGGTCCGCACCGTCGAACACAGCGGGAGGCTCCGCAAATACTACCGTATTACCGACGGGGGAAGGAAGCGTCTCGAGGATTTCAAAGCGGAGTGGGCGGAGCTGCTTGCCATCTATCGATTTGTGACGCGGGAGGAGGAAGCGCATGAATAAGCAGGAATTTCTTGCGGCGTTGGCGGAAGGCCTGACCGGCCTGCCGCAGGCCGATGTGGAGGAGCGGCTGGCCTTTTACGGGGAAATGATCGACGATCGGATGGAGGAGGGCCTGACGGAGGAGGAAGCGGTCAAGGAGGCCGGCCCGGTGCAGGATATCGTGTCCCAGATCCTGGCGGAAATCCCGCTGTCCCGGCTTGTAAAGGAGCGGGTTTCGCCCGGCCGCGCCCTTCGTGCGTGGGAAATCGTGCTGCTGACGTTGGGCGCACCCGTGTGGCTTTCCCTCCTGATCGCCGTGCTTGCCGCCGTCCTATCCGCCTATGGGGCGATCTGGGCGGCGCTCGTTTCCCTGTGGGCCGCCGGGGTCGGCGCGGCCGGCTGCGCGATTGCCGGCGGCGTATCCTTTGCCGTCCTGGCGTCACAGGGGCATGGCCTGCAGAGCATTGCTGTGCTGGGCGCCGGGATTGCCTGCGCCGGCGTCTCGATCCTGCTGTTCGCGGGGGCCGGGGGGGCGACCGGAGGCGTACTGTTGTTTACCAAAAGGGTGTTGCTCGGCATTAAACGGCGATCCGTCGCAAAAGGAGGCGCCAAATGAAGGGGATACGGAGGCTGCTTGTCATCGGGAGTTCCCTCACAGCGGTTGGCGCGCTGGTTTTTGTCGGCGCAATGGCCGGCCTGGGCTTTGATTTTGCGGCGTTCAGTACGCGCGGCTTAACGGCAAAGACCTGTGAGATAGACGAAGATTTTGATGGGATATCCATCAACGCGCCTACGACGGAAATCGTGTTGCGCCCGTCCGGGGACGGGACGTGCAGGGTCGAGTTCCAGGAGGAGGAGAACGTCGAGCACTACGCCGCCGTGCAGAGCGGAACGCTGACCATCGGCGTGCGCGATGCCAGAAGCTGGTACGACCGTCTGGGCATTTCCTTCGAGAACATGCGGATGACCGTATACCTGCCACGGGCGGAGTGGGCCGCGCTCCGCATAGAAACGGAAACCGGAGACGTGGAGATACCGGATGGGTTTTCCTTTGAGACGGTCACTGTTTCGAGCGGTACGGCGGATATCGTCTGCCGTGCGGCCGTCCGGGACGCGCTGGCCCTCCATGCGGGCACGGGGAATGTTGCGGTGGATTCCGCCGGCATTTCGGGCAGCGTCGATATCGGGACGAAGACCGGCAATATTCGGCTGTCCGGTTTCGAAGCCCGGAGCGTGGCGGCTGAAAGCCATACGGGCGATCTGTCGCTGGAGGGAGTTGTGGCTACCGGGGGCCTTTCCATCAGCAGCGTTACGGGGGATGTCCGGCTGGAGGGCTGCGACGCAGCGTGGCTTTCCATTGAGACGAACACGGGAAGCGTTGCGGGCCGTCTGCTCACGGCAAAGGTATTTGTGGTGGAAACCGCAACGGGCAACGTCAGCGTGCCGCAGACCACGGCGGGCGGGAAGTGCGAGATCACGACCGGGACGGGCAACGTGGATATCCGCATCGGGTAAGCGCCCGCACAGCGGTAGAAACGGGCCGGGCCTGTCGCCCCGCGCTTTTATTCGTGACGGACGGCCGCCGCCCGGCGAAGAAAATAACAACAGGATGGAAAGAAAAGTATGACGAGGATTCTGTTCGTCTGCCACGGCAATATCTGCAGGAGCCCGATGGCGGAGTTCGTGATGAAGGATCTGGTGAAGAGGGCCGCTCTGGAACACGCGTTCCGGATCGAGTCCGCCGCCACCAGCGACGAGGAGTTGGGGAACCCGGTCTATCCACCGGCGCGCCGCAAACTGGCCGAGCACGGCATTGACTGCTCCGGCAAGACTGCAAGGCAGCTCCGACCCGGCGATTACGGGGAGTTCGACCTGCTCGTCGGCATGGATCGGGCCAATCTGCGGAACATGCGCCGCATCTGCGGCGGGGATGCGAACGGCAAGATGCATCTGCTTCTGGCGTTTGCCGGCAGGACCGGCGAGGTGGCCGACCCATGGTACACCGGTGATTTTGAGACGGCCTGGCGGGACATAGAGGCCGGATGCCGGGGCCTTTTTTCCCTGACGAGCGTTGCGCCCGCCAGGCCCGACACGCCCGTTACGCCTGCTGTGCGGTGAACGCGCCCTTGGGGCACAGGCGCACGCACTTGCCGCAGGCGATGCATTTGCCGCCGTCGATCTCGGGCAGCGCATGGGTATTCCGCTGGGAAATGGCGCCCATGGGACAGACGGCGATGGCGGGACAGCGGTGGTCCTGCGGGCATTTCTGCGGGTCTACAAAGATCACGATTTGCTGATTCATAAAAACAGGCTCCTTTCGAGTTTTATCCAAGAGGAATGGGCGACTCCCGGCTGGAAAAAAGGAGGCCGCGGTTCGCGCTGCTTCGGCTGCGACAGGGCCGTCTCGCCAAGGAGGGGGGAGCGGCCGCCTTTCTGGTGGCGCGCGCCGTTTGCCGGATCGCACTGCGCTACCATCTCCCGTCCGCTTTCTCCGGCAAAGCGAAACCCGGCGGTTCGTTACGGCAGCAGCTGGGCGGCGGCGAGCAGCAGCGCGAGGCCCACGACGTTGACGAGCGTGAACACGGCGAGGAAATGCCCCGCGCGGGCGTCCGGTTCCTTCAGATAGAGGCGAAGCGAGATCAGGCTGGCAAGCGAGGCCACCGGCGTGCCGAGCCCTCCGATGTTGACGCCGGCAAGCAGCCCCTGCCAGTCGCCGGTAAAGCCGGAGAGCAGGATTGCCGCAGGCACGTTGCTGATGCACTGGCTGGCAACGGTGGCGGTGAGCAGCGCGTTGCGCGCCAGCAGCGATTCGAGCAGCGCGCGTACGGCCGGGATGCGGCCGAGGTTGCCGGAGAAGACGAAGAAGCAGCAGAAGGTGAGCAGCAGGTTGTAATCGATGCGCCTGAGCAGCGGCCGGTCCGCCAGCAGCAGGAGCAGCAGCGCCGCGCCGGCGGCCGCGATGTAATGCACAAGGCGGAACACTGCGGCAAGGCACAGCAGGAACAGCGCGACATAGGCGGCGAGCCGCCGGCCGTCCGCAATGCGCGCCGGCTGCGCAAACGATACGTGGATCCGGCCGCGGGGCGGGGCGGACCACAGCGCCGCCGCCGCAAGCGCGACGAGGCTCAGGAGGGCGAGCGGCAGCACCGTACCGAAGAACTGCCCGGGCCCGAGCGAATAGCGCGCATACAGATAGAGGTTTTGCGGATTGCCGATGGGCGTGGCCATGCTGCCAAGGTTGGCCGCCACGGTCTGCAACGCGCACACGCGCACGGCCAGCGACTCCGCCTCCGCCTGGCGCAGCAGGAAGAAGGCGAACGGCACGAGCGCGATGAGCGCCACGTCGTTTGTCACCAGCATGGACACGAAGAACGGCAACAGCACCAGCAGCAGGCACAGCGCCCGGAGCGTGCGTTCCCCGGCGAGCAGGCGCTGTGCGAGCAGGTCGAACAGGCCGCACCGCACAAATCCCTGCACGACCGCCATCAACGAGAACAGCAGGCACAGTACGCGCAAATCAATATAGGTAAGATACGCCGCATCCGGCGGCACGAACAACGCGGAGAGCAGCGCCGCGACGAAAGCGATGCTCAATACCGCTTCGGCGCGCGCCCGGCGCAGGATGGCTGAAAACAGTTGTTTCGGCGTGCGGGTCATCGCCTTTCTCCCATCGGCTTTTCGGGGCCGCCCGTGGCGCGGGCCGCCCGTTGACGGGCGGCCCTTTGCGTGCAAACGCGCAGTCGGGCCGCCGGCCGCACACAGTATAGCAGATTTATGCCGTGCCCGGTAGCCCCATCCGGCATTTTTATGCCCGGTTCGACAACGCCTTTTCCATTAATCCGAAAGCCCGCTCCTTTTCCCCGGCAGTTCCCTTCCCGCCCGGCGCTCGCTGCCCCCCGTCCACCCGGCGTCGACGCAGAACAAACCGGTGCCGCGGCCGGAACGGGCCCCCGTTCCCGCCCGGCGCTCGCCGTCTCCCGTCCGGCTCCGACTCGAAGTCGATGTCCCGTTTCCTCATTCGGCGGCACCCCTTCCTTCGTCACTTTCGATCTATTGCCCGGTGCGGTATGCCCTTGCGCCTGCGCCCTCTTCCTCCGGGATGTGGGCGCGTTCGCGCCGCCGTAGGCGGGGACAGGACTGATAGGGACGGGGCAGCGGTTCGACCGGGCGGGGGGTTGTGCAGCTTTTCCTGCAAAAAAGCGGCGGGCGCGCAAAAAAATCGCCGGGTTTTGCAGGTTTTTCCTGCACGCTCGATTGACACGGATTTGCGCGGGGACTATAATACTATATGGTAAAAGGGAAAAATCGGGCCGCAGCCGGATTTGCGGTCCGAGCAACGAAACATGTGCCGATGAAAAACAGGAGGAATGAAACAGATGGCAAAGACCATGACCATTGACGGCAATACCGCCGCCTCTCACGTCGCATACGCATTTTCCGACGTGGCGGCGATCTACCCGATTACGCCGTCGTCCCCGATGGCGGAGGTGGCGGACGACTGGGCGGCCAACGGCAGGATCAACCTGTTCGGGCAGCAGGTGCGTATCGCGGAGATGCAGAGCGAAGGCGGCGCCGCTGGCGCGGTACATGGTTCGCTCAAGGGCGGCGCGCTGACCACGACGTTTACCGCGTCGCAGGGGCTGCTGCTCATGATCCCGAACATGTATAAGATTGCCGGCGAGCTGCTGCCGTGCGTGTTCCATGTGAGCGCCCGCGCTCTGGCCGCGCATGCGCTGTCCATCTTCGGCGACCACAGCGACGTGATGAGCTGCCGGCAGACCGGTTTTGCGATGCTGTCTTCCGCCTCGGTGCAGGAGGTCATGGATCTGGCGCTGGTGGCGCATCTGTCCACGCTCAAGGCGTCGGTGCCGTTTGTGCACTTCTTTGACGGCTTCCGCACTTCGCATGAGGTGCAGAAGATTGAGATGATCGATTATGAGGACATGCGGCCGCTCGTGGACATGGAGGCGGTCAAGGCGTTCCGCGCGCGCGCGCTCAATCCGGAGCATCCGCATCAGGGCGGCACGGCGCAGAACCCGGACATCTACTTCCAGGGCCGCGAGGCCGCCAACCGGTATTACAATGCCATCCCCGACATCGTGCAGCACTACATGGACGAGGTGGGCAAGCTGACTGGCCGCAGCTATCATCTGTACGACTATGTGGGCGCGCCGGATGCAGAGGATGTCATCGTGGTGATGGGCAGCGGCGCCGACGTGTGCGAGGAGACGGTCAACTACCTCAACGGCCGCGGCGCAAAGCTCGGCGTGCTGAAGGTGCGCCTGTACCGGCCGTTTGCGGCGGACCGGTTCGTCGCTGCACTGCCGGCCACGTGCAAGCGGATCGCGGTGCTTGACCGCACGAAGGAGCCCGGCTGCCTCGGCGAGCCGCTGTATACCGACGTGGTGGCGGCGCTGACCGAGCAGGGACGCACGGCGATCAAGGTCATCGGCGGGCGTTACGGTCTCGGCAGCAAGGAGTTCACCCCGTCGATGGTCGGCGCGGTGTACGAGAACCTGGCGGGCACATGCAAGAACCACTTCACCGTCGGCATCGAGGACGACGTGACGCACCTGTCGCTCCCGGTCACCCGGCAGATCAACGCCGCGCCCGAAGGCACCATCGCTTGCAAGTTCTACGGCCTGGGCAGCGACGGCACGGTGGGTGCGAACAAGAACAGCATCAAGATCATCGGCGACCATACCGACATGTACGCGCAGGGATACTTCTCCTACGACTCCAAGAAGTCCGGCGGGTTCACGGTGTCGCATCTGCGCTTTGGCAAAAAGCCCATCCAGAGCCCGTATCTGATCGACGCGGCGGATTTTGTGGCCTGCCACAACCCGTCGTATGTCACGCGCTACGCCGTGGCCGAGGGCATCAAGGAGGGCGGCACGTTCCTGCTCAACAGCCCGTGGACGCTCGAGGAGATGGAGCGCGAACTCCCCGCAGCGATGAAGCGCGCCATCGCCCGGCAGCACGTGAAGTTCTATAATATCAACGCCATCAAGCTGGCGCGCGAGGTGGGCATGGGCGGCCGCATCAACACGATCATGCAGTCCGCCTTCTTCAAGCTCGCCCGGGTGATTCCGGCGGAGGATGCGCTCGAGTACATGAAGGCGGCCGCCAAGAAGTCCTACGGGAAGAAGGGCGACGACGTCGTTCGCAAGAATTACGCCGCCATCGAGGCCGGCATGAACGCCATCGAGGAGATCCGCTATCCGGAGAGCTGGGCGGACGCGACCACCGGGGCGACGCCCATCCAGGTCACGGACGATCCGTACTTTGTCAACTTCATCCATCCGATCCTGGCCCAGGAGGGCGACAAGCTGCCCGTCTCCATGCTGTCCGCGGACGGCACCGTGCCGACCGGCACGACCAAGTATGAAAAGCGCGGCATTGCCGTGGACGTGCCGCGCTGGATTCCGGAAAACTGCATCCAGTGCAACCAGTGCTCGCTGGTCTGCCCGCACGCCACCATCCGCCCGTTCCTGCTCGACGAGCAGGAGGCTGCAAACGCGCCGGAAGGGTTCGTGAGCGTGGACGCCAAGGGCAAGGAGCTGGCCGGGCTGAAATTCCGCATGCAGGTTTCGCCGCTCGACTGCACTGGCTGCGGCAACTGCGTGGACGTGTGCCCCGCCAAGGAGAAGGCGCTGAAGATGGCGCCGCTGTCCGAGGCGCAGCAGGACGAGGCCAACTGGGATTACGCCATGACCCTCAAGCAGAAGGCTGTGGACGTGAACCCCAAGACCGTCAAGGGCAGCCAGTTCCTCCAGCCGCTGTTCGAGTTCTCGGGCGCGTGCGCCGGCTGCGGCGAGACGCCGTACGTCAAGCTCATCACGCAGCTGTTCGGCGACCGTATGGTCGTGGCCAACGCCACGGGCTGCTCCTCCATCTACGGCGGCAGCGCGCCCACCTGCCCGTATACCAGGAACGCCAAGGGGCAGGGCCCCGCATGGGCCAACTCCCTGTTTGAGGACAACGCGGAGTTCGGCTTCGGGCTGAACCTGGCCAACAAGCAGCGCCGCGCCCGTCTGGCCGACACGGTGCAAAAGCTCATCGCCGTCGAATGGTGCGACCGGGCGATCAAGGATGCCGGCGCCGAGTGGCTCGCCAACATGGACGACGCGGCCGGTTCGCGCGCCGCGGGCGAGAAGCTGGTCGCCGCCTGCCGCGAGGGCATCGACGTCGATCTGACCGGCACCGAGTATGAGGCCGCATGGCTGGCCAACGGCAAGAAGTGCCCCTGCGAAGCGTGTACGCTCGCGCGCGAGGTCATCGACAATGCCGACCTGCTGACCAAGCAGTCCATCTGGGTGTTTGGCGGCGACGGCTGGGCGTACGATATCGGCTACGGCGGGCTGGATCACGTGCTGGCCATGGACGAGGATATCAACGTGCTCGTGCTCGATACCGAGGTGTATTCCAACACCGGCGGCCAGTCCAGCAAGGCCACGCCGACCGGCTCCGTCGCCAAGTTTGCGGCGGCCGGCAAGCGCACCAAGAAGAAAGATCTGGGCCTCATGGCCATGAGCTATGGCTATGTGTACGTGGCCAAGGTCTGCATGGGCGCCAACCCGGCGCAGTTGCTCAAGGCCGTCAATGAGGCCGAGGCGTACAAGGGTCCGTCGCTCATCATCGCGTATGCGCCCTGCATCAACCACGGCATCAACATGGGCTTCAGCCAGGCCGAGGCGAAGAAGGCCGTCGAGGCCGGGTACTGGCCGCTGTACCGGTACAACCCGGATCTGGCGGCGGAGGGCAAGAACCCGTTCCAGCTCGACAGCAAGGATCCGAAGGCGAGCTACCGGGAGTTCATCATGGGCGAGGTGCGCTATGCGTCGCTCAAGAAGCAGTTCCCCGAGGTGGCCGACAAGCTCTTCGAACGCGCCGAGAAGGAGGCCGCCGAGAAGATCGACTACTACAAGAAGCTCAACGAGATGTAAGCGCCGTTCCCGCCGGAGAGGCGGGACGCAGGACGGTGCGGGGCGGCATGGCCTGCGCCATGCCGCCCCGCCTTTTCCGGAAGGGGCGGCACGGGATGGGAAGGGCGGCAAAGACAAAGATGGGGGAGACCGCCCACGCGCCGCGCTCGCCAAGGGGGCGCATGGGAAGCATGATGTGACAATGGGGTTTGCCCTTGCCGGTCATGGGCCTGGCTTCCGGCACAATGCTCTCAAAGACCGCGCCCCGGACGATCAGCCGGTGGCTGCGCGTCCGGCGTTCCTCTTGGGACAGTTTTTGCCGCAACACCTTTTCCCGGTTTTCAAGCTGCCGGATTTTCTTCTTCCCGTCCTCAATCTCGGCGGTCAATTCCTCGCGGGTTTTCCCTCTCGGTTTCGTCATGGCTAGTCGCTCCTTTCTGCTTATGGGTAAAAGAAAAGAGCAGACGCTTCAAAATTGAAATGGCTGCTCCTGGCAATAGGGAAAGGTATCTTTACTTGAAAGTGT
>OMET01000026.1_pt1 | contig 58225 bp, 58 predicted proteins | sample 1673841 | NCBI WGS metagenome assembly OMET01 (sample SAMEA103958129, study PRJEB25191) | human gut metagenome | reverse complement strand
CCTCCACGGGGCGCATACCGCCTTTTCTTGTTATCCAGCCCTCCGGCTGTATCGGTTAAGCAAAAGTCAGCGTGGGATTGGTGTGGTATCTTTATCTAAGTGATACCCCGCGCTCCCACTTGGAGACCGCCCGGTCGGTCACGTGCAGTTGCGCCGCCAGCTCCCGCTGCGTCAGATTCCGCTCCCTGCGCAATTCACGGATCAGCCGTCCCGTACTTGCATTGTCCATGCGTCCGCCTCCTTCCGTTCCATGATAGGATCTGCCGCGCCGGATGTCACCAAACCTGCGGTTGAGTCCCCATGGTTCGCCGGGGCGTTACCGCAATGTGGCAATCTCATCGTCCAGGCGTTCCTTCAGCGCGCCGATATGGCGCCCGTCCAGCAGGCGATGGTTGACCTCGACCGACAGATGTACCAGCAGCCGTCCGTTTTCCGTAAAATATTTGCCCCACGCCAACCTCGGCACGGTGTCGTCCCGGTCGAGGCGGTGCTCGTTGGTGAGCGCGGTAAAATCAAACCACGGCAGGCAGGAAAAATAGATCAGCCCGTCGTCCGCGCCTGCGGCGGTGATAAAGGCCGTCTGCGCGCCGCTGACCTCCGCCGCCCTGCCGCAAAAGGCGGCCCAGTCCTCCTCCCATGGTATTGTAATGATTTGAAACTGCTCCGAGCCGCCGCGCAGGCTGGTAAAGCTCGGCTCGGTGTGCGCAAGGCGTACGACCTGCCCATCCCTGACCCGCAGGCGGAACGCCGGCACGGCGTTGACCGCCTTGGTGCAAACCCAGATCATCAGATGGTAGAAGGAAACCCCGGCCCGGCTGGAAACCGCCTTCACGTTCGTCACGTCGACCGGTATCGTAACGGAATAGAACGGATATTCCATGCGCGAGAAAAACTCGTAAGCCTCCCTCCTCTCCCATGTCTCCATATCGACGATCTGCAAAGCGCCACCTCCCCGCCTGAAATCCTGATGGATCCAGTATAGCATGGCGCGCAGGCGCTCACAAGGGACGGCCGCCCCGCGTCGCCGGCAGGCGCAACCGCCCGCGAACAAGGCCATGCCCGATTCCTCGCGCGGGGTTTGCCCGGCTTTTTCCCCGTCCCTCTCCGGCACGGGGCCGCCCCTGCCCCATGCCGGTATGGAGGCCGCTTTCCCCGCCGCCAGGCAGCAGCTTATCCGCCCGCCGTCCCCGGACGAACAGGCCCCGTGCGGCGATCCGATCGGTCAGGCGGGCGGCGTCCGCCCAGTTTTTACGCCGGCTCCGCCGGCAGGCGCAACCGCCCTGCGCGCGCAAGACCTGCCCGATTCCTTGCGTGGGGTTTGCCCGGCTCGTTTCCCGTCCCGTGCGCGCAGCCGCCATGCCGCCGTCCCCGGCGCGGGGCTCCCCGACTCCTCGCGCGGGGTTTGCCCGGCTTTTTCCCCGTCCCTCTCCGGCGCGGGGCCGCCCTACCCGGCTCGTTTTCCGCCCCCGCGAACAAGGCCATGCCCGATTCCTCGCGCGGGGTTTGCCCGGCTTTTTTCCGTCCCGTGCGCGCAGGCATCTTGCTGCCGTCCCCGGCGCGGGACCGCCCCTGCCCCATGCCGGTATGGAGGCCGCTTTCCCCGCCGCCACCGCGCGCCAACCTGCGCCGCGTGCTCCTCCCATCCCGGGCGCTTCTCCATCGCCTGCTATCGCACGGGGCCGCCGCCCGCCCGCGCCAACGGATGGTCCCGCATGCGGCGGATCGCTCCCCCAGCCCATATCTCCGGCTTGGGCGGCAAAACCGTGCAAAGCAGTGGAAAAAATAAGCCGCCGTTTTTTCGAAACGCGGCGGCAGGCAGCGCCAATCGAGGCGCGGGTTCCCGTTTTTGTACGCCGTATGCGCCTGCGCCGGCTGCCCGGCGCACCGCAATCCCGGCGGGCGCACAAAAACCAAAACCCCGGCGCCGCCCGTCAAAGGGCGGCGCCGGGGCAGGCGCGATATCGCGCAGGACTCAGTAGTTCTCGCAGCGGATCTCGAAGAACGCCTTCGGATGCGCGCAGACCGGGCACACCTCGGGCGCCTTGGGCCCCTCGAAGATGAAGCCGCAGTTGCGGCACTGCCAGTAGGTCTTCCCATCGCGCTCGAACACACGATAGTCCTCGACGTTCTTGAGCAGGCGGCGATAGCGCTCCTCATGGGTCTTTTCGATCCCGCCGACGGCGCGGAACTGGTAGGCCAGCTTCGCAAAGCCCTCCTCCTCCGCCTCCTTGGCAAACTGGGCGTACATATCGGTCCACTCGTAGTTTTCGCCCTCGGCCGCATCGAGCAGATTCTCGGCGGTGGAGGGGATCTTGTCGCCGTGGAGCGCCTTGAACCAGAGCTTGGCATGCTCCTTCTCGTTGGCGGCGGTCTCCTCAAAGATGGCCGCGATCTGCTCGTAACCGTCCTTGCGCGCCTGGGACGCATAGTAGGTATACTTGTTGCGCGCCTGCGATTCGCCGGCGAACGCCGTCATCAGGTTTTGTTCCGTCTTGCTGCCCTTGAGTTCCATCATTGTTGCCTCCTTCATTTTGTTTGCAGAGATTGGTTCCAAAAGTCGTGTCGCTTCGGTCATCCACTTGCGGCGGTTGCCTCCGCCCCATCCGCGCAGCCGCCGCAGACGCCCCGCATGACCAGGTCCACCGAGGTCAGGGAAAACCGCGTCTCGCGGGCGACCAGATCGCTGAGCCAGCCGGCGTCCACCGAAACATCCTCCACGCGGCCGCACCGCTCGCATACGATGTGCGAATGGCGCGAAAGCGTACCATCAAACCGGCAACTGCCGTCCGGCAGCGAAATTTTTTTGAGCTGCCCCGCGTCGGCGAGCTGATTCAGATTGCGGTATACCGTACCGAGCGACAGACGCGGCTCCTCGCGGCGCAGCGCATCATACACCATTTGCGCCGTCGGATGCTCGCGGCTTTCACATACGAACCGGTAGATCTGCTGCCGGTGTTTCGAGTACCGCATCGTCCGCCCTCCTTTTTAATAACGATAACCGTTATTGTTATTATAACCTTTTTCCTGCGGTTGTCAACGCCTTTGGAGCAATAAAAAATAATATATTTTCTTTGCCCTTTTCGCCGCGCCGCGCGCTTCTCCCATCCCGGGCGCTGCTCCCTCGCACGGGGCCGCCGCCCACGCCGCCCCCCTCCAGCCCGGACGCTGCTCCCCCGCACAGGGCCGCCGCCTGCGCCGCGCCTCTCTCGTCCGGGCGCTGCTCATCCCCCCTCCATCGCGCAGGACGCAGTGCGCAGGCAGGTCGCGCTGGATCTTATCCGCGCCGCGCTCCTCCCCGGCCAGGCGCTGTTCCCCCGCAAAGGCCGCCGCCTGCGCCGCGCCTCTCTCGTCCGGGCGCCGCTCCATCCTCCGCCATCGCACGGTACTGCCGCCGCCCCCGCCAGCCCGGCCGCTGCTCCCTCGCACGGGGCCGCCGCCCACGCCGCCCCCCTCCAGCCCGGGCGCTGCTCCATCCCCCGCCATCGCACAGGACGCAGTGCGCAGAAAGGTCACGCTTGATTTTACCCACGCCGCACGCTCCGGTCATGTCCGCGGCAGCTCCGGTCGCGCTGCCCGCCTCAGTCGGCATGCCGGGCCGCCCGTTCTGCCCGCACCGCGCCGCAAGATCGGCCCTCTCCATCGCTGCGCGCGCCTGTCCGCAGGAAAAATATCGTTGCACGGCAGCGTGCAACGTGCTATAATAGTGTTTGCTTCAGGGCGGGGTGCAATTCCCCACCGGCGGTCACAGTCCGCGAACCGCAGCCGATGCCGGCTGCGGCCGAACCGGTGAAATTCCGGTACCGACGGTATAGTCCGGACGGGAGAGGCGTTTTGCTGCGCGTGCGCGCGCCCCGTCGTCCCTTCCCGGGCGGCGGGGCTTTTTGTTGGGCGTTTCCCCGCCGGGACGCCGGACAGGCGGACCCGCCAACGGGCAGCGGACAACGCAAAGGGCCTTCCCCTCCCGGCGACTTTCCGCAGGCCTTGCCGCCGGTTCCCCCGGGCCTTTCTCCGGGGCGAGCGGCAAAAGGGCAGGCAGGCGCGTCCCGTTCAAACCGATCTGCGCAAGGAGGCGTAAGAACCATGAAAACTTCACAAGCAACGAACCGGCTGGTCAAACTCGGGCTGTTGACGGCGCTTTCGATCCTGCTGGTATTCCTGATCCACTTCCCGATCTTCCCGTCGGCAGCCTATCTGGAATACGACATGGCGGACGTACCCATCCTGATCGGGACGTTCCTGTTCGGGCCTTGGTGGGGACTGCTGCTCACGGCGGCGGTCAGCGTATTACAGTGGCTGCTGGTGTCGCAGTCGAGCCTCTGGGTCGGCGCGGCCATGCACTTCTTCGCCACCGGTTCCTGCGTGCTGGTGGCCGGCCTCGTTTACCAGCGGATGCATACAAAAAAAGGCGCGGTCATCGCGCTGCTGCTGGGGGTGGTGGCGCAGGTGCTGATGATGATTCCGCTCAACCTGATCTTCACCGTGCATTTCAATGGCGCGCCGCACGATGTGGTCGTGGCGATGCTGCCCACGGTGATCATCCCGTTCAATGCGATCAAGGCCGGCGCCAACGCGCTCATCACGTTCCTGCTGTACAAATCCGTGGGCAAGCTGCTGCGCCTGTTCTGAACGCGGTGGCGGATCAGCACAGGCCGATCGCCGCGCAAAACGTCGCCCAGTCGCCCGCATGGACGCGCGAGCCATGGTCGCTGTCGCACACGAAAGCAAGGCCGCACCGGTCCGAGAGGCGTTCGCCCGCGGCGGTCACGTTATCGGTCACAACGCGGGCGACCCGGCACCGCGCATACTGCGCCGCGGCGCGCCGCAGCAGCGCGAACGACAGGCCCGTACCGCGATAAGCCGTGTCCACGACGATACAGCTGAGGAACAGATGAACCGGCGGCAGGCCCGCGCCCTCCGGCGCAGGCGCCAGATCGGCAGCGGTCATCCCGCTGTCGTCGTATGTGCCGGCCAGCAGCGCCGCATACACCTCCCCGCGCACGGGAAGCAGGTTCACAAACCCGGCCAGCGCAGCGCCGTCCACCGCGACGACGGTGCTGCGCGGCTCGCGGCAATACCATGCGTACGCTTCCGCCGCCGGCGTGATATACCGCTCGTCGTAGCAGGCCGCCTCCAGCGCCGCCATGGCCTGAAAATCGGCAGGCGTCAGCCGTTCGGGATACCGCCAGCCCGAACGGCCCGCCGTCGCGCCCGGCACGAAGATCATTTGAAAAAGCTCCTCATCCACGTATACCGCTCATGCTCCCGCCAGCCGTCCCCGGTCTCGTCGCGCGTGGTATAGTTGCATTCGCAATCCGGCAGCGCCGCTGCGAGCGCCTGCTTGTCCTCCGTGGAGGCGGGGTTCATGCCGTACCAAAGCCGTTCGAGCCACGTCATCCCGTAGAGCGGCGACAGGTCCGTAAGGCCGATGTTGCAGATGTTCACGTCGAGAAGCTTCGTCAGCGAAGCAAGCGGCGACACATCCTCGATCTTGTTCATGAACAGCTCGATATATTGCAGCTCCTCAAGCGCGGAGAGCGCCGAGATATCGGTGATCTTGTTGTCCGCCAGAATCAGGATCTGCAGCTTTGTAAGCGAGGCGATCACCGCAAGGTCCGCGTCCGTCAGGTAATTGTGCCCGAGATCCAGCGCGACAAGGTCGGTGCAGTACCGCAGCGGCTCAAGGTCGCCCTCCCGCAGCCGCTTGGTCGTGCGCACCTTCTCGTTGTATTCGTCGCTGGCGTTCGGGTTGGTGTACTTGGAAGGGTTGGCCGTTGAAAACCCGGTGGCGTCCGTGCGCACTTCGTGGGGCCCGATCTTCACCGTCCACACAAAGCGCACCCCGGGGTGCGCGGCGCCGAGCGCCGCCATCTGCTCGTCCGTCAGCCCGCAGCCGCACATGACCAGCTTTTGGAGCCGCGGCAACTGCGAAAGCGCCGCCTCCACCTGCTCCACGTCCTCGATCCTGGTCCCGCTCACGTCCAGCTCCGTGTCGATCGTGGACACAACGTGGCCGAGCACCTCGATCTGCCTCTGGAACAGCACGTCCGGATACGCGGCCTCGAGCGCATCGAGCGCCGCGTCGTCAAGCGCGCCGTCCGGCAGCAGCACGGCCGTCAGGCCAGAAAAATAGCCGAGCCCCGCGTCGAGCGCCGCCGCGTCCACCTGCAGTTCCCGCAGGTCCAGCTCCGTCGCGTCCGATGCGAACGTCGCGCCGCACAGCGGCACGGCATACCGCACCGCGAGCGCCGGCAGCGCCGCCGCCACCGCCTGGCCGTCCGCTGCGGACAGGCCGCTGTCGAACAGGTCCGCCGCTTCGATATTCGGGAAGCACGACAGCGCGTCGATGGCCGCCTGCACGCTGTCGAACGTCACGCCGGACAGATCCAGCGTCTCCGCGTCGGAATCGAACGCCCTGCCGTCCATCCGCACCGTGTAACGAAAGTGTATCTCCGGAAACGCCTCGCACAGCGCGCGCATCTCCGCCGCCGGCGCAGACCCGTCGCGCAGGTCCGCCTCCCGCAGCGCGGGGAAGAAGGGCAACGCCTGCAGCAGCGTGGTCACGTCGTCCACGCCGGTCGCGGTTAGGGTCGTATCCGCGTTGGTCAGCACCGCGTCCCCCACCTCGAGCGCATACGTAAACGCCACGTCGTCGCGCGCCTGCGCCGCCTCGCACAGCGCCGCATAGGCCGTGCTGCCGGTCGCATCCACCCGTTTCAGGCGGGGAAAGCAGTCGAGCATGGACGCGTCAGCCGCCGTACACCCCGGCAGCGTCAGCGTCTCCGCATCGCTCGAAAACGCCCCGTCGCTCAGGCGCACCGTCCACAGCACCTCGCAGCCCGCAGGCGCCGCGGCCTGCACCGCCGCCACATAATCGCGCGTCACGTCCTCCCGACCGCGCAGATCGATCGTCTGCAACGACCGCAGCGCGCCAAAAGCCGCCGCTTCCGGCAGCGTCCCGTCCGGCAGGGCGAGCGCGACGGCGTCCCGCGCGACGATCCTGCCGCCGAGCAGGGCATATTCCGACAGCAACAGATAGCCGCCCCCGCCGAGCGCCGCAAGCGCCACCAGCACGGCCAGCACGAGAATCGCCGTGCGCCGGGGTTCCCGTCCGCCGGGCCGGCGCCGCTTCTTCTTTTTTTCGTCGCGGTTCATGCCGCACCTCCCCCTTTCCTTCCCGCATCGCGGCGGCTCGGCCGCTTCGCGCGCCTGCGGGCGCGGAGCGCGAGCGCCACGGCCAGCGCCGCCACCGCAACGATCAAAGCCGCCAGGACCAGCGGCACGGGGTCAAAGCCGCCGGAAGCCGCCTCCGGCGTCACGGTGGGCGTGGCGGCGGCCGGCGTTTCCGACGGGACCGGCGTAACAGCCGCCGGCGTCGCCGTCTGTGTGGGCAGCGGCGACGGCGTGGGCGTCAACGTCGGCTCCGGCGATGCCGTCGTCCCGCCGTGCAGGGCGGACGGATCGATGTGCTCAAACAGATCGTTTACCCCCGGCGTGTCCGTCCCCACCGTGGTATAGGCAAGGCCGAAATCCGCAAGGCTGTAAACCCCTTCGTTCGTCACGGCATGGCGCGACGGCAACTGCGACTGGTGGCAGGCAAACGCCGCCGCCGCGATCTCGACCGCCGTCCGCCCGTCAAACGCGGAAAGCGGCTCGGTCACGGGCAGGGTGATGCCATTCTCCGCATACAGGTGCAGATAGACCTTCTTGACCTCCCATACGCCGTACTGTTCGGCGGAATCCGGGTCGTAGCTCGCATCGGCGGCGAGCGGGGCGGCCTCCAGAACGGCTCTGGCCAGCAGCGCATGCTGCCAGTGGCCGTATTCCCCGTTCAGATCATGGGAAACGACGACCTCCGGCCGGTACTGCCGCATGCGCTGCACCAGATAGCGCACCACGTCCGCCTGCCGGAACGTGTCCTCAAACTTTGCCCGGTATTCCGGCGGAATATCCGGAAAGCCGCCGAATACCGGCAGCGACCGCAGGCCCATCGTCCAGGCGCCCGCCATCGCCTCGTTGACGCGCACCCGCACGCGCGACGCCAGATACAGCGCCACCCCCTCGCGCCCCTGCTGCGCCTCATAAAGGGGGATCACCCCGCCGAGGAACAGCGCGTCGTCGTCCGGGTGCATGGCGATGAGCAGATAATCCGCCTTGTCCGGCGTCGGCTCCCACGGCAGATAGTCCGGGATATCGCCCTCGCCGTAGGCCGCCATCGTGCTGAGCGCCAGCGACGCATCCGCCCGGATGGTCACGCTGCACGCCCCCGGCAACGGTTCGATCACGTTGTTCCAGAGCGGCGTGCCGGCCGTTTCGTCCAGCAGCGCGCCCGCCGCGTCGTACTGCAGCACGGTAAACGCAGCCAGCTCCCGATAGAACGCGAAGAACACCGCCCGCACCGGCACATCCTCCCCCCAGGAGACGGTCACGGATTCGCCCGCGTCGATGCGCTGCGCGCTCTCCAGGTCATCGTCGGTCAACCGCGTCAGGCTGGAGGGAAAGCTCGCCTGCAATTTGCACTGCCTTGTCAGGTCCTCCGCCGTTCCGCCGTCCTCCTCCAGCGCCGCCGCGCCCGCCGCGCCCCCCAGCATCAGCAGCAGCGCGATCCAGAGCGCAAGCAGCCGCCGGTTCCTGCCGTTCACGCCGTCACCCCCTCTTGTTGCGCCAGTCCAAGTCCATACAGCAGCCGGTCGAGCGCTCGCTGCCGGCCGCCGCCCGCGAAGGCCTCCGCCAGATAGGCGGGAAAGGCCGTCTCCGGAATCCGGAAGGTGTCCTCCCAAAAGCGCGCCCTGTCGCGCAGGCGGCCGGCGTTTTCAAACACGGCCTCCATATCGTAGAACGTGCGGTAGCGCACCTGCCGGAACGTGAGCACCAGGAAGGCGAGGTGCGGCGCGTTCATCTCATAGGTCAGATAGGCGTCGTCCGCCCCGTCTCCGTCGGTGTCCAACCGGTCCACCACCATCAGGTAATGGCCGCCGTTCTGCACGATGTCGCCGCCGCGCGCCGCATCGTAGGCGATCCGGTTGTCGCCGCTCTTTTCGCGCTCCCCGCAGGCGCCGATGTTCGAGCCGGCGCCGCTGTTGGAAAGGTTGAGGCCGGCCTGCTTGTACGCCCATACGATGGCCGCAACGCACTGCATGCCGGTATAATAATAGGTGCCGTTGCCGTCCGTGGTGGGGGTGCGGAGCCGCGCGCCCCACGCGGGGTTCACGCCCCAGTCCGCCTCGTCCTGATAGGCGCCCCGCCCCTGATACGGCACCGAGGCGCCGTATGCCGCCATGCGCGACACGAGCGAGACCGCAGCCGTCACCACCCCGCAGCGCGTATACGGCCCGGCGGCCGCAACGTCCCGGCTGATGGCGGCGTTGAGCGCCTCCACGGAGGTGTCCTGTCCGGCCAGAAATTCCTCCATCGGCGTCGTCAGCGCCGTCAATCCCTCCGCGCGGATGACGTACCGAAAGCCGGAACACACCGTAATCGGCCACGGCTCGCCGACGCGCCCGGCAGCGTCGCGCACCCAGAGGTAGTACGTCCCGTCCGACTTGAACACGGAGAATCGCTGTGCGCCGCCGCAGGGCAGCCAGTCCGGGGACGCCGCCTCCGGCTCACGCTCTATTACCGTAAAACAGCAGGCCTCCGCCGTGCCCTCGGCCAATTCGACGTGCACCACGCCGCCGCTCGCATAGGCGCAGGCGATGCGGGGCGCGCCCGTCTCCTGCGCGTGCGCCGCGCCCGCCGGGCACAGTGCCGCCGTCAGCAGCAGCACGGAAAGCCAAAGGCCCGCCCACGACCGTCTCATGCCGTTCCCTCCCCCCGTGCAAACGCCAGCGGCTCCTGCCCCTCCTGATACAGCAGCAGCGCCGTCCCGTCCGGTTCATCCAGTTCATAGCGAACGGCATACGCCGCCCGCCCGTCCGGTACAAACGAAATCGTATCCGACAAAACCGTATAGGCGCCTTCGGCGGCGGCTTCCCCGGCGACCGCCCGGAATCGCCCGTCCGGCGACAGCGTCAGCACGAGCGCGCCGCCGTCCACCGTCCACTCCCCGAGCAGGGGATCGTTCACGGGCGTGGCGGTCGGCACGGGGGTCGAGAGAAGCACGACCGCCGCCGTCGCGCCGGTCTCCGGCTCCGCCGGCGGCGTGTTGGCCGGCTCCGCCGGCGAATCCCCGCATGCAAGGGCCAGCAGCAGCGGCCATACGACAAGCGGCACGCGCAAAACCCGCCTGCCGCCCGCTCTCGTCCGCACCCGGTGTGCCATCGCGTTCATCCTTTCCGCACGGGCGTCCCCACGCTCCCCCGTTTCCCTGATTGTAACAAGAAAAACGCCGTTCCGTCAAGGAACGGCGACAGGCCGCCATCGCCGGGCGCCGCCCCTGCGGCGCGTCCGCCCCGCAAGCGGCGATGAAAAAACCGGGGCGTGCGGGCGCGCCCGCCTCCCCGGTCCGATGCAGGCCCCGGCGTCGCCCACCCGGGCGCTACCGCGCCATGAAGCGGGAGAGAAACTCGCGCGTGCGCGGATTTTCCGGCGCTTCAAAGATCTCGTGCGGCGGTCCTTCCTCGGCGATCACGCCCCCGTCCATGAACGCCACGTGCGTGCTCACGTCGCGCGCGAACGCCATCTCGTGCGTCACGATGAGCATGGTCAGCCCCTCCCCGGCCAGCGTGCGCATGACGGCGAGCACCTCGCCCACCATTTGCGGGTCGAGCGCGCTGGTCGGCTCGTCGAACAGCAGGACCTCCGGCTCCATCGCCAGCGCCCGCGCAATGGCCACGCGCTGCTGCTGGCCGCCGGAAAGCTGGCGCGGCCGTGCATGGATATACGGGGCCATGCCAACCTTTTCAAGGTAGTGCAGCGCGCGTTCGCGCGCCGTTTCCCGCTCAAGCTTCTGCACGCGCACCATGCCGGCCATGCAGTTTTCCAGCACGTTCATGTTGGCAAACAGGTTGAAGCTCTGAAACACCATGCCCACGCGCGCCCGATAGGCGGGCGCGTTGAAGCCGCGGCGCAGGATGTCCTCGCCATGGTACAGGATGCGCCCTTCGTCCGGCCGTCCGAGAAGGTTGATGCAGCGCAGCAACGTGCTCTTGCCGGAGCCGGAGGCGCCGATGATGCAGGTCACGTCGCCGCGGGAGACGGACAGGTTGATATCCGTGAGCACGCGGTTCTTGCCGAACGACTTGCCCACATGCTCCACCGAAAGGATCGCTTCGGCAGCCTTTTCCATTCCCTATCGCCCCTCTCTCGTATCGCTCCGCCCGGCCTGCGGCCGCGGCTCGTGATAGCTGTACAGGCCGCTGGTGTGCGCCAGCGTATCGGTCGTGGCCAGGTCGTAGCTGGCGCTGCCGTCCATGCGGTTCTCCAGCAGGCGCAGCAGGCGCGAGCACACGAACGTAAGCACGAAATAGATCGCCATTGTGATCGTGAACGCCTCAAAATACGTGTATTCCGCGCCGGCCACGCCGTTGGTGGTGAAGAACAGCTCCACCGTGCCGATGACCGAGAGCACGCAGGTATCCTTGATGTTGATGATGAGGTTGTTGCCGATCTGCGGCATGATGTTGCGCAGCGCCTGCGGCAGCACCACGTGCAGCATGGTCTGTACGTGCGTCATGCCGATGGCCTTGGCGCCCTCGGTCTGCCCCGGATCAACGGACAGCACGCCGCCGCGCACGGTCTCCGCCATGTATGCGCCCGTGTTGATCGACACGATCACGAGCGCCGCCGGCAGCATCGGCAGATAGATGCCCCACAGCATGGCCAGCCCGTAGTAGATAAACATGGCCTGCACCATCATCGGCGTGCCGCGGAACACCTCCACATAGACGCCGAGCACGAAGCGCACCACGCGCATCACGGCGTAGCGCACTGGCTGCTCCCGCCGGTCGGCCGGAATGGTCTGCACGATGCCAACGGCAAAGCCGATGATGCAGCCGATCGCCGTCGAAACCACGGCGATGAGCATGGTCATCCCCGCGCCGCGCAGGAACGACGGGCCGTATTCGGCCCAGATCTGCGCAACGCTTACCCAGAAGGATGGTTTATCCGCCATGCGTTCGGGGGCCTCCTTTCTTCAGGCGCGCCGGCTCAGTCCTCGCTGAGCGGCTGAACCGAAATGGCCTCGTCCATCATACGGGTAAAATCGTCCGTCGTCAGCGTGGCGAGCGCCTCGTTGAGCTTGTTCAGCAGCGTCTCGTTGCCCTTCTGCACGGAAATGCCGATGTTGATCTCCTCTTCCGACACGGCAAAATCATCTTCGGTGCCGGTGAAGTCGAGCAGCTTCATCTCCGGATACGCCACGCAGGCCGCCATCGCCGTCGGCATATCGGTCACAACCAGGTCGCACCGGCCGGAGTCGAGCGCAACGAGCATGGCCGGCGCCGAATCCATCGCGGGCAGGATGTTCGCGTTTTCAATCTGCGGCAGGCACGTATCGTACCACACGGTCGCCTGCTGCGAGGTGCAGGTCGCGCCCGCCAGATCGGAGATGCCCGTCGCGTCGGCGTACGGGCCGTCCGCCATGACGAGCGTCACGATGGACGCATAGTAGTACGGCGTGGTGAAATCCACCTGCTTGAGCCGCTTGGCGGTGATGGACTGCCCCGCGATAACGCAGTCCACCGTGCCGGACTGCACGGCCGGCACGAGCGAGTCCCAGTCAAGCCGGACGATCTCCAGCTCCATGCCCATCTGTTCGGCCAGATATTTGGCCATCATCACGTCGTAGCCGTAAGCGTAGTCCGCGCTGTCCTTGATCGGCACGGCCCCGTTGCTGTCGTCCGGCTGCGTCCAGTTGTACGGCGCATAGCTGCACTCCATCGCCACGGACAGCACGTTGTCGTCCCCGGACCCCGCCGTGCAGCCCGCCGCCACCAGGGCCAGCAGCGCCGCAAGCGCCAGCGCAAGCACCCGTCTGTTCTTCATCTCCCGATTCCTCCTTGCATGTCTCTGCCGTGGCAGGCGGCCGCCGCAAGAAAAAGCCCGCTGCGCCGAACGAAAGCGACGCTGCGGGCCAAACTTCCCGGTTCCCGATGGACGGGCCCCGCCCGTCCGCCGGAGATGATAGCGCTCCACTTTCGTGACAGTGCGCCGGATGTTCTCCTGCGCCCCAGCCCGCTCCCCGTGGCAACGGGAAACGCGCTTCGGCGGCGGCCCCTTTTGCACGCGGCGGCTTGCCAGCCGTTGCCGCGCGGTACTCTTGGCCTGCCGCGCCTCTACCATATGCCGCGGCCTGCGCCGCGACCGGCTTGAATGGGATCATATTACTATATGATATACGATTTGTCAACGCCTTTTGCGCATTTCCCCGCTGACGGCCCCATCCGGCCGGGAGCCCTCCGTCGCACGGCGACGGGCGGGCTGCTCCCCCGGGCGGCAGCCCCATGGCGGGCCGTCCCGGCGCCGGCGGCGGGCGGGAACGCCGCGCCGGCAGAGACGGAGCGTTGCGCCGCAGGCAGAAGCGCCGCGCCGGCAGGGGCGAAGCGTTGCGCCGCGGGCGGAAGCGCCGCGCCGGCGGGGACGGAGCGTTGCGCGGCGGGTGGATTGACACCGGGCGGCTACCCCCATGGCGGGCCGTCCCGGCGCCGGTGGCGGGCGGAAGCGCCGCGCCGGCAGGGGCGAAGCGTTGCGCGGCGGACGGGAGCGCCGCGCCGGCGGGGACGGAGCGTTGCGCGGCGGACGGGAGCGCCGCACCGGCAAGAATGGAAGGTTGCGCGGCGGGGGGGAAGCGCCGCGCCGGCAGGGACGAAGCGTTGCGCCGCGGGCGGGAGCGCCGCGCCGGCAGGGGCGAAGCGTTGCGCCGCGGGCAGAAGCGCCGCGCCGGCAGGGGCGAAGCGTTGCGCGACGGGCGAATTGACACCGGGTGGCAGGAGCGGAGGGTGATGCGACGGGCGGAAGCGCCGCACCGGCGGGGACGGAGCGTTGCGCGGCGGGTGGGTTGACACCGGGCGGCAGGAACGGAGGGTGACGCGACGGACGGATTGACACCGCACCGGCGGCCATGCTATCCTCGAACTGTGCGCCCGGCCGCATGGCAATGGCCGCGCGCAGAGGAGGCAGCGGATGGTTTGTCGGTCAACCTGCCCGTCGCCCATCGGGGAGCTGACGCTCGCCAGCGACGGAGAGATGCTCACGGGCCTGTGGCTCGCCGGGCAGAAATATTTTGCTCAAACCCTGCCGGAGGGCGCGGCCGACTGCGGCGCGGCGCCCGTGCTTGACGCGGCGCGCGACTGGCTGGCCCGCTACTTTGCCGGGGCGCGCCCGGCGGCGGACGAGCTGCCGCTGCGGCCGGCCGGGACCCCGTTCCAGCAAACGGTATGGCGCCTGTTGCTCGACATCCCGTACGGCGAAACGGAAAGCTATGGCGCGCTGTCGCGCCGCGTGGCCGCCGCGCTCGGCCGCACGGCCATGTCCGCCCGGGCGATCGGCGCGGCGGTGGGGCGCAATCCGATCTCGATCATCATCCCGTGTCATCGCGTGGTGGGTGCAAACGGCAGCCTGACCGGCTATGCGGGCGGGCTCGCGGCCAAGCGTTTCCTGCTCGCGCACGAGGGCGCGCCGCTGCCCCCGTTGCGCGATGCGGGCGCGCCCAACCGGTGACGGCGAAAGGGGGCGGGCGATGGACTGGCCGGACGGGCGGCAGCGATGCCGCTGGGCAAACCCGAAGAACGAACGCTATGTGCGCTATCACGACGAGGAATGGGGCGTGCCGCTGCACGACGACGGGCGGCTGTTCGAGCTGCTGGTGCTCGAATGCTTTCAGCCCGGGCTTTCCTGGGAATGCGTGCTCAACAAGCGCGAGGCGTTCCGCCGCGCGTTCGACAATTTTGACCTCGAGGCGGTCTGCGCCTACGACGAGGCCAAATGCCGGGCGCTGCTGGCCGACCCCGGCATCATCCGCAACGAACGCAAGATCCGCGCGGCGGTCGGCAACGCGCGGGTGTTCCGCCAGATCCGGCAGGCGTGCGGCAGCTTTGCCGCATACCTGTGGGGGTGGACGGACGGCCGGGTGCTGCACGAATGCGGCGCAACGCGCTCGCCGCTGTCGGATGCGGTGTCGCGCGATTTGACCCGCCGCGGCATGCGCTTTACCGGCACGGTGGTCGTCTACTCCTTTTTGCAGGCCGCCGGCGTCATCTCCAGCCATGAGCCCGGGTGCTTCCTTGCGCAGCCCGCCGCCGGCGCGCCGCCGGGCGGTCGCCCCGGCCGGTGACCGGCGCGGCCATGCCCGCCAAAGAACAACGAACGGGGCGTCTGTTGGCGCCCCGTGGATTTTCTCGCCCGCCGCCGGTTTGCCGCTCAAAAGAGCGGGACGAGCCGCGCCAGCAGGATGTAACGCGCATTGGCAAACGCATACGCGCAGGTGGAGAGGGTCACAAGCCGGTCGCCCGCCGAAACGATGACGGGCGCCGCAAAATCCGATTGGGCGCGCGCCCGCTCCACGAACGCCAGGAACGCCGCCTCGTCCGCAAACCGCTTTTCATAGCCCTCGCCGCCGGCCCGGGTCGTATAACCGGCCACAAGGTCGAGCCGGTAGTCGCCCGCCTCCGTGAGCAGGTACAGCCGCGGGTGCGCCTCGTAATACGACTGCTCCCGGTAGCGCTCCAGCGCGCCGAACATGGAGCCGTTTTTCATGTGATGGCCGTGGATGACGGTGTTGCGGTCGGAAAAATCCGGGGCGTTTTCGCAGTCCACAAACAACGTCCCGCAGGCGTTGCGCGTGCCGTCCGGCAGGTGGTTCAGATAATAGGCGTTGTCCGTCCCGGCGACGACCGGATAATTGAGCGCCGTCCCCTCGCCGTACAGCCAGCCCGCCACCGTGCCGTCCACCGCTTCAAGCGCGGAGAAGTCCACCGCAATGGGCGCCTGTTCCGGCTGCGGCGCGGCCTCCGTCTCCGCCGTACCGGCCGCCGGCGCTTCCTCCGCCTGGGTGGAAAGCGTAACCACTTGCTGCGCGCGCACGGTGACGGCTTTTACGGCCAACGCCCCATAGGCCTCGCCGCCGGCGCGATGGTCGCGCGTTTCCCATAGCGCCATGCCCAGGCATCCGAGCAGCAGCAGCGCGCACACGACGATCCATACCGTATACGGGCGCGTCGGCCGGCACACACGGCGCTCCACGCCGTTACCCCCTTTTCGCCGCCCGCCGGCGCAACACCAGCAGCGCCGCGATGGCAGCGGCCATCACCGCCGCTCCCACAAGCCAGGGCAACGGGTTGGCCGCGTCGCCGGTCACCGGCCCGGGGCCGGGCGTGGGCGTCGGCGCCGCCGGCTCCTCCTCCACGGTGAATACCCAGACCACGTCGCCCGTTGCGGCGGCAAAGGCGTTGTCCATCTCGATGGGCACGGTCAACGCCGCCGTCAGCGTCAGCTTTGCGCCCGGATAGAACACGCCGAGCAGCACGTTCTCCGCCAGCCCGTCCTGTTCCGCCGGCGGCGCCTCATACAGCTCCGTCGGCCCGAGATCGCTCGTCACAGTCAGCCGGAGCTGCTCGAGAAACGCGCGCTGCGCCTCGTCCGCCGGCTGCTGGCGCAGATAGATGCGCACGGCGGCATCGCTCTCGTTGCGCACGTTGATGCGCTGCGTGAGCACATCGCCCGGCATCACGCCCTTGAAGTCGCGGAACAGGTCCGTTGACGACCCGTCGCCCACGTCCGAAAACACGAACGTCGTCTCGCCGCCGGTATACGTCACCGTCGGCTCGCCCTCGGCCAGCGCCGGCAGCGGCAGCAGCGCCAGCAGTGCGGCGGCCAGAAGCGCGAATATCCTGTTGCGTCGTTTCATATCGACCCCTCCTTCCCGTCAGCCCGCCGCGGCGACGCTGCCGGGCGCAATCGTCACGCCCCATGCTTCCTGCACGGCGCGCGCCGGCGCGCTCTGCACCGCCGAGGCGATCACGTCCACGACCTGGTCCGGCGCCAGCGCCAGATGTTCGATCAGCACGCCGGTCTCATCGCCGCCTGCCACCGGCAGCGTATAATAATAGTAGCCGTCGCTGTGAAGCACCCAGCCGTCGCCCGGGGTAAAGCTGAGGGCGGGCGCCGGGCGCGTGCCATCCACACCGTCCCCGCACAGGTAGTAGCTCACGAGCGATACGCGGATGTACGCGTCGGTATCGCCGGTGTTGCGCACGCGCACGCGCTCCTTGGCCTGCCCGTCGAACGTCTCCTCAACCTCGCACGTCAACCGGCTCGGCAAAAACGTGTTGACCTTTTCGCCGGCGCTGTCGATGAGGAACGCCGCCGCGCCCGCCGCGCCTGCAAGGAGCGCCAGCGCGAGGAGTGCGCAGAGGACGGTCGTCTGCCGCCGCGTCCACAGGCGCGGGGCCGGTTGCTTTCTGCCGTTTTCCATGTCATTCCCCCCTTTTTACGCTTCGTCCGTATACACGTTGGTGCAGTAACAGTCCCCGCCGAGCCACTGATCGTCCTCCATGCGGTTGGCGATGACAACCGTGCCGTCCGGGCAGGCCCTGGTCAGCGTCGCCTCGCCCGTCCGGCCGGCCTCATACCGCCACGACCAGTCCCCGTCCTCCGTGACGGTGTAGACGCCGACGGGCAAATTCCGAATCGTTACGCTGCCGTTGCCATGGACGACAACGGTCATCGAAAACCCGGCCCCGTTCGTCACGGCAAACAGGAACGAGTCGCCCGCGTCCGCCGCGCCGGTCTTGCGGATGGTCAGCGAACAGGCCTTCACATACACGGTAAACCGATGGTCCGCCGCGCCGTCGCCGGTATTGATCATCGTCGTATCAGCGGTCACGTCCCTGCCGCCGATGCCGGCGGCCACGTCCACGTCGGTATCCCGGACAAACGCTCCCGCCGGGGGATCATAGTCGAGCGTCAGCGCCGGCGGCTCGCCCATGGCCGCCTCGTCCGCCACTTCGCCGCCGTGTTTCCACGCCGTGGAAACGAGATTGTCGGCATAGTCGGCGCGCTCGCCAAGGAAGATCGTGCTGTCCCGGAACGTCAGCACCGGCCGGAACACCCGCACGGCCGCGCGGTCGCTGCCCTCGCTTACGACCGCCGTGCCCGGCGTTTTGGGCGCGACGGCGACGGTCGCGGTGTATACGCCGTCCTCCGTCAACTCCGTCAGCCCGCCCGGCGGGGCGACCGTGGCCGAGAGGTCGACGAATGCGTTCTGCCAGGGCGCAAGGCCGAAGTTCTCCGCTTCGGGCGCCGGATCGAGCGAAACGCCGCCCGCCGTCGCCGTCACACGCCGAAGCAGTTCTTCGCCCGTCAGGCCGCCGAGCAGATAGACGTCGGCGGGCGTGGCCGTCACGACCACCGCCGGGATCGGAACGTCCACCGCCGGGAGCGGAAACGCCTCGATCGCCTGCGCCGCGCCGGCATTTGCATAGACGCCGGACGCCGCGTCGTTGGTCGGGACGCCGTTGCCGCCGAGGAACCCGTCGCGCGGCTGCACGACAAATTCCACGATGAGCTTGCGCCCGTAGAAGCATTCGCCGCGCGCCTCGTCGGAGACAAAGTTCTCGTTGAAGTCAAAGCCGGTGACGGACACCGTCCCCGCCGCCGCATCCACGACGGCGGTCAGGCCCTGCGCCTCCTCGCGCGCGCCGAACGCGGCGCCGTCATACGCGGCCGTATACAGCCGGATATCGTCCGGCCCCGTGCCTGCCGGCAGCACAAAGTATTCCGAAAGGAGATCCCTGACGACCGTCTCGCCGCCCAGCTCGATCGCCGGCGTGGAGATCTGCCCGCCGATGGACTGGAAGATGCCCTCCAGCTCCCCCGTGTTGCTCGCCGCCAGATAGTAGCCGCTGTGCGCCAGGGCGGGCGCCTGTTCGATCTTCCAGCCGCGATAGTACCGCGCAAAGAAACCGGCGCCCTGCTGCCGGACATACTCGGTCAGGCCGATGGAAGTCACGCCGGAGGCGTTGCTCGAAAGGTAGTTCAAAAACCGGTTTCCCGCCGGCACGTCCGCCGCATCGGTGTTGAGGCTGGCGTTTGCCCAGTGGCTGCCCACGGTGCCGTCGGAATTCTCGTCAAACCCCTCGTCGCCATAGGTCTGGACCGGGTCCGCGCCGCTGAAGATGCCGATGGCATACACGGTGACGCCGCTCTGCTTGATCCGATTCGATGTGGCGAGCGCGCTGTTGGCCACGCCGGTGCTGAACGCGCTCTGCGTGGTCGGCATGCCGTCGGTGAACACGATGACGACCTTCTGGCGCATGGTGTTCGACCCGGTATAGCCATAGTTTTCGCCCATGAGCATCTCCGCCCGATCCATGCCGGCCGCCACGTTCGTCGACTGGTTATAGGGGTTGCCCAGCGAATCGATCGCCGATTTGAGCTCTCTGGCTCCGCCCGCATCCACATTCGTCCAGCCCCGCAGCGTGGACGCCGTCGAGCCGAACGTCACGATGGCGATGCGGTGATCCGCCGTCGCCGCATCATACTTCTCCCGCACCGCGTCAATAAAGTTGCCGACCGCGCTCTTCATGGCGCTCTGGCGCGTCATGCCGCTGACAAACGGGTCCGACATGGAGCCGGACTGGTCGAGCACGAGCACGATGTCCACGGGCGTGGTGATCGTCGTGTCGATGACCTTGCCGGTCGTATAGGCCTCCAGCGTGACGGTATAGGTGCCGTCGCCGTTGTCCTCGGCGGACTTGAACAGCTCCAGCCCGTTGTCATCCCCGCCGGCCTCCCGCAGCGCCGCGCTGCGCCGCGCCGCGGCCACGGCCACGGCGGGCAGGAACGGGGCTGCCCGCGTGTAGGGAACGGTCGCCGCCGCCGTGTGACCGGCAAACGACGCAAGGCGGGAAAGGAGCGCCTCCTGCTGCTGCCCGGTCAGCGCGGCGACGAAGGCCTCCGCCGCCGCCTCGTCGAGTCCATCCGCAAGCGCATAGAACGCCTCCTCCGTGTCGGCGGCCATCAGCGCGTCATACAGCGCCGCTACGTCCGGCGCTGCCTCCGCGCCCGCCTCCATATCCGGTATGGGCGTATCCTCCGCCCCCGGCGCAGGCGTATCCGCCGTCTCCGGCACGGGCGTTGCCGCCGCCTCCGGCGCGGGCGTTGCCTCTGTCTCCGGCACGGGCGTTGCCTCTGTCTCCGGCACGGGCGTTGCCGCCGCCTCCGGCGCGGGCGTTGCCGCCGTCTCCGGCGCGGGCGTTGCCGTCTCGATGACCGCCACGCCGTCCTCCGTGGCGTAAGCGCCTATCGCCCCGTGTCCCACGGCGACGGGCACCAGCAGCGCCAGGCAGGACAGCAGCGCAAGCAGCCGTTTGATCCTTTTGTCCATACGCAATTCCCCCTTATTCCGTCACCGGCCAGCCGGCTGCCGTCAGCGCGCTGTCGCCGTTGTTGGCCGTCTGGGTTGCCTCAGCCACCACCCGCACCTCTACACGCGCGCCACGGTAACGATTGTCCATGGACGAGGAAAAGCGCACCTCGGTGAACAGGTATGGCGTCCTTTCGCCCGGCAGCAGTGAATGATTGTAATAATAGTAGCCGTCGCGCTCCGTCCAGTCCGCAGTATTGATGTCCAGCGTAATCGCATCCGGCGGCACATCCCCGGCGCCTTCCACCACCCGTTGTACGCGCACGCGCACGTATGCGGCCGATGCGCCGGTGTTTTCCACCTCCACGTACTTGGGCACGGCGCTGCCGGGCATCACGCCCGCCACGTCCTCAAACGGGACGGGCGGTTCCTGCACGACATCCGACCATTCATGCAACGCAATCTTCACGCTGCCGGTGGTGATGACGTTGGTCGCCGTCGCGCTTGCGGTCAGATAGGCCGCCGAACCGAGCGCCGGCAGGGCGCAGCAGGCGAGGATGGCCGCGACCAGCAGCAGCTTTTTCCCGATGGTCTTCATGACTTGGCTTCACCCTTTCTTTGCTTGCGGCGGCATGCCCACCGCCGCCATGAATCCGTTGTTGCTGTCGCCCGCTTGCATCCGGCGCAAAGCGGGCTGCCCCGGCTGTCCGGCTCGCGGGCGGTCGGGGCAGCCCCCGCCCGGTTTGGGGGACGGGCGGAGGCAATGGGGCGCGCAGCCGTGCTCATGGGGAGCGGCCCGCCCCAGTCCGTTACTCGTGCAGTGCTGCCCAGGCGTCGGCGGCGCTGGCCAGGTTCGCCTGCTGGATCGCATAGGCGATGAAGGACAGCGTGGGATACGTTTCCTCCGTCAGGGCGTCCATATCCGCCTTGGTCACGGTGTCCTTCACATGGACCTCGTTGCCCGCAAGGACGGGGAAGTCGACGTCCTCCGTTGCGGCGGGCACCGCACGATAATACACACCGGGCACGCCGTCAAGCGCGGTCCATCCCTCGGCTACCGTATACTCGATGAACTCACAGAGGTTCTCGCTCTCCTTAATCTCGACGAACAGCCAGCAGGCTTCGCTGTCGCCCTTGACGGTGACAACCGGGTCCTTCACGATGTCGTTGCCCGGCACCATCTTGAAGTCGGTCGCCTGCTCGGTCAGGTCGATGTCGATGTTGCCGACGGTAAAGACGTTCTTCTTCTCCGCCGTCACGTCGGACAGCCATGCCAGCGCGCCGGAGACGGCGAACACGGCGACGAGCGCAGCGCAGAGCGCAATGAGTACGGTTTTCCTTTTCATGGTTGGTAGTACCCCCTTCTTTGTTATTTTTGTTTTGGACCTTATATCATGTCGCGCCGGCGGCACGCCGGGCGGCTTTGCTTTTTTCCGCGCGGAAAGCGTTCATCCGGATCGTCGGGCGCGCCGCCGCCGGGCCGCCTTTGCTTCGCGCAGCGCGCGCACGGCCTCTGCCCGGGCGCGCCTTGTCGTGCGGCGGCGCGCTGCCGCGCTCCCGGTCTCCGCCTGTTGCGGCCCTTGCCGCCGCTCCGGCAAAAACAGCAGCACCAGCATCGCCAGGACCGCCGCCGCGCCGATATACATGCCCGGCGCGCGCGTGAGCCAGGCTGCGGCGTACCCGAGGTATGGCACGCACAGCACCGGCTTGCCGATCAGGCGCGCAAACCCCACGGGCGCCGCATCCGGCGCGGCGTTAGCGTCCCCCTTGGTGGAAAAACAGGCCTGCGCCTCGTCCACGCCGATCACCCGGTGGACGGCCACGGTCTGCCCGTCCTCCATGTAAAACGCGATGGCGTCGCCGGTCGAAACGCTCTCCGCCCCGGCAGGGCGGACGTAGACGAGCGACCCGACGGGATAGGCGGGCGCCATGCTGCCGCTCAGGATCACGTACGGCCGCAGTCCGAGCAGTCGCAGCCCGACGAGCGTCACGGCGAGCAGCAACGCCAGCAGGGCGGGGATTGCCGCCCCCACGCTTCGAATCCGTTCCCGTGTCGGCCCATCCATATCGTCTGCTGCGCCTCCCCTGCGCCCGCTTCCATCTATACGCAGGCGGCGGATACGCTATGCCCGGTTTGTTCCCGTACGCCGTATCCCGTTCGGTTACAAGTATACCGGCGCCCCCATTCGGGGACAACGGATGGGGAACGTCGATTCCCGTCGCCATCGGGGGGGAGTTCTGTCGCCTTTTGCGGCCGTTCCCCGCTTCGTCCGCTTTCGACCGTTTGCGCCCGCCTTCCTCCGCCCGGCTGTATCTCCGCGCCCCCTGCCGCAATCCCGGCGGGGGGACGCATGTTCGCCGGCGGGGGCTACCCGCCGGAATTAAGCCCGCCCGCAACCGCTTCGCTCCGCTGGCGGGGCGCCGTCCGTGCGGCCCAGCATCTCATCGGCGCTCACGCCGAGAGCGAGGCAGATGACGCGCACATCCTCCGCATACATCCTGCGCCGCCCCCCGAGCATGGCGGCAAACGCCGCACGCGAAAGGCCCGCCCAAACCGCCACCGCCTGCGGTTCCAAACCGTGCGTCGCCACATATTCGCGTATGCGTTCATATACCCGCACGAAATCCCTCCTTCATACGCTTTCCCTCGAAGTATCGCAGACAATCTTGATTATTTAATATGATATATGTGTAATTCTGTTATATCGAGCAGAATTTCTTGATTTGATTCTTGACTTTTCAGATATTATGCATCATATTGGAGTTGCAACCCTATGGAAAAGGAGGTCGCCACCTTGCGATATGAAATCGGAAAACGCATTCGCCGCTTCCGGCAGCAGCGCGGATTGAGCCAGAAGGCGCTTGCCGCACAGATCGGCGTCAGCTGCGGGCGTGTATCCAACTGGGAACAGGGCCTGAACCGGCCCGACGCGGATATCCTCGCCGCCATCTGCGATGCGTTGCAGGTGTCGGCAGATGAGCTGCTCGACGTACGGCTTGCCAAGGACGACTTGAACGACGAGGAGCGGCAGTTGATCCTGCAATACCGGCGCAAGCCGGCTTTGCAGCCCGCCGTGCGCATATTGCTGGGCCTTGACCGTCCGGATTGATTCCCCCGCGCCGCCGTTGCCTCCGTTTCCGCCGCCCGCCCCCGGGCGGCCTTCTGCTTTTGTCCCGCCGGGCGGCCGCCAACCGCCCGGCACCCCGACCTCCCGCCGCCGTACACCCGCTTGCCGGTTCCAGCCACGCCCATTCCGAAAATTTCGCCCGAACCCTTGACAATCCGTTTCATCTGTATATACTGTATATATACAGTCTGTACGGGGGGGGCATGCGCATGACCATACTCATCGACAACCGCAGCGGCGCGCCGATCTACGACCAGATCTGCCGGCAGATCCGCGCCGCCATCCGGAGCGGCGAACTGGCGGCGGACGAGGCGCTGCCGTCCATCCGCAGCCTGGCGCGCGATTTGCGCATCAGCGTGATCACCACCAAGCGCGCCTATGAGGAACTTGAACGCGAAGGCCTGCTCTACACCGTGGCCGGCGTCGGTTGTTTTGTGGCGCGGCAGAGCGACGCGCTGCTGCGTGAACAGGCGCTGCTGCAGGTCGAGTCGCACCTGCGCGCGGCGGCGCAGCTGGCGGCGGGCGCGAGCGTCAGCCGGGACGAACTGCGGGAAATGTTCGACATCGTATTGGAGGAACCGGAATGAACCCTGAAAGTGGTTATCAGAACGCGCTGGAACTGCGCGGCGTGCGCAAAACCTTCCCGGGCTTTGCGCTGGGGCCGCTCGACCTCGCGCTGCCCGAGGGCTGCATCCTCGGCCTGATCGGGGAAAACGGCGCCGGCAAGAGCACGGCCATCCGGCTGCTGCTGGGCATGTTGCGGCCGGACGCGGGCGAGGCCCGGCTGTTCGGCGCGCCCGTGGATGCGGCGGGCGACAGCGCCGCATGGCGCGCGCTCGTCGGCGTTGTGCCCGATGCGATCGGGTTGCCGCCCTGCATGAACGCGCGACAACTGGCGGGCATGTTCCGCCGCATCTACCCCGGCTGGGACGACGCCGCGTATCGCAGCTTTCTCGACCGGCTGGCCGTGCCTTCCGACAAGCCGTTCTCCGCCCTCTCGGCCGGGACGCGCAAGAAGCTTGCCTTTGCCGCCGCGCTCTCGCACGGGGCGAAGCTGCTGCTGCTCGACGAGGCGACCGCCGGTCTCGATCCCATCGTGCGCGACGACATCCTCACCCTCCTCATGGATTTCACGCGGGACGACACGCACGCGGTGCTGCTCTCGTCGCACATCGTGAGCGACCTCGAAAAGGCATGCGATTATATCGCCCTGCTCCACGAAGGCCGCCTGCTGCTCTGCGACGAAAAGGACCGCCTGCTCGAGCGTTTCGGCCTGTTGCGCGGCGACGCCGGGACGCTTGCGGCCGTGCCGCCCGCCGCCGTGCGCGGCCGGCGGGACACGCCGTATGGTTCGGAACTGCTCGTGGAGCGCGCGCTGTTGCCGGCCCGGCTGCCGGCTGCGCCGGTCGGCATCGAGGATCTGTTCATTTTGCTGGCAAGGGAGGGAAACTGACCGTGCGTTGCGTATGCGGATTGCTGATAAAGGACTGGCATCTGGCCAGGAGGTATTGCTGGGCCTATCTGCCGATCGCCGCGGCGTTCGCGGCGATCATGGTGCTGTCGGAGGCGGCACGGTTCGCCGCTTACCCGCTGCTGCTGGGCGCCATGCTGCCGCTCTCGCTGCAGGCGTATGACGAATCGAGCGGCTTTTTGCACTATGCGGCGGCCATGCCCGTATCGCGTCGCGCGCTTGTCGGCGCGCGGTATCTGACGGCGGTGCTCGCCCTGCTGCCGGGCGCGGCGCTGCTGGGCCTCGCCGGCCTGATCGGCGGAGCGATGGGCCGTCCTTCGCCGCTGGATGCGGCGGCCGTCGGGCTGTTCTCGCTGTTGTCGCTGCTGCTCTCCTGCGTGCTGCTGCCGCTGGCCTTCCGCTTCGGCAGCGAGCGCGCCCGATTGCTGGCGGCGCTGGCCTTCGGCGCGTTCTGTGTCCTCGTGCTGTCGTTCGGCCGTGACGGTTCCGCCCTGCTCCGGTTCGATAGGACCGGCTGCCGGGCTGTCCTGCCGGCCGCCGTGCCGGTGCTGTTCGCGCTCTCCTATCTGCTCTCGGTGCGCCTGTACGCGCCGCGCGCCGCGGGCGGCGCTCAATCCTCCCGGACGGCGGGCCGGATGCGGATCCAGTAGCCGCCGCTGCGGGCACGGATATAGCGCGTAAAATCCGGCAGATGCGCCGGGGGCCGCGGGCTGTATGCGCCCGGTACCGCCGTGATCTGCACGCGCTCTCCGCCGCGCTGCCAGTCGCCCTCAAGATGGGCGGATTGTCCCGGCAGCGACACGCGGTAGAAGCCCGCGCCGGGAAAGATATTGGGAAACGGGTTGGCGATCGGTTCGCGCCGCGGCCGGGGCTCGCAGTCCTCGAGCAGTCGATCGACCTCGTCGCTCCAGCCGGCCGCCTCGCCGGGCAGGCGATGCGCGCGGCGGCTGGTCGCCTCGCCTGTCACAGGCGCCGCCGCAGACGGGCGCATGGCAGCGGTCTGCACCGCGGGCGCATGTTCCGGCGCGCCAGGGGCGGCGGTCGGCGTCTTCCGTTCCTGTACGGCGTCGCCGTGGCGGCTGCTGCGCCGGGCGTGCGGAGCAAATGCCCCGTCCGGCAGCATATCCGCCCCCGGCATGGGACCGTTGCGCCGTGAAATCCGCTGAAACGCCGCGTCCGCGCGGCGCAGCAGCGCCATGAACGATTCCGAGTCCGCCGCGCTCTGCTCGATGCTGGGCGGGGCGGATGGTTCCCTGTTTTCCACCGGTGTGAAGGATATTTCCACCGCCGCGGCGGGCGACGACTGCTGCGGCTGCGCGCTCTCCGCCGTCGTCGCCGGCCGTGCGTTCATCGCCGTCGCCTGCGCGCCGCCCTCCGCCGTTTGTGCGGCGCCCGACTCCGCCGCCGCCGGGACCGTCGCTGCCCGCGCCGCCGACGCATCCGGCGCTTCGGCCGGGTCCTGCCGCTCCACCGGCATGCCGGTTGCCGCCGTGGCGGTTGTCGCCGGCGTTTCCGTCTGCGCGATGTCCGCCGCCACGGGCGCCGCAGGCGCGGCGGCCGGTATTGCCGGCGGCGCTTCCGTTCCCGCCGACGGGATTGCCTCCGCCGCCCTGCGGGATACGGCCGGGGCCTGCACCGCAACGTCCGCCTGCGGCGCCCCTGCCGCGCGATGGGAGGTCATGAGCCGCGCGCGCACCTGCTCCGGAGCGAGCGACGCCCCGCGGGAAAGCCCCATGCACCGGACGCGGCCGTCCTCATGCACGACGACCGCCTGCACGCGCGCGTCCGCCCCCCGCACGGCGATGCGGCCGCCGGCCGGTCCTTCCGTCACGCCCGTGGCCGTGAGCACGGCGACCCTTCCCGCCAGCGGCGCGCGCAGGCGCACCTCCGCATAGCCCCCCGCGATTCTCGCGTGGCCGCACACCTTTCCCTCGGGCGTTTTGAGCGGGATGAATTCCAGTTCCGTCATATGACATCTTCCTTTCTGCCCGGTTTGCGGGCGCGTCTTTGGCGGGCGCGCCGCTCGGCGGTCGGGCGCGCACAAAAGTTTTCGCGGCATAATTGCGCTGTTCTATTGTATAATCGGAAAAGAGCGTGTATGATGGATAGGCTGAAAAAAGATGCTCGAACCAAAGGAGGGCGATGGCATGACGATCTGGATCGCAATGCTGCTTGGGCTGGTGCAGGGCCTGTCCGAATTCCTGCCGGTCAGCAGCAGCGGGCATCTGATCCTGTTGCAGCGCATGTTCGGCGTGGAGTCGGACGCGCTGTTCTTTACCGTGATGCTGCATCTGGCGACGCTCGTCGCCGTGCTGATCGTCTATCGCAAGATGGTCTGGCAACTGCTGTGCCACCCGTTCCAGAAGACCGTGCTGTACCTGATCCTTGCGCTCGTGCCCACCGTGCTCGTCGCGCTGCTGTTCAAGAAGGTGCCGCCGTTCGACGCCTTTTATGAAGCCGCCGAAAGCGGCGCGTATCTTGGCGTGTGCTTCCTGTTCACCGGCTGCATCCTGACCGGGAGCGAGCTGGTGCGCCGCCCGCGCAAGCGGCTGCGGGGTCTGCACAACATGCGCGCGGGCGACGCGCTCGCCATCGGCGGGATGCAGGCGATCGGCGTGCTGCCGGGCGTCTCGCGCTCCGGCTCGACCATCGCGGGCGCCCTGTTCGCCGGGCTCGACCGCAAGGCGGCCGCCAATTTCTCATTTCTTCTGTCCATTCCCTCGATTGTGGGCGGCGCGGTGCTCGAGGTCCCGGGCGCGCTGGAAGCCGGCGCCGCCGGCATCGACTGGCTGTGCGTTGCCGCCGGCATGCTCGTGGCGGGTGTAACCGGGTATTTTGCCATCCGCTTTATGCTCCGCGTGATTAAGCGGCGCGGGCTGTGGGGCTTTGCCATCTACGCCGGGCTGCTCGGCACGGCCGTGCTCGCCGATCAGCTGTTCTTCCATTATTTCTTCTGACCCCAGCCCCGCGCCCGCCGCGGGGCAGTTTGTATCCGGCGGCACTGCCGCCGGGCAGGATGTTCCGCGGAGGTGATAACAAATGTGCGATACGCTTGGCCTGCTCGCCGGCACGGGCGCGCTGTTCGCCAAGAACAGCGACCGGAGCCCGAACGAACCGCAGGTGACCGAGTTTTATCCGGCGCGCACGGGCCTTTCCGGCCGGTTGCGCGCCACCTACATCGAGCTGCCGCAGGTGCGGGAGACGCGGGCGGTGCTGCTCTCCCGGCCGGTCTGGATGTGGGGCGCGGAGATGGGCGTAAACGAGTGCGGCGTCTGCATCGGCAACGAGGCCGTTTTCACGCGCGGCGGCTACGGCAGGACGGGCCTGACCGGAATGGACCTGCTGCGCCTTGCGCTCGAGCGCGCCGGCACCGCCGCCGATGCGCTCGCGGTGATCCTCGCGCTGCTCGAGCAGTATGGCCAGGGCGGCGACTGCGGCTTTGACCATCCGTTTTACTACGACAACGCCTTCCTGATCCTCGACCGCACGGCGCTCTACGTTCTCGAAACGGCCGGGCGGCGCTGGACGTACAAGCGGTATGCGCGCGCGTCGATCAGCAACCGCCTGACCATCGGCACGGATGGCGACGCCTATGCCGGCGGCAAGCCGTACGACTTCCGGCGCACGCATACCGATCCGCTGTATACGGCCTTTTCCGGCTCCGCCGCACGGCTGTGCAGCACGCGTTGCAGCCTGGAAACGGCGGCGGCGCCTCTCGATCTCGTGCGCGCGCTGCGCGCGCACGAGGACGGTACGGCGCACCCGGCCGCCGCCGGCAGTGTGAAGAGCGTCTGCATGCACTACGGCGGCCCGGTGGGCGACCACACCACGGCCAGCATGGTCGTTTCGCTTGAGCGGGATCGGATCACGGCGTTCCTTACAGGCGGCAGCACGCCCTGCCTTTCGCTTTTCAAGCCGGTCCTGTTCGGCGGCGAACAGAGCGGCCTGGTGTTCGCCGGCGGCGACCCCGCGGCAATGACGGAATGGCTGCGCCGCGAACGGGCGGTGCGCGCGTACCTGGGCAGGCGCGTCCCGCCGGAGTTCTTTGCCGCGCGCGACGCGCTGGAGGCGGGCTGGCTCGCCGAAGCGGCGCGGACGCCGGACGCCGCCATGCCCGCGTTCACGCAGCGATGCCTTGCGCAGGAGGCAGCGTTCCTGGCGCACTGGCGGCCCGAAGCTTTCGCGCAGGCCCCTCTTCCCCGCGCATCCGCCCGCCGCTGGGCACGAAAGACCGCCGTACTCGGCGGCGGGAGGCCGCCCTGGCCGCAAGGGTAAACTTTCTGTAACATGCGCGGCGCGCCGTTGCAAAAGCGCATGCCGTGGGGTACAATAGAAAATAATCATACGGCTTCTATCGAAACCAGAGTATTCGGGGGATCGCGCCATGGCAGACTCGCAAGCAGGCAACTTTTTCATCAACTCCGAACAGGTCGGCGACTACGTCACCGTGACCATGCCCGCCAGGGATGATGCGGCGGAGGAGGAAATCCGCGTACACTATCTGGAATCCGGCGTGGGCGAGCCGCTGCTGCTCATCCATGGCATCGGGCAGTCGCTCTATACCTGGCGCAACGTGTTCGCCGATCTCAGCGACAACTATCGCGTGCTGGCCGTCGATCTGCCCGGGCATGGGTACAGCGGCCGTCCGGAGCGCTTCGCCTATTCGATGGACGAGATGGCGACGCTGCTGCACGGGTTCCTTGTGGAAAAGGGCATCGAGTCCGCCCACGTGATCGGCTTCTCCACCGGCGCGGTCTATATGATGCGGCTGCTGACGCTCTATCCCGACTGCGTCGCCAACTGCATCGCCATCGCGCCCGGCGGCATCTCCAAGCACATGCCCAAGCTCTTCCACCGCATGAAGAGCAGCGTCATGTCGGTCTTTTCGCGCAACCTGTTCTCCGCCGGCGACGTGCGGCATATGCTCGACGAGTGCGTGTTCGATAAAACCGCCATCTCCGAGCGGGATGTGAAGCAGTATTACGCCCCCATTTCGGACGGGCTGAGCCGCGAAGCGCTGATGTACGCCGTCGCAAATTTCGATATGCGCGGCACGGCGGACGCGTTGCGCAGCCTTGACCACGAGGTGCTCTGCGTCTGGGGCCGCGAGGACCGCTGGCACCCGGCCTCCGGCAGCGTCTACTTCCAGGGCGTGCTGCAGAACGGCCGCTACTATCTGATCCGCAACACCGGCCACCTCGTCCAGGAGGAAAACCCCGGGAAGCTCCTGGAGGTCGTGTTCTCCTATATCCCGCCGGCCTCGCCGAGCTACGAGGCGTACACCTACACCGATCGCGGCGGCAACGGATGATCGACAGCTTTGCCCTGGGCGATGCGGTGGTCATGAAAAAGCCCCATGCCTGTGGGGAAAACCGATGGACCGTCATCCGCACCGGCGCCGACGTCAAGATTCGCTGCCAGCAATGCGGGCGGATCGTGATGATGGACCGGGCGGTTTTCATGCGGCAATGCAAGCGCGTCCTGCCCGCCGGGACGCCGGAGCAGTGAGCGCAATCAAGCAGGAGAGGACCCGGAAAACAGCGTTGGCGCAACGGACGGAACTGAACCGGCAGGACATGCGGCGCCTGTGCCGCCTTGCCGAGGAACAACAGGGCAAGCTGCGGGGCGGCCGCTTTTGGCGGCAGCTCGATTTTCTCATCTCGCTGGCGTTCCTCGCGGTGATCGCGCTCGGAATACGCGCCTTTCTGCTCGAGCCCGTCCGCGTGGACGGCGACTCGATGGCGCCCACGCTGCTCAACGGCGAGCGCATGTTTGTCGAAAAGGTCAGCCACTGGTTTGGCTGTCCGGAGCGCGGGGATATCATCATCTGCTACTACCCCGGTTATACGGAGACGTGCGTCAAGCGCGTGATCGCTACCGCCGGTGAAACCGTCGCCGTGCGCGACGGCAAGGTGTACATCGATGGCGCGGCGCTCGATGAGAGCGCCTACTGGAACGGCGAAATGCTCGGCGACTTCGGGCCGATTACCGTGCCCGAGGGCGAGGTGTTCGTCATGGGCGACAACCGCAACGCGAGCAAGGACAGCCGCAATCCCTCCGTGGGTACGATTCCGTTCCTGGAGATCGTCGGCCGCGTTCGCGCGGTGATCCTGCCGCTCGGCAGCGCGCGAACGGTCTGATCGCCCGCCCGGGAGTCGCCGTTACTGTCATGCGCATGAATGTTTGAAAGGAGCGACGCATTGGAACAGGAACCGCTGCGCAGAAGTCCGACCCGAAAGAAGCTCTACCGCCGGCAGGCGCTGCTCGGCTGGCTTTTTTCGCTCGTCGTCGTGGCGCTGCTGCTGGCCGCTCTGTTCGGGCTGTGGCTCACGCCCATGCGCGTGGCCGGCAATTCGATGGCCCCGGCGCTCGAGGCGGATCAGGTCGTGCTCGTGGACCGGGCGGCGCGCTTTTGGAAGGCGCCCGCACGCGGAGACGTCATCCTGTTTGCCGATCCGCTCGGCACCGGCAACCTGCTCAAGCGCATCATCGCGCTGCCCGGCGAGACCGTGGATATCAAGAGCGGTCTCGTCTACATCGACGGCTGTCCGCTCGACGAGAGCGCCTACATCAACCTGTCCGCTCCCGCCGGGGATATGGATGCCGTTACCGTGCCGGACGGCAGCGTGTTCGTGCTCGGCGACAATCGCGCCGAAACGTATGACAGCCGTACCGAGGGCGTCGGCTGCATCCCGTATGAGAACATCCTCGGCGTGGTACGCGTCCGCATCCTGCCCGCCAACGCGATGGCCCTCTATTTTTAAGCCCCGAAAGGACCCCCATGTACCCTGAAAGCGAACAGGCGACCCGGCTCGTCATCCTCGGCACCGGCAACGCGATGGCCACGCGCTGCTACAACACCTGCTTTGCCCTCTGCCCGCCCGGCGGCGATATCCTGCTTGTGGATGCGGGCGGCGGCAACGGCATCTTCCGCCAGATGGAGGCGGCCGCCTTGCCGTATGAACGCGTGCGCCACCTCTACCTCACGCACGGTCATACCGATCATGCGCTCGGCATGATCTGGGTGCTGCGCAAGATCACGGCGCTCATGTGCGCCGGCCGGTACGAGGGCGATCTGCACGTCCATTGCCACAGCGACGCGGCGGCGCTGCTGCGCACGGTCTGCACGCTCATGCTGCCCGGCAAGTATACCGCCCTGTTCGATCAGCGCGTGCGCTTTCACATCGTCGCCGACGGCGAGCAGGCCGACCTGCTCGGCATGGCGATCACGTTTTTCGACATCCACTCCACCAAACTGCGCCAGTTCGGCTTTGCCGCCCGCCTGCCCTCGGGCCTGCGTCTGGCGTGCCTTGGGGACGAGCCGTTCAACCCGCTCTGCGGCCGGTATGTGGAGGGATGCGGCCTGCTCATGAGCGAAGCGTTCTGCCTGTACGCCGACCGCGAGCGGTTCCGCCCCTATGAAAAACACCACAGCACCGCGCTCGACGCCGGTCGCATCGCCGCGTCGCTCGGCGCAGAATCGCTGCTGCTCTACCATACCGAGGATGAAACGCTCGCCACGCGGCGCGCACGCTATGTCGCCGAGGCCGCCTCGGTCTTCCCTGGGCGCATCCTTGTGCCGGACGATCTGGACGCCTATTTGCTTTAGCGCCGGCGCCCTGTAAAAAACAACAGGGCCGGAGGCGGGTTGCACCCCGCTTCCGGTCCTGTTTCGTTTTGTTCCGTGCCGGTTCAGGCCTGGCCCTCCGGATGCGGATGGTTGTTGCGCCCGGCGCCGCCGCGTCGCCGGCGGCGGGGCTTTTTCTGCGCGCCGTCCTGTCCCCCCGCCTGGTCGCCCCCCGGCTGCTGCGCCGCCTCCGGGTTGGCGTTCTCCGGCCTTGCACCCTCCGGCTTTGCGCCGCTTTTGCGCCGGCGGCGGTTTTTTTTCGCCGTCGGGGTTCCCTCCGGCGCGACATACGCCGCGTTGGCGGACGGCTCTTCCACCTCGTCCGGCGCCTTCTCGCGCGCCTTGGGCGGGGGATCGCCCACCTTGGCCAGCTCGGTATAATGGTACCAGCGCAAATCGAACGTGCCGTCCGGCAACGTCAGCTTGACGCGGGTCTTCTCGGTGATGGCGTTGTTCTCCACGGCGATACCGTTGCCGTCCGGCGTCTGGATCTCCTTGCCCGTCTTGGGCATGAGCTTCTTCATCTCCTCATAAGCGGCCTGCTCATATTGCAGGCAGCACATGAGGCGGCCGCACAGCCCCGAAATCTTCGTCGGGCTGAGCGAAAGGTTCTGCTCCTTGGCCATCTTGATGGAGACCGGGTGGAAATCGTCGAGGAACGTTTTGCAGCACACGGGGCGGCCGCACGAGCCGAGCCCGCCGAGCATCCGCGCCTCGTCGCGCACGCCGATCTGGCGCAGCTCGATGCGCGTGTGGAAATGCCCGGCCAGATCCTTGACCAGCTCGCGGAAGTCCACGCGCTCGTCCGCCGTAAAGTAAAAGATTACCTTGCTGCCGTTGAACGTGTACTCCACGTCCACGAGCTTCATGTCCAGCCCGTGCTGGGCGATCTTCCGCTGGCAGACGTCGAATGCTTCGCCCTCCTGCGCGGCGTTTTCATCGCGCATGGCGCGATCCTCCGCCGTAGCCACGCGCAGCACGGGCTTGAGCGGCTGCACGACCTGCTCGTCCGGCACCTCGGACACGGCATACGGCACGTCGCCGAATTCGGAGCCGCGCGCGGTCTCCACAATCACGCCGTCGCCGGGCTGGATGTCGAGCTCGCCGGGGTCAAAATAATAGATGCGCCCGTTGTTCCGGAAGCGGACGCCGACCACTCTTATCATCGTCTTTCCTTCTCCTCCTCGTTGAGCGAAGCCAGCACGGCATCCACGGTCATCGAACCGCTCGCACCAAAGGCGAGCCGCTTGAGCCCATCGCCCAACGTCTCTATGATACCTTGAATCTGCGCCGTTGTAAAGCGCGCAGCGATGCGGCCGGCCAGCTTTTTTTGGTCGGGGTTCTGTGCCGGCGCGCCGCCCGTGTGCAAAAGCAGCGCGTCGCGCAGAAGGCTTTGCCATGCCTGCAACAGCAGCGGCGCGTTGACCGCCTCCTGTTTCTGCCTGCCCCGCGCGGGCTGTACGGGCGCGCGCAGCAGCGTCGCAGCCGCCGGAAACGGCGTGCCGCCGAACAGCGCAGCTTCGAGGCAGGCGGCAGCGGCGGCGCGGAACGCGGCGTATTCGTCCGCGGCATAGGTACGGGCCAGGCCCGCCACGCCGTCGGCCCATGCGGCGGCGACAGCGGCGCGCGCCGGGTCGATCCCCTCGTCCGCCAATGCCTGCGCCGCCGTTTCCATCGGCTGCGCGCCCAGCCGCACGATCGCACAGCGCGAGCGCACGGTCGGCAGCAGGCCCGGTTCGTTCCCCGCAAGCACCAGCAGCGTGTCCTCGGGCGGTTCCTCCAGCGATTTGAGCAGCGCGTTCTGGCAGCTTGCATTCATGCCGTGCGCGTCGAGCAGCGCATAGGCCCGCCGGCCGTGCCCAAACGGCTGCGCCGCCAGGCTCTCCGTGAGCGCGCGGATCTGCTCCACCGCGTAGGGGGCCGCCAACTCCTGATAATCCGGACAAGCCGCGAGCCCGCCCGGCCCCAGCGCATCCGCCAGAAACGCCGCCGCCGCCGCGCGCGCCAGCGCCGCCCTGCCGCTGCCGGCCGGCCCGGCGATGAGCAGCGCATGCATGGTCTTCCCCTCGCGGATGCACGCGAGCAGCCTTTCCCGATCCATCGGCCGTCTCCCCTTCTCAGTCCCGTTTTGCGCCTTCCGGCACCGTACACACCCGGCCGTCCCGCACGCCAAAGAGCGTCGCGCCCGCCCGCTCTGCGGCAAGCAGCGCCTCCACCTGCGCCGCGAGCAGCCGCTCGCCCGGCGCGCAGAGCGCCACGCCCGGCGGGTACAGGCCCACGGCTTCGCCCACGATGCGGCCGGCGGCATCCGCAAGCGGCGTCCACACCGCACGGCCGAGCGCCGCGGCGCGCAACGGCAGGCATCGCTCCGGCGCCGCCTGCGGCAACGGCGGCGGCTCCGGCGGCGTACACCGCCCATAGGGGAGCGCCGCAAGCGCCTCCACCAGCCGCCCGTACCAGGCGGGATCGTCCGCCGGCGCCGTGATGAGCACGAGATGCGCATAATCGGCCATCTCCACAAATACGCCGCCGTGCTCGAGCGCGCGCGCAGCCACGAACCCGGTGATCCGGCGCGCCGATACGTCCACCACCAGGCGCGTCGGATCGTATGCCACGGCGCCCTCCGGCAGCACGGGCGTGGCCGACAGCCCGGCTATGGCGTTGATCTGCGCGCGCAGCGCTTCGCAACGGCGCACCTGCGCCGCCCAGTCGTCCCGGGCCGCCATGAACACCGACCAGTCGATCGACGCCATCAGCAGATAGGAGGGGCTCGTCGTCTGCAACAGCGACAGCGCCCGCTGTACGCGCGCCGGCGAAATGCGGCAGTCGCCCAGATGCAGCGTGGCCGCCTGCGTCAGCGCATTGAGCGTCTTGTGCTGGCTGTGCCCCCAGAGATCCGCATATCCGCCGGCGCCCGGCGGCAGCGCCTCCGAAAACGGGAAATGCGCGCCGTGCGCCGCGTCCACCAGCAGGAGCGCGCCGTGCGCATGCGCCACCTCTGCGAGCGCCGGCAGGTCGGCGCAATATCCATAGGCGCTCGGGGACGTGACCAGCACGGCCGTCGCACCCGTGCGCTCCAGCGCCGCTTCAAGCCGCTCCGCATCCGGCATGGCGGTCAGGCCCGTCCGCTCGTCCGGCGCCGCCGGCTCGAAAAAGGGTTCGATACCCGCCAGCGCCGCCGCCGACAGCGCGCTGCGATGGCAGTCGCGGTACAGCAGCAGCCGGTCGTCCGGGTCGAGGGAAAGCAGCATGCCCTGCAGCGCCGCCGTCGAACCGTTGACCAGCAGAAAGGAGGCGCGCGCCCCATATGCGCGCGCTACGGCGCGCTGCGTCTCGGCAATGCACCCCGTCGGCGCATGCAGGTTGTCGGTCATGGCCAGCTCCGTCACGTCATAGCGCGCCGCCGCCTCCGGCAGCAGCCGCCCCATGCCGCGCCCCTTGTGGCCGGGCATGTGGAAGCGTGCGCAGTCCGCCTGCGCATAATCGCCCAGCACGCGGGAAAGCGTGTTCTGCGAGCCCGTACGCTCGGTATCCATAGGCGCCGCCTCCCATCAGATTTTGTCCCGGTTCCGCCCCGCCCGGGCAGGGGCGGCGCGCCGCGTTTCCCGTCCGGTCGTCCGCCGCAATGCGCCTGCCGGCCGGCGCGTCCGCGGGCAAGGGGTTGCAGGCGCCTTGCCGGACGCCGGGCCCGGGCAGCCGGCCGTTTCTGCGCGCAGGCCGACCCGCCCGTTTCATCCGGGCGCGTGCGACGGACGTTTCCCCTTTGCCGTCCGGCCGGACGCCCGATGCCGGCGGCGGCCCACCGGGAAGCGCATGTCCCGGACGCCTGCGGATGCCTTCTCTCCCCATATTATAGAAGCTGGCGCGCCCTGCGTCAATCAAACCGGCGTAATACCGTGGAATCCGGAGAATATAAAAGATATTCCTTCAAAAACAGCAAAAATCAGGTATTTTTGGCCGTTGCGCCGCATATCATATTTGTGTAAAATTTCTCTGTTATCGATCCTCCTTAGCTCAGTCGGTAGAGCATGCGGCTGTTAACCGCAGTGTCGTTGGTTCGAGTCCAACAGGGGGAGCCATAAAAGGAAGGAAGCTCCGGTGGCTTCCTTCCTTTTGCATTGCCGCCGATCCGCATCCGCAGGCCGGGCCTCCGGAGCGCAAAGCAGCGGGCCGGGCGAGCAACGGGCGCGGGAAGGACGTCCGCGCCGGCGCCGCGCGAAGGTCGCCGGCCGAAAAGCGGCATTGGGATGAACCCGACGGGTGCGCAAAGCAGCGGACAAAGCGGCATTGGGATGAACCCGACGGGATTGTCAGGCGGGCGCGCCGCCCAAAAGGGCGGCGCGCCCGTTTTTCGTTTACGGGGCAGCCGCGCGCACAGCTCCGGCGGAAGCGATGCGCCGCATCCTCTTCTGATCGGAACATATCCGGTTCAAAAAGCCGCCTGCCGCCCGGCGACCGATCTGACGGTCACCAGTCGATCTGGTACGAATAGGAGTAATATGGGGTGGCGTGAATGAGAAAGGCAGCGCAGCCGGCCGTCAGCAACACGCTCAGCGCCAGCGCGATGATCGAGAGCACCATTCCGGCTGTGGCCATGCCGGTCGCTCCCCTCGGCAGTGTCCGGCGCGCCTGCACGCCGAGGATGATGCCGATGAGCGACAGGACGATGGCGATGATGCCGGGCACCACAAACACGCTCAGAAACATGAGCACGGTGGCGACGATACCCAGCACGAGCGAGGCGACGGCCTTGCCGCTGCCGGGCTCTTTCGGCTGGTACGGGGATTCCTCCTGCGGCGGCGTCTGATACGGCTGGTACTGCGGCTCCTGCTGCGGCTGTTCCTGTTGCGGCAGTCTCTGATAATACGGGTTTTCCATGCGTTTTCCCCCTTGTTTTTCCGGCGACCAGGCTTTGCCCGCCCGGTCCCTTTCTGTGATATCCCGCCATAGGCGCTGCGCCCCGTCCGGCCGTTGTTTGCTGTCCGGCGGCGCAGGCTGTGCGTCATTCCTCGCGGCTCTTCATCTGGTTGAGTATCTTCACGCGCTGATCCTTTGACAGGTAGCGCTTGCGCATGCGGATGCTCTTTGGCGTGACCTCCACGAGCTCGTCGTCGGCGATGAACTCGAGGCACTGCTCGAGCGAAAAGACGGTGGCGGGCGTCAGGCGCAGCGCCTCGTCGCTGCCGGCGGCACGCATGTTGGTGACGTGCTTTTTCTTGCACACGTTCACCACGATGTCCTCCGCGCGCGCGCACTCCCCCACGATCTGCCCCTCGTACACCGGCACGCCCGGGCCGACGAACAGCCGCCCGCGATCCTGCGTATTGAACAGGCCGTAGCTCGTGGTATCGCCCGTTTCGTGCGCGATCAGGCTGCCGGTCCGCCGCTCCTCGATGGCGCCCTTGTACGGCTCATACCCGTAGAACAGGTGGTTCATCACGCCGTTTCCGCGCGTATCCGTCAACAGCTCCGACCGGTAGCCCATCAGGCCCCGCGCCGGGATCAGGTAGCGCAGCCGCACGCTGGTTTCGCCCAGCGGCTGCATGTCGAGCATGACGCCCTTGCGCTGCCCGAGCTTTTCGATGACCACGCCCGCATATTCCTGCGGCGTATCCACGGTGAGCTCCTCGATGGGCTCGGTGGTGCGGCCCTGTTCGTCCCGATGCAGGATGACCTTTGGCCGCGAGACGGCAAACTCGTATCCCTGCCGCCGCATCTGCTCGATCAGAATGGACAGGTGCAGCTCCCCGCGGCCGCTGACGCGAAACGTGTCGGTGCTGTCCGTTTCCTCCACGCGCATGGATACGTTCGTCTCCACCTCGGTGAACAGCCGGTCGCGCAGGTTGCGGGACGTGACGTACCGCCCCTCGCGCCCGGCAAACGGGCTGTCGTTCACCATGAACAGCATGGCGACCGTCGGCTCGTCGATCTTGACGAACGGCATCGGCTCCACGCACGACGGGTCGCATGCCGTCTGCCCGACGCTCAGGCCTTCCACGCCCGCCACGCACACGATCTCCCCCGGCTCGGCCGATTCCGCCTCCACGCGGCGGAGGCCCTCAAAGCGGTACAGGCGCGTGATCTTCGCGTCGATATTGTGCCCGGCCTCGCCGCCGCAAAGCACGATGGGCTGCAACCGCCGCGCCACGCCGCGTTCGACGCGGCCGATGCCCATGCGGCCCACATACTCGTCGTACTCGATGGCGGAAAACAGGATCTGCAAAGGCGCTTCAAAGTCCTGCTGCGGCGCCGGAATATACTGCAAGATGGTGTCGAACACCGCCTTCATGTTCGGTTCGAGCGCATCGGGCGACATGCCGGAAGCGCCATCGCGCGCGGAGGCGTACACCACCGGAAAATCGAGCTGTTCCGCCGTAGCGCCCAGCTCGATGAACAGCTCGAGCGTCTCATCCACGACCTCCGCCGGCCGCGCGTCCGGCCGGTCCACCTTGTTGACCACCACCACCGGCACCTTGCCGAGCTCGAGCGCCTTGCGCAGCACAAAGCGCGTCTGCGGCATACAGCCTTCAAACGCGTCCACCAGCAGCAGCACGCCGTCCACCATCTGCAAAATGCGCTCCACCTCGCCGCCGAAGTCGGCATGGCCCGGCGTGTCCACAATGTTGATGCGCACGTCGCCGTACGTCACGGCCGTATTTTTCGACAGGATCGTGATGCCGCGCTCGCGCTCCAGGTCGTTGCTGTCCATCACGCGCTCGCCGCCCAGTTCGCTGCGGCGCAGCGCGCCGGCGTCGCGCAGCAGCTGGTCCACCAGCGTGGTCTTGCCATGGTCCACGTGCGCGATGATCGCCACGTTCCGAATGTCCATCTTCCCTCGCCTCTGTTTCCATCCCGGCCCAACGACGCCGGAAAAATACTCAACCTATGAATTATACAGGAAAACCCGCAAATAGGAAACCATTTTTTTCGCCCTGCCGTCCCTGGCCGGCCGCGCGCCCCAGCCCGCGCCGCAGGGCGGTCACCCGGCGAGCCGCGTGCGCTCGACCTCGGCGGGCGACGGCGTGCATGACGGGTTCGCGTACGCCTCAAGCTGCAGATAGGGGTTGTCCGGATCGGGATCGGTCGGGTCCCAGCCCAGGCCGTTCTCATCCGTGTACGGCGCCTCCCAGATGACGGGCGGCGGCGTGGGCGGGATGGGGCCGGCGTCGTCGGTGAGGACGACCCGCGTATCATAGATCACCGAATTGTCGAAGATCCATTTGGCGTCCGCAACGGTCAGCCGGATGCAGCCGTCCGATGCGGGCGTGCCGAGCTGTTCGTACTTTTCCATGAACATCATCCGCCGCGCAAGCGTCACGTCGTTGTCGGCGTCATAACTGATCGGGACGGAATGAAACAGGAACGGCCCCGTAAACCGGCAGGCGTACTGCCCGTAGCAATAGTCCCCCGGCGTGCCGAGCCGTTTGAGCGGATATTTTACCTGGATGCCAAACGTGCCGCGGGGCGTGATGTTGCGGCTCCTGCCGCTCGAGCAGGCCATGACGCGCTCGATGATCCATTCGTTGTCAATCGCCCGGTAAGCGACCACGCTCTGCGTCGGGATATAGACGACGAGCTTCAAATACCCCTCCTGCTTGGGCCTGTCCCCGGGGGTATAGGCGGGGACGGCGCAGATCCGCGCAAGCGGCAATGCGCCCGCTTCCACCGTCCCGGCAGCGTCGGCGGGGTAGAAGGCGGCATCCTCCGCGTCGCCCATGGTCCCATAGGCGGCGTACAGCGCCTCCTCCTCCTGATAGAGCAGGCCGGGCAGATCCGTTTCCGTAAAACCGCGGCGAGGGCGCAGTTCGTCCGGCAAGGCCTGCGCAACGAAAACGCCCGGGCGCTCCTCCTCCGGGTGCACCGGCTGTTCCCCCATCAGCGTTACGCCATCGCCGTCGCACGCGGCAGGATAGACGGAGAGTACGGCGCCGGTCGCCACCCCGTCGGTGTATTCGCACCGGCGGGCGACCGCCCTGTACTGCAGCGCGCCGCTTTGGTCGATGAAGCCGTAACAAACGCTGCCGTCGGCCTGCCGCAGCGCCGTGTAAAATGCGGGAAGCACAACCCCCGTGCCATCCGGCACGAGCTCCGCCGGCCCATAAGCGATACACGGCGTGGGAGACGGCGTGGGTGCGGCCGATGCCGTCGGCGCCCATGCCGCCGTCGGCTCGCTGGCCGGATCGGCCGCCTGGCAGCCCGCAAGCGGCAGCAGGCACAGAAAAAGGCATGACAGCAACACGCTTATCCTCCGCATACTCCCTCCTCCGGCGCTTCCCATCCATGCCGGCGCGCCATCGCACGCCGGGGCCGCGCCGGGAAGCAAAAGCGGCGAGAGGCGCGTGCCCCTCGCCGCGGCTGCACGGCCGGTGCCGACCTGTCCCCTCCGTCAGGAGAGGAGGTCGCCCTGGTGCGCGACGAGCGTCGCGTCGTACACGCCCTGCACGCGCAGAAACTTGTCCACAAAGTCCACGTCGCTCTCGCGCACGCGCAGCTCAATGGTCATCTCAACGCCGTCGCGCTGGACGGTCTTGCTCTTGACATGCGCGCGCGGCAGCTGCTTGATCATGCCCTTGATCTGCTGGCCGGCGCGCTCGTCATAGTGCAGGATCAGCAGGTACGGGGATGCCTGGCTGCCCTTGATGCCGGTGATGATGAACAGCATCAACCCGATCACAAGCCCGCCGATGAGCCCGACGTCCAGGAAGCCGGCGCCAACGGCCAGGCCCTCGCCCACGGCCCAGAACATGAACACCGTGTCGATGGGATCCTTGATCGCGGTACGGAAACGCACGATGGACAGCGCGCCGACCATGCCGAGCGAAAGCGCCATGTTGGATGAAATCATCATCAACACGAGCGCGGACACCATCGTCAACATGACGAGGCTCAGGTTGAACGAGCGCGAATATACCACGCCCGCAAAGGTCTTGCGATAGACAAAGTAGATCCACAGCCCGAGAATCAGCGACACCACGAGCGAGATCACGACGCGGATGGGGTTCAGCGTTCCCTGAAACAGCTCCCCGATTACAGTACCCATGGTCTTATTCCTCCTTCAAAATCTTTGCGCCGGCCTAAGCCGGGAAATCAGAACTCGTACTGGCGGCAGAACAGATATTTGCTGGCCGCCGTGCGCTGCGCCGCCCCCATCTGGATCAGCATCTGGATGTAGGCGGGCAGGCTCTCGTTGAACTTGACCTCCAGCAGCATGCAGTTGCGCAGCTCGGTCACCGGGTAGGTGACGACGTCCGGGTCGAACAACGCCGTCGCCCGCATGGCGGTGCGCAGGTTCTTGTCGAACGTGATGCGCACATCCTCGGCCGGGAAGACGTACGGCTCCCGGTCATAATCGACCAGCACCTTGGGCCGGAGCTGCCGCAGCTTCAATATGCCGAACATCTGCCCGGCGAACGGTTCGGGCCGCTGGAGCAGGAAGCGGTAATCGCCGCCAAGCAGCGCGTCGCATTCCTGCCGGGAGAGGAGCAGGCTGCTCTTCTGGATGTACGGGCCGCTCTTATGCTTGCGCTCAAGCTTGATGGCGCGGTCGGAGCCGTTGTAGATGCGGATGCGGATCTTGTCCCGCACTTCAATGCCGTCCAGCTTCTGCCGGATGGCCGTGTCGAACGGGTCGTCAAAATACAGGCTGCGGATGTGGTACTCCCCGCCGTTTTGCGCGGCGTAGGCGTCCTGCGCCATGGTCATCTGCAACCGCCGGGACAGAAGCGCGTGCTCGCCGGCGCTGATGATATACTTCTGTTCGTGCCGGTAGGGCCGCGCCGCCGCGCCTGCACGCTTTACCGTTGCGCCCATCAGCTCACCCCCGTCAGGCTGCTCCTGCGGCCGAAGATTTCCGTCATCTCGGCGTCGGACAGGCCAAAGTACTGTTGCGCATAATAGAGGAAATACTCCGGCGCATTTTTGGCCGATTCGCGCAGCCCCTCCACGCGCGTCTCCCACGTCACAAAGCGGATGACGCCCCATTTGGCGGTGTCATACGCCATCTCCTCCTTGATGTTTGCGGACAGCTCGTCGATGCGGGCGATCATCGTGTCCGTATCAAAGATCTGCAGCATCAGCGCGCACTTTTCGAGGAACAGGGCGCGGAAACTGCTGTTTTGCAGCAGCGCGCGCACGAGCACCGTCGAAAACCCCTTGCTGGCGCCATGTCCATCCGGATGCAGGTACTTGGTAAAGAAGTCGCGGCGGTAGCCGGTGGTGTACGTGATGGAAGTGGAGCCGTCCTCCCGGTTGAACGCCCAATCAAAGTCGTAGGGAATCCAGCGCCACTTGTTGTCCAGCTGTTCGGACCGCCAGAACTTGATGTTGCCCGTGTCCGTATTGCCCACATAGATCTCCATGGCGCAGTACTCGGCGAAGTTTTCCACATCCATGAGCGAACAGACGTAGGCGTAGTTGCTCGCGTCGGACAGGTCGTGGCTGCCTGCATATTCGACCAGCGCCTTGTAGTCGAGATAGCCGCTGTCGGAATTGCCGGCGCCGTCCTCGGCCGTGAGCGACACGCCGTTTCCCACGAGGATGTCGATCTTCTCCGGATCGGCAAGCCCGTACCGCTGCGCGAGGAAATACTTGTTGACCTTCTCGCGCAGGTTGTATACGCCCCAGTATTCCCCGTTGATGTACAGCACGACCTGCACGTACGCCTGCGTGGGCAGGATGCTGCCGCCGTCCTCGAGCAGGCCCTGGATCAGGATGTCGCGGATTCGCGTGTAGATGGAATCCATGGCCGAGGCGCGCAGCGTCAGCGACTTGAAGGAGGTATAGTCGCGGTTGTCGAAAAAGGCGTAGTCCATGCTCGTCGAACCATAGCCGGCGCGGGACACGAGCGCAATGCCCTTGAGCGTTTCAAAGCGCGAGTATGCGCCGAAAATGCGGCAGAGCACGTCCTCCTCAAACAGCAGCGCGCCGTCCGCGCCGATATAGTCGATATGGGCGGGGCGTTCCCACTCCATGTTCATCGGGTCCGGATGGCTCTTGAGGTCGGCAAAAAAATTGGTGTAGCGGAAATAGCGGTTATCGCTCTTGTCCTTGATGGTATAACTCGTCGCCGCATCCATCCCGCTGCTCTTCTCGTAGTAGGTCTGCCCGGCGACATAGATGCCGTTGACCGCGCCGAACAGGTAGTCCGGGTCGGACACAAGGCTGACCACCGGCAGCGTGGAGACGTGGTTTTCCGCCGTCGCCTCGCCCAGATTGATAAAATAGGAAGCCGTAGCCACATCGCTCGTGAGCAGACCGCTGCCAAACGCCCGCGCCCGCAGGACCGTGACGCCGGACGAAAGGGCGATCGGCCCGGTATAAGACGGGGAAGACTCCGTGGGGGTGCTGCCGTCGGTCGTATAGCGCACGGTGGTGCCGATGGGAATGCTGATCTCCACCGACTGCGTGCTCGTATAGGCGCCCGTAGGCAGGGAGAACGCCGGCGTTTCCGCATAGCCCGACGCGCCCGTCCCATTGGGCTGCCCGGGCGTGGGCGTTTCATAGTACGCCGCCTTGCCGTCGAGCCCGCGCCCGCAGGACACGTCCACATGCGCCTGGGCGATCTGCAGCTTGTCCAGCAGCGTCGCATCCGGCGCAAACAGGAACACCGTGTCCCCATCGGCCGAGATGCCGAAGTTCGTTTCCAGCGTCCGGCTGGTGTCGGTCACGTTGTTGCCGGAAGCAAGGACGACGAGGTATTCCCCGGCGCCGAGCGTAACCTCCGGGAACACCCACTTGGCGGGGTTCTTTGCGTTGTCGGAGAGCGCATAGCCGGCGAGGTTGATCGCCGCGCCGGAACGGTTGTAAATTTCGATCCAGTCGTAGTACTGCTGATCGGTGTGCATGAGCACGCTCTTGTTGCAGTTGCACATCTCGCTGATCATCAGCTCGCCGGTGCCATAGGGGAGCGACGCCTGATATTCGGCTGCGCCGGCGCTGGTGTTCGTATAGCCGGGGGTGGGGCTGGCCGTCTGCTGCCACTCGCCCGTGCCGTCCGGCATGCGGGCCATGGACTTGTCCGTCTCCTGCCGGGTGTATTCGTAATTGTCGAGGATGCGCCCGTCCGGCGTGGAGAACACCACGGCCTCCTCATAGGCGGCCAGGCCGAACGGCGCCTCGATCTGCGTGTTGGAGGTGCCTTCGCGCCCGGTGCAGTAGATCAGCAGCGTCGAATAGGCGCGGATGACCGTCCCCTCGGGCAGCACATACTTGAGCGGCTGCGCCGGGTTGTCCGAGATGCCGTAGCCGGAGAGATCCACGTCGTTGCCGTTGGTGTTATACAGCTCGATCCAGTCGCAATAGCTGCCGTCGGGGCCGAGCAGCGTGGATGCGTTGGACGCCATGAATTCATTGAGATAGACGCCGATGCTCTCCGCATCGGTGGCGGAAAGGGTCGCCAGAAAGGCTGCCACGCCCTCGTCCGTGTTCGCAAAGCCGGGACTGGGTCGCATCTCAACCCAGTTGCCGCCGTCATCGCGGCCGAGCGAATACCCGGCGGACACCGATTTGAGCGACAGGCTGTCCAAAACGGCGCCGCCCTCGCTCGTGAGAACCAGGTCGTCGTCGGCAGACAGCTTGAACGTGGTATGCAGGCTCCCGCGATCCGGGTCGCCCGAACAGAACACGATGAGATAGCCGTGCGGCTCGATGGTCGTGCCGGCCGGGAACGTCCACTTGGCCGCCACCACCTTGTCGTCGGACAGGCCGTACCCTCCGATCTCCAGCGCCTGGTCGGAATCGTTATACAGCTCCACCCAATCCGGGAAATCGCCCGTTTCATCCGGCACGGTACCCTTGTTGCTCGTCATGACCTCGTTGATCCGGATGGATTGCGTCGTCAGGCTCCCCGGCGAACTGCTCTTGGTCAGGTACAGGATCAGCGCCACGAGCAGAAGAATCGACAGCGGCACGACCAGTACCAATCGCCTGCGTTTCAAAGTCTTGCACTCCTTTCGCCCCGTACGCGCGGGGCGGGCAGTCGTTTTCGCCGCATCCCGATGGAAAAACGACGACCCGATGCAGGGCGTCCCTTCCGGCGCCCCCGCATCGGCAATGGCGGCAGCCGCCGCCTTCCATAGCATACCACAAGCAGCACCGTCTGCCTATGCAAAATGCAAAAATTTACAGTTCCTTTTCTTTTCCGCCCCGGCCGCGCGGCTCAGAACAGCACGAACACGTACTTGGCAAGAAGGCGTTTTGCCAGCGGCAGTTCGCGGGCGAGGCGTTCCGTCGAAGCCGTGAGAAACCGCAGCATTTCGTCGCGTTGCGCGTCGGTCATGGGGTGGTCGGAGAAACGCGCTTCGAGGGCGATCGCCTCCAACTGCGCCGGAATCGCAAGGCCAAAGCGCACGAGCTGCTGCAGCGCCCGCCAGGCGGCAAGGATGCGCCGCTTGTTGCCGCCGCTTTGCAGCCGTCGCGCGCGCCGCGCCAGCATCGCGCGCCGCCGCAGGGCAAGCCCGCATACGCCAAGCGGCGGGAGCAGCAGCAACAGGTAGAGCGGGCTCGGCCCTCCCGGCTGCCCGGCGAGCGTGCCGTCGCCCCGCCCGTCCTGCTCCGCCGGAGGATCGCCGCCGGTCGGCAGAACGCCACCGTCCTGGCGCGCCGTCGCGTCCGGTTCCGGCGTCGCGTCCGTTTCGCCGGTCCCCGGCGTGGCCGGCGGCTCCGTGCCGTTTGCCGCCGTGCCCGGCGCAGGCGTGCCCGTATCGCCGGGGGCGTCGGGCGTTTCGGTGGGCGCTGCGGTTGGAATTTCGGTGGGCGCCTCCGTCTCCACGGGGGCGGCCGTGCTGCCGGTCACCTCGACCGGGACCCATCCGAACCCGTCGTAATACACCTCGACCCAGGCGTGCGCGTTGTCATCCGTCACGGCGGTCCATGTGCCGGCCTCCGCCCGCACCAGATACCCGCTCACATACCTTGCCGGCACGCCCAGCGCCTGCAGCATGGCCGTCGCCGCGCTGGCAAAATGCACGCAATAGCCGCGGCGGCTCTCGGTCAGAAAATAAAGGATAAAATCCGTGTCCGACGGCGCGCGAGCCGCCTCCAGGTCATAGTAGGCGGCCTGACGGATGCAGGCGGCCACCTGCTCGACGAGCGTTTCGCGCGGCGCTCCCGCGTCGATGCCGGCTGACGCCGCCAGGGCGCGCAGCTCGGCGGCAAGCGATTCCGGTACGTCCGTATACGCCGTCTGCGCCCAGGCCCGATAGGCCAGGTCCGCGTCGCTGCCCGCCGTCCCGGCCCCGGCGGGGTCGTCCACGACCGCATAGCGCCAGGCATATTGGTCCGTGCGCTCCAGCGGACGCGCGTACCCCTCGCCGATCTCCGCCTCGCCCGCGACGGCATAGTACGGCACGTACGCGATCTGCGTCGAGCTCGACAAATGCCGGATGGTCAGTTGCCGCTGCACGCCCGACGCCGCCGCGCGCGCCGTAACGTCGGCGATATCCTCCGCCGTTTCCGGCGGGTCCTCCACGGGTTCGCTCCAGTTCGCGCCGTCATACCGGCCCAGCGTGCTGCCGCGCAGGTACAGCGTGCCGCCCGCTTCGTCCAACACCTCCAGCACCGTGGTGCCCGTGGTGCGGCGCGGGCCGAGCCCGCTCAGGTTGACGCGCGCATCCGGCCGGCTTGCGTCAATGCGCTCCGCCGTTTCCGCAAGGCTGGGCCGTTGTTCCCCCGCCTTGCTGACCGCGGCGCGCAGATTTGTCAGTTGCTCCCGCAGCACATCCGGCCACGCCGCGCGCACATAGCTCTCGCGCGGGGACAGCAGCAGCACCACGCCGCACAGCGCCGCCACCACCGGCAGATAAAGCAGCGTCAGCGCCGCACCGCGCCGCGGCGACGCATGCCGCACGCTCTGCGGCAGCACCAGCAACGCCCAGAACGCGATGGCGCAAAGCACGGCAAACAGAGAGGGCGGCCGGTCCATCAGGATCATGGAGACCGCGAAAAAGGGCAGCGACGCCATCACGCACGGGGCGGCGGCGGACAGGCGGATGATCGACCATCCGTACAGCAGCAGCACCGGCGTAACCAGCACGACGAGGAACAGCGTGCATCCGGCAGCGCGCTCGCCTTCGGTGAGGCCCACGGGCGCCGCCATCTCCGAAACGATGTCCACGCCGAGCGCCAGTTGGTTCATGATCTCGGAAAGCGCGACCTGCGCGCCGACGCGCAGCATGCTCAGCCATTGCAGGCAGACGAACGCCCACGCGCCCGCCAGCAGCAGCAACAAAACCCAACCGCCCCGGCGAAGGGAAAACATGGTGGCGATATAGACCGTCAGCAGCGCGCCCACGACGAGCAGCGCCGGCAGGAAGACGGGCAGCGCGAACGCCGTGATTACGGGCAACAGCGTCGCCAACAGGCCGAGAAAAACGAGCAGCCCGCCCGCAAGCGCGGGCGGCGCCTGGAACCGCGCCCTCATGGCTGCGCCTCCGATCCACGGGTCCCCCGGTCGGCGCCCGCCGCGATATGGAAATAGCCGGCCGCCGTGTGCGGTGCCACCCGGGGCAGCGCCCGCTCCGCCGCCGGGCGCGACAGCAGCCGCTTGAGCAACCGGTCAAACGACTGCTTGCCGGTCACGCGCTCGCTCACAAGCCGGCCGTCCGCATCGTACCACTGCAGCAGGTGCGCGATATGGTGCGCGCTCAGCCGGTTCGACAGCCATGCCAACTGCGCGAGCGTCGCATCCAGCGCTTCGGGCGCGCCCGCCATGTCGAACGAGAGAATCACGGGTTTTACGCGCGGCTCCAGCGCCTCGCGCACGATGAGCGAATCGTGCTTGCTCGACAGCTTCCAGTGGACGCTCACAAGCGGATCGCCCTCCCGGTACGGCCGCAGCTCATGCTCCTCGGAGAACCCGCCGCCGGGCTTGGGCCGCAGGTCGTAGGAGGCAAAATCGAACAGCTTTGGCACCGGGTCCGGCGCCGCCGGCACGGGCAACACCGTCACGAGCACCGGCGCGCACCGGCGCACCGGCAGCGCGATGAGCCCCAGATGGTCCAGCACGCGCACGCGCGCCGCCGCAAACGCGATACAGCCGCAATGCGCGGTATGGATGGGCAGCTTGACCGACTGCGTACAGCCCGCCGGCAGATACACGCGCGGCGGGTACGGCTCTTCGCCCGTCAGCCGGTTGTGGCTGTACAGCCGCAACCGCATGCCGCCCGTGGGAAGCGTCCCGGCGCACTCCATGCGCACGGTCAGCTCCGCCGCCGCCCCGCGCGCCACGCTCTCCGGCGCGATGAGGCGCACGCGCACGCGCAGCATGGCCGGCAGGCTCAGCGCAAACGAAAGCACCGGCAGCACCAGCAATGCCAACAGGAGCAGGTAGGAATCGAATTCGGTATAAAACAGATGAAAGGTGACCGCGCCGGTAAGCGCGGCTATGTACAGCATCCTGCGCGCAAACATGCGCTATGCGATGCGCGGCGCGCTCGTGCTTTTGAGCAGCTCGTCGAGCACCCCCGTCGCAGTCGCCCCCGCGCTCTCCGCCTCCGGCGTGAGCAGCAGCCGGTGCGCGACCGTCTCCCGGTATACCAGGCGCACGTCGGCCGGGAGGACATAGTCGCGCCCCTGCACATACGCCGCGGCGCGCGCCATGGACGCCACCGCCAGCGACGCACGCGGGCTCGCGCCCTGCAGCACCTTCGGATGCGTGCGCGTGCCTGCGCTGAGCCGGATGATATAATCGTAAATCGCGTCGTCGATGAACACGCCGTCCACCGTCTCGCGCATGGTCTGCAGTTCGCCATGGCCGACGACCTGTCGCACGCTCTCCAGCGGGTTGTATGCCCCGCGGCGGCGGCGCAGCATCTCGCGCTCGTCCTCCGCCTTGGGATACCCGATGGACAGGCGCACCATGAACCGATCCATCTGCGAGTCCGGCAGCAGTTGCGTGCCGGAAGCGCCGACCGGATTTTGCGTGGCGATGACCACAAACGGCTGCGGCACCGGGTGCGACTGCCCGTCCACCGTGACCTGTCCTTCCTCCATCGCCTCAAGCAGCGCGGACTGCGTGCGGCTGGTGGCGCGGTTGAGCTCGTCGGCGAGGAACAGGTTGCACAGCACCGCCCCGGCATGGTATTTCATGGAATCGGTGGCCTTGTCGTAAATCGAAAATCCGATGATGTCGGAGGGCAGCACATCCGGCGTAAACTGTACGCGGTTGTAATCCAGCGCCAGCGCCTTGGAAAAGGCCAGCGCCATCGTTGTCTTGCCCACGCCGGGCATGTCCTCCAACAGGATATGCCCGCGCGCCAGAATGGCCAGCAGCACCCGCACGAGCACGGATTCCTTGCCGACTACGGCCTTTCGCACCTCCTCGATGATGCCCTCTACGTTACTGATCGGAACACACCTCCCCCGGATTGCGCCGCCCGGCGCACATGATCGGCGGCGCAATGAGCCGCTTGCCGCCGAGGATACCGTATGATGGATTATCCTCATTATAGCCGCCGCACGCCCCGATCGGCAAGCCGCCGCACATGTCCATTCTGTAAACAAACTCGGAACATTCCCCGCCGCGCTGCGCCCCGTTTCCCGGCCCGCCGGCCGCTCGCCGCGCCGCGCGGGGCGCGGAGGCCCTTCGCCGTTTGCCTACACGGCCCTCCCGCTGCGTCATGCCCGGCCGTCCGCCCCGCCGGCGCTCCCCTCCGCCTGTGCAAGGCCGTCGGACAGCGCGTGGCAGAGGGAAAGGAACGCCAGTGCCGACGGGGTCAGGAACTTGTTGCGATGCCATACGATGCCGTTGTCGCGCCGGAACGGCTCGTCCTCCACCGGCCGCGAGCACACCCGCCCGGCAAGGAGGTCGTCGCGCACGAGCCGCTCCGGCAGGAAGGCAATCCCGAGCCCCGCCGCGACCGCCTGCACGAGCGCGCGCGTGCTGGCGCTCTCCCAGAGCGGCACGAGCGGCACGCCGTGTACGGCGAACACGTGCTCGAGCAACGCGCGCCCGGCGCTGCCGGTTTCGCGCAGCAGCAGGCGGCAGTCCCGCAGGTCCGCAAGCAGCAACCGTTCGCGCTTAAGCAACGGGTCGTCCGGCGGCGTAATGAGCACGAGCCGATCCTGCGAAAGCGGCTCCTGCACCAGATCGTCATCGGCCGCCCCGCCCTCAATCAACGCAAGGTCGATCCGGTTGTCGTGCAGCGCGCGCCGGATCTCCTCCCCCCTGGCCACGCGCGCCTCCACGCGCATGCCCGGGTGCTGCCGCTGAAATGCGGCAACCGCCTCCGGCAGCAGTACGGTGCCGAGCGTGATCGTCGCGCCCACGCGCAGGACGCCGTGCTCCTCCCAGTTGCGCAATCCCCGCTCCATGCCGTCGAACGAATCCACGATGTGCAGCGCCTGCGCATAAAACCGCTCCCCGCAGGCCGTGGGCGAAAGGCGGCGGTTGATCCGCTCGAACAGGCGCACGCCGTAGTATCGTTCCAGCTCCTGCACCGCGCGCGTGACGGCCGGCTGCGTCATATGCAGCGCCTCCGCAGCCCGCGTGACGCTTCGGGCCCGGCAGACGGCGACAAAAACCCTCAGGTGGCGGATCGTCAAGCCTCTCTCCCCCTTGTATGCCGTTTTGGTTATCAAATCCATATAACAATAGCATTTTACATCCCACCGCGCAAGCGATAGAATGGAATGGGGTGAACAATTATGGAGGAGAAACCGGATGCAGCCGCACGCCTGCATGCCGGCGCGGTTCGGAACGACACGCCCGACGGCGGGAAGGACGAGCGATGCGACGCGCCGGAAGCGGCTTTGCCAGCCGGCGATGCGGCGGCTCCCGCCGGGACGGGCGCGCGCCGGGACGTTCCCGGCGGCCCGGCCGCGGGCGGAGCGGGCCGCCGGCGCACGCTCGCGCAGCTTTTCTTCGCTACGCTCTACATCAGCGCCTGCACGTTCGGCGGCGGTTTTGTCATCGTGACGTTCATGAAGCGCCGGTTCGTGGACCGGCTGCACTGGATCGACGAACAGGAGATGCTCGATCTCACGGCGCTGGCGCAGTCCTCGCCCGGCGCGATCGCCGTCAACGCCGCCATCCTCGTCGGCTGGCGCGTGGCGGGCTTTGCCGGGATGCTGGTCGCCACCCTCGGCACGATCCTGCCGCCAATGCTCATCCTTTCGGCCGTCTCGCTGTTCTATCATGCGTTCGCCGCCAACCGCTATGTCGCGCTGGCGCTCAAAGGCATGCAGGCGGGCGTGGCCGCCGTAATCCTGGATGTGGGTTGCAACCTTGGCGGCCCGATCCTGCGGCAGCGGTCGCCGCTTTCCCTCGCCGTAATGGCGGCGGCGTTCGTGGCCAGCTTTTTCTTTAACGTCAACGTGGTGTTCATCATTCTCGCCGCCGCGCTCGTAGGCGTCGGGCAGGCGCTGCGGCGGCGGCGCAGGGGGGAGGCGCAACCGTGACGCTGTTCCAGTTGTTCTTGAGCTTTTTGCAGGTGGGGCTGTTCAGCATCGGCGGCGGCTATGCGGCCATGCCGCTGATCCAAAGCCAGGTCGTAGAGCGGTATGCCTGGCTGACGATGGGGGAGTTTGCCGATCTGGTGACCATCGCGGAGATGACGCCCGGACCGATCGCCGTCAACGCCGCCACGTTCGTCGGCATCCGCATCGCGGGCATCGGCGGCGCGCTGGCGGCCACGTTCGGCTGCATCCTGCCCTCCTGTGTGATCGTTTCCGTTCTTGCGCGGATCTATTACCGCTATCGGGGGCTGCCGGTGCTGCAGGAAGTGCTGTCCAGCCTGCGCCCGGCGGTCGTCGCGCTGATCGCGGCGGCCGGGCTGTCCATTCTCGGCCAGGTGGCGTTTGACGGGCAGGCGTTCTCGCTCCCGGCGCTGTGCGCGCCCGCCCTCGTGCTGTTTGCGGCGGCGTTGATTGTGCTGCGGCGCTTGCGTTGGAACCCGATCCTGGTTATGGCGCTCTGCGGCGCAGCCAATCTGGCGTACGGCCTGATTGCGGGATGACCCGCCCGGTCAGAGGGCGAACAGCGCGCGCGCGTTGCACGTTGTAGCGGCGGCAACGCGCTCGACCTCCTCGCCGCGCGCAGCGGCAAGCGCCTCCACAACCAGGCGCACGAGACGGGGATCGTTGCGCTGGCCGCGCAACGGTTCCGGCGTCATATACGGGCAATCCGTCTCGATGAGCAGACGCTCCAGCGGCAGCCTCGCGGCGATGTCCCGCCGGGTGGCCGCGTTTTTGAACGTCAACGCCCCGCCGAAGGCGACGTACAGCCCGAGATCGACGCACTCCCGCGCCGTCTCGTAGCTGCCGGAAAAGCAGTGCATCACGCCGGCGACCCGGCCCCGCCGGGCGCGCAGCAGCGCCAGGCAGTCGCCGTGCGCCTCACGGTCGTGGATGAGCACGGGCACGCCGTGCGCGGCGGCGATGTCCAGCTGATCGGCAAAAGCGTTTTGCTGCGCGGCGCGCGGCGCAAAATCATAATGATAATCGAGCCCGATCTCGCCCACGGCCACGATGCGCGGATGCGCGAGCGCGCGCACGACGGCGTCCGCCGCCGCCGCGTCCCACGCCGCCGCACTGTGCGGGTGAACCCCGGCGCTGCCCCAGATATGCGGCCACTCCTCACAAAGCGCGATCACCCGGTCGAGATCGGCCGCCGTACAGCAGGCCTCCAGCGCGCGCGTGACGCCCGCCGCCGGCAGCGCCGCCGCCACCGCGTCGCGGTCGTCGTCGAACCGCTCATCGAGCAGATGCATGTGCGTCTCAAACAGTTCCATGCCGAAGCCTTCCTTTCCCTACAGCCGGTCGGCGAGGATGAGCGTGGAAAACTGGAAGAACACGAGGATCGAGCAGGCGTCCGTGATCGTCGTGATCAGGGGCGAGGCCATCAGCGCCGGGTCAAGCCGGAGCTTCTTCGCCGCCATGGGCAGCAGGCAGCCGAGCGACTTGGCAATGAAGATCGTGCAGATGAGCGTCAGCGCCACGACCGCCGCAATCCCCACATCCCCATACTGGACCCAGATGCGCAGAAAGTTGACCGCCGCAAGTACGCCGCCGCATAGCAGCGCCACCCGCGCCTCCTTCCACCACACGGTGAGCAGATCGGCCGGGCGGATCTCGTCGAGCGCAAGACCGCGGATGACCATGGTCGAGGCCTGCGACCCGCCGTTGCCGCCGGTGTCCATCAGCATGGGAATGAACGAAACCAGCAGCGGCAGCGCAGAGATGGCCGCCTCGTAGTGCTGGAGCAGCGCGCCGGTCACCATGGCTGACAGCATGAGCACCAGCAACCAAACGATGCGGTTTTTGGCCAGCGTGAGCACGGGTGTCTTGAGGTACGTGTCCTCCGACGGCGCCATGCCGGCCATGATTTCAAAGTCCTCCGTGTTCTCCTCCTGGATGACGTCCACCGCGTCGTCGATCGTGATGATGCCGACGAGCCGGTTTTCGTTGTCCACCACCGGCATGGCCAGCAGGTCGTAATGCGTGAACGCCTGCGCGATCTGTTCCTCGTCGTCGTGCGTGTGGCACGAGTGCACGTTGTCATCCATCAGCTCGGTGATGGGCGCAGCCGGGTCCGACAGCACGAGCTGGCGCAACGTGACCTCCCCTTCGAGCCGGCGGTCGGGCGAGACAACATAACAGTTGTCGATCGTCTCCTTGTCCACGCCGTCCCGCCGGATGGCGGCGAGCGCGTCGGCGACCGTCATGCCCTGCTTGAGGCAGACGTATTCGTTGGTCATCAGGCTCCCCGCGCTGTCCTCCGGGTATTGCAGGTATTGGTTGATCAGCTTGCGGTTTTCCGCAGAAGAGTTGCGCATCACGCGCTGCACGACGTTGGCCGGCATCTCCTCGATGAGGTCCACGCAGTCGTCGAGGAACATGTCGTCCAGTATTCGCTTGAGTTCCACATCGGTGATGGACTCGATGATATCCTGCTGGATGTCCGGGTCCATGTACGAAAAGGTCTCCGCGGCGCTGTCCTTTGGCAGCAGGCGGAACAGGCGGAGCCGCAGCTCCCGCTCCTCGATTTCGGAAAACAGATCGGCGATATCGGCAACGTGCAGCGTTTCCAGCAGTTCCCGAAGCTCGCCGTAATGCCGCTGCTCAAGCAGCTGCAGCACGCGATCGATCATGGCTATGCCTCCTGTCGTTCAGGGACGGCGCGCGCCAGGACCGGCGGACGCCGCCCGTTTTGGGGTCGACTGGGTTCGTCTGGGACTGGGACTGGCGTCCATATCGGTGCTCCTTTCTCAAGATTGCCCCCGCCTCCGGGGGATTTTCCCTCTCCGGAACGGTCGCTCCGGGCGTTCCGCCCTGGGCTGTCGCTTTGGGTTGCCGTTCCCGCGGCGCCTCCCCGGATTTCCGCTCCGGGTTCCCGCTTGGGCGGGCTGCCGTTTCGGGCGCATCCGCGGGCGGGCCGCCCGCTGGGATGGCCCTATCCAGCCACAATATCATTGTACCCCCGCGCGGCGGCGCGGGCAAGCCCTTTTTGTCCGCCCGCCGCCGCTTTTTTCCCGGACAAGGCGGCGGAAGGGAATCGCGCGCGGGGGCCGGCGGGAAAAAACGCCGCAGAGCGGCGTAGAAGGGCGGGCGGGAAGCCTTGTCCTTGCCGGTCGTCGATCAAGAGGCGCCCATTGCCGCAGCGCGCTTTCCCAACGCTCTTTTCCGCTGCAGGACTCCCCCGTGCAAAGCGGCTGCGGCTCTGCTTCCTCCCCCTTCCCCCCGTTTGCCTTTTGCGACCCCTCCCGAACGGCCGGTTCGCTGGCTTTCATAACGGCGGCGGCGCCTGTATGGTACACGACTCCGTGCCCCTTTGAATCCAATCGATCCGGTTGGCCTTTACAAAAGCCGGCGTGCAAATTCTCCCATCTGTTTTATTATGGAAGGTGTCGCGAAGCGTCATTCTTTGTGCAGATTGTTTTTTCTCTTTTCTCTCCGCTGGTGAGCTGTTTTGTCCTTTCCCTGAACTTTTCCGCCTGTTTCCGCTCTCCCCTCGTGCAGCGGCGCTTTCCTCGTCGCGCCATCGCCGCGCGTCCCTTCTCCCGCGCCACAGGAAAAAGCGCGCCCCCGCCGATCATGGCAGGGCGCGCTTTCAACGCCTGTCCCCGAAGCGCAGCGCTTCCCGCGCCTCGCCCCGCGCGCCTTCCCTCATTCCGTCGGGCAGGCAAACAACAGCGCCTCCGGCCCCTCCGGCACAGGGGCGGCCAACTCGCATTCGCTTCCTTCAAGCCGCCGCACCGGCACGCCGCGCGCCGCCAGCGCCGCAAGAAACGGCTCCGGCCCGTCCAGCGGGAAGGTCAGCCGCTCCGTGCGGTAATGCATGGGCACGATGCGCCGCGGCCGCAGCAGCGCCGCCGTCTGCACCGCACCCGCCGCATCGATCGTATACGTGCCGCCAACGGGGAGGAACAGCACGTCCGGCCGGCCGATGGCGGCGGCCTGCGCCGCGTCCGGCACGTGCCCAAGATCGCCCAGATGCACCACGCGCAGGCCGTCCACCTCAAGGATGAACACGAGGTTTGGCCCGCGCTTGGCGCCGCCGTCGCCGTCGTGCCATGTGGGGACGCCCGTGATGCTTCCCCCGCCCGCGCCGAGCACATGCCCGCCCGCAGTATCCACGACCTGCGGGGCGCCGCGCACGGCGGCGACGTAATTATGGTCGTAATGGCCGTGGCTGCACGTCACCACATCCGCCTCGATGTCCGCGAGCCGGTAGCCCGTCTCGGGCGCGCAGGGATCGGTCAGCACGCGCGTGCCGCCGTCCGTGCTCAGCAAAAAACAGGAATGTCCGTACCATTTGATCCGCATGCGATCCGCCCCTTTCGGTAGGTTACGCCGCCCGCCGGGCGCCGTTTTTTTGAGCATATCACAATTTGGCCCGCCGGGGAACCCCATGGGCCAAAACAAAGCGCGGCCGGCAAAGCCGCCCTATGCCGCGCCGTCCGCCAGGCCGGCCTGCCCGCGCGCGCCGCCGGCCACGGGCTGAATCCATTTCATCGAGCGAAACCGCGGCAGATACAGGATGAGCTTGCCGGCGTCGTCCACCGCGAGCATGACCACGTACGTCAACAGAAACGATACGTCAAGCACGCGCCCGCACAGCAGCACCGCCGGCAGCACGAGGCCATAGTTCACCGCCACGTCGCCGATGAGCCCGAACCGCGTATCCCCGCCCGCCCGGAAGATGCCCACCACGCACAGGTACGGCACGTTGCGGATGCTCACGTCCGCCGCATAGACCAACAGCATGACCATCGCCGCCTCGCGCGCCGCGTCGGACATCTCAAACAGGCTGAGCACCGGGCTTCGCAGGGCCACCACGAGCGCCCCGAGCACCACGCCGAACACCGGCACAAGCCACAGAAACTGGCGCGACGCCAGCTTTGCCCCCTCGATGTCGCCCTCGCCGATGCGCTTGCCCACAAGGATGTTGCAGGCGTTGCAGATCCCCACGAAGAACACGAACACGATGTTTTCCACCGTGCGCACGACCGTAAGCGCCGCATAGTTTTCCGTACCCATGCGGCCGAGCACCATGTTCAGCCCCACGATGGACAGCGACCAGAGCAGCTCGTTGCACAGCACGGGCAGCACGCGCCGCCAGTAGATCCCAAGAAACCCACGCAGGTCAAACAGTTTTTTCCAGGGCGCGATGAGGATGTTGCGCTGCGCACGGGACGCCAGATAGATGATCAGCGGGTTGAGCGCCGAGGTGATTGCCGTGGCCAGCCCGGCGCCCGCCACGCCCATCGGCGCAAGGCCGGCAAAGCCGAAGATGAACACATAGTTGAACGCCGCGTTCGCCACGGCGCAGATGGCGCTGCTGGAGACCGGCAGGCGCACCTGCTCGGTGCTGCGCAGCGTCGTACACATGGACTGGAAGACCGCAAGCGACAGGTACGACCAGCACGCATAGGTCAGGTAGCGCGCGCCCTCCGCGATGAGCGCCGGGTCATCGGTGAGAAGCGCCATGACGCGATCCGGGAACGCGAAGCACACCACCGCCGCCACAAGCCCGAACGGCAGGCCGAACAATAGCGTCGCGCCGAACGCGCGATGAATGCCGTCGATATCCCCCGCGCCATGAAACTGGGCGATGAACACCGCGCTGCCCGACGCCATGCCGAACGCCACCAGTTCCACGAGGAAGGACGCCTGCCCCGCCAGCCCGACCGCCGCGATGGAAACATCCCCCAGCGTGCCGATCATCAGCGTATCCACCAGCCGGAACGACGTCATCAGCAGGTTTTGCAGCGCGATCGGCAGCGCCAGCGGCAGCAGCGTGCGCCAGAACGATTTTCCCAACAGGCCGATCCCGGCTACCGAATTGCGGTTCATGGTCTCCTCCCGCCCCCTCAAGGGGCGCGCACCATTGTACCGGATTTTGCCGGCAGATGCAACCGGGGATTAAGTTTTGATTGGGATTGGATAAAATTTGTGTGAAAAACCGCCCCGGAGGCGTAAACTGTGGTATACTGCTGGAAAACCGTCTGAAGGAGGACCCCCGCATGTTCCGCGTCCTGACATGGCCGCTCCGTATGCTGTGGAGCCTGATCGGCGTCATCTTCCTCGCCGCGGGCAAGCTGCTCACGCTGTTGATCGGGCTGTTGCTGGTCGTCGCCGGCGTGCTGCTGGCCTGCACGCTCGTCGGCGCGTTTGCCGGCGTGCCGATGATCCTCTTCGGCCTGTTGCTGATCATCCGTTCGCTGTTTTAGCCGCCCCGGAAACAACGGCGGCCGCCCTTTAGCCCGCTCCTGTTTTCTTTATCCGTTAAGGTTTCTTTTCTTTGGTTCTTTCTTTTCTTTTCC
>OMET01000008.1_pt1 | contig 93419 bp, 96 predicted proteins | sample 1673841 | NCBI WGS metagenome assembly OMET01 (sample SAMEA103958129, study PRJEB25191) | human gut metagenome | reverse complement strand
GCAGACCCAGCTTGGCGATCAGGGCACGATAACGCTCGATGTCCTTCTTGGCCAGGTAGTCCAGCAGACGACGGCGCTTACCGATCATCATCTGCATACCGCGGCGGCTGTGGAAGTCATGGGGATGGACCTTCAGGTGCGCGGTCAGCTGGTTGATACGCTCGGTGAGAATGGCCACCTGGACCTCGGGGGAGCCGGTGTCGGTCTCGTGGGTGCGATTGGCCTCGATGATAGAGGTCTTCTGGTCTTTCAGCATCATGGTTGTGTTTCCACCTTTCTTGAAATACGCCCGCAGCCTGGGCCGTGGGAGAGATGGAACGCTCCGCAGGGCTAAGGCAGGGGTCGGACGCGCTTAGCGCGTACTTTGAGATGATACCACAGAAAATCACCGTTGTAAAGTGGTTTTTGCGGCATTTCCGGGGATTTTTACGCCGTTACCTGAATGGCGGCCACGGGACAGCTGTCCGCCGCCTCCTGCACGCCGATCTTCTGCGCGTCCGGGATAGGGTCCACCGTCACCCGGGCGGGCTCGCCGCTGTTCAGCGCAAACACCTCCGGGCACAGCCCCGCGCACAGTCCGCACTGGATGCACGCCTTCTCCAACACCATTGCCTGCATGGAACACACCTCCTTTTGATTGATGGAAGTATTTTCCCCGGTTTGCGGCGGGGTTATTCAGCTCTCCGCGATGTGCCGGGCGAAGGCCGCCGCCTGCGCCTCGATGCCCGGCAGCTTCACAAGGCTGCCGCGCTCATTGGCCGTTTCCAGCAGGGAGAAGCGGGGCGGAAGGTAGAAGGACTTGTTCATATTCAGGGCGGAGATCAGCTGGCGGGCCAGCAGGTCGCCGCCGGAGTAGCCGGAGACGATCAGGCCGAAGATCCGCTTGTCGTACATACGGGTCTGGCGGAACAGGGCCGTGAGCCGGTTGACGCAGGCGGTCAGATTGGCAGCCAGGGCGTCGTTGTAGTTGGCGCAGAGCATGACCAGGGCGTCGCATTTCCGCACGGCGGGATAGACCTCGTCCACCATGGGGCCGCCGTAGAAGCAGCCGCCCTGCTCGCCGAAGTGGAGACAGGCGGTATAGCTGCACCCGTTGCAGTCGGCCATGGTGCCGTTGCGGAGGCAGATCTCCTGCACGCCGAGGTCCGACGGAAGACCGGCCTTCACCAGCTCCCACAGGGCCAGGGTGTTTGACGTGGCGCGCTGGGAGGCGTGGAGAGCCAGCACATGGCGGATGGGGGCGGGCTTTTCCCAGCCGTTCAGGCGGGAGAGCAGCTCCGCCACGGCGGCATGGAAGGCCGTGACCTCATCGGTACCGCCGATCTGGGCCTGGGTGCGGAAATTCCGCAGGGAACCGGTGGCCTCCACCAGCGGGCGGCCGAGGAAGCCGCAGCCCGCCTGGTTGGCGGCAAAGACCATGTCCCGGGCCACATCCTTGGTGTAGAACTCGCCCACGCCGGTGACGATGCACGCGCCGATACTGTTGGAGAGCAGGTCTGTGCTGCGGCGCAGGCGGGAGAGCATACGGTAATAGGCCATATTGCAGCCGCCCTCGTCCAGCGCCACAGCGAACAGCAAACGGCGGCCGGCCAGGTCCTCCAGCCCGTCATCGGGGTCGCGGAGCTCGCTGCCCGGGGGCAGCAGGGGCGCCAGCAGGTCCCGCAGGGCGGGGCTGCGGTCGTTTTCGGGGAGCAGAACGGTGAGCATGGCGGATACCTCCGTTATTCTATGGCGTTCAGCTTGGCGCGGGTGTCGTCGATACGCTTTTGCAGGGCGGGCGGCAGGGTCAGCGCCTCCGTCTCGATGCCGGCGGGGGTCAGACGATTGCGGCATCCCATGAACACCTGGCCGTCGTAGACAGAGGAATAATGCCACTGCCCCCGCAGCAGGGCCAGCAGGCTCAGCGCGCCGGAGGACAGGGCCGGGGCCACATAGGGCTTGTAGCCCAGCTTACGCATCTCCAGATTGGCATGGGCCACCTTCTCCGTCAACTCACGGGAGAGGGCGTCGTCGTAGTGCGCAATGGAGTTGGCCAGCACCAGGTCCTCGCCGTGGGGGCCGAAGGCGCGGCCCTCGGTGAGGTAGGACGCGAAGCGAGGTTCCCTCCGGGCGTAGTACAGGGCGCGGGCGTGCATGACGCCCAGACCGAAGCCCCGGACCTGGGCCGGGGACAGGCCGCTTTCACGCAGGACGGCACGGCAGAGTGGGTCCACCGGATCGCTGACCACGCAGAACAGGCCCCTGTACCGCCTGTCCCGGGCCATGCGGGCGTAGATGGACACCAGCTCCCGGTTCAGGCCGTACTGGGCCATGCGGACATCCCCCGCCGTAACGGAGGTATCCGGGATCATCCGGGAGGCGCAGAACAGGAACACGTCGCCGTCGAACAGCTGCTCCGGCGCGATGATATCCACCGGGGGCAGCGCCGCACCGTCCGGGGACTGTATCTGGTTCAGCTCGAACTCCCAGCGGTCGGAGACGCCGGGGCGCACGTCGCAGATGCCGATGGAGCCTATCACGTCGCCGCCCATGAGCCGCAGCCCCATCAGCAGCGTGCTGCCCACATCGCCCAGAGCCAGCAGGGTAACGCGGCACTTAGACGGGATGCGCGGCAGGTTGGTATCGTTGAGATCGATCATAGTAGCTTCTCCTGTTTCTATCTTTTTGCCTCCGGCGGGGTGCTGACGCGCAAATTTCACGCCACGGCAGGCCCCCTGAGGAGCAGAGAATGTGCCGGATTTTGCGTCCTGCCGATGACGAGGCGGCGCCGCATGGCCTTGATAAAGGTTCAGATTTTGTGTCAAGACGAGGCGCGGAGGCGCAGCCCCCCCCTTGAGGAATAGAGAATGTGCCGGATTTTTCGTCCTGCGATAGCGGGACGGCACACGTCATGCCCGTAAAAGCGATGGATTTTGCGTCCTGCCGATGACGAGGCGACGCCGCACAGTCTTGATAAAGGTTCAGATTTTGTGTCAAGACGAGGCGCGGAGGCGCAGGCGTACCGTGTGTACGTCAAGCCGACGCAACGAAGTATTGGCGCAAAAGATGTGCCTTTATCTGGGGCGCATGCGTTTGAGGAGCTCTATATCTCCCTCAAGATACGTGCTGGCGGCGCGGGAGAGATCGTAGGTCATGCAGCCGCCCTTGTCGGGACAGAGGGGCAGGATGACCGCTTCGCCGAGACGGCTGAGGGTGAGGTTGCGGGCGTAGAGGGAACGGAATTCCGTTTCAAGGGCCAGAAGAATGTCGCGGGCGTTTTCGAGGCAGCAGAGGGAGAGCTCCCAGGCGGTCTCGTCGTCCATGCCGGTGTATTCGGGGGCGGCGTAGGGCAGGATGCGGTTGACGGCGGGCTGAAGGCCGCCGGGCAGGGCCTCGCTGCGGCGGACGGTATCGCCGCCGATGAAGGGATAGAGCGTGGACTCGACGAAGCGCAGGCGCAGGTTGGGCAGGTAGTAGATGGCGTCCACGTCGTAGCCCAGCTGCTCCATGAGGTCGCGGCCCATGCCGGTGAGGTAGCCCACCAGCACCTGATCCACGGGGGTGTTCGTCTCGGCGAGCAGCGGAGCCAGGCGGCGGATACGCTTGCCGTCGTGGAGCATATCGTCCACGAGAATGACGGGGCGGGCGAAGGCGTGGATGGTGCGGACCTGGTCGGGCAGGGGCGAGTAGTCCGGGTAGGCTTCGATGGAATAGGTGCTGAGGTCCGGCTCGTAGACCTTGTCGGTACGCAGGGTCTTGGTGACGGTGTTGGGCACGGCCACGCCGCGGAGGATCTTGCCGTAGGGGACGCAGATATCCGGGCCGAGGACGCGGGGCGTGGTGGGCTCCGCGGGGACGCCGTTGCGGCCGGTGATACGCTGGAGCAGCCGGTGGTAGATGACGCCGGCGGACAGGCTGAGCACCAGAGATCCGGGCTGCAGCTTTGTCAGCGCCGCCTGCAGGCGGCGGTGGGCGGCGGCGATGGCGGCAAGCACCCGGGGCGAGGAGCTGAAGGGCGCCTTCACCGCGGTGTCCACGTTGCGGCTGAGGACGATGGGGCAGCGCATATCCACGGCCAGGGCGTCCGTGCTTTCACCAGCCGGGACGAAGCCCTGAAGCGTCAGCAGCTGGCGGCCGTAGCCGGAGACGGCGCCCTCCAGGGGAAGGTAGAGGGCATAGGTGAACTCACGGCTGAGGGCCAGGGTCAGCACCTCGGTGATGAGCAGCTGGCAGAGGTCGCTCTGGCGCTCGCCCCGGGGCACGAACAGCCCGCTGATGAGCAGGGTGCGGCCGCCGGCGTTCTGGCGGACCAGGCCGGAGAGGGCCGGGTCGCCCAGGCGGGCGAAGAGGCGGGCGGAGTCCAGGCAGGCGTAGCTGGCCGCGCCCAGAATGGTGCCGTCGGTGTCCCGGCAGACCATCACGTCGTCGCCGCGGCTCTCGATCTGCGTCCGCAGCGCCGCGGCGGTGGGCACGGAGAGCATGGTGCGGAGGAATTTCTCCGCCGTCTCCGGCGAGGCGGGCAGGAAGCTCAGGTCCTCGGTGCGGAGAACGGGCTTGTCCTGGGGCTCGCGGAGGTACAGGCCGCGGCGATAGATGAACTCCTGCACCGTGGGATCGATGAGGTTGGAGATGTCGCGGTTGGCATCCACCGCCTCGCGGATGCGGGTGGAGCTGATCTCCTCCAGCTGGGGCGGGAGCGTCAGCTCCAGCACCTTGCCGGTGATGCAGCTGTAATCCGCCGGCTCGGCATCCGGCTCGGTGCGGCGGAAGACCACATGGTCGAAGGTGTGGATGGAGTCCGGCGTGACGGACTTTTTGTAGGACGAGGCGTGGAGCACCACGTCGCTGCCCACCACGATGGACACGCTGCGGCCCGGGAAGGCGGCGCGCAGCTCGTGGAGGTTCTCCGGGTTGGCGATGTTCACCGGGAAGTCCTCCGGGAAAATGCTGACGTGGAACACGTCGGCCACGGCCATGGCGGCGATGCGCCGGCGCAGGCGGTAGGGCTGGGTCTTTTTGGACCAGGAGAACTCGTCAATGGCCAGCAGGACCTCGAAGCCCTGGTCGCGGATGGCCCGGACGATGCCCTTGTGGGACAGGGTGAAGGGGTCGAAGGTACCGGGGAAAAAGGCCACGGGGCGGGGCGCGCCGAAGTCAAAGCCCTTGTGGAACAGGCGCTCCTCGGTGATGAAGCGGTAGAGCTTGCCCAGCATGGCGGCCCGGTAGTAGAACGTCAGGCCCTCGCCGGGGAATTCGTCCTGGGCGGAGAGCAGCTTGCGCTGGGTGAGCATAAAGGCGCGGCGCTTTTCGTGGCGGCCCAGCTCTCCGGAGCCGAAGACCCGGCGGCCCAACACGAACAGGGCCTCCTGCCGGGTGGCGCCGTCAATGCCGCTGAGGCCCCGCATCAGCAGGCCCAGCAGCCGTTCACGGCGGCGGCGGTAGGCGTCGTCCGTCTCCGGGAAGCGGGAGCGATAGGCATCGTACGCCTCATAGATGACGCCCACGGTATCCAGCACGGAGGCGGTAACGCGGCTGTCGGAGGAGCTGAGGTTCACGCGAAGGTCGTCCAGCACCTCATCCAGCTCCGCCGGGGGCAGCCACAGGGCAAAACGGCCCAGGTAGTCGGGGATATACTTGGTGAACTCCTGCTGGCCCAGCTCCAGGCCGCGGCACAGCTCCACCGCCACCTCGTTGCGCTGGTCGGCCGTCAGGCGGGGCGCCAGGGCCAGCAGGGCGTTGCCGGCACTGTGGCGGACGGTGACGCGGTCGCTGACCTTGATGAGATTGGACAGGTGGGTGGCGATATGGAGGGCGGGGCTTTTGCCGCTGCGGGCAAAGTCCGTCAGCAGGCGCAGGTTGCCCTGCTTGGTGATCCACGGCGTGGCAGTCTTCAGGTTGTCCAGGAAGATCTCGGAGACCACGTCCTCCGGCAGAAGAAGGGGCGCGCCCTGAGAGAGCACATCCTGCTTGAGATAGCGCAGGGTGCCGCTGTCGCCGTCGGGGACGGCGGTCACGGCCTCCAGCGCGCGGCCGTCCTCCGGGTACAGGCGGGCGAGACGGTCCAGCAGCAGCACGGCGGCCATGCGGATGGTCAGGTCCTTACGCAGGGACAGGGCGGCGGCAAAGTCCGTCATCTGCCGGGCGCGGCTGGCCGTATAGGCCGTATCCGGCAGAGCGGCGGCGGTATCCAGCAGCTGGAAGGCGGTGTAGTCGTCCAGATCCTCCGGCCTGCGGTAGTAGGCGAACACCGGGGCCAGGAAGCGCTCCTCCCGGCCGGGGCAGTGGCTCAGCAGGGAGCCGACGGCGAATTTCAGGGTATAGCCGATCCAGCGGCGGTGCTGGGGCATGAGCTTATGGTCGGGATACAGTATCTTGTCCAGATAGAGCCTCCACTGGTCCACATCGGTGATGGCCCGGGGGTCCGGGCGGATGTCGGCGGGGCGCTCCTTGGCGTAGCCGGCGTGGAAGCCGGCGATGATCTCGCCCAGCAGCGCCGCCGCCTGACGGCGGATATCGCCCTCGCGGTGCATCAGCAGCTCGTAGAGGAACGTCAGGGTCTGGACCTTCTGTGGGATATGCAGATAGAGGGAGTAGGACTCCATCACCGCCAGATAAGCGCGGAGACGGCGCCAATCCGTCTCGCCGCGGGCCTCCTCCAGCAGACGGGCGAAGCTGCGCTGGTCGGTGAGGCGGTGCATCAGCTCCATATTGTGGCCCACGCAGCGGAGCGTCAGGGCGCGGAGGGCCTCGTCGTCGGTCATAAGGGCGGTGTGCTTCTCCGGCAGCGGGGGCGTATCGCCGCCGGACATGGTGACATCCACGCCGCAGCTGACCATGAACTGCTCAAAGTCCTCCAGCCGGGCGTAGACCCGGGTATAGCGCTTCTGCTTCTCGCCGTCCACGTCATCCAGCTTATCCAGGATCACCTGAAAGGCCTGAGCCAGGGTGGAGATACGTGTGATCTCCCGGCCCTGCGCATCGTGGAGCTGCTTGACGCGGAAGTCGGCGTAGATCAGCAGCAGCGCCTCCACGGAGAGGTAGTCGGGCTCCAAGTCCCAGACGGAGTGGTTGGCGGCCACGTGGCCGATATCGGTCATCCGGCGGCGGCGGAACCACTGGTCGGTGTAGAAATAGTGCAGGTAGGGCACGCGCTCGCCGGGGCGGCAGCCGAACTTGCCCAGATCGTGGCCGGCGGCGGCGCCGGAGACCAGGGCCACGTCCACGGCCACGCCGCTTTTCCGCAGGGCGCGGGCGGCGGTGACGGCGATGTGGTGGACGCCGGCGATATGCTCAAGGGTGCGGTAGGGCGTGACCTCCAGGCCCAAACGCATCAGCTCATAGACGAACTCCCGCCTCCACAGGCGCAGGAAGCGCTGATAGGACGGGGCACAGGGACTGCCGGCCAGCTCATCATCGGTCAGGAAATCGAAGGTCCAGGCCGGGTCGTGGGGCAGCAGCTCCGCCTCGGCGGCAAACAGCACCTGCAGCACCGACAGCAGGAACACCGCACCGGGGGCGAAGGGCTCCGCATCGGTCTTTTCCGGGTAGAGCAGGCGGCGGGCATAGTCGTAGGCATAGGCCAGCCAGCCCTCGGACGGTTCGCCGGGGCACAGCGTCTCCAGCTCCGGGCGGCAGAGGGCCAGCACGTCGGCGCAGCGGAGGCGCGCGCCGCTGAACAGCCCGGCAAAGCGCTGCATATAGCCCTCGGTCTCAATGGCGCGGAGCAGGGCGTTCCCGGGAGCAAAATAGTCCGCGGCGGGACGGTCGGAAAGGCGGCGGCGCAGGGCCAGATCCATCTGGCGGATACGTTTTTTGTTCATGGCAAAACCTCCTGCCGGTGGTATCGTACGCGGGCCGTGTCCGCCGAAAGGCGCCCGTACACCGGTAAGATGTCCGGGATGGACACGGCACACCATAATAATAGGACACTCCCCCGCACGCTGTCAATATTCCGCGGGGCGTTTTGCCACCGTTTTGATACGGAACCTTAGTAAGGTCTTAAGCGTGTGTTCACGATTTGTTCACATTTTGAGGGGCAGGCGCATGATATGGTATTGTCGGGGGCAGCGGCGGAACGGAATGACAATTTCTGCCGTCTAAGTAAATAGGAAAATCATCCCGCGGGCGCGCGGGAAGGAAAAAGGAGAACACGACATGAAAAAAGCGGCTTTTGTACTGGCGCTGGTGATGCTGCTGGGCTGTGTGTCCGGCTGCGGCGCAGCGGAGGGCGAGGCCTCCGTGCAGTCGGTGTCTATGATCTGCGGGCTGGGGTCCGTAGGTCTGGCGGACCGGTTCGCAGGCATCGTCAGCCCGCTGGGCGAGACGACCATCAAGAAAAACGACGCCATGACCATCGACACCATCAAGGTGAAGGTGGGCGACAGCGTGAAAAAGGGCGACGTGCTGCTGACCTATGACCTCAGCCAGATCCGCACCGACCTGGAGATGGCCCAGCTGGAGCTGGAGCAGCTGAACGCCACGCTGGAGGACCAGCAGGCGGAGCTGGAGCGTATACAGAAGCTGATGGACAGCACCTATGACGACGCCACCAAGCGGCAGTACGCCCTGGATCTGCGGGAGCAGAACGTGAAGGTGCTGGAGACGAAGGCCAACATCGCCACCAAGAAAAAGGACATTGAGAAGCTGAAGGCCAACACCGCCGACAGCACCGTCAAGTCCCCGGTGGACGGCGAGGTGCAGTCCCTGAACCCGGACGGCGGCACGGACAACTCCGGCAACGCCCTGCCGTTCATGACCATCGTGGAGACGGGCGGCTTCCGCATCAAGGGCTATGTGAATGAAAACAACGCCAGCGTGCTGACCGAGGGCACGGCGGTGGTCATCCGTTCCCGGGTCAGCGACCAGACGTGGAAGGGCAGCATCAGCTCCATCGACTGGAACAACGCCCAGCAGAGCCGCAGCGACTACGGCGACAGCGACACCGCCATGTCCAGCAAGTATCCCTTCTATGTGACGCTGGAGGGCGACGGCGAGGGCCTGCTGATGGGCCAGCACGTGTACATAGAGCCGGACTACGGTCAGGAGGACACCCAGGACGAAAGCCTGATCAACCTGCCCAGCTACTTCATCAACGACGCCGAGGGCAAGCCCTGGGTGTGGGCTCAGAACAGCAAGGGCAAGCTGGAAAAGCGGAGCGTCACCCTGGGCGAGTACAACACGGAGACGGACACCTATCCCGTGACGGACGGCCTGACGGCGGAGGACTACATCGCCTATCCCGACGACAGCCTGAAGGCGGGCATGACGTGCATCACCTATGACGACGCCACCTTTGACCCCAGCGCCAGCGGCGGCGAGGTATACCCCGAGGGCGGCGGTGAAAAAATCGACGAAAACGTGCCCATGGACGGCATGGACGGCGGCGATATGCCCGCTGAGAACGACACCGTCACGGACGACGGCGGCACCGTGTCCGTGCTGCCCGGCGGCGCGGACGCCTCCGCGCCGGTGATCACACCGCCGATGGAGGGCTGAGCATGATTTTGGAAATGCGCGATATATGCAAGGACTACCCCATGGGAAAGTCCGTGGCACATATCCTGAAAAACGTGAACCTTGACGTGGAGGAGGGGGAATACCTGGCTATCATGGGTCCCTCCGGCAGCGGCAAGACCACGCTGATGAACCTGATCGGGTGTCTGGACGTGCCCACCAGCGGCAGCTATCTGCTGGGCGGACGGGACGTGACCACCTGCAACAACAAGCAGCTGGCGGAGGTGCGGAACAAGGAGCTGGGCTTCGTGTTCCAGAGCTTCAACCTGCTGCCGAAGCTGACGGCAGTGGAGAACGTGGCGCTGCCCCTGCTGTACGGCGGGGTGAAGAAGGCGGAACGGCTGGAACGGGCCCGGGCCGCGCTGGAGACAGTGGGGCTTTCCGACCGGGTGGACCACCGACCGGACCAGCTGTCCGGCGGACAGTGCCAGCGGGTGGCCATCGCACGGGCCATCGTGGGCAAGCCGAAGCTGCTGCTGGCCGACGAGCCAACAGGCGCGCTGGACAGCGCCAGCGGCGCGGCGGTGATGGAGCTGTTTCAGCAGCTGCATGACAGCGGCTCCACCATCATCATGATCACCCACGACCATTCCATCGCCAACCACGCCGCCAAGGTCATGACCATACGGGACGGCGTACTGTCGGGAGGTGACGACTATGAGTGAGAAGCTGACGCTGCGGGAAAAGCTGCATATCGGCGAAAAGCGCCCCGACGGTGAGAAGCCCCGCATGAGCAAGAAGCTGAAAAAGGGCATTATCGCCGCCGCCTGCGTGGTGGGCGTGTGCGGCGCGGTGTGGGGCGGACTGACCATCGCCCGGAACGCCCAGCGGGGCGACGTGAACGTATACGCCGTCAACGAGTGCGCCATGACCGACTACTGGGGGGACACCTCCAACACCAGCGGCATGGTGACCACGGACAAATTGCAGAAGATCTACATCTCCCAGAGCCAGACGGTGAAGAAGGTGTGGGTCAAGGAGGGCGACAGCGTCAAGAAGGGCACGGCGCTGGTGAGCTATGACTCCACCCTGACACAGGCCACCGTGGAGCGCGCCAAGATCGACTATGACCGGCAGGCGGAGAACCTGGAGGTCATGAAAAATGAGCTGGAGCTGCTGAAGAAGGCGAAGAACAAGGAGACGCTGCAGGCGGAGTATGATAAGCTGCAGAAGGAGCTGGCGGAGGAGATCGCCAAGCTGGATAAGGAGGGCGGATACAAGCCCGACAAGCCTATCGAGGATGGCAAGCTCGAAGTAAAGGGCGCCACCGGCTACAGCGAAAACGCGCCGCTGTACTACCAGATCAAGTCCACCACACTGCTGAACGACCAGACACTGAAGGACATCCTGAGGGCGCTGAAACGGCCCACGCCGGATAGCAAGACCACCACGGTGAGCACCTATGTGGTGCTGGTGTACCGCGAGGGCGACAAGATGGGCGGAGAGCCCATCAGCCGGGGGCTGGTGATCACGGAGGCCTTTACGCCGGACAGCACCGGCGAGACGCCTACCACGCCCGGTGAGGGCGGCGAGACGCCCACCACGCCCGGCGAGGGCGGCAGCGAGAGCGGCTCCGGCACGGTGGAGCTGTCCTTCCGGTTCTGCGACCTGACGGGGTATGTGGACCCGGAGCGCACCTACAGCAGCGACAAGTACAAGGAGCTGACCAGGAAGATCGCCCAGGTGCAGGAGCTGCTAGATACCTCCATGACCCAGCTGGATCTGAACAAGGCCATTCTGGAGAAGGCTCAGGCGGTAAAGGAGCAGGAGGTCAACCTGAAGGTGGCGAAGCTGAAGCTGGACAAGAAGCTGGCAGAGCTGGGCGACGGCAACGTGTACGCGGAGTTCGACGGCACGGTGAAGGCCGTGCGGGACCCGGACGAGGCCTATAACAACAGCGAGGCCGTGGTGGAGCTGTCCGGCGGCGGCGGTTACTACGTCACCGGCACCCTCAGCGAGATGGATCTGGGCAGCGTACAGGTGGGCGACAGCGTATCCATCAGCAGCTGGATGACCGGCGCGGCCTGCGAGGGCACCATCGTGTCCATCGACGACTATCCCACCAGCAACGGCAACAACTGGGGCGACGGCAACAGTAACGTGTCCTACTACCCCTTCAAGGTGTTTGTCACCGAGGACGCGAATTTGCAGCCCAATGACTATGTGGATATACAGTACCAGAAGGACACCAGCGCGGAAGAAAGCGGCAGCTCACTGTATCTGCAGAGTATGTTCATCCGGACCGACAACGGCAAGAGCTATGTGATGGCCCGGGGCGAGGACGGCAGACTGGAGCAGCGGTGGGTACAGACCGGCCGGGATCTGTGGGGCAGCTACACCCAGATACGGGGCGGGCTGACCATCGACGACTACGTGGCGTTCCCCTATGGACGCGACGTGGTGGAGGGTGCCCACACCCAGGAGGCCACGACCGACCAGCTGTACAACTACGGCATATAAAGGAGGCGGGATAACCATATGTTGGAAAATATAAATCTCGCCTTTCAGGGCGTGTGGAGCCACAAGCTGCGGTCGTTTCTGACCATGCTGGGCATTATTATCGGTATCGCCGCGATCATCACCATCGTGTCCACCATTCAGGGCACCAACGAGCAGATCAAGCAGAACCTGATCGGCGCGGGCAACAACGTGGTGCGGGTGACCATCGGCGCCACGGACAGCCAAAACTATTTCGACCTGAACTACTCGGCGCTGCCGGAGGGTATCGACCCAGTGACCCGGGAGATGCGGGATGAGATGGAGAAGCTGGGCAGCGTGTCGCTGGTGAGTATGTACTACTCCCGGGATTGGTGCGACAACGTGTACGTGGGCAATACGGCGTTTAGCGGGTCGCTGTACGGCGTGGACGACCACTATCTGACGGCCGTGGACTACGCGGTGAACTACGGACGCTCCTTCACGGCGGGGGACTATGAGAACCGGCGGAATGTGGCGCTGATCGACGCGAAGTCGGCAAAGTCGCTGTTCCAGGGCGAGAACCCCATCGGCGGCACCATCGAGATCAACGGGATGCCGTTCACCGTGGTGGGTGTGGTGTCCTCCCGGTCCAGCAGCGGACCGGTAATCAACAGCTTTAAGGATTATCAGATGTACGCCGGCAGCACAGCGGGGACCATTTTCATCCCGGACGTGTGCTGGTCGGTGCCGTACCGGTATGATGAACCCCAGTACGCGGCGGTGCGGGCCACCAGCACCAACGACATGACCGCCGCCGGCGACAATGTGGCCAAGTATCTGAACGAGAACGCCATCCGGACCACGAAGTACAAGTACGAGTCCAAGGACCTCCTCCAGCAGGCCAGCGATCTGCAGAGCCTGTCGGAGAGCACCAACAAGCAGTTGATCTGGATCGCGGCTATCTCGCTGGTGGTGGGCGGCATCGGCGTGATGAACATCATGCTGGTGTCCGTCACCGAGCGCACCCGCGAGATCGGATTGAAGATCGCCATCGGCGCGCAGCAGAGCCGCATCCTCTGGCAGTTCCTGACGGAGGCGGCGGTGCTGACCAGCATGGGCGGCATACTGGGCGTGGCTACGGGCATCGGCCTGGCGGAGATGATGTCCCACATCATGGGGACACCGGTGGCCATCAGCGTACCGGCGTGCATCATCGCGGTGGCCTTCTCCATGGTCATCGGCGTGGTGTTCGGCCTGGTGCCGGCCATGAAGGCATCGAAGCTGAACCCCATCGAAGCCCTACGGAGAGAATGATACGCAGAAAGAAAAGACCGGCTTTCGCCGGTCTTTTTCTCTGTCTGCTCCCGGCGAAGACACAGCGAAAGCAGAAAACAGCCCCCGGCAGGGGGCTGTTTCTTTATTTACTGCGGCAGCTCGCCGGGGGCGACCAGGATGATCTTGTCGGCCCGGTCATAGTCGCTGTACGCCTCCTTGGTGCTGCGGAGGAGCGTACCGTCGCCGGCGTAGACGTTGCGGTAGGTCTGGACGGCGTAGCCGTTGTGGCCGTACTGCTCCACCTCGGTGGTGCCGGGGGCCACGGACTCGGACTCCTGATAGACCGTCTTGCGCTCGGAGTAGGAGAGGAACTGGTTGGTCATCTCCACATAGTGGTCGTCGGTCTTGGTGCCCAGCAGGGTTATGGTCAGCTGGTTCGTCTCGTCGTTGTAGCTGGTGGTGATCTTGATGGGGTAGTTGGTGCTGTTGCGGAAGGCAAAGTCCGGGCCGCCCCAGCTGACCGTGGCATCACAGCCCGTGACGGGCATATAGCCGGGATCGAACATATGGGCGTAGCGCAGGACGATCTGCAGGTCCGCCATGAGGGCGGAATAGTACAGCGTGGAGGATACCTGGCAGATACCGCCGCCGATGGAGGTAACGGTCTTGCCGCCGGAGTAGGCGGCGGCGGGCTGGAAGCCCCGGGCCTCGGTGCGCTGGCCCACGGTGGCGTTGTACCAGAACTCCTCGCCGGGGTTATAGATACGGCCGTTGATGGCGGCGGAGGCCAGCTTGATGTTCTGGCGGCGGCCCCAGGGGCCGGCACAGGTGGTGGTGCAGGTGCCGATCACGTCCCGGAACATGGCCTGCTCCAACTCCTCGGTAGCGGCGGGCGGGAACTGCACCTGGGCGTCAGCCAGGAATTCCTCGCCCGGCTGGGCGGCGTCCAGTTGCTTTTGCACCGTCTCCACATCGAACTGTACGCCCACGCGGGACTGGGTGGGCTTGCCGGTGGATTTGTCGCAGATGGCGGCGGCCATGGTGCCGGCGATCTCGTCGTGGAGCGCCTGCACGTCCATGGGCGCGGCGGTGTGGGCCGCGAACACACATTCCACGGACCGGGCTGCCGCGGACAGGTCGCGGCTCTCGAAGCGCTGCGCCAACTCGGCGCGCAGCGCCGCCGCGTCCAGCTTCTCGCCGTCCTGCGGCTTGGTGATGTACAGGCCCTCACCCTCCGCCAGCCGGTAGCCGCCGTCCGTTACGGTGCAGCCCACGGTGTCGGACAGCTGTTCACAGGCGGCGGTAAGCTTCGCCTCGTCCACGTCCAGCTGGGGCGTGACATCCACGGCCCTGAACCAGCTCTCGATAAAGCGCCAGCCGCCGCGGAGGAACGCGGTCACATCGCTGCCCCAGCCCCGGTCCTGCACGTCGCAGCCGGCAGCCTTGGAGACATAGACGGGCAGAACGGTGACGCCCAGGTCGGAAAGGGTGGTGCTGCCGATCTCCTGCCCGTCACGGGTCAGGCGGATGGTCATGCCGTCCAGCAGGGCACTCCCCTGCTCCGTCCAGCGCTGCTCGGCCTCCTGCGCCGACAGGCCGGACATATCCATGCCCAGCACGGAGGTGTTGGGAAACGCCGTGTGGGAATACAGCGCGTTGGCGGCCACACAGCAGCCCGCGTAGGCCAGCACCAGCACCGCAGCGATGATGCCGATGATCAATCCGGCCCTTTTTCCGGGGGTCTTGGGAGGCTTTTCTTCCGGGGCCGCGCGCTTGCCGGCTGTCTCCGGCGCGGGATCGGCGGTAACAGAGGACATATTCAACTCGTCGCTCATGGTGTCCCCTCCTTTGTATCATCAGGTTTGGGCAATACCGGCAAAATGCCGTGCCATTACTGCATTGTATCACGGTTTGTCAAGGAATGGGTTACAAAAGCGTTACGACACCTCTTTCTGCGGCTTTGCGCGGGGAATGGTAACGGTGAGGCAGATGGCGTCCTCCGTGTCCCGGCGGGAGACTTTGGCGCCGACGCCGGCGGTCTGCATGAGCCGGACGCCCCGGTCCACGCTGTTGAGAAACAGCCGGACGTCCTTGATGATATACGCGCTGCGGCGGCGGGGCTGCGTTGTCTGGTTCTGTGTGACCAGACGGTCTATGTAACCTTCGGCATCGGCGACGTTCAGCTGGTTTTTTCCGATGTGTTCGACGGCGGCAAGGCGCTGCTCCGGGTCCTCCAGACGCAGGAGGGCACGGGCGTGGCGCTCGGTCAGGCCGTAGTGGTGCAGAGCCTCCGCCACCGGCTCCTCCAGCCGCAGCAGACGCAGCTTGTTGGCCACGGCGGACTGGCTGCGGCCCAGCTTTTCCGCCGCCTGCTGCTGGCTGAGGCCGTAGCGGCGGAGCAGGCGGGCGATGGCGGACGCCTCCTCCATGTAGTCCAGGTCGCGGCGCTGGAGGTTCTCGATCAGGGCCAGCAGGGCGGCGTCCTCCTCATCCACCCGGGCCAGCAGACAGGGCACCTGCCGCAGCCCGGCGATCCGTGCCGCCCGCCAGCGGCGCTCGCCGGCCACCAGCTCGTAGACTGCGCCCTGCTGCCGGACGGTGATGGGCTGCAGAATGCCGTAGGCGGCGATGCTGGCCGCCAGCTCCTGCAAACTCTCCGAGTCGAACCGGCGGCGGGGCTGCTGGGGGTTGGGCCGTATATCGTTGATGGGTATGTATCGCACACGGGCAGAGAGGAAATCGGTCTTCTGGTCTTTTTTCATGGCGGTCGCCTCCTTTTTTCGCCTATTGTACGGCGGGAGGCCTGTCGAAAGCGGGCGAAGACCGTCGGGAAATAAAAAAATGCACCCGCCCCTGTCGGGACGGGTGCGGCGGTCACTGCTTTGTGCGGATATCCTCGCCGAAGAAGGGCAGGATCTGGTAGGCACCCTCGATACGGGAGAGGATGGGCGCGCCGTAGCGATGGCCCAGCTCCTCCGGGGCCAGGTTGGTGCTGATGATGGTGGACCTGCCGGAGAGCATACGGCCGTTGACGATCTGATAGAGGGCGCTCTGGACAAAGGCGGTGGTCATCTCGGTGCCCAAGTCATCCAGGATCAGCAGGTCGCAGCTCTCACAGCGGCGGACGTCGGCATCGCTGACCTCGTCGGGGCGGAACTTGGCGTCCTCATAGCGGGAGAAAACGCTGATAGCGGTGTCGTAAACCACGGAGAAGCCGGCGTCGCTGACCTCCCGGGCGATGCAGGCGGAGAGGAACGTCTTGCCCAGGCCGGTGCCGCCGGAGAGCAGCAGGCTGCCGCTGCCCCGGGAGAACTGGCGGGCAAAGTCCCGGCAGACGTCGAAGTTGTGCTCCATGTTGGCCCGGGGCGAAACGCCGTAGCTGTCCCACACGGCGCTGTCGTACAGGTCGAAGCGGAAGGTGTCGAACCGGGCCTCGCCCAAGGGAAGAAGCCGGGAGAGCTCCGCCAGCTGTTCGCGGGCGTAGTACTGCTTCAGGCAGGCACAGACGCCGGACCGGGTATAGCCGGTGTCGCCGCAGAGGGGACAGGCGGGCTTGTCCTCCAGATAGTCGGCGGGATAGCCCATGTCCTCCAACAGGGCGGCGCGCTCGCGCTGCAAGGAGAGATTTTCGTCCCGCAGGACCCGCAGGGCGGGCAGCGGGTCCTCGCCCTTTTTGGCGGCGGCGGCCACGATACGGCTCATGGTGGTGCGGAGGGTGCGGTCAATGTCCCGCAGGCGGGGCTGGCGGGCAAAGACCTCCCGGCGGCGCTGGTCCAGCTCGGCCTCCCGACGCTGGCGGGCCTGGTCAAAGCGGGCAATGGCCCGCTGCATGATGATACCGTCGTATGACATATTCTCACCTCTTGATATAGCGGCGCATCCAGGCGTCCTTGTCCCCGGCGGGGGCGGCGGACTTACCGGCGGCAGCGGGCCGCTTGCCGGCCGCCTCGCCCTCCTCCACCTGGCGGGGCGTATGCCAGCCGGCGTCGTGCCAGCGGCGCAGGATGCCGTTAAGATAGCGCCAGTTCAGGTCCTTCTTGTAGAACACCGTGCGCTCATAGGCCAGAGCCACCGTCTCCGGTGGGAAGCCCATGTCCATCCACTGGTCGATGTAGCGGCGTTCGGCCTCCACCGGCGGCCTGTTAAGAATTCGTAAATTCGACAAATAGGAAGTGTACTTCCTGTTGCGTTCTGCCCATTTTTTCAGGTATACCGCGGCAGAATTCTGGTCGAATATGCCAAGCTGTGCCCATCGATAGCCCTCTTTTTCCACCTGGCGCATGGTTGGTCGTCTGCCCTCGCCCCACTGGCTGCGGGCCCGTTCGACACAGTGGCACACCAGGAGATAGATCACGTCGGCGGGCATACCCAGGTCATCGTAAAGACCGGCCAATATCTGCAAGTCGGCGGTGCGGAGCTTCTTGCCCAGCTGCTGCTCCGTCTGTGGCACCAGCAGGCGGAAGCCCTCGTTGTCCGTCAGCAGTCCGGCGATGTCCTGAGCGGTGTAGACCGGGCGTTCGTCCGCCGGATCGGGCGGTGCCTGGCGGGCCGGTCGAGGCAGCAGGTCCAGGTCCTGAAGGACCTTCTCCGCCGCGTCGATCCGCAGGCGGCTGATGGGCAGGACCTTTTCCAGCTCCTCCGGTGTGACGCCCCGGCCGAAGCGGCGCAGGGCCAGATACAGCAGGGCGGCGTCGCCCTGACCGCTTTGCAGCAGCTTGTCGGCCGCATCGGTGGGCAGCGTCAGCTGCTCCTGCCTGTTCCGAAGTATATAGCCGTCCATGGCGATGACCTCCCCTCTCATTCGTGCTCTCCATTCTACACGAAAAAGGGGTCGGCGTAAAGCGGGGCGGGACAACTTTTTACAAATTTCCGCTTTTCGCCAAAATAGACTTTTCTCCGGCGGGTTTTGTGGTATAATGCTATTTGTATAAGTATATATACCCAACGAAATGAATTAAGGAGGGTTTTGGCATGGCGAACCGGGTAACGATGTCTATCTGCGGCACGGAGTATATCCTCGTAGCGGAGGAGGACGCCGCCTACATGGAGAAGATCGGCAACATGGTGGATGCGGAGATGCAGAAGCTGATGGACAGCGCCCACATGAGCCGTGACGCGGCGGCGGTGCTGGCGGCGGTCAATCTGGCGGACCAGCTCACCAAGGCGCAGGAGGGCGCGGAAAATCTGCGCCGGCAGGTAAAGACCTATCTGGACGAGGCCAGCCGCGCTAAGAACGAGGCGGCGGAGCTGCGCCGGAAGCTGCAGAACGCCCAGAACCAGAACAACCGCCGGTGATGATGGAGCTTTTGGCCCCCGCGGGGGGATATGAGGCACTGACCGCCGCGGTGCAGAACGGCGCGGACGCGGTGTATATGGGCTTCGGTGCGTTCAACGCGCGGCGGAGCGCGAAAAACTTTACCGACGAGGAATTCGCGTCGGCGGTGCGGTATTGCCATCTGCGGGGCGTACGGGTGTTCCTGACCCTGAACACCCTGCTGACCGACCGGGAGCTGCCCGGGGCGGCCGCGGCGCTGCGGAAGGCCAGCGCCATGGGCGTGGACGCGGTGCTGGTGCAGGACTGGGGCCTGCTGACCCTGGCAAAGGAGATCGTGCCGGACCTGCCTCTTCACGCCAGCACGCAGATGAGCCTGTTCACGCTGGGCGGCGCCAATGCGGCCGCGGCGTTGGGCATGGAGCGCGTGGTGCTGGCCCGGGAGCTGGACCGGGATGAGGTACGGGAGATCTGCGCCGGCTGCGGCGCGGAGATCGAGGTGTTCGGCCACGGGGCGCTGTGTATGTGCTACTCCGGCCAGTGCGAGATGAGCGCCGTGCTGGGACAGCGCAGCGGCAACCGGGGCGCCTGCGCCCAGCCCTGCCGTCTGCCCTACGGCGTGAACGGCCCCTGCCGGGACGCGCATCCCCTGAGCCTGAAGGACGCCAACCTGTCCGCCTATCTGCGGGATATGGCGTCTATGGGCGTGGACTGCCTGAAGATCGAGGGGCGGCTGAAGCGGCCGGAATACGTGGCCGTGGTAACGGGCATCTACCGCCGCCTGCTGGACGAAAGGCGGCTGCCCACGGCGGAGGAGTCCCGGGCGCTGGAGCAAGCCTTCTCCCGCAGCGGCTTCACCGACGGCTACTGGCTTGGTAAAAAGGGCAAGGCCATGTTCGGCACCCGGCCGGAGAACGTACCGGAGCCAAAGGCGCTGTTCGCCCGCGCCCGCGAGACATACGAAAACGGAAAAGAGAACCGGAAAATACCGGTGAACCTGCGGCTGACGGTGCGCCGGGGCGAACCGGTGCGGCTGGGCGGCGCGTGCGCCGTCCCGGGCGGCGTCACCATAGTCATGGCCACGGGCGATATGCCGGAGGAAGCCCGGAACCGGGCGGTGACGGCGGAGGAGCTGCGGCAGCGGCTGACCAAGACCGGCGGCACGGTGTTCGCGGCGGATCAGATCGAAATAGAGCTGGACGAGGGGCTGATGGTGTCCGCCAGCGCGGTGAACGCGCTGCGGCGGGAGCTGCTGGACGAGCTGGCGGATCGGCGGATGGACACTCCGAAGCGCCGTGAACTGCCCGCCTCTCCCCTGCCGGAGGCCCCGGCGGGCGCGGCGGAGCTGGACTTTACCGTGTCCATCAGCAGGCCCGATCAGCTGACGGCCGAGCTGCTGGCGGAACGCCCCGCCATCGTGTATATCCCGGCGGAGCTGCTGGATAAGATGGACCTGATGCCCTATATCGGGCAGGCGGAGTTCTGCGCGGTGCTGCCCCGGATATTCCGCACGGCGGACGAACCGGTGTTCCGGGATATTCTGCAGCGGCACCCGGAGGTCGCCTCCGCGGCCATCGGCAACCTGGGCCATCTGGCCATCGTGAAGGGACTGGGCAAAACGCTCCGCGGCGACTTCGGCCTGAACGTGTACAACAGCCGGGCGGTGCGCTTCTGGCAGGAGCAGGGGCTGTCGTCCGTGACGGCCAGCTTTGAGCTGCGGTGGCAGCAGGTGCGGGACCTGGGAAAATATGCGGACTGCGAGGCCCTTGTCTATGGCCGCCTGCCGCTGATGATCACCGAAAACTGCGTGACGAAGAACAGCGTGGGCTGCGCCCATGGGGCGGGCAGCGTGCTGACCGACCGGCGGGGCGAGCAGTTCCCGGTGCTGTGCGCCTACGGGTGCCGGTGCGAGATCGAGAACGGAAAGACGCTGGTGCTGGCGGACAAGCCGGAGGTGTTCCGGTGCGGCCTGCGGTACGGACGCCTGCGGTTTACCACAGAGACGGCGGCGGAGTGCGCGGCGCTTCTCCGCGCCCACAGGGCCGGGACCGTCACCGCCGACGACAACAGCACACGCGGGCTGTTCTACCGGGGCGTAGAGTAAAACAAATGGTATAACACTCGTTATAATTTACAAACCGTATTCAATTTCAGGAGAAAAGGGTGTTACTATGGAGCTGAAGATCAAAGCCCTGTCCCCCAAGATCGGGACGGAGATACCCCTCCCCCGCTTTGCCACCGCCGGCGCGGCCTGCATGGACCTGTGTGCCTGCATCGACGAGGCGGTGACGCTGGCAGCCGGGGAACGGCGGCTGGTGCCCACCGGCATCGCCATCGCCCTGCCGTCGGCGGACTACGCGGCGCTGGTGTTCGCCCGCAGCGGGCTGGGCATCAAGAAGGGCGTGTGCCTTTCCAACGGCGTGGGCGTCATCGACAGCGACTACCGGGGCGAGATCGGCGTGGGGCTGGTAAACCTGGGAAGCGAACCGTACACGGTGCAGCCCGGGGACCGGATCGCCCAGCTGATGGTGGTGCCGGTGGTGCAGCCCACGGTGACGGTGGCGGAGGACCTGGACGAGACGGACCGGGGCGCCGGCGGCTTCGGCTCCACAGGCAGGTGACGTATATGGCAAAGATCGTGCTGGCCTCCGGGTCCCCCCGGCGGCAGGAGCTTTTGCGTCGGATGGGCATCACCGACTTTACCGTCCGGGTGCCGGAGGTGGAGGAATACTTCCCCGCCGGGCTGACGCCGGAGGAGACGGTGTGCTACATCTCCCGGGAGAAATCCCAGGCGGTGGCGTCCGGCGCGGACGAGATCGTCATCACGGCGGATACGATGGTGTTTCTGGACGACAAGAAGCTGGGCAAGCCCGCTGACGAGGCGGAGGCCCTGCAAATGCTGACGGCCCTGCAGGGTCGGCGCCACACCGTCTGTACCGGTGTGACGGTGCGGCAGGGGGAGAAAGCCCTGACCCACGCCCAGCACACGGACGTGTATTTCCGTCCGGCCACACAGCGGGAGCTGAAGGCCTACATCGCCGGGGGCGAGCCCATGGACAAGGCCGGGGCCTACGGCGTACAGGGACAGGGCGCGCTGCTGGTGGAGCGCATCGACGGCGACTTTTTCAACGTGATGGGGCTGCCGGTGGTGCTGCTGGCGGAGATGCTGGGCGAATTCGGGTTACAGCTGCTGGGATAATGCCCCTTTCGCTCCCTCTGAGAGGGTGCGCTGCCGCCTCCCCTGCCGGGGGAGACTTCAGAGAGGAACAAACGACACATGAAGCGATTTTTTACGAAAACGGGAATATGGCTGCTGGCCGCGGCGGCCACCATCGCGGTGGTGCTGTGCGTGGTGTCGGCACTGAGCTCCGGAACGGGGCTGCTGCACAACGCCCTGGGCGTGATCGCCTCGCCCTTCCGGGCGGCGGGTTCCGCCGTGGCGGGCTGGGTCGGCGGCATTAGCCAGCGGTTTGAGGACGTGGAAACCCTGCAGCAGGAGAACGACGAGCTGCGGCAGCAGATCGCGGAGCTGGAGGAGCAGCTGCGGCAGATGGAGCCGGCGGCGACCGAGAATAAAGAGCTGCGCCAGCTGCTGGGCCTGCGGCAGCAGCGCAGCGACCTGGTGTTCGAGGCGGCCCGCGTCACCCAGCGCGACGTGTCCAACTGGGCCAGCACGCTGGTGCTGGACCGGGGCAGTCAGCACGGCGTGGCCATAGGCGACTGCGCGGTGGACAGCGCCGGGAACCTGGTGGGTGTGGTCACAGACGTGGGCCTGAACTGGTGCCGGCTGTCCACGGTGCTGGACACGGACTCCCAGTTCGGCGCGCGGGTATTCCGCACCGGCGAGACGGCGGTGGCTGGCGGCGACCTGGCGCTGATGGCCGAAGGCCGGCTGCGGCTGCAATACCTCAGCGACAGCGCGAACCTGATCAAGGGTGATGTGATCGTCACGTCCGGACTGGGCGGCTACTATCCCGCCGGTCTGGTGATCGGTACGGTGGAGTCCGTGCAGACGGATGACGGCGGGCTGGCGCGGTACGCGGTGCTCTCGCCCAAGTGCGATGTGGCGGCGATACAGGAGATGTTTATTATCACGGATTTTGACGTGATCCAATGACGGAGGACGGCTATGACACGGCGGGCGATACTGCTGAAGTGGATATTGTACTGTCTGTGCGCGCTGGCGCTGGCACTGCTGCAGGGGCTGGTGCTGGTATACGTGCGGGTATGGGGCGTACACCCGTTCCTGCTGCCGGCCATCGCGGTGATACCGGCCACGCTGGAGCGCAACGAGCAGGCGCTGCTGTACGCGGTATTTTTCGGGCTGGCGTGCGACCTTCTCTCGCCGGTGGCGGGCCTGCCGTGCTTTTACGCGCTGGCGTTCCTGCTTGGCGCGGCGGCAGCGTGGCTGCTGAGCGGGCAGGTCATCATGGCGGGCGTGGTGTGCTCGCTGGTGGTGACAGGCGTATGTATGCTGCTCTGCGGACTGCTGCACATGGCGGTGCTGGCGGGACACAGCGGCGCAGGGCTGACTGCGGCGGGCCTGCTGCTGGGCAGAGAGCTTTTGGTATCGCTGCCCTTCGCGGCGGCAGCGCACCCGCTGTTCCGGTGGGCACAGCGGCGGACACTGAGCGAATGACCATAGGAGAACCGAGCTATGATGAAAAATCCTCACCCCTCCCGGCGGCGGGTGTATGTGCTGCTGGGGTTTTTCTGTGCGTTTCTGGTGCTGTTTTTTGCGGTGCTGTATGACGCACAGGTGGTGCACGGCAGCGAAAATCGGGCCAGATCCATCACCAGCAACACCGCCAGCGAAACGGTGACCGCCTCCCGGGGCATCATCACCGACCGGAATGGCAAGGTGCTGGTGAGCAACCGGCTGGCCTATACGCTGGTGGTAGACAAGAGCAGCTTCGGCAAGGACGAGGCCGCGCTGAACGACGCCATCTGGCAGCTGATACAGCTGTGTCAGGAGCAGGGCGTCACATGGAACGACACCCTGCCCATGACCACAGGGTCCTCTCCCCAGCTGACCAGCAAAAGCCTGACCAAGAGCTTCCGGGAGTATCTGGACGGCAACAAGCTGCCCACGGACGGCGGCAGCGCGGAAGTGCTGGCCGCCATGCGGAAGCTCTACAAGGTCGATGACAGCTATACCGGCGCCCAGGCGCGTCTGATCGTGGGCGTGCGGTATGAACTGGACGGGCGCAGCAGCTACACCTTTGCCGAGGATGTATCCACGGAGCTGCTGGGCCGCATCACCGACGGAAAGTACCGGGGCGTGACCATCAAGACAGCGGCGGCGCGGGTGTACAACACCAAGCTGGCGGCGCACATTCTGGGCACCGTGGGCGCCATATGGCAGGAGGAGTGGCGCAGCGACGAGAGCACCGGCTATGTGGGCTACGCCGACAAGGGCTACAATATGAATGACCTGGTGGGCAAGGACGGCGTGGAGAAGGCCTTTGAGGAATATCTCCACGGCAATGACGGCAAGCGGCTCATCACCACCGACGAGAACGGCAAGATCACCGGCGAGCTGTACACCCGGGAGCCCCAGCCCGGCGGCACCGTGGCGCTGACCATCGACATCGACCTGCAGCAGGTGGTGGAGGACACGCTGGCCAGTACCATTCAGGGCATGATCGACAAGGACAGCAACGAGCGCGGCGGCGCGGCGGCGGTCATTCAGGTCGGCACCGGCGAGGTACTGGCCATGGCCAGCTATCCCACCTACGATCTGGAGACGTTCAACCAGGACTATGATGAGCTGGTGAAGGACGAACGCCTGCCCATGTTTAACCGGGCCACCCAGGGCGTGTACGCCCCCGGCTCCACCTTCAAGCTGTGCACGTCCGTGGCGGCGCTGGAGGAGGGCATCATCACCCCCAGCACGATCATTGAGGACAAGGGTATCTACACCTACTATGTGGACCCGCAGCCCATGTGCTGGATCTGGCGGCAGGCCCACACCACCCACGGGCGCATCAACGTCAGTCAGGCCATCGTGGACTCCTGCAACTACTTCTACTACGAGGTAGGCCGGCTGACGGGCATCAAGAAGCTGGACGAGTACGCCACAGCCTTCGGCCTGGGGCAGTCCACGGGCATTGAGATCGGTGACGTCAGCGGCGTGCTGGCCTCCCCAGAGTGGGCGGAGGCCCACGACCGGGAGTGGACCGACGGCCAGACCATCACGGCGGCCATCGGCCAGTCCTACAACCTGTTCACCCCCCTGCAGCTGGCCAACTATGTGGCTACGCTGGTATCCGGCGGCGAGCACTATGAGGCACATCTTCTGAAAAACGTAAAATCTTATGATAATTCGCGAGTTATCGGCGTATATGGCAAGGGGCCGCTGAACGACCTGAACATCTCGGACAGCACCATGGCGGCGGTGACCAAGGGTATGCACGATCTGACCTACGACTCCCTGCGGAGCGCGTTTTCCCGCTGTGTGGTGGAAGCCGGCGCCAAGACCGGCTCGGCCCAGGTGGGTACGGATATCGCCAACGGCACCTTTGTGGCCTACGCCCCCTATGACGATCCGGAGATCGCCATCGCCATCGTGGTAGAGAAGGGCGGCAGCGGCAGTCTGCTGGCCAACGCGGCCGTGGACATCATCAACGCCTGGTTCACCCGGGACGGCACCGGCGCCACCGCCGCCGGCGAGGACGCGCTGATGCGGTAAATCTGTTATAGAGACAAGAGGCACACATGGGACCCTATTTCAATTCGAGAGACAAACATTATAAAGACCCCTTCGGCGCCGTCCCCTGCGGCGCCGAAGTGCGCTTTGCGCTGGCGGACGACACCTACTACGGCTGCGAGCTGCTGGTGCTCCGGGAGTTCGCAGGCACGGAGGACACGTGCGCCCTGCCGCCGGCGGAGGGCGGCTTCGCCGGCACATACACCGCGCCGGCTGACGGTGAGCTGTGCTGGTACTGCTTCCGCCTGACGGACGTGGACGGGCGCTGCGTGTGGTACGGCAAAAATGGCGTGCAGGACGCGCCGGAGAAGGCGGCACGCTGGCAGCTGACGGTATACGAGCCCTCCCCCGCCCCGGACTGGTTCGGGCGCGGCGTGACGTACCAGATCTTCCCGGATCGGTTCCGCCGTGTATCCATGCCGGACGTGAGCCATATGCCGGGGCACCGGTGGCTGCACCGCGGCTGGAACGAGCAGCCGGTGTTCCTTCCGGACGAGCACGGGCAGATCACCAACCGCGACTTCTTTGGCGGCTCGCTGCAGGGCATCACGGAGAAGCTGGACTATCTGGCGGGCCTGGGTGTGACGACACTGTATCTGAACCCCATTTTTGAGGCCGCCAGCAACCACCGCTACGACACCGGCGACTATCGGGCCATCGACCCGCTGCTGGGCACAGAGGCTGACTTCCGCGCCCTGTGCACCGCCGCCCATCAGCGTGGGATGCGTGTGATACTGGACGGCGTGTTCAACCATACCGGCAGCAACAGCCGGTACTTCAACGCCGAGGGCTACTATCCGGAGCCGGGGGCGGCCCAGAGCCAGAATTCAGAATATTACAACTGGTACAGCTTCCACCCGTGGCCGTCGGACTACGACGCCTGGTGGGGCGTGAAGACCCTGCCCGCCGTCAATGAGGCGCAGCCGGCTTACCGTGACTTCATCTTCGGCGATCAGGACAGCGTGGTCCGGCATTGGCTGCGCTGCGGCGCGGACGGCTGGCGGCTGGATGTGGCCGACGAGCTGCCCAGCGACTTTATCGAGGGTATCCGCTCGGCCATCGACGCGGAAAAGCCCGGGGCTTATCTGCTGGGTGAGGTCTGGGAGGACGGCAGCAACAAGATCGCCTACTCCCAACGGCGCAGATACCTGCTGGGCCGCCAGGTCCACGGCCTGATGAACTACCCCTTCCGCACGGCCCTGCTGAACTGGCTGGCCGGCGGCGACGCCGCGGTCTTCCGCGACAGCATGGAGACAATTCGTGAGAACTACCCGCCCTTCGCCTTCTATGGCGCCATGAACTTCCTGGGCACCCATGACACAGCGCGCATTCTGACGCTGCTGGGCGCGGAGGGCACACCGAAAACCAAGGCGGAGCGTGCGGCGTACCGCCTCTCCCCCGCCGAGCTGGCCCGGGGCCTGGCAAAGCTCCGTCTGGCGGGAATGCTGCTCTACAGCTTCCCCGGCTCTCCCACCCTCTTCTACGGCGATGAGGCCGGCGTGCAGGGCTTCGAGGATCCGCTGAACCGGGGCGCCTTCCCCTGGGGCAGCGAGGACGCGGCGCTGACGGACTTCTTCCGCACTCTGGGACAGCTGCGGCGAACGCGGGAGAGCCTGCGCTCGGGCGCCCTGCGCTATCTGCTGGCCCGAGGCGGCGCTCTGGCCATCGAGCGTGAGCGCGGAGGCGAGCGCACGGTAACGGCGCTGAACGCCGGGGACGCGCCGGCAGACTTGACGCTGGCCTGGGACGCGCCCACCGCGCAGGACGCGGTGACCGGACAGCGATTTCTGGTCATCGACGGGAAAGCACATCTGACATTGCCGCCGCTGAACGGCGTGATACTGATATGAGGAATGGGGCGGCTGTTTCACGTGAAACAGCCGCCCTGTTTTCGTCTTTATGTTTCACGTGAAACAAAAGGGCGAAAATTTGCATTTTCCCTCTTGAAACCCTCCATGCAGGTGGTATATACTATCATAATGAACTCAGACAGAAAGAGGAATTTGCTGTGGCGAAAATCATTGCGATCGTAAATCAGAAGGGCGGCGTGGGCAAGACCACCACCTGTGTAAACCTGGCCGCTGCCGTAAAAGCCGCTGGCAAGCGGGTGCTGCTGTGCGATTTTGACCCCCAGGCCAACGCCACCAGCGGCATGGGCGTGGACAAGACCACCAGCAACGGCGTCTACGATGCGCTCATCAACGGCGCAGAGACGGCCCAGCTGATCGTGACCACGCCCTATGGCGACGTGCTGCCCAGCAGCAAGGCGCTGGCCGGCGCTGGTGTGGAGATGATCAACATGGAGGACCGACAGTTCCTGCTGAAGGCCGCGCTGCGGCAGGTGGCGGACAATTACGATTTCATTTTCATCGACTGTCCGCCCTCGCTGGAGCTGCTGACGCTGAACGCACTGTGCGCCGCCAACAGTCTGCTGGTCCCGGTGCAGGGCGAGTATTACGCGCTGGAGGGACTCAGCGACCTGATGAACACCGTGCGTATCGTGCGGCGCAGCATGAACCCGGGGCTGGAGATCGAGGGCGTTCTGCTGACCATGTTCGATGGCCGCACCAACCTGTCCATTCAGGTGGCCCAGGAGCTGAAGCGATTTTTTGCCGGGAAGGTGTACAGCACCGTGATCCCGCGGAACGTGCGGCTCAGCGAGGCGCCCAGCCACGGCAAGCCCATCACCGCCTATGACAAGACCTGCCGGGGCGCGGACGCATACACGGCGCTGGCGGCGGAATTTTTGCGGAAGAACAACTGCTGAAAGGAGACGCGGTATGGCGAACACAAAAGGTCTGGGCAAGGGACTGAGCGCACTGCTTGGTGACGACGTCATCGCCGCCAAGGACGAGCGCGCCTCCTCCCTGCTGCTGCCCATCAGCCAGGTGGAGAGCTGCTCCACCCAGCCCAGAAAGAGCTTTGAGCCGGAGGCCCTCAGTGACCTGGCGGACTCCATCCGGATACACGGCATCATCCAGCCGCTGACCGTGCGGAAGCTGCAATCCGGCTACTATCAGATCATCGCCGGTGAACGGCGGTGGCGGGCGGCGCGGATGGCCGGGCTGACACAGGTGCCCGTGGTGGTCATCGAGGCCGACGACCGCAAGGCCATGGAGCTGGCCATGATCGAAAACCTCCAGCGAGAGGATCTGAACCCCATTGAGGAGGCCGAGGGCTACCGGGTGCTGACGGAGCAGTACGGCATGACCCAGGACGAGTGCGCGCAGCGGGTGGGCAAGTCCCGCCCCACCGTGGCCAACGCCCTGCGCCTGCTGGGGCTGACCGAGCCGGTGCGGGCCATGGTGGAGGACGGACGGCTGTCCGCCGGACACGCCCGCGCCCTGTTGACGCTGGGCAGCAAGCAGCAGCAGGCCGCCGCGGAGACGGTGGCCAAGGACGCCCTCTCTGTCCGCCAGACGGAGCTGCTGGTGAAAAAACTCACCGCCGAGAAAAAAGAAAAGCCCCAAAAGGACGCGCTTTCCGTCAATTATGTTGAGGAGGCCGCCCGTGAGCTGGGCGAAAAGCTGGGCCGCCCCTGCCGCATCGTCAACGGCAAGAAAAAGGGCCGCATCGAGCTGGAATACTACGGCACCGAGGACCTGAACGCCCTGCTGGAGGCCCTGGAGAAGCTGGGAAAGCGATAAGCGTTTCACATGAAACATCATCGAATAGAGGTATAGAATATGCTTGACATCAAGTTTATCCGGGAGAACCCGGACCTGGTAAAGGAGAATATCCGCAAGAAGTTCCAGAACGCCAAGCTGCCCCTGGTGGACGAGGTCATCGCCCTGGACAGCGAGCGCCGCGAGGCCATCAACGAGGGCGAGGCCCTGAAGGCCGAGCGCAACAAACTATCCAAGGCCAACGGCCCCCTGTTCGGCAGGCTGAAAAAGTGCGCCGACGAGGCGGAGAAGGCCGCCCTTCAGGCGGAGATCGATGCCAACAACGCCGCCGTAAAGGCCAACGCCGAGCGCATGACCCGTCTGGAGGAGAAGAAGGCCAACGCCGAGGCCGCCATGAACAAGCTGCTGCTGGTCATCCCCCAGATGATCGACGAGTCCGTGCCCATCGGTCCGGACGACAGCTGCAACGTAGAGGTGGAGCGCTTCGGCGAGCCCAAGACCCCAGACTTCCCCATCCCCTACCACACGGAGATCATGGAGCGCTTCGACGGCGTGGATATGGACGCTGCCGCCCGTGTATCCGGCAACGGCTTCTATTACCTGATGGGCGACATCGCGCGGCTGCACTCCGCCGTCACCGCCTATGGCCGTGACTTTATGATCGACAAGGGCTTCACCTACTGTATCCCGCCGTTTATGATCCACGGCAACGTGGTGGAGGGCGTGATGAGCCAGACGGACATGGACGCCATGATGTACAAGATCGAGGGTGAGGACCTGTACCTGATCGGCACCAGCGAGCACTCCATGATCGGCAAGTTCATCGACCAGATCCTGCCGGAGGACAAGCTGCCCCAGACGCTGACCTCCTACTCCCCCTGCTTCCGCAAGGAAAAGGGCGCCCACGGCATCGAGGAGCGTGGCGTGTACCGCATCCACCAGTTCGAAAAGCAGGAGATGATCGTGGTCTGCAAGCCCGAGGACTCCAAGGCCTGGTACGAGAAGATGTGGCGCTACTCCGTGGAGCTGTTCCGCAGCCTGGATATCCCTGTGCGGCAGCTGGAGTGCTGCTCCGGCGACCTGGCGGACCTGAAGTGCAAGTCCTGCGACATCGAGGCCTGGTCCCCCCGCCAGCAAAAGTACTTCGAGGTGTGCTCCTGCTCCAACCTGGGCGACGCCCAGGCCCGCCGCCTGAAGATCCGCGTCCGCGGCGAGGACGGCAAACTGTACCTGCCCCACACCCTGAACAACACCGTGGTGGCCCCGCCCCGTATGCTCATCGCCCTGCTGGAGAACAACCTGCAGGCGGACGGCTCCGTGCTGGTGCCCAAGGCGCTGCAGCCCTACATGGGCGGCAAGGAGCGCCTGGTACCGCTGCACTGATAGCGTATCGTAATAGTTATCCGTAATTATACTTTTAGTATAGGAGCTTTTACACATGAAGAAGTTTTTTGCGGAATTCAAGGAATTCGCCATGCGCGGCAACGTAATGGACATGGCCGTCGGCGTGATCATCGGTACCGCGTTCGGTAAGATCACCACCTCTCTGGTGAACGATGTGTTCATGCCCCTGATCGGCCTGCTCATCGGCGGCGTGGATCTGGGACAGCTGAATATCGTGCTGAAGCCGGAGGTGCTGGACGAGGCAGGCCAGGTGGTCACCGAGGCTGTTACCCTGGGCATCGGCACGTTTCTGAGCACGGTCATTGACTTTGTTCTGGTGGCCTTCGTCATCTTCCTGATGGTCAAGACCATCAACCAGCTGCACAAGCTGGGCAAAAAGGACGAGGAGCCGCAGGAGGAGGAAGAACCGGCTCCCACCAGCGAGGAGCTGCTGACCGAGATCCGCGACCTGCTGAAGGCACAGCAGAAATGAGGGACCTCCTGACCGCCGGCCTGACGGCCCTGGACCTGGACCCCGCCGCCGCGGACAAGCTGGCACGCTACGCCGAACTGCTGCTGGAAAAGAACAAGGTGATGAACCTCACGGCCATCACCGCGCCCCGGGACGTAGCCACCCTGCACCTGCTGGACTGCGCGGCGCTGGCGGCGCAGCTGGACCTGTCCGGCAAGCGCGTCATCGACGTAGGCACCGGCGCAGGCTTTCCCGGCATGGTGCTGGCGATCTTGACGCCGGACGCCCGCTTCACGCTGCTGGACAGTCTGGGCAAGCGGGTGGACTTCCTGAAGGAGGTCCAGACAGACCTGGGCCTGAAAAATGTGACCTGCGTCCACGCCCGGGCGGAGGAATTCGCCGCGCAGCACCGGGAGCAGTTCGATCTGGCGGCCTCCCGTGCCGTGGCTCAGCTGAACGTACTGTGCGAGCTGACGCTGCCGCTGGTAAAGGTAGGCGGACAGTTCGCCGCCATGAAATCCGTCTCTACCGACGAGGAGATACGGCAGGCCCACAGCGCCATCGCCCAGCTGGGCGGATGCCTGACCGGCGTCACGGACTACACCGTGCCGGAGACGGACGTGGTGCACCGCATCGTATCCATCGAAAAAACACAGCACACACCGAAGCAATTTCCCCGGGCCTTTGCCCGGATCAAAAAAGCGCCGCTGGTATAGGCGGCCCGTGAAAGGAGGAAGTCCATGGGCAAGATCATCGCCGTGGCGTCCGGCAAGGGCGGCACCGGCAAGACCACCTTCACCGCCAACGTGGCGCTGTCACTGGCCCACATGGGGCAGCGGGTGCTGTGCCTGGACTGCGATATCACCCTGCGGAACCTGGATCTGGCGCTGGGGCTCAGCGACCGGGCGCTGATGGACTTCTCCGACGTGCTGGAGGGCCGCTGCACCCTGCATGAGGCGGCGGTGCCCCATGAGCGATACCCCTCTCTCTCCCTGCTGACCGCACCCATGGCCGACCGCCCGCTGTCCCTGTCGGTGCCGAAGCTGCAGGCGCTGGCGCGTGAGATACGGGAAAGCTACGACTGGTGCCTGATCGACGCGCCCGCCGGACTGGGTCAAGGCTTCCAGATGGCAGCGTGCATGGCCGACCAGGTGATCGTCATCACCACCACGGACGTGTCCGCCATGCGAGACGCCCAGCGCACCGCCGCAGAGCTGTCCGCCTTTCCCAGCGGGACGGTGCATCTGGTGGTGGGGCGCGTGTCCAAAAAGGTGCTGCGTCAGCTGCACACCACCATCGACGACGCCATCGACGCGGCGGGCCTGCCGCTGCTGGGCGTGATACCGGAGGACCCGGACGTCCCCTACTGCCTGAACCGCGGACTGGTGCTGCGGGAGCAGAACTACTACGCCGCCCGGGCCTATGAAAACATTGCGAAACGCATCATGGGGCAGAAAACCCCGCTGATGAAGATATAAGGAAAGGAGCCCTCCATGAATATTGCATTGATGGCACACGACAACCGGAAAGAGCTGATGGTCCAGTTCTGCACCGCCTACTGCGGCATCCTGGCCAAGCACACCCTCTGCGCCACCGCCCGCACCGGCCAGCAGATCGCCGACGCTACCGGGCTGACCATACACCGCTTCCTGTCCTTCGCCCACGGCGGCGGACAGCAGATCGCCGCCCGCATCGCCTATAATGAGATCGATATGGTGCTGTGCTTCGGTGACCCCAACCAGAAAACGCCGGACGCAGACATCACGTATATTTCCCGCCTGTGCGACCAGAACAACGTGCCCTTTGCCAGCAACCTGGCCACCGCCGAGATGCTGGTGCTGGGTCTGGACCGGGGCGACCTGGACTGGCGTGACATCGTCAACCCCAAGAACAAGCCCTTTACGGCTTGACAACCATCGGCAAATCGCATACAATAAGAGATAACCGTGCAGACCTCGCAGGAGTAGCCTGTACACCGCCGCTGCAAGAGAGGTGCGCCATCGGCTGAAAGTGCACCGCGGCAAGGCACAGGTGAAGACAGCGAGTTAGCGGGGATGGAAACATCCACGGCGCGCTCCCCGTAACAGGAGCAAAAAGGGCCGCAAGGCCGAATTTGGGTGGCACCACGAAGTGTTTTACGCTCTCGTCCCAATGCAGGGACGGGAGCGTTTTTTCGTCCGCGCCGCCGACACAAACACAAAGGAGAACGCTATGCAGGCTGTTTTGGATTTCATCAACAACCATGTGCGGGACATCTTCATCCCGCTGACGGCGCTGGCGCTGCTGCGGGTCGGTATGTGCCTGGCGCAGCTGAAGCGAATGACGCACCTCCGGGAGAAAAAAGGTGCCTACCACGCCGTCCGGGGCCACTGCGAGGAGCTGGGCGTCTGGTTCGGTGCGCTGGCGGGCCTGCTGCTGCCTGTCATTGTACCGGGTCTGTGGTATGCGGGCCTGGCGCTGGCCATAGTCGGCGGTGTCATCGGCCAGCGCATCGGCGTGAAGAAGGGCCGGGCCCTGGATGATATCTACCGCGAGGTCGCCTGGGAGCTGAAGCACGAGGCGGAGGCCGAGGCCGCCCGCGAGGCCGCCGCCCACACGCTAACGCCCGGTGCGGAGGAGCCGCCGGAGACAGGCGAGCAAAATGAAACCACCGAAGATAAAGGAGAGACGGAAAATGGCTGAGATGACCCCCCGGACCCTGTCCGGCTTTATGGAGCTGCTGCCCAAGCCGCAGCAGCAGATGGAGCGCATGATGGACATCCTGCGCCGCACCTATTCCCTGTACGGCTTCACCCCGCTGGACACCCCGGTGATCGAGGCGGCGGAGGTGCTGCTGGCCAAGGGCGGCGGCGAAACGGAGAAGCAGATCTACCGCTTCAACAAGGGCGACGCCGACCTGGCCCTGCGGTTTGACCTGACGGTGCCGCTGGCCAAGTATGTGGCCCTGCACTACAACGACCTGTCCTTCCCCTTCCGCCGCTACCAGATCGGCAAGGTCTACCGGGGCGAGCGCGCCCAGCGCGGCCGCTTCCGTGAGTTCTATCAGGCGGATATTGACGTGATCGGCGACGGCAAGCTGGACATCACCAACGAGGCCGAGATGCCCGCCATCATCTACCGTGCGTTCAGTGAGCTGGGGCTCAGGCGCTTCTGCATCCGGGTGAACAACCGCAAGATCCTCAACGGCTTTTATGCCATGCTGGGCCTGACCGACAAGGCCGGCGACATCATGCGTACCGTGGACAAGCTGGACAAGATCGGCGCGGAGAAGGTCCGCGCCCTGCTGACCGACGAGGTGGGCGTGTCCGCCGAAAGCGCCGATGAGATCCTGAAATTCATCGCCATCACCGGCAGCAACGATCAGGTACTCTCCGCCCTGGAGGGCTACGCCGGCCGGAACGAGACGTTTGACGAGGGCCTGGACCAGCTGAAAACCGTGGTGAAATACCTGTCCGCCTTCGGCGTGCCGGAGGAGAACTTTGCCGTGGACCTGACCATTGCCCGGGGCCTGGATTACTACACCGGCACCGTGTACGAGACGGCGCTGCTGGACCACCCGGAGATCGGCTCCGTCTGCTCCGGCGGCCGGTATGACAACCTGGCGGAATACTACACCGACAAGCAGCTGCCCGGCGTGGGCATCTCCATCGGCCTGACCCGGCTGTTCTACGTGCTGGGCGAGCAGGGAATGCTCAACGGCGATCTGCCCACCGCTCCGGCGGATGTGCTGATCCTGCCCATGACCGAGGACCTGTCCGCCGCCGTCACACTGGCCACAAAGCTGCGGGACGCCGGCGTGCGGACCCAGCTGTACACCGAGCAAAAAAAATTCAAGGCCAAGATGAACTACGCCGACAAGACCGGCGTGCCCTATGTGGTGTTCCTGGGCGAGGACGAGGTGAAAAATAACGTCATCGCCTGCAAGGATATGACCAGCGGCGAGCAAACCACCCTGGACTTTGCCGCCACCCTGGCGCGGGTGCGCGACGGTCTGGCCGAGAGGAACAAGGGCAAGGTCATCGTGGAGAAGTAAGCGCCTTACCCTACGGCGCAAAGCATTTCCGGCAGACGGGTGTAGGGGGCGGCGTTTTTGATAAACGATCCGTAATAATTCAATAAGGTTATACAAAACACAATCATAAATGGGAGGAAAACAACAATGATGCAGATGCGTACACATACCTGCAACGAGCTGCGCGCCAGCGATGCGGGCAAGTCCGTGAAGATCGTGGGCTGGATGGAGAATGTCCGCGAGGTAGGCGGCAGCCTGGCCTTCGTGGTGCTGCGTGACTTCTACGGCACCACCCAGGTAGTGGTGGAGGACGAGGCCGACCTGAAGGTCATCAAGGGCCTGAACAAGGAGTCCACCATCAGCGTGGAGGGCACCGTCCGCGAGCGCGCCAGCAAGAACCCCAAGCTGCCCACCGGCGAGATCGAGGTGGTCCCCACCAAGATCGAGGTGCTGGGCCGCTGCCGCTATAACGCCCTGCCCTTCGAGATCAACCGCAGCCGCGAGGCCGACGAGACCCAGCGTCTGAAGTACCGCTATCTTGACCTGCGTAACCCGGCGGTGAAGCAGAACATCATCCTGCGCTGCCAGGTGGTGGCCGCCCTGCGCGCCGCCATGATGGAGCACGGCTTCCTGGAGATCACCACCCCCATCCTGACCGCCAGCTCCCCCGAGGGCGCCCGCGACTATCTGGTGCCCGCCCGCAAGCACCCCGGCAAGTTCTACGCCCTGCCCCAGGCCCCCCAGCAGTTCAAGCAGCTGCTGATGACCTCCGGCTTCGACCGCTATTTCCAGATCGCCCCCTGCTTCCGCGACGAGGATGCCCGCGGCGACCGCAGCCCCGGCGAGTTCTATCAGCTGGATATGGAGATGGCCTTCGCCACCCAGGACGATATCTTCGCCGTGCTGGAGGACGTGCTGCCCCCCATCTTCGCTAAGTTCGGCACCTACAACGTAGCCTCCTCCGCCCCCTTCCGCCGCATCCCCTACAACACCGCCATGGAGACCTACGGCTCCGATAAGCCCGACCTGCGTATCGACCTGACCTGCAAAAACGTCAGCGAGTTGTTCGTCGCCAGCGAGTTCGAGGCCTTCAAGGGCCAGACCGTAAAGATGGTGCCCATCAGCGACTGCGCCCTGACCCGCAAGCAGGTGGAGAAGCTGCTGACCGACTGCGAGGTCCAGTCCGGCAGCAAGGCCTACTGGTTCAAGGTGGACGAAAACGGCCAGCTGGCCGGCGGCATCGCCAAGTTCGTCGCCCCGGTGGAGGCCGAACTGGGCAAGATCATCGACCTGAAGCCGGGCACCCTGGTGCTGGCAACCGCAGGCCAATACGCCACCAAGTCTGTGGGCGTGCTTATCAAGACCTTCGGCGCCGCCTGCGAAAACCACTTCGACAAGGAGCGCTATGAGTTCTGCTGGATCGTGGACTTCCCCATGTACGAGATCGGCGACGAGTCCGGCGAGCTGGAGTTCTGCCACAACCCGTTCTCCATGCCCAACGGCGGCATGGAGGTGCTGCTGAAGGCCGAACGCGGCGAGATCGACCCCCTGGACATCTACGCCAACCAGTACGACCTGGTGTGCAACGGCGTGGAGCTCAGCTCCGGCGCCGTCCGTAACCACGACCCCGAGATCATGATCAAGGCCTTCGAGCTGGTGCGCCTGGGCGAGGAGGACGTGAAAAAGAAGTTCCCCGCCATGTACAACGCCTTCTGCTACGGTGCGCCTCCCCACGCGGGTATCGCCCCGGGCGTGGACCGCATGGTCATGCTGCTGGCCGGCGAAAGCTCCATCCGCGAGATCATCCTCTTCCCCATGAACAAGAACGCCCAGGACATCATGATGGGCGCGCCGTCCACCGTGGAGCAGAAGCAGCTGGATGAGCTGCACATCGCCATCGTGGGCGAGGTGGAGAAGGACGACTGATGGAGACCGTCAAGCTCTACTATGAAAACGCCTTTCTGCAGGACTTCACCGCCGTGGTGGAGTCCTGCGGGGCTGTGAAGGGCGGCTTTGCGGTGGTGCTGGACCGCACGGCCTTCTATCCCGAGGGCGGCGGACAGCCCGCCGACCACGGCACGCTGGGGGATGCCCGCGTGCTGGACGTCCATGAGAAGGACGGCGTCGTCACCCACCTGTGCGACCGGGCGCTGCCTGTGGGCGCGGAGGTCAGCGGCCATATCGACTGGGCGCGCCGCTTCGATCATATGCAGCAGCACTCCGGTGAGCACATCGTCTCCGGTATGCTGTGCAGCGCCTTCCACTGCGACAACGTGGGCTTCCACCTGGGCGCGGATACCGTGACCATCGACTACAACGCCGACATCCCCTGGGAGCAGGTGCTGGAGATCGAGCGCCGCGCCAACCGGTACATCTGGGAAAACCACCCCATCCACATCTGGTATCCCTCCCCGGAGGAGCTGGCCGCCCTGCCCTACCGCAGCAAAAAAGCCCTGGAGGGGCCTGTGCGCCTTACGGAGTTCCCCGGCGCGGACCTGTGCGCCTGCTGCGGCACCCATGTGGCCGCCAGCGGCCAGGTGGGCCTGGTGAAGTTCATAGGCTGGCAGAAATTCCGGGACGGCGTGCGGCTGGAGCTGCTGTGCGGCCAGCGGGCGCTGGACCATCTCTCCGCCTGTTGGGAACAATCGCGGCAGATCGGTCAGGCGCTGTCGGTAAAGCCGGAGGCGTCCTTTGCCGCCGTGGAGCGGATGCAGTCCGAGCTGCTGGCCGCCAGGGAACGCGCCGCCGGATTGGAAGCGCAGGTCTTCGCCCACACAGCGGCGGAATACGCCGGCAAGGGCGACACCGTGCTCATCACCGCGCCGCTGGAGGGCGACGGTGTCCGCCGTCTGTGCGACGCCGTGGCCCAGACGTGCGGCGGCCGCTGCGCCGTGTTCTCCGGAACAGACGGCGCGTACCGGTACGCGCTCATCCACGCCGGACAGGATATCCGGCCGCTGGTGAAGGACATGAACGACGCGCTCCATGGCCGCGGCGGCGGCCGGGATGGCTTTGCCCAGGGCAGCGCCGCCTGCACGGCGGAGGAGATCCGGGCCTTTTTCTCCCGCCGGTAAACTGCTTCGCTGCGCGAAATAGTTTTGCGTTATTTCAACAAAAAGCACCCCCGAAATGTGCAGAAAAAGCGCATTTCGGGGATTTCCTTTTATGGATATACATGATACAATAAGAGACACTGAATATTTCGCGCAGAAAAGAGTGATACCTTGCCCGAAGAAAACAAGCTGGGCGTCATGCCCATTTCCAAGCTGATCTGGAATATGTCCCTGCCCATCATCGCGTCCATGCTGGTGCAGGCCCTGTACAACATTGTGGATAGCGTGTTCGTCAGCCGCGTCAGCGAGCAGGCGCTCACCGCCGTTTCGCTGGCCTTCCCCGCCCAGAACCTGATGATCGGTCTGGCCACCGGCACCGCCGTAGGCGTCAACGCCCTGATGGGCCGGGCACTGGGTGCCGGACAGCGTGAACGCGCCGACAAGGTCGCCAACCACGGCATACTACTGGCGCTGGTGGGCTTCGTCATCTCCGCCGCTCTGGGCGCGACCTGCTCCGACCTGTTCTTCCGTTCCCAGACCCAGATAGAGAACATCATCCGCATGGGCAACGACTACCTGCGGGTGGTGACCATCGGCTCGCTGGGTATGTTCTGCCAGATCATGTACGAACGGCTGCTCCAGGGCACGGGGCGGTCTATCCTCAGCATGTACACCCAGGGTCTGGGCGCCATCATCAATATCATTCTGGACCCCATCTTCATCTTTACCCTGAACATGGGCGTTACCGGCGCTGCCGTGGCCACCATCATCGGCCAGTTCTGCGGCTGCGCCCTGGCCATATACTTCAACCACAAGAAGAATACCGACATCACCCTGTCCATCAAGGGCTTCCGCCCCGACTTCCGACTCATCGGCGAGATCTATGCCATCGGCCTGCCCAGCGTCATTATGATCGCCATCGGTTCGGTGATGACGTTCCTGATGAACAAGATACTCATCACCTACCATGCCGCCCACGAGACGGCGGCCACCGCCTTCGGCGCGTACTTCAAGCTGAACTCCTTTATCTTCATGCCCGTCTTCGGTATGAACAACGGCGTGGTGCCCATCGTGGCCTATAATTACGGTGCCCGGAACCGCAAGCGCATGGTGGAGACCATCAAGCGCGGCGCGCTGTACGCCTCCATCATCATGGCCTTCGGCACCGTCCTCTTCTGGGTCATCCCCGGCCCTCTGCTGAAGATATTTGACGCCACCGACACCATGCTCTCCGTGGGTATCCCCGCCCTGCGGATCATCTCCATCAGCTTCTGCATGGCCGGCGCGTGCATCGCCCTGGGCGCCTCCTTCCAGGCGCTGGGCAGATCCCTGTACTCCATGATCACCTCCATCGTCCGCCAGCTGGTGTTCCTGATCCCCATCGCCTACGTGCTGGCCCGGTACGGCGCCTCCGTGGGCAACAGCGACCTGGTGTGGTGGAGCTACCCCATCGCGGAGGTATTCTCCCTGACGCTGACGCTGTTCTTCTTCCGCCATCTGTACAAGACCGTCATCGCCCAGCTGCCCGAGGGCCGCGAATAAGAAAAGCGGAACTAAACCCCGCCGCGCTCCGTCTTAGTGGATAGAGGGCGGGCCCATCGCCCTCCCCGCCCCCGGGCGGTGTATATACACAAACAAATAGAGACAGAAAAGGAGGCACGACCCCCATGAAGAAGTTTTTGGCATTTATCCTGGCCCTGGCCTGCGCCCTGTCGCTGATGGCCTGCGGCAAAAAGAACAACGACGACAAGCCCGACCCCGATCCCGCGCCGGACCTCCAGCCCACCGTCACCACCGCCGAATTCACCCACGGCTATGTAGACATGAAGCTGGAGCTGCCGGAGGGCTGGAGCTGGGAGCAGGTGTCCGATAACGGCACCGACAAGACCGAGGGCATCCGCTTCTACAAGACCGATGACCCCACTGTCAGCTACACGCTGCTGTGCTGGACGGGAGGCTACGGCATCTGCGGCACCGGCGTCACCAGTGAGGAGATCACCCTTGCCAACGGCATGAAGGTCTGGCAGCACACGGAGGAAAACACGGAAAAGGGCACCATGGGCATGGCGGACATCTTTTTTGAGGACGTACCGGGCAGCTATGTGGCTTCCCCCTCCGAGACCATGACCACCGAGGTGTGGAACGCCAACCGCGATGCGCTGCTGTCCATTCTGGGCACCGCCCAGATCGGCCGCAAGAGCGTCAGCCAGCAGGCCGCCATCGACGCGGCCAAGGCGCAGTACACCGGCGCGTACGACCAGGTGTACGCCACCTATGACGTGACCTCCGGCGCGTGGACAGTGAGCTTCAGCAAGAGCGCCGCCGGCGCAAAGACCGACCGTCTGGTGGTGGACGCCGCCGGAAAGGTCATGGCCGCCGGAAAGTAACCGAAAACAGCCGAAAACCGCCGCAGCTGCGGCGGTTTTTGCTGAATATTTAGAATAAATGCGAGAGAACTCGAAAAGAGTTTTCCCGCATTTATTTTTTTATCTATTTGCATGGAAAAGGAGGAGGCGAGCGGCTTGGGCAAGAGACATTTGACGCTGAAAGACCGCGCAGAGCTGGAGGCACTTTACAACAAGGGGAGCGGCGTTGAGGAGATCGCCGCGAAGCTGAAAGTGCATCGGTCTACCGTATATAACGAACTGAAACGGGGAGACACCGGGGAAATGGACAGCAACGGGCGCATCGGTTACAGCGCAGAACTGGCACAGCAGGAGATCATCAACAACTACAGGCGGCGCAGGACGGCCCGCGCTGCCGCAGAGTAAGCGGAGGGACAAGCCATGAGGACGGCATACTGTGAAATGAAGCGCGGCGGCCTGACAGTCGAGCGTCGTTCCCGGCGGAGCCGGACGGAAGCACAGCGGCGGAAGCTGGTGCGAGTACGGGAGAACATCGGCGCGGCCATGATGCTGCTTGGCTTCCTGCTTTTGATGGTAATAGGCGGTGCGGAGGATTTGACGGTGATCTTCCTCGGCGGGCTTGCCGGTCTCAGTCTGATGCTGTTGGGCGGATGGCTGGGCCATGCGTTCTACGGGCAGGAAAAGGACGCGGAATGGCTGCGGCGGGAGCGGGACGAAGATGTATTTTGACCGCGACAGTTACCAGAAAAGCGTCCGGCGGGCGCGTGAGGAACGCTGGCGGGTCAGAGGCAGGGCGCGGGTAGTGCATCCGAAATACGGGGCTGTGGTGGTGCCGCACCGGTCGAACTACTCCGCACTGCTGAACGCGGCGGAATACTGGGGCTGTGAGTGGACGGACATACGGGACGCGGAGGTATGGGCCGTGTCGGACGGCACGGCGGTGGTTATGCCAAAAGAATTTTGCGGGAGGAACTGAATATGAAAGTGAAAATCAACACCCATGGAAACGCCTTGCCGGAGGTTCACGGCGAATGGATAGACCTTTGCACAGCAGAGGATGTCGCGCTGGACTTTCTGGAGTACAAGATCATTTCCTTGGGTGTTTCCATTGAGATACCGGCGGGTTACTATGCGCACGTTGTTCCCCGCTCCTCGACCTTTGGCAAGTGGGGTATCCTGCTGGCGAACAGCATGGGCGTGATCGAGAATGACTATTGCGGTGACGGCGATGTGTGGGGCTATCCGGCGCTGTGCCTGCGGAAAGAGGGAACGCACATTCCGAAAGGAACGCGCATCTGCCAGTTCCGCCTTGTGGAGAAAGCGCCGGATATGGAGTTTGTGCAGGTGGAGAGCTTGGGCAACCGTGATCGCGGCGGCTTTGGCAGCACCGGCGAGCAGGTACATACCGGCGGCACGGCGGAACGGAACAAGCCGGAGCGGAACAGCCGCGTGGAGCGAATGTTCGGCGAGCGGGAGAGCTGGGCCACGGCGGAGGACGACAGGACGCAGGGGCCATACAAGGGCTTTCTGCTGGTGGTGTGCGAGGAGTGCGGCGCGGTCAAGGCGTTCTGCGCGAAGCGGGAAACGTACAGCTTCCGGTGTCAGGAGTGCGGACACGAAACGACGCTGGAGGGTCTGCGGCCCATGTTCATGCACTGTAAGTGTGGTAAGTCGTTCCGCTACAAGACCAATGCGGAGACGGAGACCATCACCCATAGCTGCTTGGACTGCAAGACACCCGTGGATATGGAGCTGAACGGGAAAGGCACCGCCTATGTGACCATCGGCGTGAGAGGTGGAAAGCGATGAAAGATATTCTGTATGGCTTGGGCGCGATGCTGCTGCTTGCGCTGATGGTGATTTGGGGGCTGGCGCTGGCGCTGGCCGGGCCTGCCCTGCTGAAATTCTGTATTCTGTATCTGTTCGGGTAAAGGAGGCGGCGGGAATGAAGCTATCGAAATTTGCAAACTTGGTCAAGAACGGAGGCCGGTGCGCCGTACTCCATGTGGCGGGCAGCGGGATTTGGCTATCTACCGGCACGGCAATCTACCGGGCGACGGAGCTGCCGGACATGGAGGGCAGCGAGCAGGTGCGCACGGTGTTGGACATGACGGCGGACGCATGGAAAAAGGTGTATCTGACCGAGGACTGGCCGGAGAGCGTCAGCAATGTGCTGGGACTGAACCTTGCGCCGTATGCGCAGGGCGAGCAGGACACAGAGAAGCTGAAAGTGGCAGCGGCTCCCAACGGGCTATGGTGTTCCGCCTGCCGCTGCAAGGTGGACGGCGAGCTGATCTTCTACAACGAGGCGTATCTTGCGCCGCTGGCGGAGGAGATCAAGAAAAGCGAATACATCTATTACACAGCGCGGCAGACCGAAGCGGGACAGCGGTATCTTGTGGTACATGACGGCATGGATGTGCTGGCAGCCATCATGCCCATGAACATTCTGAAAGAGGAATACATCAACGACCTTGCGGAATTTCAGGCGCTCTGCATGGAGCAGTTCTACAAGGATAAGGAACGCCGGGAGGCGGTTATCGAGGAGGCCGAGGACGACGCGGAGGACGCGGGGCAGATCGGAATGGAGGGTGTGGAAGATGGAGAATGAACGGGCCATTGAGATTTTAGACCCGGAACACCGGGAGGCGTATGAGAGCCTTGAGCCAGTGAACGAGGCTTGCCGGATGGGCGTGGAGGCGCTGCGGCGGCGTGTACCGGAAAGCCCATACCCTGACGGGGACGCGGGTGTAATGGCCTGCCCGTCCTGCGGGAGCGGTGAATACCTGCACAACGAGGACGGAAACCGCTGCCGCTTCTGCGGGCAATGCGGACAGGCGATTGAGTGGGGCGGCGATGCCGTGGAGGAAGCGGAATGAATATTGTTTCCTTTGGCGGCGGGACAAACAGCACCGCCATGATTATCGGGATGTATCTGCACAAAATCCCTATTGATCTGATTTTGTTTGCGGACACCGGAGGCGAACAGCCGCACACCTACGAGTTCATGGGGACGTTCAATGAGTGGCTGGTAAAGCATGGCATCCCAAAGATCGTCTCCGTGGAGTACCACGACAAGGACGGGAACCGATTGACGCTGGAGCAGGAATGCATCAACAGCGGGAGGCTGCCCTCGATTGCCTATGGATACAAAAAATGCTCTCTCAAGCACAAGATCGGGACGCAGGAGAAGTTCTGCAACAACTATCAACCGTGCAAAGAGGTGTGGGCCAGCGGCCAGCGCGTCCACAAATACATCGGTTACGATGCCGGGGAGACACGGCGCATCCAACACGCCGCGCCCATCGACGAAGCGGACAAAAAGTACGAAAAGCATTATCCGCTCTACGAATGGGGCTGGACGCGCGAGGAATGTGTGCACGTGATCGAGCGGGCCGGACTGCCGAGACCGGGGAAAAGTTCATGCTTTTTCTGCCCATCCATGAAGAAGAAAGAAATACAAGCGCTGTGGGAGAACTACCCCGATCTCTTTGAGCGGGCTATCGCGCTGGAACACGGGAGCGCCAAGACAAATGTGAATGTAAAAGGTCTTGGGCGCGACTGGTCATGGGAGAGCTACTACAACGAGTTCATGGCAAACAAGGAGTTCGAGGAGGCACAGTTGACCTTTGACCAGTTGTTCCCGGACAGCCCCGGCGGGTGTATCTGCGGCGCTCCGTGCGGGTGCTATGACGGATAAGGAGGCGGCGGAATGAAACTCTGTGATCGGTGCCGGGTTGCTGGTTGCTTGTTGAACTACGGCGGGAAAGCCTGTAAAAATGCCCGGAAACAGAACTGCCCGGATGTGGTCTTTACCAACGCGGACAGGGTTCGAGAAATGAATGACGAGGAACTGGCAAAATTCATGCTGAGCAGCAACGGCGCGGCCTACTGCAAGAACAATGATCGTGACAGTACGTGCTACCTAAAAGGACGCGACGGAATGACGGCATGTGAACTGTGCGCACTGGACTGGCTGCGCGAGGAGGCGGAGTGATGAACTGCACTATTCTGCAAGGCGACGCGCTGGAGCTGCTGCGGACGCTGCCGCCAGAAAGCGTACATACCTGCGTGACCTCCCCGCCCTACTATAATTTGAGAGATTACGGAGTGGAGGGGCAGATTGGGAACGAGGCCAGCGTGGAGGAATACCTGCAGGCGCTGGTCACAGTTTTTCGCGAGGTTCGACGGGTGCTGCGGCCAGACGGAACTCTGTGGGTGAACGTTGGCGATAGCTATGCCACCAAATCAGGGAGCCAGCCGCCGACAAACACCCGCAATTCCTGCGGACACACCGCAAAGCGCGTACCGCAGGGGTACAAGAAAAAAGACCTGATCGGCATACCTTGGCAGTTGGCCTTTGCCCTCCGTGCAGACGGTTGGTATTTGCGGCAGGACATCATTTGGCAGAAGCCGAACTGTATGCCGGAGAGCGTGAGTGACCGATGCACGAAGTCACATGAGTACATCTTCCTGTTGTCAAAGTCAGAGCGATATTATTTCGACGCGGCGGCGATCAGTGAGCCGGTCACATCGGTCAAGGGAAACGCAAGGACGTTTCGCGGCGGCGGTGCCTATACCGGCGGTCGATCTCGCGACAACAGCGCACAGGTGGAGCGGGAGAGCCACGGGAACAGCGAGAACAAGACGGGGCGCAGGAACAAGCGGAGCGTCTGGAGCGTAAGCACAAACGGATTTCGCGGCGCACACTTCGCCGTGTTCCCCGAAAAGCTGATCGAGCCGTGCATTTTGGCGGGCTGTCCGGCGGGCGGCGTTGTACTCGACCCCTTTGCGGGCAGCGGCACAACAGGCGTGGTGTCAAAACGCATGGGGCGCGGTTTTGTGGGATGTGAGATCAATCCCTCGTATGTAGCAATGGCCGCAGGAAGAATAGCAGAGGTGAAGTGATGGATTGCTACGACTGTAAAGCGAAAAGTGTTTGCGCGGCGGTGGTGCAGCGCGGCTCTGTGATATGTCTGATGAACCGCATGAGATACTGCGGGACACACGCAGAGGAAGAACCGCGGCGACAGCAGGGCGACTATTGCCAGTATTGCGGGCATCGGCTGCGGGAGATCGGGCGCGAGCGCTTCTGCAACAATGTGAACTGCCGAAACCGATATGTAAACGTATGAGGCGTGGTTTCGTAGGATGTGAGATCAATCCCTCGTATGTGGAAATGGCAGCCGGAAGAATATCGGAGGTGGAGTGATGGTAAAGGTTTACTGTGATATGTGCAAGCGAGAAATCGACTATAACGCGGACGGCGTAAATCTGGACTTTAACCATTACGGCGTGGTGAAGTTTATGCACGGAGTGAAAGACGAGGAGCGGCAGCTTTGCCTGAACTGCGCCATCCGCGTCCGTAACTGGATTTCGGAACAGTGCGAGCGAGAAAAAACGGAGGTGGAGTGATGGGGTTCAGTGAGAAAAGCGCGGTATATGAGTGCGTAGACCGGGAGCATGACGCTTGGCGGTGCCGGGCGTGTGGGTACATCGAGAATTTCGAGGCGGACGGGCCGACGGAAAACGGCTGGCACTTCTGCCCCGGCTGCGGGCGGGAGATCATTGTGGAAGCGGTCAATCCGTGTCCGTTCGACAATGAAAACTGTATGTGCCAGTTCTGCGAAACGCCGTGCAACAACGGCTTAAACTGCTCAGACTGCGCCCACGAGGGAAAGGCGGTGCATGATGTGCTTCTCTGCACGGGCTTTGACGGGAGCATGGAGCAGTACACAGAAAACTGGAAGCGAAAGCAGATGGAGAAGTTGGGAGGCGAGCAGGAATGAAAGTGTATCTGGCCGGAAAGATCACGGGAGACCCGAACTACAGGGAGAAATTCGCGGCGGCGGCAAAGAAGCTGGAGGAGCGGGCCGGTGTAACGGTGATTTCCCCGGCGGTTACGCCGGAGGGACTGAAAAAGGCAGACTATATGCGCATCTGCTTTGCCATGCTGGAGAGCGCCGACACGGCGGTGTTCCTGCCGGATTGGGAGGACAGCCCCGGCGCACAGCTTGAAAAGCATTGGTGCGAGTATGTGGGGAAAAAGATGGTGTTTCTGATGGAGGGTGCGGAATGATCGACTTCGAGGGCTACTATCTTGTGCCACCCGATCAGGTTGCGTACATCGAAACGAGGAGAGGTGGCGGGGATGCGCAATATGGGCTGTTCTTGGGCCTGTCCAGCGGGAAAGAGCTGGGTGTGTGGTACAGAACAGAGGAGGCGCGAAAAGCCGCTTATACGAAGCTCGCACGACAGGTCGAGATCGGGAAACGACAGGACAGGGAGGACATCTTGTATCGCCTGCGGTTGATCGAGGCATGTATCAATAAGACGGATAAGCGGACGCTACGAATTTGGAAGCAGCTCCAACAACTGCTGCATCTGGAAAGCGAGGAGACGGAATGAGCGGGAGAACAACAGAGCGTATTCTGAACGCGTCGGCAAAGGGGCTGCTGTTTCTGCTCCTGTATGTGATGCTCGGCCTGTGCTGGATTGGCGCAGAATGCGTCTTTGAGGGCATCGTGCATGATAGCAGGGTTGACGGCGTTGTGCTGGCGTGGCTCTGCTGGCTGATCGTGAGAGAAATCGAGCAGTTCGAGCGGAAAATCAGAGGTGACAGGCGATGAAGCCGCTGCTTTGCCGCTTGGGGCTGCACAGCCCGTGCAAGACGGAATACATAGAGGTCACACGCCGCCGGAGCGACCGGCACGGCGGGAAGTATCACACGAATTACATCTGCTGCCGCAGGTGCGGGAAGCTGTGCTACCGGATGCGGCGGCGCAGGGAGAAAACGATATGAAATGCGAGCTATACCACGATAATTTTCAGAATTTCAAGCGGTACAATGTGCCGAAAGCCCAGCTTGTGATCGCGGACATCCCGTACAACATCGGCGCAGATGCCTATGCCAGCAATCCCATGTGGTATCAGGGCGGTGACAACAAGAACGGGGAAAGCAAGCTGGCAAAGCAGAGCTTTTTCCACACGGACGGTACGTTCAAGATCGCGGAGTATATGCACTTCTGCAACAGGCTGTTGAAGAAAGAGCCAAAGGAAAAGGGACAGGCCCCGGCCATGATCGTGTTCTGCGCCTTTGAGCAGATGCAGACCGTGATCGAGTACGGAAAGCGGTACGGATTTGCAAAAAGCTATCCGCTGTTTTTCTGCAAGAACTATTCCGCGCAGGTATTAAAAGCCAACATGAAGATCGTGGGCGCGACGGAATTTGCGGTCGTCCTCTACCGGGACAAGCTGCCGAAGTTCCGCAACGTCGGCGAGGACGGCGGAAAGCACATGGTTTTTGACTGGTTCCGCTGGGAGCGAGACAGCCGAAAGGAGTACCCGAAGATACATCCCACGCAAAAGCCGGTGGGCGTGTTGAAACGCCTGATCGAAGTGTTCACAGACCCCGGCGACGTGGTGATCGACCCGGTGGCCGGGAGCGGCACCACATTACGCGCCGCCTACGAGCTGGGGCGCAGCGCCTACGGGTTCGAGGTGGACAAGAGTTTCTACGAGGCGGCGAGAGAAAAGATGCTCGCGCCGATCTTGGCGGAGAAAACGACAATCTGACGACCGGGGGCGGTCGCGCCGTGAGAGCGGCGCGGCCTTGCCGGTTGAAGCGAGACCTGTTTCCGGCGGTGCCGGAGAGAATTTTCGTTGCGGCCGAGGGGCCGCAATGGGCTGGTATACCAGCAGTAAGTTAAGAGACAAGCCATGAAACAGGGGTGTGCCTGACGGCATACGACTGTTGAAATGGCCCGTATGCAAGCCGGTGACGGCGGTATACACACATGAACGATGGAGGCGTGGCCGCATGAGCCTGTATTATCGGGAACAAAAGCATATCTGCGGCAAAGACTACGCCACGGCGGGGTACATGGAGGTCGATCTGTACCCCGTGACACCAAAGCAGCACAAAGCGAGCCGGAGAGCAAAGAAGAAAGAAGCCTGCACCCTCGCCCAGCAGACCTACAACGACAACCGCTCCAAGAGATACCATGTGCAGCTTGTGAACGCCAATTTCGGAAAGGGCGACTTCTCATGGACAGGAACCTATGACGACGAACATCTGCCAGCGCCGGGAGACACCAAGCGGGCGGATATGGACTGGACGAATTACATCAAGCGGGTGTATCGCTGGTGCGACAAGAACGGCGTGGAGCGCCCGAAGTGGGTAGCCGCCACGGAATACACGACGGTGATGGCAGACGGGACGATCTGTGGCCGCCATCATCACCACGCGATCATCCAACACACAGAGGGATTGACCCGTGACGTGCTGGAGGAGCTGTGGAGCGATAAGAACGGAAACAGCATTGGCCTAACACGAGGGGAATATCTCACCGTTGACCACGGAAGCGTGGAGGGCCTTGTAAAATATATCAACAAGAACAAACGGTGCGCCCGAAGCTGGCGGCAGAGCCGTGGACTGGAAAAGCCCAAGACACCGCCGCCAAACGATACCAAGTGGAGCCGCAAAAAGCTGGAGGAGGCCAGCACCGTGTACATAGACGACGCTGCGTTCTGGGAGCAGAAATACCCCGGCTACACGCTCAACCGCGTGGAAACCAAGGTGAGTAACGCCGGGCAGCGGCATACCGTTGTGATCTTGCGCCGCGCCGAGTGCTGGCACGGGCGAGGAAATATATATCGACCAAGGAGGAAATGAGAATGAACGATGCCGAACGCTTCGAGCAAATTTTTCTGTCACAGGTGACGAGGCCGGGCGCGGACAAGCTGCTGGAGTGGCTGAAAAGCACGGATTTCTTCACGGCTCCGGCCAGCACACGGTTTCACGGGGCCTATCCCGGCGGGCTGGTGAAGCACAGCCTGAATGTGTATTATGCCCTGCTGGGGAATTTCAATCTGCGCGGCCTGTATTCGCCGCAGACGCAGGCCATCGTGGCGCTGCTGCATGATGTGTGCAAGGCGAACTACTATGCCGGGGAATATCCCGACTACACCGTGAAAGATCAGATGCCCATGGGACACGGGGAAAAGTCTGTCTATCTCGTGATGAAGCACATGGAGCTGACGGACGACGAGGCCCTTGCCATCCGCTGGCACATGGGCGCGTATGACGACGCTTTCCGTGGCGGGAGCCGGACGCTGAATGCCGCCATGGGAAGAACGCCGCTTGTGCTGGAGCTGCATTACGCGGACATGATAGCGACGCAGAGAGAAAAGCACGAAGAGGGGCTGTGAATGGCGTACCGGCTGGAGCTATCCGATCTGCCGCCGCGTTATCGGGCGCAGGCAGAGGCACAGCTTGCCGGGCGCGGGAAAAAGCGGGGCGACACCGTGACGGCGGCGGCCCGTGCCGCTGCCATGTCCGGGCTGAAATTTGACAGCCGGGGCGAGTATGAATACTACGTCGGCACCGTTGCGCCAAAGGTCGGACGCGGGGAGATCGTGAAATGGGAAGCGCACCCGTGCTTTCTGTTGTTCCCGGTGGGGGAATACAACGGCGTGAAGCTGCGGAGCGTTCAGTACACGGCGGATTTCCGGCTGACCTATGCAGACGGCACCGTGGAGATCGTGGAGATCAAGAGCAAGTTTGTCCGGCGGATGCAACGGGATTATCCTGTACGGCGGCGAGTGTTTCTGGAGCTGATTGCCCGTCCGGCGGGCTGGAAATTCACAGAGATCATCACGGCGGACAGCAAGGAAGAAATCAAACGCTGGCGGGAGCTGGCGGAGGAGGTATCATCATGTGGGAAAAACGGCTGACGCACTACGACAACGACGGGCGCGTATATTCCAGCAGGGGCTACGAGGTGGCCCTTGCAAAGCTGGCGTGGTTCGAGGACAGGGAGCAGAAACGGGAGGAAATGCCCGTGTGCGGCCTGTGCCAGCGGCACCAAAAGCTGGAGACCGTGGACGGAACGGCGTTCTGGCTGGAATACGGCGAGGACGGCAGGCCCCGCCTTGTGATGGACAGCACGGCGCGGGGCGGCGGGCTGAATGTGCTGTGCGCGGAGTTCTGCCCCATGTGCGGGCGGTTCTGCGGGAAGCTGGAGGCGGAGCATGAGGAGAAATAAGCATATCCCGGCGCATTTTGGCACCAACGCGGCCCGGACGGCGCAGACGCGCTATCTGCGGGGGAAAACGCCGGAGAGCGAGCGGGTGGAGAAAAACCGGGAGGCGGCGGGCCATGTGATCTCTCTGTGCTTCATGGTGGCGCTGCATGACCGCTACGGCATCGGGAAAGACCGGCTTGACCGCGTGATCACCGCCGCAAACGGCGCGTTGGAGCGGTTTGCCGTCAACAAGCGCGGCGTGGGCATGGAGCGGGCGAAAAAGAAGCTGAACGAGGAGCTGGAGGGCCTGCTGACGGAAAAATTCGTGCTGCCCGCGTCGAAAGCGCCGAAAAGCAACCGGGATTGGGCTTTGCTGGGCGAACGGAGGGAGGCGGCGGAGATCGTGGTGAAATGCTATGCGCTGGGGACACGTCAGGCCCTCGGTTTTGGTTTGGAGCGGCTGAATGAGACCGTCCGCGCCACGGAGGACGTATTCCGGCAGTTCAACGAGTGGGCCGAGGGCGGGGACTGGTTCGGCTACAATATGCTGGCCCGGCGCATGACGGACATTCTCGGCGAGCCGGTGGATGTGGACGAGAGCGACGCGAAAGAGCCGATCTTCGGGAAAACGCTGGATTGACACCACAGGCAAGAAGATTTGGCGCGGAGCCAAGAACAGGAGGCGACGGATGCGGTATGGCAGCGTGAAGCACATAGCCCTGTACTACAAGGCAATTCCGGGGATGCTGCACCTGCTGCGGCAGGAGCGGGCGGAATTGGAGGGCAATTATTACGGACTGCGGGGGCTGGCGTGTGACGGGATGCCGCGCGGTTCGTCGCCGGGAAAGCCGACGGAGGAAAGTGGGCTGCGGGCGCTGGAAAACGGCGTGAGCGAGCGGCTGGCAGAGATCGCGGAGACGGAGCGGGTTTTGTCCGAGGATGAAGCCTGTATTCGCGCCTGTCTGGACGCGCTGAACGGTAAGTACAAAGAGGTCATTGTGATGCGCTATGTGCGTGGGTACAGTTGGGCGAAGATCAGCGCGAGGATGGGGACGGCGGACAGCACGGCCCGCGATTGGCACACAAGGGCCATGGAGCGGCTGGGCGAGGTACTGGAGGAGCTGCCGGAAGCGGAGGCGCTGGCCCGTCGCGCGTCGCGCGCGCGTACATAATAAGCGGCAAAAAATTTTGGACTGTCCGGCGGGGCTGAGCAAGGGCTGTTTTGCCGACTGACCTTGTGGCGGAACACCACGGCGGCGGAACAGGAAAACCGGCCTTATAGGAACAAGTTTTTCAAGACTTCGCGCGTGGCGCGAAAGGGTTTCCGTGATCGTCGGGGCGGCGCTGGAAAAACAATTTGCGAATGGGAGGAAAAGACCGTGGATTTTGTGGATAAGCTGGTGGAGGGCATGAGGCGGCTTTTTGTGCGGAGGGCGAGGCGGAAAGCGCTCCGGCGGCGGTGCAGATACCTGTACAGCAGCAAGAGAAGATGAAAATGCCCCGGCGGGCCGTTTTGGTACGGTCTGCCGGGGTTTTGTTCTGCACGATAGCACGTCGGATTTGTGTTATTCGTCGGCGGGGCTGTCAAGCTCCAGCGGTCGGCCCTCGCGCTTCATGCGTTCTTCGCAGGCTTGCAGCACATACGCCTGTACGCTCTGCCCGGCGGCTTTGGCAGCGGCGCGGATGGCGTTGCCGATGGGCTTAATGGGGCGGGCGCTGATGCGGTCACATTTGGCGTTGTAAATATCGTTGTTGCGGCGCTTGCTTTCGGGTATGGGCATGGTCAATCCTCCTTTTCCGGCTCGTCGGGGCAGTCTGTCAGGTCGATCACGATGATCTCCGGCGGCTGCGGGGTGAGCTTGTAATATTTTCCGTTTTCGTAGTGCTGATCGGTCACGCCGTCATACCAGCATATATCGCCGTGTTGGGCCTGCGCCGCCTCCATACGGTCTTGTGCCTGCTGCTCGGTGAGGCCGTCAAAGGTGAGGCGCTGGCCGTCGGCAAATTCGGCGACGAGGCGGTACGCGGGGAATACTTCGGGGACTTCGTTCATGGTCTGCCTCACTGTTCGGTTTTGTTTTGTCGCATTATAACACGCGGGCGTGTAAAAGTCTACGGGGCAATTTTGGCGGAGGCGCGGGCTTTAATGGCATCGCGGGCCGCGATCAGCAAGGCTAACTCCTGTCGGTTTTCTGTGCGCTGATGGTTTTGGACATAGTGCTCGGCGGTTTTGCACAGGGCCGCAAGGTTCATGCCTGGGCGGTCCGCTGCTTCCCGCAAGCAGGCCGCCAGGTGAAGAATGTGCTTGCGCTCGATCTCCTGCACGGGTTCGCTTGGGTCGCCCGCGATATATGCGCGGGCCTGCGCATCGTTCAGTTTGGCTTTCATAAGGCCCCTTTCTCCCCGTTTTGCCGATAGGTCAGCTTGTGGTTATTTTCTGGCGTGGAGCGCGAGAATATAGCAACCGGGACTTTCCTGCATCTGTGCGTCGGTGCGCTCGGTAAACTCGGCTTCGTTCAGAAGAACGGCGGGGGCATAAATGTCAGCCTTTACGACATCGCCGGTTTTGGGGTCGTAATGCTTCACGGCGTAGACGGCGTGATCTGCGCTGCTTTTTGTCATATCCAGATAGGCGGCCCGTCGCGCTTCGTCCAACATAACGGCGAGGCCGGAGACGTTTGTATAGTGCGGGACGAGGTAGGTGCTGCCGTCATGGAAGAAATACATGATGTTGGGATAGCTGTTCATGTTGTGTCCTTTCTGCCCTCGTGACCTCCGGGGCGGGCGTTTAACTTGCTGGTAACTTGCTGGGCGGTTTTGTTATTCGGTCAGGCCGAGGGCGCGGCGGGCGGCGGCTTCGGCGTTGGGGGTAAGCTGGCGCTGCCACGCGCTATAGCGGGGCGACCAGCGGAAACCGTTTTGTTTCAGCGCGGCGCGGGTCTCCTCGTCGGGCTTCTCGTCAAAGAGTATCTGGAGGCGGTCGGCTTCGAGGTTGCGGACGATCTCGCCGCCGGAGAATTTTGTGCTTTCGGCGGGTTGCTCGGCCTGCTCCGTGCGCTTGTCCAGCTCGTCAAGACGGGCTTGTACGCGCTTGATCTTGCCGCGCAGGCTGGTCAATTCATAGTCGGGGATGGGGTGCTTTACCCACGGGCAGCGCTGGCAGGTGTCGGCAAAGTCGGCGGTGAGCTTGGCGGCGGCCTCGGCGGTCAGGCCGGGAAAGCCGTCAAAGGATTTGTGCTTGCGGTAATAGGCGTTCAGAGCCTTGCTTTCGTCGAGCTTGCTTTGGAGCTTCTGAAGCTGGTCGGCGAGCATTTCGTGGGCGTGGGGGTCGGCAAGGTCTACCGCGCCGGTGCCGACGGCCTCGATCTTGTTCAAGATGGCCTTGATCTCGTTGTACTCGTTCCAGAGGGTGCCCTCACGGGACATCTGCTTTTCGTGCTTTTTCATGTTGTAATTGCCCGCGCCGGAAATGAACTGGCTGGGGTAGCTGGCCTGATTGCGGTTGTAGTCGTTCATCCACTGGGCAAGGCGGCGGGCGTAGCGGTCAAGCAGCGCGTCGAGCTTGTCGTGGTAGTAGGGGCTGACCTTGGCTTTCCGCGCCTCCACCAGCGCGGCGGCGTTGTCCACGGCGCGGCGGTATTCCGCCGTTGCGTTGCCGGGCTTGTAGTCGCTCATGTGGACGCAGTAGTGAGCGCTGCGGGCCGTGTCCTCGTTGATCTCGTAATAGCGGGCGGCGGACTTTGCTTCGGCCTGCGGCGTGGAGATCATGCTTGCCTGTTCGTACATGGTGTGTACCTCCGTTTTGTGTTTTTGGGTTTCGCTTATGGGGTGCCGTCGCTTTGTCCGGTGCGGCGGCTCCAAGGTATCCGGTTTTGTGGTCAGTCGAGACAGGTTTCATAGCGGATGCGGTATTGCTCTTTCAGCTTGTCATAGGCGCGGGTGGTGACGGTGTAGGTGTTGCGCTCCTCGTCGTAGCTGATGCCGCGCCCGTGGAGCTGGGGCAGGTCGTCGCGGAGCGGGCGGAGAAAGTAATGCTTGCCGTAGTAGGAAAGATCGGCGGCAAAGTCACAGCCCGTGGGGGCCTGCTGCATTTCGTAGCAGTAGACATATTCGCCGGGCTTGTCGGCCTGCACGGCGGGGGCCTTTTCTGCCTCTAATGCGGCGTAGTCCGGGGCGTAGCCGAACAGCTCGCCGGTTTTGGGGTCGTAGCGGGCGGCGGAGAAGTCCGGGACGAAAAGCGTTGTTTGCGGGTCGATCTGGCGGGCGTAGCCGCCGGGGACGGGGGCAAAGGTGCCGTTGATCTTGCGTTCGATGGATGCCATGTTGTTACCTCCTGATTTGTGATTTGCGGGGTCAATGGGTGGGACACTGGAACAGGACGCAAAGATCAGCCTTGCGGGCGATCTCGTTGATGCGCTGGGCGGTTGTGTTGCCAAGGGAAAACACGGCGATATAGTTCACGTGGCAGTCGTCCGGGGTGAAGATCGGCTTGCACTCTACGCCAAGGGCGCGAAGATGGGTTGTGACGTTGGCAGCCTCCATGACCTCGTGCGCTGCGTCGGCGTAGCACTCGCGGTAAAGGTCAGCGCCGTATTTGTCACGGATGGCGGCGAGCTGGCCCACGTCGAAAAGCTCGGTGAACGGCTCGTATTTGTGCGGGGTAGAAAGATGCGCGTTGATGATCTCGTTTCTGCAAGGCCAGTATCCGGCGGTTTTCATTTTGTGTTCCTCCTGTTTTGCGATTTGGTTTTGTGCGTGGGGTCGGGTCGCTTTGTTCGGTGCAGCCCGTCCAAGGTGTCCGGCGGCGGGGGTCATTCGGCGGCGGGTTTTGTGTTGGGGCGGGGTGGGATGTAGCGGTATTCATCCTCGGCGTTGTAGTCGTACCATGCGCGGCGCTGCTCACCGTCCATGGGTTCCGGCTTGCTGGTCTCGATGTACTCCGACGGGCCGAAGATGCTTGCTTCCCGGTCGATAGCTTCGTGCTGGGCGATGATCTTTGCAGGCTTGCCGGGTTCCGTACTGGGTACTTCGATGCGGTGCAGGTAAAGAAGATGGTCGAAATACCAGTCGGAAGCAAGGTAGCGTTCTTCTGCGTCAGTCCATTCGATGGCGTTGATGTAGTCGGCAAGGCCGCCAGCGGCGGAAATGCGGATGGGGGCTTTGTCGTCGTCGTTGATGTCGCCCAAGATCATATCAACGACGGGGACGGCTTCGGGGCTGTTGCGGCGGTAGCTGAAGCTGGAAATGCTGCCGGTGTACTTGTATAGCTTTCTGATCATGTTTTGTTCCTCCTGCGTTTTGGTTTTGGTGTTACCCATGAGCGCCCGCCCCGGCGGGGGCGGCTGGACTTGCACCAGCGGCGGCGGGTGCCGTCGGCCTTGCGGGTTTTGGGTCAGGCGACGCGGAAATAATAGGCGTTCTTCTTGCCGCTCCACTTGCCGCCGTCGGCCTCGATGGCTTTTGCGTGGGGCTTTATGTCACCGGAGAGCCAGACCACCGGCGCGGCGGTGGCTGCGCCCTTGATGGTGGCCGTCAGGCCGTCCACCTCTGCCCAGCGGGCCGCGATGATCTCGGCGGCGGTCTTGGGTTCGACGGTCTCGGCGGCGGGCTGTTCCGACTTGGTTTCGTGCTGCTCGGCCAGCTTGTTTTTCAGTTCGGTGATCTCGTTCGCTGCCCGGTACAGATCGCCGCGCAGGGTGGCGGCTTCTTCCTGAGACTGGGCCAGCTCGGCGCGGAGCTTGTCGGCCTCGCCGGTTTTGGCGTTGTTCCCGTCGGCCTCGGTGAAAAAGGCACGAACGGCGCGGACGGTTTCGGGTTCGGCCTTAATGGGCATGACCACGGCGAACGGTTCATTGTCGCAATAGGCGACGGCGGCGGAGATCGCGGACGCGGCGCGGAGCTGGGCGGCGGGGTGCAGCGCGGCGATGAATTTTGTGTCGTAGATCGCGGCAAAATCGGCGGCGGCGTTGTAGTAGCAGACGGCGGCGGCCTTGGGGGTCTGCACGGTCAGCGGGGAGCGCTGGAGGGGCTGCGCGTCGGCGTTGGCTTTCAGCGTGTCGGCGTACAGCCTGACGAGATCGAGCTTGTGCGCGTCGTCCTCGTGCTTGCCGTCCTTGTCAAGCGTCCAGTTGCCCGGCTCGCAGCAGGTGAAGCCCTGCACGGTGGCGGCGTACTCCGGCGGGTTCATGGTGCAGAGAAGAAAGCCGTTGCATACGTAGATCGTGCCGTCCTCGGTGACTTGGCAGACGAGGCGCGGCGAGCCTTTCAGGGCCTTGGCGGTGGCGGCGGTGTAGCGTCCTGTGAATTTCATCTTGTGTTCCTCCTGATCTTGTTTTTGGGTTTTGCTTCTGGGGCTGGGTTGCTTTGTGCGGTGCAGCCCTGCTAAAGTATCCGCTTGCGCTGGGTCAACGCTTGGACTTCTCCACCTGTAAGGCGTGGAACAAATGGGCCTTTGCCATGTAGAAATGCGGGTCGGTCTCCGGCGCGTCTTTCCCGGCGGCCTCGGCGGCCTCGCGGACGGCCTTGCCGGGCTTGTCGGTGTACTTCCAGAGCTGGCAGGTGATGGCGGACTTTGCACCCTTTTTCACGCTGTAGCCCATGCGCTTCCACTCGGCGAACGTGTGGAACTGATCGGCGGCGAGCATGGCGGTGAAGATGTCCTCGGCGGTGGCGGCGCTGCCCTCGTCAACGGTGATCGTGACGTTGGAGCGGCGGGCGGCGATCTGCTCGGCGGTGTAGGTGGCTTGCACCAGCTCGGCGAGCTGGGCGGGGGTGAAGCTGGCGCGGACGTTCTCAAAAATGATCTCGTTGTTAGTCATGGCGTTTTTCCTTTCCGGCCTTGGCGGCCTGTACACGGTGTCGTGTTGTTTGCTGTGGCTCGAATGTAACACGGCACCGTGTATTTTGTCAAGCGTTTTTTTGAAATTTTTTTCGGGGCCGGGGTGTTCCCCCGTAGGGGGAAATTTTTTCGGCCTGCCCTGCTGGGCTTGCGTTCTGCGGGCGGGTGTGCTATGCTTTAGCCGTGGCCGGGCGGCGGCGAACTCGCTGCCCGTGCCGGGTGTGTAGCGTCGGGCCGTGCCTTGCTGGGGTGGCCCGGCGCTTTACTTGTTCAGCCGCTCGCGGAGCTTTTCGCGGAACTCCTCGATGGTCTTGCACTCGTCAGCGAGTATCAAGAGCCGGAGCCGTTCGGCCTCCTGCGCTTGCTGTACAAGCAATTCGCCTGTGTTCGGCGTGGTCATGTTCACCTCCCCTTTCTGGTCGCCGTGGTCGGCGGTTCGCTGAGCGGCGGTCGCTGTGGCTGTCCGCTTGCCCCGCATGATAGCGGCGGATTTTTGCGCCGTCAATAGGGCTGTTTTCGTTCCCCAGTCCCCCTTTATGGGGGACGTGGGGAAGTTTTTTTGCACAAAATTCCGTGGCGTTTTCTGTGCAAATTGCTGTGGTTGGGGGACTATAGGGGGCATATTAGCTTAGCTTATCCGGGGACGATACCGGGCGCGGTAAATACCCTCGGCGGCGGCTCCGGCCTGCCCGGCGGCAGATCGGCAGACCGGCGGCAGGCGGTCGCGGCGGCAGATCGGCAGACCGGCGGCAGGCGGTCAGGTCGGGCGGCTCCGATGGGGGCGGCGTGTCGGCACGGCGGGCAGACGGTCGGCAGGTCGGCGGCCAGCTCCGGCAGTCAGCAGGACGGCCAGCCATCCGCCAGCGCCGCCAGCTGGGCAGGCGCGGGAGATACTAAACGCGCAGGCCCGCGCAGAGATACCATGCCGCGCAGGCCCGCAGGCGCAGCGCCAGCCATCCACCGCCAGAGCGGCCAGCTATCCGCAAGCCCCACAGGCCAGCAGGCCGCAGGAGATACCAAACGCCCGCGCCCGCGAAGATACCACGACGCGCAGGCCCGCGCGAAATTCTAAACGCGCCCGCGCGAGGTACTGGCGGCGCGGCGGTCGTCCTTTGCGGGTTCGGAAGCCCAAAATTTTTGTAGGTAAGGGGCTAAAAAATCGCTTCCGGGGAGCCGGGGCGGGAAAAGTTGGCGGGGTCAAAAATGCGACAGAGGAAGAAAACAGGGTGATTTTGAGCAAAAAAAGAAGCCGCCTTTGCGGCGGCTGACGCTGGCGGCGGGTATCATTTTCGTGGCATCACGAAAATGGACAGAGGGAGAGTGGGACGGCGATGCCGCGACGGGAAAAGAAAAGCGGAACCGCCTACAGTCTGTTGGCAGCTCCGCTATTATTCTTTCTGTTCCAAATCGCCGGTGAGCCATACGAGGGAAACACCGAGGACACGGGCGAAGATGGCAAGTTCATAATCGGTCACGAAGCGGTCGCCGGTCTCAATACGGCTGATCGCCTCTCGCCCCAGACCGACACCATAGACCTGCATCTTGGCGGCAAGGGTATCTTGGGATAGGCGCTGGGCCGTCCGCGCCTGATGTATTCGGTCGCCGGAGATATTGGCCCGCCCGGAGTAATCATATATTTTCATAAGCCGTCCCTCCATTCTGCTTGACAATACCATTTTTTACGGATAATCTTGTAATAGAGATTTACAAAATATAAGAAAGCGGAGAAAAAAGACGAAAAGATTTACAATATGTCGGAATGCGGACACGAGCGCATCACACAAATGTGAGGCGGCAGACTGTATCGCAGCGGAGTTGTTTTTGAATAGCGTAAGCTGGCCGGGACGATGCGCCCGGCTCAAACCAGCTTGAACAAGCTCAAACCACAAAAACGGAGAAAGGATGAAAGAAAATGACAAGGGAAAAAGACAGGCGGAGGTGGAGCCTGCGGCGACTGGCGGTGACGGCGGCGGTGGTTGCGCTGTGCGCGTTGCTGGCCGGATGCGGCGGCGGGGACACAGGCGACAAGATCAGCGCACCATTTGAAAGCGGAAAGTGCAAGGGCATGGAGTTGGAGGTTGTCAAAAGCCAACTGGCAGAAGCGGGCTTCACCAACATTCAGGAAAAGCCGCAGGAGACGGCGACGGAATTTCTCGCAGACAGCGTTATCTCGGTGAAGATCGGCTCGAACACAAGCTGGAACAGCGCCAACACATGGAAGCCGGATACAAAGATCATCATTGAGTATTACGCCTATACAGGCATCCGGCATATTGATGTGACGATGGATATTGCTGTTGGTGGTGAGGATGGGAAGCCGGTATTTACCGTGCAGACCAGCTTGCCAGATGGAACGAAATTGAGCGCAGAGCTTTCCTACAATGGCGAACTGGCGGGCGGGCGCGAGGACTATGTGGAGACGCAGACCATCACGGTACAAGACGGTAAAGCGCAGACAGCGCCATTCACAAAGGACGGAGAGATGCTGACGGGGCAATACCGCTTTGGCGTGGTCATGTTCCCGGCGGAGCAGAGCCAACAGGTGCAGGAGATCGTGGGCGCGTCCGGCGAGGCCATGCGCGGTGCGCTGGTGGAAAAGGACGGAGACTACAGCTATATCGCCGCGTCGATGGAATACACATCCCATGTTGCGGAGACCGTTGAGAAGATCAGCGAGGAGGAGCTGCGGGAGAAACTAAAGACTGCGCTTTCCGGCTTTGGCGACGACTGCACCATCAGCAAAGATGGGTATGTTTACACCGTGAACGTGTGGCAGGAGGGCTTGGCACAGACGGCTATGCTCGCGCAGACCGGCGACAAGGACGCGAAAGAGGCATGGGATAAAATCGCATACACAACCATGCAAGCCTCGGATAGCCTGCAAGAGCTGCTGACGGCCAGCGGGTACGGGGACTACATGGTACAGATACAGGTTTTGAACGACAAAAACCACGATAACACATTGTTGACGGTGACCATGGGAATGGCATCGTATAACTGCGTTTCCTAACCAGCGAAAAAATTTTTCAGGATTAGCAACTTCCGCAGGTTTTTCGTGATAATATCATAGCGTGGAATAAAGCCCGTGGCGGAAACGCTGCGGGCTTTGCCATAGGCGCATCCTGCGCCGGTCGAAGCCCTGCGTTCCTACGCGGGGTGTTTTCGTAGGCCGGGCAGGATGCGCGACTATCTGGAGGTGTGAGGATGCCGAAGCGGAGTGAGAAGCGCGACACCGCCAAGGCTGCATACATCGCCCGCAAGGCGGCGGGCGAGGAAGTAAGCCTGCGGGAGCTGGCGCAGGAGCAGGGTGTGAGCTATCAAACCCTGCGGAATTGGAAAGCGGCGGACAGGTGGGATGAAGCTCTGCCGAAGAAGCGGCGGGGCGGTCAACCGGGAAACCGCAACAGCGCGGGAAAGAAAAACGCTGCCGGAAGCCATGCGGGCGCACCGGCGGGAAATAAGAACGCAGAAAAGGACGGAGCATACAGCGCCGTCTTTTTTGATATGCTCTCGGACGCGGAGCGGGAGATCGTACAGCAAACGCCGCTGGGAAGCCGCGCCGCGCTGGAACATGAAATGCAAATCCTGAAATTTCGGGAACACAAGATACTTGCCAAAATCGCGGAGTATGAGGCGGCCCCGGAGGACAGCCTGTACATCAACAGTCTGATGGACATGAGAGTGCCGGGTGGGCGCGGCAAGGACAAGCGGGACGGTGCCTTGCAGAGCATGGGAATGTACAGCAAGGACAGCGCGTTCAGCCGTGTGCTGAAATTGCAGGAGGCGCTATACAAGGTGCAGGGCCGCATCGCCAAGATTGCGGACAGTCTGCGGGCGCTGGAGGAGAGCGAAAAGCGCATGACGCTGGAGCGGGAAAAGCTGGAGCTGCTGCGTATGAGAGCCACCGGCGCGGTGGATGTACCAGACCCGGAAACGGATGGAGAGGACGCAGAGGAGATGGCATAATGGAAAGCATTTTAACAATCCTGCTGGGCGGTGTGTTGCTGGCTGCGGCTTTGCTGGGTGGGGCGCTGGCGGTTCCGCATCCGTGGGGGATTGTGCCGACGGCGGTGGTCATAGCTGGATGGACAGCGGTGTGCTGCTTTCTGGCAGTCACGCAGTTGGAAATGCTGGGTATGCTGGTCACGGCGATTGCGGCAATCTTCACAGCGGTTCGTCTGGGGGAAGGGCGGTAGATGAAATGACACTCTACACAAGCAAAGTAGTGGCCCAGTGGTTATGCCTGACGGAGCGGCGGGTGCGCCAGCTTCGGGACGAGGGCGTGATCGTGGAGGCCCGACCGGGGCTTTACGAGTTACAGCCAACAGTGGCACGGTACATCACCTACATCGGCGGCGCGGGCAAGGAAACGCTGACAAACGAGCGCATGATGCTGACGCGGGCAAAGCGTGAGGCGGCGGAAATGGAAAACGACCTGCGGCGGGGTGAGGTACACCGCACGGCGGACATCGAGCGGGGCATCCAGTCCATGTTCCTGAACATCCGCAGCCGCTTTCTGGCGCTGCCCGCCAAGCTCTCTCCCACCCTGTCCACCATGGGCGGAGATCAGACGGGTATCTTCGACGAGCTGAAAGGGGCCATCGAGGAAATTCTGGAGGAAATGAGCGATTACCGGGTGGCCTTTGCGGCGGAGGACGGTGAGAACGATGGAGAAGCAGAAAAAGAAACACCCATGTAGCGGGTGCGTGTGGCGGGTGCAGACCAGCGAGGACAAGGTGCTGTGTATGTTCCCTCGCTGCGTGAGAAAAGAATATGAGCGCTACTGGCCGCAGGGGAAGCAGAGCGATGAAAAAGCGAAAGATCATTGATCTGCCAAAGCCGACGCTGGAGCTGTTGGCACGGTGCGCGGCGGTGCTGAAACCGCCCCCGGCTTTGACGCTTTCGGAGTGGGCAGACCGATACCGGGTGCTGTCGGCGGAGAGCAGCGCGGAGCCGGGGCGCTGGCACACGGACAAGGCACCATACCAGCGGGAGATCATGGACGCAATCGGCGACCCGCACATCCGCAAGGTGGTGATCATGAGCGCGGCGCAGATCGGCAAGACCGACGCTTTCATCCTCAATCCGCTGGGCTACTACATGGACTACGCCCCGGCTCCCATCCTCGTGATGCAACCGACGCTGGACATGGGACAGACCTTTTCCAAAGACAGGCTCGCGCCAATGATACGGGACACGCCGGAGCTGCGGGACAAGATCGACGTGAAAAGCCGCTATTCCGGCAACACCATCATGAAGAAGAATTTCCCCGGTGGCCACATCACCATCGTGGGCGCGAACAGCGCAACGGGCCTTGCCAGCCGTCCCATCAAGGTGTTGCTGGCGGACGAGGTTGACCGCTACCCGGCCAGCGCCGGAACGGAGGGCGACCCGCTATCCTTGGCCCAGAAGCGACAGACGACCTTTTGGGACAAAAAGACGGTGATCGTCTCCACGCCGGTCATTAAGGGCCAGAGCCGCATCGAAACGGAGTTCAACCAGTCCACGCGGGAGGAATGGAACGTGCCATGCCCAGAGTGCGGGGAGTATCAACCCCTCGTGTGGGCCAACGTGGTATTTGACAAGGACGACCCGCAGGGCGAGGTGCTGTATAAGTGCGAGCGCTGCGGTGTAGTGAACGGAGAATACAAGTGGAAGCAGGCAAGCAAGCGCGGTCGCTTTGTGCCGGAGAACCCCGGCGCAGAGGCGCGGGGCTTTCACCTGAATACGCTGGCTTCCACGTTCTGCTCATGGAAAGAGATCGTGCAGAAATTCCTTGTGGCAAAGGAACAGCTCGATCAGGGAAACCCGGAGGGAATGAAAGTCTGGGTGAACACGGAGCTGGGCGAGACGTGGGAGGAGCAGGGAGAGCAGGTGGAGGATGCCGCGCTGCTGAACCGGCGAGAGCTGTACGACGCAGACGTGCCGGAGGGAGTGCTGGTGCTGACAGCCGGTGTGGACGTGCAGGACGACCGCTTCGAGGTGGAGGTGGTCGGCTGGGGCATCGGCAAGGAGAGCTGGGGCATCCGCTACCAGAAGATATACGGCGATATGCTGAAAGAGCAGGTATGGCAAGACCTCGACAATTTCCTGTTGGGGGGGTTCAAGAAGAAAGACGGGGCGGTGCTGCACATCATGAGCGCCTGCATCGACACCGGCGGACACCACACAGATCAGGTATACCGCTTCACGGCGGAACGGTGGGAGCGAAAGATATGGTCGATCAAGGGCAAGGGCGGCGCGGACGTGCCATATATCCGAAATCCCACCACCAACAACCGCGTAAAAACGCCGCTGTTCATCATCGGCGTGGACGCGGGAAAGGCCCTGCTGTATCAACGACTGCGGCATGAGACCAAGGGGCCGAACTACTGCCACTTTCCGCTCAATGAGGAAGCGGGCTATGACGAGCAATATTTTATCGGCCTGACAGCCGAGAAAATGGTGGTGCGCTGGCGCAAGGGCAGAAGTGTTGTGGCGTGGGAGCTGAAAGACAGCAAGCACAAGCGCAACGAGCCACTTGACCTGCGCAACTACGCTACGGCGGCGCTGGAGATCGCCAACCCCATTTTGCAGGAGGGCGAGATCGCAAAGCCCATCAGAAAACGTCCGGCAGGCCGCCGGAGGCGAGGAGGGATTTAATTGGCAGTCTTTACGAAAGAAATCTGTCAAAAGAAGTTGAACACATGGCTGGCGGCGGAGGAGGCCATCGCCACCGGCCAGAGCTATCAGATCGGCAGCCGTATGCTGACGCGAGCCGACTTAAAGCAGGTGCGTGAGGAAATGGAATATTGGGCCGGAAAGCTGGCGGAGGCGGAGGCAGAGGATAAGCACGGCGGGCGAAACCGTGCCTATCGTGCCGTGGCCCGCGACGTATGAGGAGGGAGCGCATGATGAAACCGAACATCCTTGACCGGGCAATCATGACCGTGGCTCCCGTCCACGCGGCGAAGCGGGCGGCGGCGAGAGCCGCGCTGAGCGTGATCAACAGCGGGTACGGCAACTACGGAGCCAACCTGACGAAAAAGAGCATGAGAGGATGGATGTACCACGGCGGCAGCGCCAAGGAGGACATCGAGGACAACATCGACATTCTGCGGCAGCGGAGCCGAGACGCTTACATGGGCATCCCAACGGCCACGGCGGCGCTGAAAACCATGCGGACGAACGTGGTGGCGGGCGGATTGATGCCTGCGCCGCAGCTCGACAGCGACTATCTGGGACTGGACGAGGCGGCGGCGGAGAAGCTGCAAGCGCAGATTGTGCGGGAGTTCGCCCTGTGGGCGGACACGCCGGTATGCGACGCAGAGCGAATGGACAACTTCTATCAGCTCCAGCAGCTCGCCTTTTTGAGCTACCTGATGAACGGCGACACCATCGCCCTGCTGCCAATGAAGCATCAGGCGGGAGTGCCGTATGACTTGCGTGTGCGGCTGATCGAGGCAGACCGGGTATGCAGCCCGGATGGCTTTGACAGGCTGATGCCATGCACGGTGCAGGGCTACGAGGTACAGAACATCGTGCAGGGCGTGGAGACCGACGCGGACGGTATGGTGACAGCCTACTGGATATGCAACCGGCATCCGCTGGGCAGCAACAGCGCCGTGGACGCGGCGGGGCTGACGTGGCAAAGAGTGGAAGCCTACGGCGATACAACCGGGCGGCGGAACGTGCTGCACATCATGAGCCGCGAGCGCATCGGCCAGCGGAGAGGCGTTCCCCTGTTGGCCCCTGTGCTGGAGAGCCTGAAACAGCTTGGACGCTACACGGACGCGGAGATCACGGCAGCGGTGATCAGCGCCATGTTCACGGTGTTTGTGAAGTCACAAAACCCGTCGGACGGCAGACCGTTTGGAGAAATGATACCGGCGGAGGAGCTGATCGACAACGCCGACCAGAGCAGCATCGAGCTGGGGCCGGGGGCCATCATTGACCTGAACCCCGGCGAAGAGGTGCAGTTTGCAGACCCGAAGCACCCAAACACCGGGTACGACGACTTCACGAACGCAACCATCCGCCTGATCGGCGCGGGGCTGGAGATACCGCCGGAAGTGATGATGAAGCAGTTCACCACCAGCTATTCGGCGGCTCGCGGCGCACTCAACGAGTTCTGGCGCACCTGTAGTATGCAGCGGGACTGGTTCACGGACGATTTTTGCCAGCCGGTCTATGAGGAGTGGTTCGCAGAGGCGGTCGCCCGTGGGCGTATCCACGCGCCGGGCTTTTTCACCGACCCGGCGAGGCGCAAGGCGTACACGGCCTGCGCGTGGAACGGCCCGGCACGGACGAACCTGAACCCCGTACAGGAGGTGGATGCCGCCATCAAGCGAGTGGATGCCGGTTTCAGCACGGCGCAGGAGGAGACGGCGCAAATGACCGGCGGGGACTACAACCGCAACATCAAACTGCGCGTGACGGAGGCCAAGCGCAAGCGTGAGGTGGACGAGATCGGAAAAGCGCAGACGGCGGGAGAATAGGAGGAAAACAGAAATGCCCGAAAACAAGAAATTCTGGAAATTCTGCAATCAGGCAGGAAACAAGGTAGAGCTGCTGCTTTACGGCGACATTTCGCAGACGAGCTGGTGGGGCGACGAGGTGACCCCGAAGCAGTTTGCGGAGGAGCTGGCCGGTCTGGGAGCGCTGGACGAGATCACGGTGCGCATCAACAGCGGCGGCGGCGACGTGTTCGCAGCGCAGGCAATCGGCAACCAGCTTGAACAGCACCCGGCGGCGGTGACGGCGAAGATCGACGGCCTGTGTGCCAGCGCGGCAACCATCGTCGCCTGCCACTGCGGCAAGGTGATCGCCGCAAACGACAGCACCTACATGGTGCATCCGGTGCGCATGGGCGCTTACGGCTACTACAACGCCGAGGAATTGCAGAAGTACATCGAGGCGATGAACGCCATCCGGGAAAGCATCGTGGGCCTGTATGTGAAAAAGACAGGCAGAGATAAGGACGAGGTGGCCGGATGGATGGACGAGACAAGCTGGTGGACGGCGGCGCAGGCAAAGGAAAACGGCTTTATCGACGAGTTGACGGACGAGGCGGACGGAACGGTGATCGAAAACCGGGACGGGCTACTGTTCGTCAACAGCGTCAACACACACCTGCCTTTCGACAAGGCACCCAACTTTGTACAAAGCAGCAAGGCAGCTCCCGCCTCCTGCTCTGTAAATAACAAATGCCATAAGGAGGTAACGAACATGGCAAACGAGATCAAGACCGTGGACGACCTGCGCGGGGCCTATCCCGCACTGGTCAATGAAATCGAGGAGGCGGCGGCGAACAAAGCGACGAGCGACGAGCGCCAGCGCATCCACGACATCGAGGACATGGCCCTGTCCGGCAGCGAGGCGCTGACGAACGAGGCCAAGTTCACAAAGCCGGTGAGCGCCAGCGAGTACGCTGTGGCCATGATGAAAGCTGCCAAGGAGAGCGGCAACGCATGGCTCAACGGAGCAAAGGCCGATGCCGACAAGAGCGGCATCGGCGGCGTGAAGAACGACGGCGGCACCGGCGGCGGTGTGGGCAAGCAGGACGAGTTCATGGACGCGATCAAGTCCATGGGCAAGAAGCAGTAAAGGAGGAGAAAGAACATGAGTATGGATTTGGCAAAAAAGACCTTTTCCACCCAGCCGGATTACCTGATCGCGGGTAATGCGGAGATCGTTACGGCGGTCAAGGAGGCATCCGCTGCCTTGAAGCGCGGCGCTCCCGTGGTTCTCAACAGCGACGGCAAACTGGCCGCCATCAGCGTGAGCGGCAGCAGTGCCCCCTACACCGTGACCACCACGGGCCTGTACGGCATTCTGGCGGAGGATGTCGCGTCGGGCGAGGACGGCATCGTGTACCTCTCTGGCGAGTTCTTCGCCGACGCGCTGGTGCTGCCCGCCAACGCCACCGCTGCGGACGTGGAGGTTCCTCTGCGCAACCTCGGCATCTACTTGAAGTAAGGAGGAAGAAAGAATATGGCTAACGAAGTGAACATTTACTCCCCCCGCTATCTGGCGGAGGTGGTGAGACAGACCCCTGCCGTACACACCTATTTCCGCGACACCTTTTTCACCAACGTCAAGACGTTCGCTACCGAGCGCGTGGACATCGACCTTGTGAAAGGCGACCGCCGCATGGCGGCCTTTGTCCATCCCCGCGTGGGCGGCAAGGTGTTGAAAGCCAACGGCTACCAGACCGAGAGCTACAAGCCCCCTCTGATCAACCCCTATGACGTGACCACCGCTGACCAGCTCATGACCCGCCTGCCGGGCGAAGATCTGTACAGCGGCATGACCCCCGCTCAGAGGGCCGCGCAGAAGCTCATGGAGGAGTACGCCACACTGAACGACGCGACCACGCGCCGCGAGGAGTGGATGGCGGTGCAGGCCATCGTGACCGGCACCATCCCTATTGTGGGAGAGGGTGTGAACGAGACCATCGACTTCGGCCTGACCAACAAGAAAACCCTGACCGGCGACAACAAGTGGGGCGGCACCAAGGCCGACATCCTAGGCAACCTTGGTGACTGGACGGATGCGGTGCTGCACGGCGGCTTCGCCAACGTGGACACCATCATCATGGGCAAGACGGCCAAGGCAAAGTTCTTTGCCGATGCCAACGTGCAGAAGATGCTGGACAACCGCCGCATGAACCTCGGCGAGATCGCCCCCCGCGACCTGCCCAACGGCGTGAAGTACCTCGGCCACCTGAATGACCCCAGCCTTGACATGTACGTTTACGGCGAGGTCTACTACGACGACTGGACTAACCCCGACGCGCCGGAGACCAAGCCGCTTATCCCGGACAACATGATCATCCTGATCAGCTCCAGACCCAACTACATGATGGCCTACGGTGCCTGCACCTACATCGAGGACGCATCCGGCCTGTGGGTGACCTCCCAGACCAGCCGCGTCCTGCGCAGCTATGTGGAGCATCATCCCGACCGCCGCATGGTGGAGCTGCAGGCGCACCCGCTGCCCATCCCCGACAAGGTGGATAGCTGGCTGGTGGCGACCGTGTGCTGACATGGCGCTGTTCGAGCTAAAGCAGGAATACAGCGGAGCGGAGGGGGCTACCCCTCCGCTCACCTTTAAGGACTGCGCCACAGCGGACATCGACGCGGCTTTCTTTGAGCAGGACGAACACGCGGACTGGCATACGGTTGACGGCAAGGACGCACTGGTGATCGTGGACGATCAGCGGCTCAAAGAGCATAGCGCCCATTGGGAGGCGGGAGCCAAGCAGAACTTCGACACGGGACTATATACGGCCTACACAGTGCTGTATATCCGCGTGAGCGACTACGGGCCGAAGCCGAAAGTAGGAAAGCATCTTGTTCTGGACAAGGGGACAAACCGGCAGCGGTCGTACACCATCCTCAACTGCGAGGAGGAGGCGGGCGTGTACCGCATTTCCATGGAAAGGACGCGGCAATGAGCAGAGTAACCTATGACGCAGGGAACCTGACCATCGAAGTGGACGGGCTGGACACCGTGGCGGCGGCGCTGGGCGATTTGAAGAAAAAGACCCCGGCGGCGGCAAAGGTAGCCATCAACGCCACGGCACGGCAGGCCCGCAAGCTGATGATCGCAAAGGCAAAGGCGCGGTACGCCGTGAACGCGGCGGGCAGGCGGCACCTGAAAGACCTTGTGCAGCGGAAAAAGGCAAGCAATACCAGCTTGAGCGCGGAGCTGCACATCGCAAAGATGCGCAACGATCTGGGTTATTTCCAGCACAGGCCGACAGAACGCTTTACCGGGCGCGAGGTTTTGCACCACGCGCCAAAGTATGTGAAAGCCCGTGTTCTGAAAGCCTCGTCCATGGCGGCGCTGACGGGCAATGCCAACATGAGCAAGGGCTTTCTCGTGCAGTTCAAGAGCGGCCACATCGGCATGGTGCAGCGGCAGATCGGCTCCAGCTCCAGCCACACGGTCACGGAGCGGGGGCATCCGAGATGGCGGAACAAAAACGGTAAGGTGGAAAAGCTGGTGACGATGGGAAGCCCGTCGGCCTCGGCGATGCACTCTACCGTATGGCCCATGGTGGAGCCGGAGGTGTCCGAATATCTGCAAGACCGTCTGATGGAGCAGACAGAGCGGGTGCTGGCGCGAGCGGCGAGGAGGAAGTAAGCCATGAAGAACTATATGGATGCGGTGAGAGCCGCAGGCATCGGGCGAACTCCCCAGCTCTGCCAAGACGCGCTGATCGAAACGCTGGAGGAGCTTTTCGCCGGGAAGAAATACAACGGCCAGCAGAGCCGCAAGGAGCTGAAAATCTTCAAGCAGGATTTGCCGGTGCCGGAGGACTATGACGCGGACGTGGACACGGACGCGTCGGCGGCCCCGTACATCGTTGTGCGCATGACTGGCGGCGAGATCAAGAACGACGACGGGCCGCAGGCGGTTGAGTTCAGCCTGATCGTGTGCGCCTACGACGAGGGCAAGGAGCGAGAGGGCTATCAGGATGTTGCCAACATCAAGGAGGACATCGTGCAGCGGTTATGCACCAAGCCGTATTTCGGCGGGGCGTTCACCGTGCTGAAACCCATCGCGTGGGCCATGCAGCAGGACGACACCTACCCGTACTACTTCGGGGCGTGTTCGCTGACCTGCACCGCACCGGCCATGACACAGGACACAGAAATGGAGGAGCTGGTATGAGCAAGAGAAGCGATAAGCTGGCGGCGGATGCCGCTGTGAGCGAGGAGACCATCCCGGCGGCGGAGACTGCTGCCGAAACTGCCACCACGGAGCGGGAGAATACGAGCGTGACGCAGGTTTACTGCGGCCCCACGGTGCGCGGCGTTGCCAAGCAGTACACGGTGTTTCGCGGCGGCATCCCGGAGGCGCTGGAGGCGTTCATCGCCATTCACCCGGAGGCCGGGGTGCTGGTGGTGGACGTGGAGCGCTTTGCCGAGACGAGAAAGCGGCTGGAGACCGCAGGAACGGCGGAGGCCATTCTGTACGGCAAGATCAAATCCGAACTGTAAGGAGGAAGAAAGACTATGGCATACAAACACGGCGTATACACGAGCGAGGTTGCGACCAGCATGGTCGCGCCCATCACCGGCACGGCGGGCTTACAGGTGATCGTAGGCACTGCCCCGGTGAATATGCTCAAAGACCCGGCGGCGGCGGTCAACGTGCCTCTGCTGGTGAACAGCTACAAGGAGGCCGTGGAGGCGGTGGGCTATCTGCCTGACTTCGCCAACTACACCCTCTGCGAGTGCATCAGCGCAAATTTCAGCGTTGTGGGTATCGCGCCCATGGTGCTGATCAATGTGCTTGACCCTGCCAAGCACAAGATCGCCATCACCGGCGGAACCGTTCAGGTGAACGACGGCGTGGCGGTGCTGGAGGAGACGGGCGTTCTGCTGGAGGGGCTGACCGTCAAGAGTGGTTCCAACACGCTGACCGCAGGCACGGACTACACCACCACATGGAACGACGACGGTACGCTGAATATCGTGGTGCTTTCCACCGGCGCGGGTAAGGAAGCAACGAGCCTGACCGTGACCGGCAACAAGATCGACCCCAGCAAGGTGACAGCGGCGGACATCGTGGGCGGTGTGGACAGCTCCACCGGCAAGGAGACCGGCCTTGAGGTGGTGCGTCAGGTCTATCCGAAGCTGTCCATGACACCCGGCATCCTGCTGGCCCCGCGTTTCAGCAAGGACGCGACGGTGGCGGCAGCCTTGCAGGCCAAGACCAAGAGCATCAACAGCGTGTTTGGTGCGGTGTGCGTTGTGGACATCGACAGCAGCAACACCGGCGCGACCAAGTACACCGCCGTCAAGACCACCAAGGAGGCGCAGGCGGTGAGCGACCCCAACGCCTACGCGGTTTGGCCTTTTGCCAAGGTGGGAAACACGGTGTACAGCGGCAGCGCACTGGCGGCGGCGCTGACAGCCTATACCGACGCGCAGAACAACGACACGCCTAACGTCAGCCCCAGCAACAAGACCATCTCCATTTCTGCCGCCTGCCTCGAAGATGGCACGGAGGTGGTGCTTGATCAGGAGCAGGCCAACACCGTGAACAGCTTCGGTGTGGCAACGTGGCTGAATATGAACGGCTTCCGCCTGTGGGGCAACAACACGGCGGCCTACCCCGGCATCAGCGACCCGAAAGACCGCTGGTTCAGCGTCCGCCGCTTCCTGACGTGGGCGGCCAACACGTTTATCCTGACCTACTTCCAGAAAGTGGACAGCCCCGCCAACAAGCGGCTGATCGAGGCCATCGTGGACAGCGAGAACGTGCGCGGCAACGGCTTTGTGGCCCGTGGTGTGTGCGCCCGCTATGAGATCACGTTCAACGAGGACGAGAACACCACCGCCGACCTGCTGGACGGCAAGATCACGTTCCACCAGTACATCACCCCGTTCACCCCTGCGGAGGACATCGAGGACATCATCGAGTTTGACCCCGACGCTCTTTCCGCCGCGCTGAACTGATAAGGGAGGGTAAAGAAGATGATTTCCAACAACTATATCCCGGAGAAGATCAACGAGTATAACGCCTATCTGGACGGCACGAAGATGATCGGCGTGGCCGCGTCGGTGACGCTGCCGGAGGTCAACATGAAAACCAGCACCGTTTCCGGTGTGGGCGTGAACGGCGAGCTGGACAGCCCCACCATCGGCCAGTTTGAGAGCATGGAGCAGGAAATCCAGTTCAACACGCTCTACAGCTCCGCCATGGATATGCTCTCTCCCCTGTCCACGGTGAACCTGACGCTGCGAGCCTCGCAGCAGGTCTACGACAAGCAGGGCGGCTACAACTTCAAGGGCCTGCGCGTGGTGGAGATCGGGCGCGTGAAGAAGTTCAACCCCGGCAAGGTGGAAAAGGGCGAGGCCATGGAGGCCACCGTGACGCTGGAGCTGACCTACCTGATGATCGAGGTGGACGGCCAGCAGCTCTTGGAGGTTGACAAGCTCAACGGCATCTACAAGGTCAACGGCACGGATATGCTGGCGGGCGTGAACAGCCTGATCTAACGGGCGCAAAACAATACGGCCTGTCCCTGCGCAAACGGGGGCGGGCCGTGTTTTCACACAACGAAACGACGCTGAAAGGAGCGAACACCAATGGCAGAGGACAAGATCACGGCGGCGGAGACCGCAAACGAGGGGACAAAAAAGAGCGAGAACATCGTGGAGCTGGCAAGGCCCTACGGGTTCGAGGGCAAGGAGTACGGAGAGATCGACCTGACGGGGCTGGAGAAGCTGACCGTGCAGGACGCTATCGACGTGCAGCGGCAGCTTTTTGGTGAGGGCGAGGCGGCGGCCTCGGTGCTGTGCGAGACCACGACAGCGTTTGCCCGCGCCATGGCGGTCAAGGCCACCGGAATGCCCATTGAGTTTTTCAAGCTGATGCCTCGCGGCGCTTTCAAGCGCGTGGCAGGTGCGGTGCGCAGACACCTGAACGTGGAGAGCAGAACGGAAAACCATGTGATGCATCTGGAGAAGCCACGCCATTATAAGGGCAAGGAATACCGGGACATCGACCTGAACGGCGTGGCAGACCTGAACACGCTGAATGAGAGCGAGGCGGAGAACCGCATGGCCCGCGAGGGCTTTGTGGTGACGGAGAACAGCACCAACTATCTGTACTCCTGCGTGATCGCCGCCATGGCAACGGGCATCCCGGAGGAGTTCTTTACCACGCTGCCCCTATATGAGCTGCTGAAACTGAAAAACGCGGTGAACGACGCGGATTTTTTCGGATAAAGGGCGGAGCCAAGGCCCTGCGGAAAGCGGCTATCCGGCTGTCCTCGGTGACACGGACGGGCGTGGACTTTTATCTGAAAATGCCTGTCCGGGACTTTATTGAGCTGAATAGCGAGGTGGCGGAGGAATGGCGAACAATAAAACATTAGAGTTAAGCATCAAGATCGCCGGTAAGATGGACAAAAGCCTGATGGCGGCGCTGAACGGGAGCCAGAGCCAGATCAGCAGCTTTGCCCGCAGCATCAGCTCCATCGGAACGGCAGGACTTGCGGCCATGGGGACGCTGGCGACGGCGACTGTAGCGACCATCGCAAGCTGCACCAAGGAAGCGGCGAAGTTTGAAAACTACATGGCGGATGTGGTCAAGTATGTGGACGGTCTGGCAGATGCTACCGGAAAGATCAGCGACAAGGTGGCGGACAACGGCAAGACCTACGCGCAGAACTACGAGGCCATGAAAGACGCAATCAAGGATTTAAGCACGCAAATCCCCTATACGCAGGAGGATTTGACACGCCTCGCCGCTGCGGCGGGACAGTCCGGCAAAGCCATGGAGGATTTGATCAAGATCGACGGCTCCGGCAATGTTACAGGTTTCCTGCGGGACATCGCCATGACCGGCACGGCCATGGACATCAGCGCCGATCAGGCGGGCAACTGGGCCGCCAAGTGGGAGCAATCGCTGAAAATGACCCACGAGGAGGTCATGGTGCTCTTTGACCAAATCAACTATCTGGGCGCAAACAGCGCGACCACGGCGGCGGAGATCGCGGAGGCGGTCAATTCTGCGGCGAGCCTCGGCCAAGTGGGCGGCGTGAGCGCGGCCACAACGGCGGCGTTGGCGGATGCCATGCTGGCAACAGGCGTATCGACTGATCGCGTCGGCACCAGTATCAAGCGCATGATCACGAATTTGAGCAAGGGCGCAAGTGCGACGAAAGCCCAGAAAGAGCAGTTCGAGGAGCTGGGCATGAGCGCGGAGTGGGTTGCCAAGGCCATGCAGGAGGACAGCGTGGGAACGCTGGATACCATCTTCAAGGCCATCAACGATCTGCCACAGGAGCGACAGGTAGCGGCGCTGTCCACCCTGTTCGGCCAATGGGCCATTGAGGGCGGCGCGAAGATCGTCAACAATCTCGATGTGTACCGAAAGGCGCTGGAAATGGTGAGCGACCCAAGCCTGTACACGGGAAGCATGGAGCGGGAGTTCAACATCAAATCGCAGACCCCGGAGGCCATCGAGACCATGCTGAAAAGCACCAAGACAGCGCTGAAAATCGAGATCGGCGATGCGTTCCTCCCGGCGAAAAAACAGTTCAATCTCTCCATGATCGACTTTCTAAACAGCATCCGAAAGAATATGCCGGAGCTGACGCAGCTTGCGGAGAGCTTGGGAACGCTGGCAAGCCGGGGCGTGGAGAAGCTGGGGAGCGCTATGGACACGGCGCTGCCGTACATCCAAAAGGGGCTTGACTACCTGATCAACAACGGCGAGCAGGTGGTGCGTGTGCTGGGCGGCATGGCGGCGGCGTTTGTTGGCATGAAGTTCGCCCCGGCGGCGGAGGCTATTTTCTCCGGCGGAAATGGCGGACTTGCGGGCCTGTTCAAGAGCGGCAAGAGTGCGGGCGCGACGGGCGCGGGGCTTTTCTCTGCGTTCCGGGGCGCATCGCGAAGCAACGGCTTCCGCACGACGCTGGGGGCGGCAATCTCCAGTCTGATCGGTGGAAACGGCATCAAGGGAACCACAGGACTTTTGAGCGCGGCGGCGGGAACGCCGGGGCTGTTGTCCGGCTACCAAAGCGCGGGAAGCGTCCTGCGGGGGGCAATCGGAAACAGCAAGACCGCGCAATGGCTGCGCGGCATCGGCTCGTCCCTCGGAAATCTCGGCGGGATGTTCGCTAACAGTCGGGCCGGACAATTTGCGGGCGGCCTTATGGGAAAGGCAGGCGGTGCGCTGGGTAAGTTGACCATGCCGCTGCGGCAAGGCATCGCGGGCATTGGAGCGGCGGCTACCATTCAGGGCAGCATCTTCCAGCAGGGCCTTTCCGGTTTGCTGGGGAAAGCGGGAGGCGTAGTAAGCGGTATCGCAAACTCCGGTGCCGGGAAAGCTGTCGGGAGCATATTCAGCGGCGGGGCCGGTCTGCTGGGGAGTATCTACGGCCCTATTGCTGGCGGCCTCGGTAGTCTGCTGTCCGGGGCGCTGCCTATTGTGGGCGTGATCTCCGGCATCATCGCCGTGGTGAGCATCCTGACGGACAAGTTCGGCGGGCTGGACAAAATCGTACAGCGGGTGTTCGGCGACACGGGACTGGAAAAGTTTACGGTATTCAAGGACGCGCTGCTGGGATTGTTCGAGGACGGCGGTGTGGCAAAGGCACTGCAACCGCTACAGGAGAGCATCACCAATCTGTTCGGCGAGGACGCGGGCGCAGCCTTTGGAGGCATTACCACCATCCTGCAATCGGTGATGGGTGTGATCGGCCAGCTCGTGACCTTTTCACAGACGACGGTGCGGCCTATCATCGAGGGCATATTCAGCTTCATCACGCAGACGGTAGTACCGGTCATTCTGCAAACCATCACAGCGGCGGCTCCATCCATCGCCTCCATCATCAGCGGCGTGGGTTCCGTGGTCATGACGGTGGCGCAGATCATCGGCGAAGCCATTCAGTTCCTCATGCCGATCATTCAGACGGTGATCACGGTGCTGCTGCACATTGGTCAGGTAGTGGTTCCGGCGGTGCTGGCCGCCATCGGTGTCTTTGCCGAGGGCATCAGCAGCGCGATCAACGGGGTCAAGACCATCTTTGAGGGCGTGATCAACTTCATCACCGGCGTGTTCTCCGGCAACTGGCGTATGGCGTGGGAGGGTGTGAAAACCATCTTCGTGGGCATCTTCAATACGCTGGGCGCTCTGTTCAAGACCCCTATTAACGCGGTGATCGCCCTGATCAACAAGGCAATCGCGGGCATCAACAGCCTCGGCATTACCATCCCGGACTGGGTGCCGCTGCTGGGCGGCAAGTCGTTCTCCATCAACATCCCGGAAATCCCCATGCTTGCGAGAGGCGGCTTTACCAACGGCGCAAGCATCGCGGGCGAGGCCGGAACGGAGGCGGTGATCAGCTTCCAGCGGGCGGCCCGGCGGGACAATCTGGACATCTGGGCCAAGGCCGGGCAAATGCTGGGCGTGAAGCCGGTGGAGCTGGCGGAAATCGACGGCGGCGGCTCCGGCGGCGGAGGCGGCATGACCTTTGCGCCGGTGATCAACATTCAGGGCAACGCCGACCGCAGCGTGGTGGAGGAAGCTCTGGCCGAGGCACAGGCACGGTTTGAAGCGTGGTATCTCCAGATGCAGCGCAGACAGGCCCGCACGGCATACTGACGGGAGGAAACGCGATGTACACGACCAAGAGCGGCGACACATGGGATGTGATCGCCAAGGAGGTATACGGCAGCGAGTACCATGCCGATGTGCTGATGGCGGCAAATCCGCAGGAGATCGACACGTTTATCTTCAACGCCGGGGTGGAGCTGAACACCCCGGCGCTGGAGGAGGAGCGGGACGGACTGCTGCCGCCGTGGAAATACGAGGCGAGCTATGATTAAGACAAGACGGCTGGCGCTGGATGTGCGCTACAACAGCTATCCCTTTGCCGGGCAGGTAGGCGGCGACATCGAGAGCCTGACCTACACCGACAGCGCAGCGGACAACAGCGACAGCATCAACATCACCATCAACGCGCAGGACAGGAAATGGCTGCTGGGCTGGATGCCGGAAAAGGGCGCGACGCTGCGAGCGCGTATTCTTGGCTACAACTGGGAACGGCAGGGACAGCGGAGCATCATGGAGTGCGGGCTGTTCGTGCTGGACGATGTGAGCTTTTCGGACGCGCCGACGACCTTACAGGTGGGCGGCGTAAGCAAGCCGAGCGACAGTGACTTTTCGGAGCTGGAGCGGGACGTGATCTGGAAGAACACCAGCATCAAACGTATCGGCGCAAAGATCGCCGCGCGGTACGGCCTTGCGTTCACCTACGATGCCGACGACTACGACATCGAGTGCGACGAGCAGGACGGCACGGACAGCAGCTACTACAACGGCCTGTGCAAAAAGTACGGGCTTATCCTGAAAGTGTACGCCCGGCGGCTGTGGGTGTATGACCGGGAGAAGTACAAGGCAAAGCGGGCCGTGCGCACCTTTGACCGCTCGCAGATCAGGCCGGGGAGCTTCGGCTACACCACCACCCTGTCCGGCACCTATACCGGTGGGTACTTCAATTACACGGACGCGGACAAGGACATTGACATCGAGTGCAGCGTGGGCGGCGGCTCGCACACCAAGAGCGTGAACCGGCGGGCTACCAGCGTATACGATGCCAGCGTCCAGCTCTGCGCGGAGCTGAACAGCGCCAACCACGGGACGGTGAAGCTGCGCTTCGGCGTGGACGGAGACTGGAGGGTAAGCGCGGGAAACTGCATCGCGCTGACAGGCTTTGGAAACCTGAACGGAAAATACTTTGTGGACAAGGTGACGCACAAGGTCACCAACAGCGGACTGACCACCGACTTTGAGTGCAGCGGTATCGGCCCGGCGTTCCATTCGTGGGACGTGGGCGGCAAGATCGTGTATCACGAAAAGACGGCGGACAGCGGCGTGAGCTATGACAGCACCTACGCTACCACCAGTCCGGCGGCGGGCGCAGCCAGCGCGGCGGCAGGCGGCGAGGCGGGACAGGCGATCACGCTGAACAAGGCTCCGCTGTATGTTTCCAGCACGGCAAAGAACAAGGCGGGAACCAAGACCGGCACCTACTGGCTGTACGACGGTATCCTGATCAACGGGCGCTACCGCGTGACCAACAGCGCGGCGCGGTGCGGAAAGCTGCCGGTGGGGCAGAACGTGACGGGCTGGGTGCCTGCGAGCTACTGCATCGCCAGCGAGGAGGCGAAAAAGTAATGGCGGGAACAAACAGAACCGGGCGCGTGAGCGCTATCGACTATAAGGCGGGAACCTATGAGGTGACCTACTTTGACCGGGGAAAAAGTGTGACCCGCCAGATCAACGCTATCAGCAACGGCGAGTACAAGATGCCCAGCATCGGGCAGGTGGTGAGCGTGAGCCACAACAGCAACGGAGCTGCGGCGGGAACCACCACCGGAACGGTGTGGAACAAGACCAACACCCCGGCGGAGGGCTACAAGGGCCTGTTCCGAAAGGAGTACGCCGCACAAAGGGGACTGGCTTATGAGCGCTACGACGAGAACACCGGCGTTTACACCCAGTATGTGAACCGGCGGACGGGGCGCAACTGCAACGGCGAGATATACGACGAGGCGAAAGGCGCAATCAGCCTTGTGGCGGGCGGGCAGTTTCAAGCCAAGAGCAGCGCCGCCAGCATGAGCCTGAACACCAAAACCGGCGTTGGCATCGTGGCGGGGACAACGGTGAGCATCGAGGCAGGAACCTTTGTGAGCATCGAGGCCGCAGGCGCTTTGAGTGTGACGGCGGGAGGCAAGTACACATTCGCCGCAAAAAAAGGCGCAAAGATCGAGGTAGAGGGTGGCGACGCGGAGATCACCATAAACGGCGCAAATGTAAAGGTGACGGAGGCCGGGGATGTGGAGATCGGAAGCCCCACCAAAATCAGCCTGACAGCCCCGGAGATCAACGCCACGGCGGCGAGCGGAGACATCACCATCAACGGCGTGAGCCTTGTGAACCACACGCACATGAGCGGCGCGGTGGGAAAGCCGGATAAGTAAGGAGGGGCGAAAAGTGGCATTGGGAAGCTACATGGGCATGACGTTCACGGTGAGCGACCGGCGCATCCTGACACCGAGCGGGCTGAAAGGCCAAGGGGGCAGCGATTGGGCGACCCACAACCGGACAGGCGCACGGGCGCGGAGCCAGTGGATTGCCCCGAAGCTGCGGAAATACCAGTTCGATCTTTTGCTGCGGGCGCAGGACGGGGTAAACCCGCGAAGTGTTCTGCGGCATTTTCAGCGCATGGCGGAGACCAACGCGGCGGACTGGTTCATCGTGGGCGGCTCGCCGGTATCGCCGTATCCGTTCAAGATCACGGACATAAGCGACGAGTGGGGCGCGGTGCTGCACGGCGGCGCGATGGTGGAGTGCAAGGTGAGCCTGACCATCGAGGAATACCTGTAAGGAGGCAGCCATGTTATCAACGGAAAACGCGGTGATCGAGATACTGCCGGGGAGCGCGAACGACAGCACGGCGGCGGAGGTGTACCGCAATTTGCAGGTGCTTTACGCAACGAGGGCCGGAGAGCAGGCGCTTGACCGGGAGTTCGGCATCGACGGGACGATCATCGACTGCCCGCAGGAAAATGCGCAAGTCCTGCTGGCGGCGGAGTATGTGCGCAAGACAGAACAGTATGAGCCACGGGCGCGTGTCGTCCGTGTGGAATGGACTGCGGGAAAATCGCAGGACGGAAATATGACGCCAAAGGTGGTGATCGAGCTTGTCTAATATCGCTGAATTGGCAAACTGCCCGGAGCTGAGCTTCATCGAAAGCATGACTTTGCAGGAGACGGAAGAACAGCTCCGCGAGCTGTACACCAAGTATTACCGGGAGGCCACAGGAAAGGAGCCGGAGATCGGCGAGGCCGACCCGCTGAACCTGCTGATGAAAGCCTTTTGCGCGATGGAGTATCAGACGATGCAGTACGCCGACGCAAAGGGACGGATGGAAATGCTGAAAACCAGTACCGGAGACGCGCTGGATGCGCTGGCCGCTCTTGTGGGGCTGACGCGCAAGGAGGCAAACCGGGCCACGGCGACGGTGCGATTTACGCTTTCGGAAGCGCAAAGCGGCGCGACGGCCATTCCGACGGGAACGCGGGTCAAGAGCGAGGACGGGAAATACTTCAACACCGTGGAATACGGCGAGATAGCGGCGGGAGAGACCTACACCGACGTGGTGGTGCAGGCGGAGGAGGCCGGAGCGGACAGCAACGGCATTCTGTCCGGCGGCATCAAGATACTGGTTGACCCCATCGCCTATGTTGCCAGCGTGAGCAACACCACGCCAAGCACCGGCGGACTGGACGCAGAGGACGACGACAGCCTGACACGGCGCATCTACCTCGCCCCCAGCGTATATAGCTGCGCCGGGCCGCGCGATGCCTATGAATACTACGCGCGGGAGTGGCGGGGTGATGTAGCCGACGTGCGCATCGTCAGCCCGCTGCCGGACGAGGTAAATATCTACTTCGTGATCGAGGACGAGAACGGATTGCGCGTCCCCAACAGCACGGAGCTGACGGCCATGGCGGCCTATCTGGACGACGAGACCATCCGCCCGCTGTGCGACAAGGTGACGGCGCTGGCCCCGGACGAGGTGGAATACGCCATCACCGTGAAATACTGGATCGCGGAAAGCGACCAGCGAAGCGTGAGTGAGATACAAAGCCGCATCGCGGCGGCGGTGGCGGACTTCCAGACATGGCAAAGAAAGCTGGGGCGAGACATCAACCCGACGGAGCTGATCGCCCGGCTGCGGGAAGCGGGGGCCAAGCGGGTAACGCTGACCGCCCCCGTAGACACCGTGATCGACACCACGGAGCTGCCGAAATGCACGGGGGCCACCGCCACCTATGGAGGGCTGGAGGATGATTAAGAGCCTGAAAAATGCCCAAATCGCCGACGGCTTGCCGCGCATTCTGGGAGAACAGCCGTGGGTAAAGGCCCTATCCATGGCGATGCTGGAGCTGCACCAAAAGACGATGGGCTATATCGCGGGAAGTCAGATATACACCGCCATCGACACCGTGGCCGAGGAGGTGCTGGACGCGCTGGCCGTGAACTGGAAGATCGACTGGTACGACACAGGGTACGACATCGAGCAGAAGCGGCGCATCGTCAAGACGGCGCTGAACATCCGGCGAACAATGGGAACTGCGGGAGCTGCAAGAACGCAGGCCGACGCGATCTATCCGGGAACAAAGCTGGAGGAATGGTTTGAGTACGGCGGCACCCACGGAAAGTTCAGACTGCGGGTAAACATCACCACCGTGGAGGAGCGGCAGAAGTTCGCCGCCATGACCATCGCGGAGATCGAACGTCGGCTCGCCGCTGCCAAGCGGTTCAGCGCACATCTGGAGGAAGTGGAATATTACGATGCGGGCGGCACCGCAACGGCCTACGGCATCGCGGCTATGGCTGGCGCGGCGGTGGTTGACTTCGGCAGCGCATCGAAATTCTAAGTCAGGAGGAAACGAAAAGTGGCATGGAAAGGCGTTATCACCAACAGCGGCAGTGAGCTGCTGGCACAATGGACAGCGGGAAAGACGCTGACCATCACCCGCGCGGCGGCGGGAACAGGCCGCGTGAGCGAGGCGGCGATGCTGGCGCAGACGGCGCTTGTGAGTGAAAAGCAGACGGTCAGCATCCTGTCCAACAAAACAACGGCGCAGGGACAAAAGCTGCAACTGCAAGTGACACCACTGGCGACGGGATACCCCCTGAACCAGCTCGGCATCTGGGCAAAGCTGGACAGCGGCGCGGCAAGGCTGATCGCACTATTTCAGACGGACACGGACGCGGGCGTGGAAATCCCCAGCAAGACGGACGTGCCGGACTATGTGTACACGTTCTACGGGCTGCTGGAGTTTACGGGCAGCGGCGGGACGCTGCAGGTGACCATCGACGCTTCGGCGCTGGTGACAGCAGAAAGCATGGCGGCTGCCATCAAGGCACACAACGAGAATGAAAACGCGCACGAGGGTATCCGTCAGGCCATTACGGACAAGCAGGACAAGATCACCGCCAGCGGTATCCTGAAAGGCGACGGCAAGGGCGGCGTTACGGCGCAGACGTTCGACACGGTGCCGACGGAGAACAGCGACAAGCTGCTGACCAGCGGTGCGGTGGCGGCGGCTCTTGCCAAAAAGGCGGGGCTGGGGACAGACGGAAAGGTGCCGGTCAGCCAGCTCCCTGTCAACACACCGGGCGGCGTGGCCGGACTGGGAGAGGACGGCAAGGTTGGCACCGGCCAGCTCCCCATCAATACGCCGGGCGGCGTTGCGGGCATCGGAACGGACGGCAAGGTTGGCACCGGCCAGCTCCCTGTCAATACGCCGGGCGGCGTGGCAGGTCTCGGCGCGGACGGGAAGATAGACACCGATCAGCTCCCCATCAACGTGCCGAACGGCATCCCGACGCTGGGGGCAGACGGTAAGCTCAGCGCGGACAGTCTGCCGCAGGTAGGCATGACGGCGCAGATCGTTGTGACCGCGCCCACCGGCTCCACGGTGACGGCCACGCTGGGAACCAAGGTATACACCGCAACGGAGAGCGGCGGAAAATGGACGTTTGATGTGGAGGACTACGGAACATACACCATCAAGGCCACCAAGAACGGGCAGACTGCCACGGATACGGTGACGGTCTCCGTGGTGCAGCAGTACACGGCGACGCTATCCTACTTCACAGCGACCATCCACGTGAGCATTGACAGCGGCTCCACCGTCACCTGCACCAAGGGAAGCAAGACGCAGAGCAAAACGGCATCTGCAACGGGGACGGTGGACTTCACCGTGACGGAAAGCGGCACCTACACCATCACCGCCACCAAGAACGGAGAGACGGCGGAGGATACCGCGACCATCACGGCGGACGGACAGACGGTAAATGTGAAGCTGGCCTACCGGCACGTCTACGGCGTGGTGTGGGACGGCACCAGCACAACGGTGTGGAGCCGCACAGACGAGGCCGCCAGCTTCGTGAACCCGACCCCGTACCGGGCGGGGGCAACCAGTTACGGAAGCCCATTTGACAACCTGTACCCGTGGAGCGGGATGGTGCGCGTGACGGATGCGGTGGCCGGTGAGCTGGTGGCTATCCCGAAGTTCTGGTACAAGTGGACAAAGAGCGGGAACAGCCTGAAACTCCAGATCGCGGATAAGGAAACGGACGGCTTTCACGTCTCCCCCGCCCACGCCGACCGAGGGGACGGCAAGGGAGAGCGGGACATTGTGTACATTGGCCGCTATCACTGCAACACCAACAACTACAAGAGCCAGTCCGGTGTAAAGCCGAAAGCGAATATCACGCGCAGCACGGCCCGCACGAGCATCCACAATCTGGGGAGCAACATCTGGCAGAGCGACATTCAGATGCGCATGACGATCTGGATGCTGTACCTTGTGGAGTTCGCGGACTGGAACAGCCAGAAAACCATCGGCAAGGGCTGCGGCAACAACAGCGCAACGGAGAATATGGGCTATACGGACAGTATGCCCTATCACACCGGAACGACGCTTGCGAGCCGGGACAGCTATGGCATCGGTACGCAGTATCGCTACATCGAGGGCCTGTGGGACAACGTGTATGACTGGGGCGACGGCTGCTACTACAACAGCAACGGCCTGAACATCATCAACACGCCAAGCAGTTTCAGCGACAACAGCGGCGGCACCGCCGTGGGCGTTCCGTCGAGCGGATGGCCCAGCGCATTTACCGTGGCAACGGTGGCCGGTCTGGAATGGGTTATCTATCCCACGGCATCGGGCGGGAGTGAGACGACGTATTCGGCGGATAGCTGGGTCTTCAATGCTTCCAACCCGTGTCTGTTCTTCGGCGGTAACTATAGCCAGGGCGGGAACCGCGGGCTGTTCTGCGTGAACTGCAACAGCGCGTCCAGCTCGGGCGCGGACTTCGGCTGCCGCCTCCAAAAACTCCCCTGACGGGGGAGTGCAGAGGGGGAAGCATCCCCCTCTGCGTATCCTGCGGCCCGCAGGCCGCGCAAAAGGCTAACGGGTTTTCAGCCGCACAGGCGGCTTGAAAATACAGGGGATGACCGCGCACGCAGTCGGTGCCTTGCTTCTTGGTTCGGCGGATAACTGGAACTTCAATGCTTCCAACCCGTGTCTGCACTTCGGCGGTAACTATAACCAGAACGGGAACCACGGGCTGTTCTGCGTGAGCTGCAACAGCGCGTCCAGCTCGTACGCGGGCATCGGCTGCCGCGTCCTTTTATGGACTGGCTACCCACCTCCATACCCGGCAACGCAAAGACCCACGCCGGGGCGCGGACATCCTCGGCACCCCTTGGTGCAGATAAGCCATCAGGACACGGTTTAGTACACTCCCGCAACCTGCGGGGGCGGTGGAAAGACCGTGAGGCTAAAAGGAGGAAAACATTCCTGATGAAACGAGCAAACAACCTATTTCCAAAGCTGGTATCGGAAGAAAACCTGCGGCTGGCGATCTTCGCTGTGAACGTGACACACCGCTTCCATCCGCACCACAGGCCAAACCGGACGGTGGCACGGGTGGAGGCGGACGTTGACCGCTATGTAAAAGAGCTGCGGGAGATCATTACAGGCGGTTACGAGGCGAACGAGCCGAGGCTTGCGCGGCGCTGGGACAAGAGCGCTGGCAAGTGGCGGGACATATCGGAGCCGAGACTGTGGCCTGACCAGTATGTGCATCACGCGGTCATTCAGGTGTTGGAGCCGATCATGATGCGGGGCATGGACAATTTCTGCTGCGGGAGCATCCGAAACCGGGGCATCCATTACGGCGTTCGGGCCATCAAGAAGTGGATGCGGACAGACCCGAAAGGGACGAAGTACGCCGAGGAGCTGGACATCCACCATTTCTACGACAGTTTGACAGCGGAGACGGTGATGAAGCGGCTCCGGCGGCTGGTGAAAGACCGGCGGATGCTGGAGGTATGCGAGCGGCTGATGAAGCACGGCATTCTGATCGGCGCTTACTTTTCCCAATGGTTTGCCAACACGGTGCTGCAACCACTCGACCGGCTGATACGGGAAAGCGGTCTGTGCGACCACTACCTGCGGTACATGGACAACTTTACCCTGTTCGGGCGGAACAAGCGGAAGCTGCGGCGGCTGCGGGAGCTGATCGAGAAATGGCTGGCGGCACACGGCCTGCGGCTGAACGGCAAGTGGCAGCTCTATCCGACGGCAAAGCGGACGGTGGCGGCGCTGGGGTATCGCTTCGGGCGAGGGTATACCCTGCTGCGGAAACGAAACATGGTGCGCCTGAAACATTCTCTTTCCGCCTGCCGCCGTGCCATGCGGCGGCACCACGCGATCAAGCCCGCATTGGCGCAGGGGCTTTTATCCAGACTGGGCCAGATGAAGCACTGCAATCACGTCCACTTTTTCCAGAGCTATGTGGAGGCGGGTTTGCAGCGGAAATTGAAATGCGTGGTCAGAGAACACGCAAGAAAGGAGCGGGCAAGATGGAATACGTCTACGGAACAAGTGTTATCGGCGGCGTAGAACGGGAAAACCTGAAAATTGTGGGCGGCCCCGCGCTGCGGGAGGGTGAATACCTGACCACAGTGCGGGAGTATGACGACAGCAGCATCACAGACCGCTGCCGCATCGACCGGCACTATCACAGCGACACGGACGAGGACGGGACGCGGTACGACTTCTATACCATCAGCGAGCATTACAGGTATGTGGAAAGGATAAAGGTGATGGAAGAAACGAGAAAAGCAACGGAGATCGCCTTTGTGACGCTGGCGGAGAGCGGAAGCATCGATGCTGTGACTGCGGGGGAGCATAAGAGCCTGTTTGAAACGTGGCAGACCGGCGTTGCTTACACAGTGGGGCAGCTGCGCAACTGGGGGGACAAGCTGTACAAATGCGTACAGGCGCACACCTCGCAGGCTGGATGGGAACCGGACAAGGCGGTGTCGCTTTGGTCGGCGGCATCTGACCCGGCGGAAGAATGGCCGGAATGGAGCCAGCCGGTGGGGGCGCATGACGCTTACGCAAAGGGCGACAAGGTGAGCCACAATGGGAAGCATTGGACATCAACGGCGGATGCCAATGTGTGGGAACCGGGGGTATACGGCTGGACGGAGGCGACGGCGTGAGCAGCCATTTGCAGATCATCGCAGAGCTGGAGGCGCTTGTGGAAATGCAGGCGCGTACCGTCCGGGTGCTGGCGACACGCCTTGCGGAGCTGGGCGACACCGTGACCGGGAGAGACGAGATCGCGGAGGCCGACGAGGCATACCGCAGGGCCATCGGCGGGGACGAATGGTCGGAGTGAAAGCAGGAGGACAGGAAAATGTACATCAACGCGGACACCATCATTAAGGCGGCCAGCCTTTTGGGAGCAATCGGAGCGCTGGTCGCCGCCATTGTTTCCGTGTACAAGGTCATTGAGAGCAACAAAAAGCAGAGCGAGTTCATCAACGCCATTCAGGAGGAGCAGACGCTTATCTGCTATGGCCTGCGCGGCGCGTTGCAGGGGCTTGTGGAGCAGGGGTGCAACGGGCCGTGCAAGGATGCGCTGGACAAACTGGATAAGCACCTGAATAAAAGCGCGCACCCGCACATCAAGGAGGACTGACATGGCGGGAAAGCGAACGCAGGCAAAGACGAAAGGCCGGAAGAAGCGCATGGGAACCATGGACTTTATTCTGCTGATCGTCTTTTTGTGTCTGACGGTATTCACGATAGCCATGATCGCGCTGTTTACCGTGTACGGCTCTGTACCGGATACGCTGATCACCTGCGTGTTCGCCACGCTGGGCGGCGAGTGCGGCATCCTCGGCTGGATAAAGACCACCAAGGAGAAGAAGCAGGACAGGCGGTGGCAGCTTGCGGACATGAGACGGGAAAAGGAGGAGGCGGAACGGATTGCACAGCAGACAGAGGAGCCGTGAGGAGGGATAGATCATGCTGGCAGGGAAAAACAACGAGGAGAAAATCTGGAATTATCTGAAAGGCGCGGGGCTGAACGACTTCGGCACCGCCGGTCTGATGGGAAACCTGTATGCGGAGAGCGGCCTTATCCCGAACAACGTGGAGAACCTATACGAAAAAAGGCTTGGCGTGACCGACGCAAGCTATACGGCGGCGGTGGACAGCGGCAAGTATCAGTTCTTCGCAACGGATAAGGCGGGCTATGGCCTCGCCCAATGGACATACTGCTCCCGCAAGGCAGAGCTGCTGGACTATGCCCAATGCTGCCGAAAGAGCATCGGCGATCTGGAAATGCAGCTTGATTTCCTGATGAAAGAGCTGCGGGAGGGCTATAAGGCGGTGCTGGCCGTGCTGAAAACGGCTGGAAGCGTCCGGGCAGCATCGGACGCGGTGCTGCTGAAATTTGAGCGCCCGGCAGATCAGAGCGAGGCGGCGCAGGCCCGGCGAGCTGCGTTCGGCCAGAAGTATTACGTCAAGTATGCGGCAGGGAGCGCCGCAGGAAGCGGAGGAAAGCCCATGACGGAACAGGAACAGCGGCAGAAGATCGTGAGCATCGCACAGAGCTACATCGGATGCAAAGAGAGCGACGGGAGCCACAGGAAGATCATCGACCTGTACAACAGTCACAAGCCGCTGGCCCGTGGCTACGCTGTGAAGTACACGGACGCATGGTGCAGCACGTTCGCAAGCGCCGTCGCCATCGCGGCGGGAATGACCGACATCATCCCGACGGAGTGCGGCTGCGGAAAGCACATCGAGCTGTTCAAGAAGCTGGGGAGCTGGCAGGAGAACGACGCTTATGTGCCGAAGCCCGGCGACTATATTTTCTACGATTGGCAGGACAGCGGCGTGGGAGACTGCACCGGCAGCGCCGATCATGTGGGCATCGTGGAAAAGGTCAGCGGGACAAGCATCACCGTCATTGAGGGAAACTACTCCGACAGCGTGAAGCGCCGCACCATTTCTGTGAACGGACGGTACATTCGCGGCTACGGCGTACCGAAGTACGGCGGAAAGGAGGCGACCGGCGGCGGGACTGCGGCGGACGCTGCACCGGCCAAGGGCGGCGGGTGCAAGGTGGGCGACATCGTGACATTCACCGGCGAGAGGCACTACACCGGCGCAAACAGCACCGTGGGCAAACCATGCAAGCCGGGCAAGGCCAAGGTGACGCAGGTGTATCAGCCGCTTGTGAGCAGGCATCCGTACCACCTTGTCGCCGTGAGCGGCGGCGGAAGCACCGTGTACGGCTGGGTGGACGCGGCGGACATCAAGACCGAAGCGGCGGCGCTGGCCGTGGGCGATCAGGTGACGATGGACAAGGCTGCCACAGTCTACGGCACCACGCGCAAGTTTTCCTCGTGGGTGTACAGCGCAAAGCTGTATGTCCGGGCAATCAGCGGCGACCGCATTTCAGTTTCCACGCTGAAAAGCGGCGCAATCACAGGAAACGTGGACAAGAAATATCTGACGAAAGTGTAAGGAGGTACACACCATGACACAGATCATTCCCGACATCATCAACATTGTCATTGAGGCCATTTTCGCCATCCTCGGCCTGTTCTTCACCGGCGTGGCCGTTCCGTGGCTGATCAAGACCGGCATCCCTTGGCTGAAAGACAAGCGCCTGTACGGCATTGTCACCGTTCTGGTCAAGGCGGCGGAGAAGCAGCGCGAGGCCGGTGCGCTGCCCATCCCGAAGTACGATTATGTGGTGCAGATGCTTGAAGCAAAGGGAATTAAGGTCACGGCGGAGGTAAAGGCCATGATCGAGGCGGCGGTTAAGGAACTGGACATCGCGGTTGACAGCACTATCGGTACGCTGGGCGGCATCTTTGTGGAGGACAACCCCGGAAAGACGGATGGGGAAAAGGAACTGAATAACTGAAATTACCCCCGGCTGCTATACTCATAGATATAGCAGCCGGGGGATTTTTTGTGCGCATACGCCGAAAAAATGCTGTTGCACAATGCTGGTTTTGTGGGTATCATAATAAGACAAAAAGCGACAGAGCGGAACAGGAACGCCGACACCGCCCTGCGCGGGTGAGCGAGAGAGGAGGCTTTACGGTGCAGACCGGAGGACGAACATTTAAGCATCTGACCAAGAACGACAGGCTGCGCATTGAGAAGTGGCAGCGCAGGGGCTTGAAGCCGCCACAGATCGCGGAGAAGCTGCGCGTCCACGTTTCCACCATCTACCGGGAGTTGAAGCGCGGGGAGTATGAGCGGCTGGACGGGGAGACGTGGGAAATGGTGACGGCGTACAGCCCGGACATCGCGGAGGCGCGATACCAAAGCAATCTGCGGGAGAAAGGGCCGGACTTGAAGATCGGAAAAGATCACGAGCTGGCAAACTACATTGAGACAACAATCACGGAGCGGGAGTGCAGCCCTGCCGCTGTCCTTGGATATGCAATGCTGGAAGGGCGGACATTCGAGACCTCTGTTTCCGTGACGACGATCTACAGCTACATCAAAAAGGGTCTCTTTCTCCACATCACACAGGTGGATTTGCCGCGCCGGGGCAAGGTGAAGCAGAAATACAAAAAGGTCAAGACCAAGAAAGATCAGGCGCGGGCCTCTGCGGGTGAGAGCATTGAGCAACGCCCGCCGGAGGTGGAGAGCCGCGAGGAGTTCGGGCATTGGGAGGGCGACACCGTGTACAGCGGAAAGGGCAAGTGCAAGACCACCAGCGCCCTGCTGACCCTGAATGAGCGCAAGACGCGAAAAGACATCATTATAGGAATACCGAACAGAAAGGCGGAAACCGTGGTCAAGGCGCTGGATGCGCTGGAGCGGAAATGCGGTGCCAGACGGTTCAGGGCAATCTTCAAAAGCATCACCTTTGACAACGGCTCGGAATTTTCGGCGGCGGAGGTGCTGGAGCGGAGCGCCGTCAATAAGACCATCCCGCGCACCAAGGTATACTACTGCCATCCGTATTCCTCGTGGGAACGGGGGAGCAACGAGAACGCCAACAGCATGATCAGGCGGCGGCATCCGAAAGGCACAGATTTCTCCAAGGTCAGCGCGGCGGAGATCGCGGCCACGGAGGAATGGATTAACAACTATCCTCGAAAAATCTTAGGGTACAAGAGCAGCGAGGTCATGTTCCGGGAGTGCCTGCGGGAGATCGGGCTGATCGCGTAACAGGAAGAAACCAGCACAGAGGACAATCAAAGGGAGAGGATGTGAGTGGAGCGGAACACGGGGAACAGAACAGGAAAACACGCAGGCTGCCGACCATGGGACATGACGGCGGCCATGTTGGCTTGTCAAAATTAGACAAAACAAGAAGTGAAAAATTGTGCGCATTTAATGCTTGACTTTTGCGCTGCGGCGGTTTTTGCTTTGCGTGCTTGACAACCACCCCGAAACGTGCTATTCTTTTCCTGATACAGGCGATGACGGGCGTGGCGGCCCTGAGCCGCGGGAGGAAATGCCCGCCGGAAGCCCCGTTACCGGCAGAAGAGTGTGGAAGTATCCAAATTCAGGTGGAACCACGGACTATGTTTAGTTCGCCCTGAGCCTTACCGGCTCAGGGCGTTTTTTTGTTGCCAAAACACTTCATATAGGAGGAACCTCACCATGAAAAACACCGAAAAGACGATGGACAAGATCGTCGCCCTCTGCAAAAACCGCGGCATCATCTTCGCCGGCAGCGAGATCTACGGCGGCCTGGCCAACACCTGGGACTACGGCCCCCTGGGCGTGGAGCTGAAGAACAACATCAAGAAGGCCTGGTGGAAGAAATTTGTCCAGGAGAACCCCTACAACGTGGGGCAGGACGCCGCCATCCTCATGAACCCCCAGACCTGGGTGGCCAGCGGCCATCTGGCCGGCTTCTCCGATCCCCTGATGGACTGCAAGGAGTGCAAGGAGCGCTTCCGCGCCGACAAGCTCATCGAGGACTGGTGCCACGAGAACGGCTTTGAGCTCAGCAAGCCCATCGACGCCTTCTCCCAGCAGGAGATGAAGGACTTTGTGGAGGAGCACAACCTCCCCTGCCCCAGCTGCGGCAAGCACAACTTCACCGATATCCGCCAGTTCAACCTGATGTTCAAGACGTTCCAGGGTGTCACCGAGGACGCCAAGAACACCGTCTATCTCCGTCCCGAGACGGCCCAGGGCATCTTCACCAACTTTGTGAACACCCAGCGCACCACCCGCCGCAAGCTGCCCTTCGGCGTCTGCCAGATCGGCAAGTCCTTCCGCAACGAGATCACCCCGGGCAACTTCATCTTCCGCGTCCGCGAGTTCGAGCAGATGGAGCTGGAGTTCTTCTGCAAGCCCGGCACCGACCTGGAGTGGTTCAACTACTGGCGTACCTTCTGCCACAACTGGCTGCTGGGCATCGGATTGAAGGACGAAAACCTCCGCCTGCGTGACCACGACCCCGAGGAGCTGTGCTTCTACTCCAAGGCCACCACGGACTTCGAGTTCCTGTTCCCCTTCGGCTGGGGCGAGCTGTGGGGCGTGGCCGACCGCACCGACTACGACCTGACCCAGCACCAGACCGTGTCCGGCAAGGACCTGACCTACTTCGACCCCGAGACCAACGAGCGCTACATCCCCTACGTGGTCGAGCCCTCTCTGGGCGTGGAGCGCAGCGTCCTGGCCGTGCTGGTGGACGCCTACGACGAGGAGGTCGTGGACGCGGAGAAGAACGACGTCCGCGTGGTGCTGCACCTGCACCCGGCCCTGGCCCCCTACAAGGCCGCCATCCTGCCCCTGAGCAAGAAGCTCTCCGAGCCCGCCCGCAAGATCTACGAGGACCTGTCCAAGGAGTGGATGCTGGACTTCGACGAGACCGGCTCCATCGGCAAGCGCTACCGCCGCGAGGACGAAGTGGGCACGCCCTTCTGCATCACCGTGGACTTCGACACCGTGGGCGATGCCGAGCACGCCGGCGACAACTGCGTCACCGTCCGCGAGCGCGACACCATGGAGCAGGTGCGTATCCCCATCAGCGAGCTGAAGGCCTATCTGGCCGAGAAGCTGGCCTATTAAGCGTAAAAAAAGAAAGCCCCGCGGGGCTTTCTTTTTTTGCTCACATATCCACGATCTGCAATTCGCTCTCGTCCACCTTCTGCATGTCCTTCTTGTTCATCATGTCGTACATACAGGGCACCACGAACAGCGTCATCAGCGTGGCGTACAGCAGTCCGCCGATACAGACCACGGCGATGGGCTGCATCAGCGCCGTGCCGGCGTTTTTCGCCGTGGCGGTGACAATCAGGCCCAAAATCGTGGTCAGACTGGTCATCAGGATCGGCCGCAGGCGGGTCACGCCCGCGTCGATGATCGCCTCCCGGCGCTCCATGCCGGACAGCCGCTGCTGGTTGATGTAATCCACCAGCACGATACCGTTGTTGACGATGATGCCCACCAGCATCACAAAGCCGATCAGGCTGATGACAGATACCTCGATCCCCGCGATCAGCAGGGCCAGGAAGCCGCCGGTAAAGGCCAGCGGGATGGTAAACATGACGATGAACGGGGACTTCAGCGACTGGAACTGTGCCACCATGATGAAGTACACCAGCACCACGCCCAGCAGCAGCATCAGCAACAGCTGGCTCATGGCCTCCATGATCTGCTCGTTCTCTCCGTTGAATTCCGCGGTGACGCCCTCCGGCAGCGTCAGACCGCTGACGGCCTGCTGCGCCGCGGAGGTCACGTGGGTGACGTTGTAGCCATCGGCGATGGCGGCGGTCACGGTAACGCACCGGCGCTGCTGGTCACGGGAGATGGTGTTCATGGACACCGTCTCCGTCACGGTGGCCACATCGCCCAGCTTGAAGGTCTTGTCCTCCTCACTGCCGCCGGTCAGCTGCCCCGCGGCGCTGCTGCCGGTCATGCCTGAGGCGCTCCCGGTCATGGCGGAGGACGCGCTGCTCTCCGCCGACAACTCCAGCTCCAGCAGGTTCTCCCGCTTAAGGACGCTGCCCTCCGCCGCGTCCACGGTCAGGTCCATGTCCTCGCTGTCCAGCGTCACATCAGAGACGCTGGCGCTGCTCTGCAGCGCCGCGGCGATCTGCATATACACCTGAGCCACGGTCAGCCCCTTCTCCGCCGCCGCCTTCCGGTCGATGGTCACCTGCAGCGCCGGGGCCGAGGCGTCCAGCCCGTCGCTGACCTCACCGACGCCCTCCACCTGCTCCAGCCGCTTGGCGATGGTCCGGGCGCTGCTCTGCAGGTCCGCCATATCGCTGCCGAACACCTGCAGCGACACGCCGCTGCCGGTCATATAGCTCATCATACCGCTCATCACGCCGCTGGCCGTCACCTCACAGGGCAGGTCGGCACACAGCGTCTCGATCTCCTTCCCCGCCACAGAGCCGAAGGTCCCCTCCGGCATGGTGATGTAGCCCTCCACGTCATAGCTGCCGCCGGAGGTGCCGCCCATGGCACCGCCCATGTTCAGGCCGCCCATGGTGCCGCCGCCCATCATAAAGCCGGCGTCCTGCACGTCGTCCACAGTCATCACCCGCTCCAGCACCTCGTCGGCCAGCCGTACCGCCTCCTCGCGAGAGGTGTCCTCCGGCATGGTGATGGTCAGGGACAGGTTGTTCATATCCATCTCCGGCATAAAGGTAAAGCCGCGGCGCAGGCACGCGCCGGCACTGGTCACCAGCAGCACCAGCGACAGCAGCAGCACGCCGGCCTTGTGGTCCAGCGAAAAAGCGATGGCCTTCCGATAGGCGGGATAGACCTTGTCCAGCAGGCCCGGCTTCTGCACCATGGGCCGGCGCAGCATACCGCTGGCCATCGCCGGCACCAGTGTCAGCGCCACCAGCAGGCTGGCCAGCAGCGAGTAGGTGATGGTCAGCGCCAGGTCGGTGAACAGCTGGCGGGTCAGGCCCTCTACGAACACGATGGGTGCGAACACGCACACGGTGGTCAGGGTAGAGGCCGTCACCGCGCCCAGCACCTGGCCCGCGCCGGACACCGCCGCCTGAATGATGGTGGCGCCCTTGGCCCGCAGGCGGTAGATATTCTCAATGACCACCACGGAGTTATC
>OMET01000007.1_pt1 | contig 96400 bp, 95 predicted proteins | sample 1673841 | NCBI WGS metagenome assembly OMET01 (sample SAMEA103958129, study PRJEB25191) | human gut metagenome | reverse complement strand
CGGCGGCCGGCGTTCCGGCTTGCCTTTGCGGCGCCGGGAGGGTATGCTGCCGGTACGGGTCGCCCGCCGGCGCGGTGGGGAGCAACGCTCTGCGCGCGCCGGGCTGCGGCCTGTGGCATGGCCCGCACCGGTGCGGGCGGGAGGGGGGATCGCATGAAGGAAGATGTAAAACGGATGCTTGCGGCGCTCGGGCTGAACCCGGAGCGGCGCGCATGCGAGCAGCTCGCCGACCTGCTGGAACGGTTGCTGCCGCTGTGGGGCGCGCCCAGCCTCGCGGACGCCTACCGCCAGACCGGCGCGCGCTTCGGCGTGCGCGCCGTACAGGTGGAGCGCAACGTGCGCGCGCTCATCCTGGGCCTGTCCGATTCGCCCGGCGGCAGGGCCGCGCTGCGCGGCCTGCTGCCGTGGCACGCCGGCGAGGAGGCGCCGGGGAACCGCGCGTTCCTCCTGGCGCTTGCCGCGCGCCTGCGCATCGAACGCGCTGCGGGCGGCGGCCGGTCCGCGCCGGACAGTCCCGTCTCGTGACGGCGGCCGCGCATTCCGGAGCGGACGCGCGCCCGCGCGTCGAACGCGCTGCGGGCCTTTGATCGAAAATGTGGAGCGGATGCAAACTTGTTGTTGCGCGCATGAAACAAGTTATGATCATAGCGTAAACATCTCCGCCGCACCGTTGACCGGCCCCGGTCGCCGGGCTACGATGGAGGCATGGAACGACGGGTCACGACAAGAAAACGGCCTTTGCGCAGCCTGCTGTTCGTGTTCGCGGCGCTGCTGCTGCTTGGCGCCGGCGCGATGGCCGCCATCAATCTGCACATGATCGCCTCCGTGCGCGACCGCATCCTCACGTCGGAGCAGGCGGCCGCGCTCGACGTGGACTGCATCCTCGTGCTGGGCGCCGGCCTCAGGGGCGACGGCAGCCCGAGCACGATTCTCGCCGACCGCCTGGACTATGCGATCGCGCTGTATGAGGGCGGCGTCTCCGACCGGTTGCTCATGAGCGGCGACCACAGCAGCGCGGATTACGACGAAGTGGGCGCCATGCGGGATTATGTCGTCGAACGCGGCGTGGACGCGGATCACGTGTTTCTCGATCACGCCGGGTTTTCCACCTATGAAAGCATCTACCGCGCCGGGCAAATCTTCGGCGCGGAAACCGTCGTCATCGTCACGCAGAGCTACCACCTGTATCGCGCGCTGTATCTGGCCGGGCAGCTTGGGTTGACCGCCTATGGCGTAGCCTCGGATGCGCGCGCCTATGCACGCCAGCCGCTGTACACCGCGCGCGAGATCATGGCGCGCTGCAAGGATTACCTGTTTGCCCTGTGCCGTCCGGAGCCGACGTATCTGGGCACCGCCATCCCGCTTTCCGGCAGCGGCCGCGTCACTCACCGTCTGCCCGCCATGCCGCTCGCCTGAGCTGGCGGCAGGCGCGGATTGCCCGCCGGTCCGTCACGTGCTATAATGGGAGCGCAACCGGCGGCCGGTTTCTCCGTGCCGCCGCAATCGGCGTCAAGGAGGCTCCCATGATCCGTATTTATCCGCTCAACGGTCTGCTCATGCAAACGGAAAAAGACCTGCGCGCGCAGTTGTGCGAACGGCTTGCGCTGTCCCCCCTGCCGGACGGCGACTGGCAGGCGGCGCTCGCCGCCCAGCTTACCGGACGCGACGACGGCGGGCTGATCCTGCTGGAGTTTGCGCGGCGTATGCCAAACGAGCTGCTGCTGCCGCTGGTCGGCGCGTTCACAGAGCTCTCGCGCGAGGACGCGCGCTGGTCGTTCTCCCTCTGTTCCGGCCGCCAGACCTGCCACGGGGAAAACGCATGAAACGGCTGGTTGCCTTTGACTTCGACGGGGTGATCGTCAACAGCGAGCCGCACCACATCGCCGCCTGTGAAGAGATCGTACGCGACCTCTCCGGCGGACGATACGGCGCCGCCGCCGTGCACAGCGTAGGCGGCTCCACGGAGTCGCTGTACCGACGCGCGCTTGAGACCTGCGGCGTCGCGGGCGATGCGGCAGCGCTTACGCGGCGGCACTTCGCGCTGACGCTTGCGCGCATAGAACGCCTCCTCCCCGCGCCGGAGCCGGATCTGCTCGCGCTGCTGGACGCGCTCGACGCGCGCGGCATACCGGCCGCCGTCGCCACCTCGTCGCCGGCGTATTTCGTAGATCCCATCCTGCGGCTCTATGGGCTGGAAGAGCGGTTCCGGGCGGTCGTTACCGGCGATCAGGTGGCGCATCTCAAGCCGGCGCCCGACACGTATCTGACGGCGCTCGCGCGCTGCGGCGTGCCGGCGGGCGACGCCGCCGCCATCGAGGACAGCCGTGCCGGCACGCTGGCGGCCAGGGCTGCCGGCCTTTTCTGCTTTGGATATGTCAACCCCGATTCCGGCCGCGAGGACCTTTCCGCCGCAGACCGCCTCATCCACCGGCTCACGGAGGTCGCCGGCGCGCTGTAACGCGCCCCGCAGAGGGGGCCTGTATCCGCAAAGGCAGGGCATCTCCCTCCGCCTGCGCGCGTCCGGCCGGGATGGCCGTCGTCTTCCATCCGTCTCCAACCCATTCGGGCCTGCGGCGAAATGCGCTTCGCCGCAGGCCCGTTGCGTTCGGTTCATGCCCGGTCCATCGGGCGAGACCGGTTATGCCTTCGGGAATTCGTCCTCCTGCTTGGGTTCCGTTTCCGTCGCTGCGGGCACGGCCGGCGCCTGCCGCGCCGCCCGCCGCTGTGCGCGGCGTGCCGCACGCGTCCCGTTGCGCTTCCCGCCGCGGCGCACGAGCAACACAATCACCACCGTCGCGCCGCCGAGGATGACCGCCCACACGACGATGGCCGGCAGGTTCCCCAGGAACCAGGCGCCAAACGACCGGAAGCCGTCGCCCACATCGGCAAGGCTCTCGGAAAACCGGCGGCCGACCTCCTGCCAGAACGTCTCCTCCGCCACGGGCGTTTCGCGCTCCACCTCGCGGATGTTCATGGTCACGGTGCTGAGGGCGATCTGATCGTCATAGGTGCGCAACGTGGCCTCATAGGATTCGATCTCATACTGCACGTCGCTCAGCCGGCTTTGCACGCTGATCAGATCCTCGACGGTCTCCGCCGCAGCCAGAATCTCGAGCAGCGCGTCGCGCTCGGTGCGCAGCGCCGTCAGGTGGGCCTCGGTATCGGCATAGGGCGCCGTCACGTCGCGCAGGGAGATCCGCCGGTCGACCACGTTCCCGAGGTCGCCCACGCCGGCGAGAAAATCATCGAGCCGCTCGGCCGGAACGCGCGCCTCAACCTCCGCCCAGCGCAGGCTCGAGCCGTAATAGCCGTTGCCGCTGGTATAGGAGCTGGAAACATAGCCGCCGACCTGCGCAATCGCGGCTTCAAGCGCGGTCAGAAAGTCGTCAAACGCCAACGTTTGGATATCCAGGCTCGCATCGCGGATGATCTTGCGCGAAGCGAGCACGTCGCCTTCCGCCGTCTCGGCTTTATCCGCGTCGGGCGCCGGCGCGGCAGGCGCCTCTTCCGGCGTGGTGACATAGTCCAGAATCCCGTCTGCGGCGGACGACTGATCCCGGTTCGTTCCGTTGGAATACGACACGCCATATCCGCTGTCCCCGCTGTCCTGCCCCTTTGCGGCGCAACCGGCGGCCAGCATGGCGAGCGCCAGCGCCAGCGCGATGATCTGCAAACTGCGTTTCATTCCCCGTCCTCCTTGAATGTTTTGTTGGGCACTTCTATCCATAACACCGCGCAGGCGGGCGTTTGGTTGCGCGCCGTCATCAAATTTCCCGAAATGCCGCCTCGATCGCCGCCGTCTCCGCCGCAACCGCAACGAACGCTTCGGCAAGCGAGAACACCCGCACCGCGCCGCAGATGCCGCCGTCGGTTTCCACGCCGCCATCGTCCGCGACCGTGAGCGACGCCATGCCGCCGGCAATTCCCTCGCCCGTGCGCTTCAGGTGCGCCTCCTTGGCCACCCAGCGTTCCAGCAGAAACGCGCCCTGCCGCGCCGGCGGCAACGCCGAAAACCGCCCGGCTTCCGCCGCCGAAAGGATGCGACGCGCCAGCGCCGGTGGTACGGCCCGTTGGCGCGCCTCCACGTCCACGCCGACCGGCGCGTCCGCCACCGCGCATACGATCAGCCCGCGCGTGTGCGAAAGGCTCATGTGCGGCGGATGGGGGTCCGCCTGCGCCGGCGCCACGAACGGTTTGCCGCCCGGGCCGCTTGTCAGCCGCGCAAAGCGCGCCTTGCCCAGCGCATCGGCGAGAAACGCATCGCGCGCCGCACGCCCGGCATCCGCGGGCAGCGCCCGCCAATAGACCGTGACCCGCATGGCAATCTCCTTTCCGCACCAGCGTCCTGCCGGCCGCCGTCCGCCTCCGGCGCGCCGCGCAAAAGAAAAGGGGCCGCCCGCGGCGCGCCCCGCACATTCACCGTTCTTCGCGTTTGCGATACAGCACAAAACGCCTTCCGATACACTGGATGACCTCGGCGCCGGTTGCGACGCTGAGCGCCTCGGCCGCGTCGCGCGCGGTGAGGCCGGAGGTCTCCAGTACCGCAAGCTTGATGAGCTCGCGCTTTTGCAGCGCCGCGTCGATGGCGTCGATCATCGCGTCGCCGATGTCGCCCTTGCCGATTTGGAAGATCGGCTCGAGCGTATTTGCCTGCTTGCGAAATGCCGCGCGTTCCCTGCCCGTCATGCGTCCACCTCCGTTCAGATCTTGGTCTTCCAGAGCCCGTGCCGGTTGCAATACGCATAGACGGCCACGGGCGCGTCCGTCACCTTGAATTCCGCCTCCGCCGCCGCATCCTTGCCCGGGTCGAGCCGCTTGCGCTGGCCGCCGCCGACGGTCTGCAGATACACCCAGGCGATGTGGTGCTCCTCCACCATCTCGTGCGGTTCAATGCCCACGTGTACCGTAACCGCGTCCCCATCCATCTCCACAAAGGGGAGATGCCGGTTGCCCGCGGCCTCCACGGCGTTCGGCACGAGCCGCTGCATCGGCTCCCCGCAGCAGAATAGGGGTCCGCCGTGATCCTCGATCAGTCCCACGAGGTTGCCACAACGCGAGCAACGGAAAAACTTGGGTTCGTACATGGATGAACAACGCCTCCTGACGGATTCTATTCCATTGGATCAGTCGATGAAGTCAAACTCCCACCCGCCCATGCGGACGGTATCGCCCTCGGCCGCCCCCATCTCGCGCAGCGCGGCAATAACGCCGTTTTTGATGAGGTGCTGCTGGAAGCGGCGCATGGAGGTCTCGTCGTCCGGGTCGGTGGTGTCGAGCAGGCGGTCCACATCGCCGCCGCTGACGACGAACACGCCCGCCTCGTCCCGTTCGATATGAAAGCCGCGCTCGTACTGCGGGACGGGCTCAAGCTCCTGCTCGGCATACGTGCGCACGGGCGGAAGCGTATCCAGCACGCGCAGCACATGATCGAGCAAGGCGTCGAATCCCTGCGCCGTGGCCGCCGACACCGGAAACACGCGCACACCGCGCTTCTCCAGCGCCTCGGCGAGGCGCTTCGCCCCGTCCTGCGCATCCGGCAGATCCATCTTGTTGGCCGCCACCACCTGCGGCAGCGCCGCAAGCTGTTCGCTAAAACGCGCCAGCTCCGCGTTGATCTTTTCAAAATCGTCCAGTGGGTCGCGTCCCTCGCTGCCCGCCGCATCGATCACATGCACAAGCATGCGCGTGCGCTCGATGTGGCGCAGAAAGTCATGGCCGAGCCCTGCGCCCTCCGCTGCGCCCTCGATCAGCCCGGGGATGTCCGCCAGCACGAACGAACGTCCATGCCGCGACGCGACGCCCAGGTTCGGCGTGAGCGTGGTGAAGTGGTAAGCGGCGATCTTCGGCCGTGCGGACGTCAGGACGGACAGGATGGTGGACTTCCCCACCGACGGCAGCCCGACCAGCCCCACATCCGCAATGGTCTTGAGCTCCAGCTCCACCTCGCGTTCGGCCGTGCGGACGCCGTTTTGCGCAAAGCGCGGCGATTGCCGCGTGGGCGTGGCAAAATGCGGATTGCCCTTGCCGCCGCGCCCGCCGCGCAGCACGACGCGCGTCTTGCCGTCCTCGTTCATGTCCGCCAGCACCGCGCCGGTCTCCACATCGCGCACGAGCGTGCCCACCGGCACGCGTACGTACAGCGGCGCGCCGTCGCGCCCGGTCCTGCGTTCCGGCTGGCCGTTGCCGCCGTTCTCCGCCCGGTAAAACCGCTGAAAGCGGAATTCCAGCAGCGTGGAGAGCTGCGCATCCGCCTGGAACACCACGTCGCCGCCGCGCCCGCCGTCGCCGCCGGACGGGCCGCCGCGCGGCACGTACTTCTCGCGGTGGAAAGCGGCGCAGCCGTCGCCGCCGTCGCCGGCTTTGATGACGATGCGCGTGCGGTCGATAAACTGCATGGGAAACGTCCTTTCGTCAGCCGCGGTGCAGCGCGTCGCACACGGCGGCCACGCAGCAGCCCTCGCAGCGGGGTTTCTTCGCGCCGCACACCTGCCGGCCGTGATAGATCAGCCAGTGGTGTGCGGCGGACCAGTCCTTCTCGGGGATGTGCGCCATGAGCTGCTCCTCGGTTTTTTCGACCGTCCTGGCATCCGCAAGGCCGATCCGGTTGCTGACGCGGAACACATGCGTATCCACGGCGATGGCCGGCGTGCCGAACGCATTGGACACCACGACGTTGGCCGTCTTGCGGCCCACGCCCGGCAGCCCGGTCAGCACGTCCCGCTCGCGCGGGACCTGCCCGCCGTATCGCTCCACAAGCAGGCGCGACATGGCAAGGATGTTCTTCCCCTTGGTGTGGAAGAATCCACAGCTCTTGATGTACGGCTCCAGCTCCGCCTCCGTGAGCGCCGCGAACTGCTCGGGCGTGTTGTACCTGGCGTACAGCACGCGCGTGCACTTGTTGACCTGGCGGTCGGTGCACTGCGCCGCCAGCATGGTCGAAACGAGCAGCTCAAACGGCGTGCGGTATTCAAGCGCGGGCTTTGCGTCCGGATACGCGGCCGCCAGCCGTTCGAGCGCCAGCGCATAGGATTCCTGCGGCAGCAACATGTCCCCTTCTCCTCCGTGCGCCCTGCGGCGCTTCAGGTCCTGATCTTTCCGTCGTATTTCTCAACGAGGATGTGCGCCAGCGAAAGCGCAAGGTCGAGAATCTCCTTCTCGTCCTTCCCCTCGAGCATGATGCGGATGAGCGGCTCCGTACCGGATGCGCGCACGAGTACGCGGCCGTTTTCGCCGAGCTGTTTCTCCACCTCCGCCTTGCGCCTGAGGAGCGTCTCGTCCTCCATGGCGGCCGCCTTGCCGTCGTTGCGCACGGCCACGTTGACCAGCACCTGCGGGAACTGCGGGATGTCGCCGGCCAGCTCCGAGAGGCGCCTGCCGCTCTCCGCCACGGCATTGAGCAGCGCAATGGCGCTCATCATGCCGTCGCCCGTGGTGTTCTGCTCCAGCAGGATGATGTGGCCGGACTGCTCGCCGCCGATCGAATACCCGTTGGCAAGCATATGTTCCAGCACATACCGGTCGCCCACCTTCGTTTCGGCCACGTGGATGCCCGCCTGCTGCATACGCTTTTTGAGGCCGAGGTTCGACATGACCGTGATCACAAGCGTATCCTTCTTCAGCGTGCCCTTCTTCTGCATGGACAGCGCCAGTATGCCCATGGCCTGGTCGCCGTCGACGATGTTGCCGTGCTCGTCGCAGGAGATCAACCGGTCCGCGTCGCCATCGAAGGCAAAGCCGATGTCCGCCCCGTTGGCGACCACAAGCTGTTGCAGCCGCGCCGGATGCAGCGCGCCGCAGTCGTCGTTGATGTTCATGCCGTCCGGCCAGCAGAACGAGGCGATCACCGTGGCCCCGAGCCGCTCGAACACCTCGCGGCCCAGCGCGGAAGTCGCCCCGTTGGCGCAGTCCAGCACGACCTTGACGCCCTCGAACCGGCAGGCGGATTTGCTGACCAGATAGTCGCAGTAATCCTGCCGGGCCCGCGGCGCCTCGATCACGGTCCCCACGTCGCGCCCCTCCGGGTGCGGCAGTTCGCCGCCGTCGCGGATGAGCGCCTCGATGCGGTCCTCCAGCGCGTCGGAAAGTTTGAAGCCGTTGCCGTCAAACCATTTGATGCCGTTGTACTCCATCGGATTGTGCGACGCGGAGATCATCACCGCCGCATCCGCCTCGTACAGGCGCGCCAGATACGCCATCGCCGGGGTTGGCAGCACGCCCACGTCCAGCACGTTGCCGCCGACCGAGCAGATGCCCGCCATCAGCGCAGCCGCCAGCATCGGGCCGGAAAGCCGCGTATCCCTGCCGATCAGGATGCGGGGCGAATGGACCTCGTTGGCCAGCACATATGCGCCCGCCGCGCCGATCTTGAACGCCAGCTCGCAGTCAAGGTCGCGGTTTGCAACGCCGCGTACGCCGTCGGTTCCAAACAGTCTTGCCATGTAATCATTATCCCCCTGTTCGTTCGGTTTGATTGGTTGGTCCGGGTTTGCCGTTGGCCGCGCAATATTCGAGCGCGCGCGTCGCCGCCAGCGCGCCGTCGGCGCAGGCCGTGACGATCTGCCTGAGCGGCGTGGTGCGCACGTCGCCGGCGGCGAACACGCCCGGTACGTCCGTCTCCATAAATTCGTTGGTGATGATGCGGCCGTCCTCCGCGCACGCCACCTGCCCGCGCGCCAGCTCCGACTGCGGCAGGATGCCCACCGCCGCGAATACGCCGGCCACCGCAAGCGTGGTCAGCGCGCCGGTGCGCACATCCCGCACGGTCAGGCCCTCGACGCTCGTCTCGCCGACGAACGCCTCCGCCACCGCGTTCCAGACAAAGGCGATCTTCCCCTCGGCAAAAGCCGCCTCCTGCAAGGTCCGCGCTGCGCGCAACCGATCGCGCCGGTGCACGACATATACCTTTTCGGCAAAGCGGGCCAGGTACAGCGCGTCGGCAATCGCCGTATCGCCGCCGCCAACCACCGCCACGGGGCGCCCCTTGAAAAACGCGCCGTCGCACGTGGCGCAGTAGGACACGCCGCTGCCGATGAGCGCCTCCTCCCGCGGCAGGCCGAGCGGTCGCGGCCTGGCGCCCATGGCGAGGATGACCGTGCGCGCCTCCACCGTGCGGCCGTCCACGGTCAACCGTTTGACCGGTCCGGCCAGCTCCGCCGCCTCCACGGAGGCATACTCCGTGCGCAGGCCGAACCGCGCCGCCTGCTGCTCCAGCTCCACGCCGAGCTGGTAGCCCTCGATGCCGTTGGGAAAGCCGGGATAGTTGTCGATCTGATGCGTCCGGGTCGCCTGCCCGCCCGCAAACAGGGCTTCGAAGAGCACGGCGTCCGCGCCGCCGCGCATGGCATACAGCCCCGCCGTCAGCCCGGCCGGCCCGCCGCCGATGATCGCAATGTCCAGCACTCTCTGCTTCCGCTCCTTCATAGATAGCCTTTGCTGCTGTATTATATCGTTTTTTTCCCGGGATTGCAACAAAATAGACGCGCGCCGGCCCGTTCCCGGCGCACGCGCGGCGGCGGGGCAGCCGGAACGTCCCGAATGCCGCGCCCGGGCAAACGCAGGCGACCCCGCGCAAAACCGCCCCCGGCCGGCCGTTGTCCCACCGGGCGGCTCCCGCCACGGGGTGCAAAAACGCCGCCTGCGCACAGTGCGCGCCGCTGCCCGCCTGCGCGACCGGCTCCCGCAATCCGCCGCACAGCATTGGATCGATTTCCGGGGGCAATGGCTTGTGCGCCATGCCCGCAGGCCGCCTGCACACCGGGGGAGGCTCTGCCCCGGCATGTTCCTCATGACGGGCGCTCCCCTTCAGCGGGACACGCGGCCGCCGTCAACCAGCGACGGAGGGCGGCGCGCGGCACGGCCGGCGCAAATTGCAACGATCCGATCGGTTTTTTCTTGACACGGGCGCGGAAGTCCTCTATAATAGACGAGCGCGTAGACGTTTAGCGCAGAATCCGGCGGCGTAACTCAGCTGGCTAGAGTAGTCGGTTCATACCCGGCCTGTCATCCGTTCGAGTCGGATCGCCGCTACCAAACAGGCACGCCACCCAATCGGGTGGCGTGCCTGTTTGGTTCTGTCCGATCTACCGGCGCTGCGAGCGCCCAAATGCCCGGAGGCGCATCTGGCGCGTCCCCCTGCGCAGCACGGAGGACAAGCGGCATCGACCTGCACGGCGTGTCCAACCGGCGCGCCAACGTCAAGCCCGCACAGGCCGATGGCCCGCCCGCCGAGCGTTTGCAGCAGGCGCACAAGGCTCTTGGTTGCCTTCCGTAATCGCCGCAATGTGGCGGCCGCCCCAAAGCCCGCGGGCTTTTGTCTCCCCCGGCAATCTTGCGAGCGGCGTTTCCCCCGCTCCATTTTGCAACTTCTCCTCCAACTTCTCCAGCAAAACGGGCCGCTCCGGAATCCGCTTCGCAGGCATGGGCAGCGATACTGGGGGATCGGCAGCCACGCCGAAAGGGGACGACCTCGCCCTCGTGGTCTCTTCTCTGGCGGAGCAGCGGGTCCCATGCCTTTTCTGGGCGTATTCCACCCGCTTTCACGGAGGCGGATTTGGGTGGCCGGCCGCTCTTCCGCCCGGCGCCGTTCCCTGCGCCCGGCAACATCCCCGGCGGCACGGCCGGGCCGCCGGGCGCTCTACTCCAGCTCAAACGCGCCGGTATAGAGCCGGTAGTACATGCCGTGTTGCGCGATCAGGCTGTCGTGGCTGCCCCGCTCCACGATCCGGCCATGATCCATGACCAGGATGACGTCGGCATTTTTCACGGTGGAGAGGCGGTGCGCGATGACGAACACCGTCCTGCCCTGCATCAGCTTATCCATGCCGTCCTGCACGAGCGCCTCGGTGCGCGTATCGATGGACGAGGTCGCCTCATCCAGGATCATGACCGGCGGATTGGACACGGCGGCGCGGGCGATCGACAGCAGCTGCCGCTGCCCCTGCGAGAGCCCGCTGCCGTCGCCCCGCAGAACCGTCTGATATCCCTGCGGCAGCATCCGGATAAAGCCGTCGGCGTTGGCGAGCCGGGCGGCGGCGATGCACGCCTCGTCGCTCGCATCGAGGTCGCCGTAGCGCAGGTTTTCCATCACGGTGCCGGTGAACAGATGCACATCCTGCAGCACCACGCCCAGCGACCGGCGCAGATCCGCCTTTCTGATCTTGTTGATGTTGATGCCGTCGTATCGGATCTTCCCGTCCGCAATGTCATAAAACCGGTTGAGCAGGTTGGTAATGGTCGTCTTGCCGGCGCCGGTCGCGCCGACAAGGGCGATCTTCTGCCCCGGCTCGGCATACAGCGAGATGTCGTGCAGCACGGGCTTGTCGGGCTCGTAGGCAAAGTCCACCCGGTCGAATACGACGCGGCCCTCGAGGCGGGTATAGGTGGTTGTGCCGTCGTGGTGCGGATGTTTCCACGCCCACACGCCGGTGCGCCTGTCCGTCTCGCGCAGTTCGCCGTCCGCATCCGTAACGTTGACGAGGGTCACATAGCCGTCGTCCGTCTCCGCCGGTTCGTCCATGAACGCGAAGATGCGCGAGGCGCCGGCCAGCGCCGTTACGATGGCGTTGAGCTGGTTGGAGATCTGCGCCACCGGGTTGGTAAAGCTGCGCGAGAGGGTCAGGAACGAAGCGATCATGCCGAGCGTCAGCGTACCGCCGCCCATCAGGCCGAGGTTGGGCACGCCCGCAAGCGCCATATATGCGCCCAGGATGGCGATGATCACGTACTGCGCATAGCCCAGCGCGTTCATCATCGGCATCACGGCGTTGGCCCGCCCGTTGGCGTTCGTCGCAGCGGCCGCCCACGCCCCGTTCCGCTCGCGCAGCGTCGCCTTCGCCTGCTCTTCGTGGCAGAACACCTTGACCACCTTCTGCCCGTTCACCATTTCCTCCACATAGCCGTTGAGCTCGGCCAGCGTCCGCTGCTGTTCCATGAAATAGGTCCCAACCCGGCCGGTGACGGCCCGCACGACCCGCAGGATGAGGCAGATGGAGACAACGGCCACCAGCGTCAGATAGACGCTCACATACAGCATCCCGAAAAACACGGCGGCGATCGTAAACACCGAGGCGACCAACTGCGCCATCGACTGTGCGATCAGTTGCCGCAGGGTGTCGGTATCGTTGGTGTACAGGCTCATGATATCGCCGTGCGTGCGGGTGTCGAACGCACGGATCGGAAGGCGCTGCATCCTCTCAAACATATCGTCCCGGATGGCCTTGAGCGTCCCCTGCGCGACGGTGACCATCAGCCGGTTGTACAGCAGGGTCGCCGCCACGCCGGCCAGATATATGACCGCCATGCCCGCAAGCGCCCGCAGCAGCCCCGTGAACACGGGGTCCGGCGAGACGAGCAGCGCCGCAATATGTTCGTCGATCAAAGCCTGCAAAAACAGCGAGCCCGCCGCCCCCGCCACCGCGCTGATCACGATGCACACGACCACCAGCAACAAGCGCCCGCGGTACGCCTTCATATAGGAGAACAGGCGGGCGATGGTCTTGCGATCATAGGCCGGGCCGCCGGACGACGTGTTACGCCTCGTTTTCCGCATCTTCGCTTCCCCCTTTCTGCTGCGATTCATAGACCTCCCGATAGATGGCGCAGGTCTGGAGCAGCTCCTCGTGCCGCCCTACCGCCACGATTCGCCCGCCGTCCATGACGACGATCCGGTCGGCATGCTGCACCGACGCAACGCGCTGGGCGATGATGAACTTCGTCGTTTCGGGCAGATATTCGGCCAGCGACGCCCGGATGGCGGCGTCGGTCGCGGTATCGACGGCGCTGGTGGAATCGTCGAGGATCAGCACCTTCGGGTTTTTCAGCAGGGCGCGCGCGATGCACAGGCGCTGTTTCTGCCCGCCCGAGAAGTTGGCGCCGCCCTGTTCAACATGGGTGTCGTACCCGTCCGGCAACGAACGGATGAACTCGTCCGCACAGGCGAGGCGGCACGCCTGCGCAAGCGCCTCGTCGCTCGCTTGCGCATTGCCCCAGCGCAGGTTCTCCCGGATGGTGCCGGAGAACAGCTCGTTCTTCTGCAGCACCATGGCCACCGCGTCGCGCAACACGCCGAGATCGTAGCGCCGCACGTCCACGCCGCCGAGGGTGAGCGAGCCGGCGGTCACATCGTAGAGCCGCGGGATGAGCTGCACAAGGCTCGACTTGGACGAGCCCGTGCCGCCGACGATCCCGATGGTCTCGCCGGAGCGGACGCACAGATCGATATCGCGCAGCACCTTTTCCCCGGTTCCCGCGGCATAGGCAAAGTCCACATGGGAAAAGCACACGGAACCGTCCGCTACCTCCATGACCGGCTCCGCCGGCGACGTAATGGCGGCCCGCTCATCGAGCAGTTCCGCAATGCGCCGGGCCGAGGCGACGGAAATGGTGATCATCGCAAACACCATCGAGAGCATCATGAGGCTGACGAGGATCTGCATCGCGTAGGAAAACAGCGCCGTAAGATCGCCCGTCGTCAGGCCGAGCGCCGCGTTGTTCCCGGAGGCCACGATTGCGCGCGCCCCGAACCAGGAGATGAACAGCATGCAGGCGTACATGAAAAACTGCATGATCGGCGCGTTGAAGGCCAACAGGCGCTCGCCCTTTGCAAAGTCCTGGTAGATCCGCCCGGAGATCGTGCGGAATTTGTCGATCTCGTGCGTCTCCCGGCAGAAGGACTTCACCACCCGGACGCCCCGCACGTTCTCCTGCACCACGTTGTTGAGCGCGTCGTACGTGTGAAACACGCGTTCAAACACCGGGTTCACCGCCCGCACGATCAGCCCGAGCAGCAGCGCCATGACCGGGATCACCGCAAGGAACATCCAGGCAATCCCCCGGTGGATGCGGAACGACACGGCCATGGAGACGACCAGCATCACCGGCCCCCGCACCGCCATGCGCAGGAGCATCTGGTAGGCGTTCTGGATGTTCGTCACATCCGTGGTGAGCCGGGTGACGATGGATGCGGTCGAAAACCGGTCGATGTTGGAAAAGGCGAACGTCTGTACATGGTCGAACATGTCCTGTCGCAGGTTCCGGCAGAATCCGGCGGACACCCGCGCCGCCGTATGCGCGCCCAGTATGCCGGTGGCGAGCTGAAAACACGCCAGCAGCAACAGCAAAAGGCCGTAACGCCATACGGCGCTCCGATCGCCCAGATCGATCCCCTCGTCGATCACCCGCGCCATGCACAGCGGGATCAGAATTTCAAACCCCGCTTCGAGGATCGACAGCAAAACCGTAAACAGCGAACCGCGTCGATACTCCCGCAGGCTCGAAAGCAGCGTCTTCACCAATTCGTATCACCTCCAATATGTAGCATGCTACACTATTGACCCAAAGGGCGAGCCGGGTTGGCCCGGCCCGTCCCCAAATGTCCGGCTATTCGAGATTCCGGTTGATGACCGTCAGCATCTGCCAGAGCCGCTCCACATCCTCGGCCGAGAGAGAGCGCAGCATGCGCGCCTCGTTGCTCCGGATGTTGCGCCCCATGTCCGCTCCCACCGCATCGGCCCGTGCAGTCGTCGCCACGATCTTGTTGCGGCGGTCCGTCCCGTCGGTCCAGGTGGCGACATAGCCGTTCTGCTCAAGCCGCGACACGATGCCGACCACCGTGGGATGCGCCACCTGCAAAAACCGCTCGATCTCCTTCTGCGTGGCCTGTCCGCCGCGCTCGGCCAGATAGGCGAGCACCCGCCCCTGCGCCAGCGTAAGCCGGTAGCGCCTGAGCTGCGCGTCCGCCCGCGCTTTCATCCGGTCGTTGATGTTCTTGAGCAGATAGCCGATGTCCCTGTCGGGCATGGGTCTCCTCCCCCCCTTTCGTTATGTAGCACGCTACATATTGTAGGGCCTGCGCCCCGCATTGTCAAGGATGTTCACATTTGTTTACAATCCTGCTGCACGCGGTTGTACAGGCGTCCGCAGACGGCGGGACTGCTCCGGCACGGCCCACGGGCGCGGGGGTTCCGGTCTTACAACGCGGGCAGGCGGCAGCGGGGCCACCGGGGCGGGCCGACCGGGCAGACGGGCAGACGGAATAACCCGGCCGGGGAGAGCGGATGAACCGGGCGCGTCCCGGTACGGCCGCACGGGCGCGGGGGTTCCGGCCTTACAACGCGGGCAGGCGGCAGCGGGGCCGCCGGGGCGGGCGCATCCCCGCGCAGGTATAGCGCTGCAAACGGTTGTCCATACTCACCGCGAGGTGATGGATATGTTACAGACCCTTCCCAAAAGGTTTTTCCCGCTGTTGCTGGCGTCGCTTGTGCTGGTGGGGGCGCTTTCCTGCGCGCCGGCGGCGCAGTCTGCCGCAACGGACGCGGCGGGTACGATGGACGTCATCGAGACCCCCGACGGCATTCTGCGCCTGCACGTCATCGCCAACAGCGACTCCGAGGCGGATCAGGCTGTAAAGCTGCTGGTGCGCGATGCGATCCTTGCCTGCATGGAGCCCGGCGACAGCGCCGAGGAGGCGGAGGCGTTCGTGCGCGACCACGGCGCCGAGCTGCTGCAGGCCGCCGAGGACGTGCTGCGCGAACGCGGCTTTTCCTATTCGGCGCAGCTCATGCTCGGCGACTATGCCTTCCCCGACCGCATCTACGGCGATACGCTGTACCCGGCCGGCACCTACCGTGCGCTGCGCGTCGTGCTCGGCGAAGGGGCGGGGCAGAACTGGTGGTGCGTGCTGTTCCCGCCGCTGTGTATTGTAACCGGAGACGCGCAGGAGCTTCCGGCGCTGGAGGAAATCTCGTTCCACAGCAGCCTGCTCGACTGGCTGCGGGAATGGGGGGTGATCGCATGAAGCGTCCGCTGCGCCACTTCCTGACGCTGCTGCTTGCGGCGACGGTGTTGCTGTGCGCGCTCGTACCGGCGGCCCATGCCGATTCCCTCCGCCGGGGCAGCGAGGGCGACCTGGTGATCACGCTGCAAAAAAAGCTGAAGAACTGGGGCTATTACTTCGGCAGCGTGGACGGCATCTTTGGCAGCCAGACCGAGGAGGCGGTCCGCTACTTCCAGCGCAAAAACGGACTTGCGGTGGATGGCGTCGTCGGCCCGGATACGGCGCGCGCGCTCGGCATGTCGCTCACGGGCGGCAGCACTTCCTCCTCCGGCAGCTCGTCCGGCACGAGCAGTTCGAGCGGGGACATCTATCTGCTGGCGCGCTGCGTGTACGGCGAGGCGCGCGGCGAGCCGTACAAGGGGCAGGTGGCCGTCGCCGCGGTCATCCTGAACCGCACAAAGAACAGCGGCTTTCCGAACTCCATCGCGGGCGTGATCTATCAGCCGGGCGCATTCTCGGTCGTGGCGGACGGGCAGATCAACCTGAGCCCGGATGAGACGGCGCTTCGCGCGGCGCGCGACGCGATGAACGGCTGGGACCCGACCGGCGGCTGCCTGTACTACTACAACCCGGACAAGACGAGCAACGCATGGATGCTGTCGCGCCCGATCGCGCTGCGCATCGGCGACCACGTGTTCTGCCGCTGACGCGCCGGGGGAAAGGAGCTAAGGCTGATGGAAAAGGAACTGGAGAAGCGGCGGCGCGCCCGGCGAATCGGGCGCATCGCCTCTGCGGCGGCGATGACCGTGCTCGCGGCGGCGCTCGTGGGCGTGTGCATCTGGGGAGCGGAGCAGGGCGCGCGGGCCGACACGCTGGAGGAGGGCATGCGCGCCGTCTACCGGCAGGCGTTTTTGCAGATGAACGACAACGTACACGACATGCAGGTATCGCTGAAAAAGCTGATGGTGGTATCGAGCCCCAAGCAGCACGTGCTGCTGCTCGACGACGTATGGCGGCTTTCGGGCGCCGCGGCGGAAAACCTCGCCTGTCTGCCCGTGTCGCACCCGGACGCGGAGGCGTTCAACCGGTTTGTGGTGCAGGCGGGGGACTACGCGCGCACGCTCGCCACGCGCATCCTCTCCGGCGAGATCCTGCAACAGGAGGACCGGGAACAGCTCGCCGCCCTGTACGAGGCAAGCGTGCAGACCGCGGCCGAACTGGAGCGCCGCCTGCAGGAGGAGGACTATCCGCTTGAAAGCCTGACCGGCGACGGGTTTTATGCCCCGGCGGCGGGCGTGGACGGCGCCGGCGGCGCCGAAGCGTCGCCATCCCCGCCGGCCGGCGGCACGGACGGCGGCGAGGGCGCAGGCGGCGATGGCGGAGAAGAAGCGGAGGAGGAGGGCATCGCCAACTATCCGACGCTGATCTACGACGGGCCGTTCTCCGAAAGCACGGAGAAGGCGGAACCGCGGGGCCTGCCGGAGGGCGAGGCGGACGCGGCGCAGGCGCTCGCGGCGGCGGCCTCGTACGTGGGCGGGTCGTTGCAGGTGACCGGCGAAACGGCCGGGCGCATCCCGGCTTTTGAAATCGCCGGCACGGACGCGGACGGGCGCAGCGTGGAGCTGGCCGTCACGCGGCAGGGCGCGCAGGTCCTCTGGATGATGGCCGAATCGCAGGGCGGCGCAGAGGGCGTGCCGGAGGCGGCCGAAAGCGCGCGCATGCGCGACGCGGCCAAGGCCTACCTCGATGCGCGCGGTTACGAGGGGATGGAGGCCACCTATGCGCAATTCTATGCGGGCGTGGCGGTGTACAATTTTGCGTCCGTACAGGGCGACGTCATCCTCTACGCCGACCTGGTCAAGGTCTACGTGGAGCGGCAGAGCGGCAAGATCGTGGGCGTGGACGCCTACAACTATCTGTTCAACCACGCCGAGCGGGAGCTGCCCGTCCCCGCCGTCACGGAGGAAGAAGCGCGCGCATGCGTGAGCGACGCGCTGTCGGTCGCCTCCGTGCGGCTCGCGCTGATCCCGAAAACCGCCGTCACCGAAACGCTGTGTTACGAGTTTAAGGGCACGTGCAACGATGCGGATTTCATCGTATACATCAACGCCGTGACCGGCGATGAAGAGGAGGTCTTCGAGATCATCAACGGCGACGAGGGCCAGCTCGTCGTATAAGCCGCGGCGGTGCATTTGCCCGGCGGGCAAAAAGCGGGCGCGGGGATTCCCCCGCGCCCGCAGCGCAGATTGGATCGGTTTACCGGGCGGACAGCTCGGCGTGGATGGCGGCCGCCGCCTTCTTGCCTGCGCCCATCGCCAATATGACGGTGGCCGCGCCGGTGACCGCGTCGCCGCCCGCGTACACGAACGGTTTGGACGTTTTGCCGGTCTGCTCGTCGGCGATGATGCCGCCCCACTTCTCGGTATCGAGACCGGGGGTCGTGTTCTTGATGAGCGGGTTCGGGCTGTTGCCGATGGCGATGACGACCGTCTGCACCTCCACCAGGTGCTCGCTGCCCGGCTTGACCACCGGACGGCGGCGGCCGGAAGCGTCCGGCTCGCCCAGTTCCATCTCCACGCACGTCATGCCGCATACGTGCCCGTTCTCATCGCCCAGGATCTCGGTCGGGTTGGTGAGCATCTTGAACACGATACCCTCCTCCCTGGCGTGATGCACCTCCTCGACGCGGGCGGGCATCTCCGCCTCGCTGCGGCGGTAGACGATGTACACCGTCTCCGCCCCGAGGCGCTTGGCGCAGCGCGCCGCATCCATCGCCACGTTGCCGCCGCCGACGACCGCGACCGCCCGCCCCACCTGCACGGGCGTGTCCGCCTTTGGAAAGCTGTACGCCTTCATGAGGTTGATGCGCGTGAGGAACTCGTTGGCCGAATACACGCCGTTGAGGTTCTCGCCCGGAATGCCCTGGAAGCGCGGCAGCCCCGCGCCGGTGCCGACAAATATGGCGTCGTACCCCTCGTCGCTGAGCAGCTCGTCGAGCGAAATGCACCGGCCGATGACCATGTTCGTCTCAATTTTGACGCCCATATCCTCAAGCGTGCGGATCTCGCGCCGCACGAGGCTCTTGGGCAGACGGAACTCCGGTATGCCGTACACGAGCACGCCGCCGGGCGTGTGCAGCGCCTCGAACACCGTCACATCGTATCCCAGTTTTCTGAGGTCGCCGGCGCAGGTCAGTCCGGCAGGGCCGCTGCCGATGACGGCGACGCGCTTGCCGTTCGGCGCCGCCTGCGCAACAGGCGCGACGCCATGCGCCATGGCATAGTCCGCCACGAACCGCTCGAGACGGCCGATGCCGACCGGCTCGCCCTTGATGCCGCGCACGCATTTGGACTCGCACTGCGTTTCCTGCGGGCAGACGCGGCCACAGATGGCGGGCAGCGCGTTGGTGGAGCGCACGACCTCATACGCTTCGAGGAACCTGCCCTCCTTCACGAGCGCCAGAAACTCCGGAATGCGCACATTGACCGGGCAGCCGGACACACAGGGGCGGTGTTTGCAGTTCAGGCAACGCTGCGCCTCCTCGACGGCCATCGCCTCGTCATACCCCTGGGAGACCTCGTCAAAGTTTTTATTGCGGACGTCCGGCGCCTGCTCGCGCGCCGGCAGCTTTTTCGGGTTCATGTTGGGCATCAGTCGGCACCTCCCCGCTGTTTTTGCAGCTCAATATTGTGCAGGTTGCAGGCATGAGCGCCATGCTCCATGCTCTCCTGTTCCTCCTTCTTATACATACGGCTGCGGGCAATGGCCTCGTCCCAGTCGACAAGCTGGCCGTCAAAGTCCGGCCCGTCCACGCAGGCAAACTTCATCTGCCCCCCTACGGTCACGCGGCAGCAGCCGCACATGCCCGTGCCGTCGATCATGATCGGGTTCATGGACACGACGGTGGGGATGTTCAGCGGCTTTGTCAGGCTGCACACGGCGCGCATCATCACGAGCGGCCCGATCGCAATCACATGATCATAGGCGACGCCCGCGTCCAGCCGCTCCTTCAGCGCGTCGGTCACAAAGCCCTTGTGCCCGTTCGACCCGTCGTCGGTCATGACATACAGGTTTGTACAGGCGGCCCGCAGCTCGTCCTGCAGGATCATGAGCCCGGTGTTGCGAAAGCCCACGATCACATCCACCTCCGCGCCCATCTCGTGCAGCGCCCTGGCCTGCGGATACGCAATGGCCACGCCCAACCCGCCGCCGACGACCGCCACGCGATGCATGCCCTCCAGTTCGCTGGCCGTGCCGAGCGGGCCCACGAAGTCGAGCAGCGCGTCGCCCTCGCCGAGCAGGTCGAGGCGCCTGGTCGTATAGCCGACCTTCTGGAAAATGATGGTGATGGTGCCGCGCACACGGTCGCTCCCCGCGATGGTCAGCGGGATGCGCTCGCCCGCCTCGTCGATGCGCAGGATGATGAACTGACCCGGGCGCGCCTTGCGCGCAACGGCGGGGGCGTGCACCTCCATGAGCGTCACGGTCTCGTGCAGCGCACGCTTTTTGACGATTTCGTACATGGGCTCTCCTTTCGTGTATGCTGAAATTTTGCCGTATCCAGTATATCGAAACGCGCCCCTTTTTTCAAGGCGTTTTTGCGCCGGGCGCGGGGAGCTGTGCGCCGGAAGCGGTTGACCGCCGCCGCCGGAGGGCGTATACTCTATGGGTACGACAACGTTCGACACAAAGGAGCGCCTATGCCCATCATCGACATCTCGCGGGAGCTGACCGCCACCGCGCCATACGCGGGCGATCCGCCGCCGCGCATGCATGCGCTTGCCACGCATGAGCAGGACGGCTACCAGTTGCAGGCCGTGGTCATGAGCCTGCACGCGGCCACCCATGCCGACGCGCCGCTGCACTTCCTTCCCGGCGGCAGCGACGTAGCGGCGCTCCCGCTCGACGCGTTCGTCGGCCCCTGCACCGTGCTGACCGCGCCCGCCGGGGCGCTCGACGCGGCGTTCTTCCTGCGCAGCGCGTTCGGCGCCGCCGCACCCGCGCCGCACGGGGAGCGCCTGCTGCTGCGCGGACCCGGCTACCTGCTCAAAAGCGCCATCGGCTACCTCTATACCCGCGGCGTCAGGCTCGTCGGCACCGACCAGCCCTCCGTCGGCCGGCCGGAGGACGAGCGCACCGCCCACCGCGCGCTGCTCTCCTACGGCATCGCGGTGCTCGAAAACCTCGACCTGTCCCACGCGCCGGACGGGCGCTACCGGCTCTTTGCCGCGCCGCTCAAGATCGCCGGGGGCGAGGCCGCACCCTGCCGCGCGCTGCTGCTGACGGAATAGCGGCGGGTAAGCCGCCGCCTGACGGGAAAACGGGCGAAACCGCCGCCGTCGGGCGGTGGACGGCCGCGCCACGCCGCGCTATACTGGTGAAAACGGCGCGCAGGATGCGCACCGCGGAGCCCGCCCGTCCGGCGGGGGAAGGGAGCGTTTGTGATGAGCCTTGGAAACAGCCTGCATGAGGCGCGCAGAAAGAGCGGCCTCTCGCAGGAGGCCGTGGCCGAAAAGCTGGGGATCAGTCGCCAGACCGTCTCCAAATGGGAGCTGGACGAGACGCTGCCGGACATCCGGCAGTCCAAACGGCTCGCCACGCTTTACGGCATGACGCTCGACGAGCTGATCGATTTTGACGCGGAGCAGGAGCAGATCGAGCGCCTGATCGAGCGCACGAGCGAGCAGACGCAGGAGAAGATCGACTGGAACCGCGTCTGGAGCAAGAAATACCCCGTGCTGGCCACCTACCGGCAGCGGGTGCGCGTGGAGGACTACGCGCCCGCCATCGCGGCGCTGCTCGACCGGCTCGAAGCCGAGTACGGCTACAACCGGCTGGACGCCTGCCTCGTGCTCAAGGACATTCTGGCAAACGTGTGGAAGCAGCGCGGCCGATAACGGCGCAGCCGGGGCGGATGAAAAACGGGGCCGGCAGGCAGAGGCCGCGAGATGCCGGCGCTCTTTCCTCCTGTCCGGGGAAAGGGCCTGGCCAAACCCAAAGAATAAAAAAGGAGCGGGCGCCAACGCCCGCTCTTCCCTTTCCTGCGTTTCCGTTCTCTTCCCCTGCGCTTTGGGGAACAGGCCCCGGGGCGAAAGGCGGAGCGCCATAAAACAGTTACAGTCCCGGCAGGTGTTTCTGCCGGGGCTATTCTTGTATATGTTTCAGTTATGTGAAGAATCTGCTAAACAGTTCGCAAAATCAAGCTACAGTATTGAAAATGGGCGCAAAAGTTACCACATTATATTGCAGGTTAAAAAATTGGTGGTATAATTAAAGAGAATTGGAAACAAAAGGGGACACACCACATGAAGCGCAGAACTGTACTTGTGATTTCTATCCTTATGCTCTGTGTGATCTGCTGCGCTTGTTCCGGCGCAGACACACCAACCGACTCCGAAGCCCTACCGGTCGCCACCGGTGAACCGGCTCCTGCACCCACCAGCGAGCCGGATATGGCCGTTGCGCTTCTGGACGATGTGCACACACAGGCGGAACAGCGCAAGCAGGAGATCCTCTCCTGCGATACGGAGATCGTAAAATCGGACACTTTTATAAAGGGCGAAACCTATACCGGCACCGCCTACTATATTTCCAACAGCGGCAGCGATGAAAACGACGGTCTCTACCCGGAAACTGCCTTTGCAACCCCTGCTGCGCTGAAAAATGTCGGTCTCCAATCTGGCGATGCGGTGTTTTTTGAGCGGGGCGGCATTTGGCGCGCCACGGAGCTGCCCACTTCTGCGTGCTGGGTCGACGGCATCACCTTCTCTGCCTACGGTCAGGGAGATATGCCGCGGATTTATGGCTCGGAAGAAAACGGAACCGGCGGGGAGAAGTGGATCCTCTACCACGAAGGGGATGATGGCCGGAAAATCTGGGTCTATTATCGGGATATGTCCGAGGTGGGGGCCATTGCCCTCAACGGCTCCATTCCTGTCCGCCGTGACATCGCCTATTGGGACGAGGGCAGCTATACCCTGCTGGATTCGGGCGAGCATCGGTATGAGCTGACAGAGCAGACCTATTCTGTAGAAGAGCATCTCCCCGATATGTACTGCTTCCCGGCGCTGGACTATTCACAGGTAAAGGCCGAAAACTGGAACGATGATATTTTTGTTTCCCGGAACTGGTCAACCGGCGAAAGCTATCGGCCCACGGGCAAGCTGTATTTCCGCTGCGACGCAGGCAATCCCGGGGAGCTGTATGACAGCATAGAATTTCTGCAGCCCTATTGCTTTACCGCCTATGCAGGCGGCCGGGATACCGTGCTGGACAGCCTCTGCTTTGCCTATACAGCCCATACCATCGGCACAGGGAACACCGGCTGGGTCATTCAAAACTGTGAGTTCGGCTGGTGCGGCGGCGCGGTGAGCAATTATCAGTCTGTTCTGGAAAAAGAGTACGGGGATGCCGCCCTCGGCTTGAATTACATCCTCTTTGGTCGCCGGGGCGGGGCCCTGTCCATCAACAATCCCCAGACGACAGCGGAGAACAACTATGTCCACCACGCGTTTCAGGAGGGTATTTCCGTTGAGATTTTTGAAGGGGACGAGGGTGCCGCGGACATCCGCATTGCCGGCAATCTGGTGGAAAAATGCAATCAGCCGCTGATTCTCTGCAACTGGGATAAGGAAATCGACCCTAATCACAACTTTAAAAACCTGGTGGTGGAGAACAATATCGTTCTGGATACCGCCGTGGATTCTCTCTATAACACAGACTGGGAAGACAACGGAAGCGCAGCTTTCACCATTCAGGGAGGGCCCAACCCTCATGACGGCACGGTGTATGTTCGCAACAACATCTTCGCCGTTTCTCAAGGCCCCCTTATTGTGCTCCCTCAATGCAATGATTACATGAAGGTCTTTTCCGACAACACCTATATCCAAAGTGCGGACGGCACGGGGATTTTTGTGAACTGGCAGGATACTTATCCTTTGGAAGAAAACATTGCCAAGCTCCTTGGAGATGAGACCGGCACACTTGTACTGCTGAAATGAGATCATAAAAGCCTATACTTTTCAAAAACCGCATTCTTACAGTGGTTATTCCCAAGGGCTTTAACCTCTAAGAAGGACGCACTTCTATACACTGTTCGGTGTAGTGCATAAGGTGCGGTTTTGCACCGTACCCAAGCCGTCCTCATCAGATGGAGCCTTAGATGCTGCTGCATTGAAACATTAAGCAAAATCCTCCCTTTGAGATTTCTCACAGGGAGGATTAACTGTTTTATGAGCACCCGCCAAACCCCGCGGGCCCTTTTTTCTCTGCGGCGCTCAGGTGAGCAGCGCGCGGTCGCTCGTAAACTCGTCGCCCGCAGCTTCGGCGAAGCGCTCGAGCAGCGCCTCGACGGTGAGGTTGCGCTTCTGCTCGCCGCTGATGTCGAGGATGATCGTCCCCTCGTGCATCATGATGAGGCGGTTGCCGTGGGCAATGGCGTCGCGCATGTTGTGCGTGACCATCATCGCGGTGAGCCCGTTCTCCTCGATGAGCTGGTCGGACAGGGCGAGCACCTTCTCCGCCGTGCGCGGATCGAGCGCGGCGGTATGCTCGTCCAGCAAAAGCAGCTGCGGCTTGCGCAGCGTGGCCATCAGGAGCGTGAGCGCCTGCCGCTGCCCGCCCGAAAGCAGCCCGACCTTCGTATTGAGCCGCCCCTCGAGGCCGAGGTCGAGCGTGCCAAGCGCCTCGCGGTAGCGCGCGCGCTCCGCCGCGCTGATGCCCCACCTGAGCCCGCGGCGGCTGCCGCGGCGGTAGGCCATGGCGAGGTTCTCCTCGATGCCCATACCCGCAGCCGTGCCCATCATCGGGTCCTGGAACACGCGGCCGAGCATGCTCGCCCGCCGGTGCTCCGGCAGACGCGTCAGCTCCACGCCGTCAAGCTCGATCGAGCCGGAGTCCGCCGGATAGGTGCCGGCGATGAGGTTGAGCAGCGTGCTCTTGCCCGCGCCGTTGCCGCCGATGACGGTGACGTAATCGCCCGTCTCAAACGTGATATTGATGTCGCGCAGGGCGACCTTCTCGTTGACCGTCCCCTTGTGGAACGTCTTGCCCACGTTGCGGATCGTTAACATGGCCGCTCACCTGCCCTTCCCGGCCGCGCCGCCGCGCAGCCCCAGCTTCCGCCGCAGCGCCAGCTTCTGCCGCAGCGACGGGATGGCCAGCGCGATGGCGACGACGAGCGCGCTGAACAGTTTGAGATCCGTCGTGCTCAGCCCTAACTGCAACACGAACGAAATGATGACATAATACACGATCGACCCGACGATGATCGAGGCCATGCGCACGGCAAAGTTGGCGCGCTTGCCGATGAGCACCTCGCCGATGATGACGCTTGCAAGGCCGATGACGATCGCGCCACGGCCGGACTGCACGTCCGAATAGCCCTGGTATTGTGCAAGCAGCGCGCCCGCCAGGCCGACCATACCGTTGGAGATGGTCAGTCCCAGCACCTTCATCGTGTCCGTGTTCACGCCCATTGCGCGCGCCATGTTCTCGTTGTCGCCCGTGGCGCGCACCGCGCAGCCGATCTCCGTGCCGAAAAACCAGTACAGCACGCCAATCATCACCACCGCGACCAGCGCCCCGATGAGAATGGCGTGCGGGATGTCCAGCAGCGTGATCATCGTCGGCTGGCCGAGCAGGCTGACGTTGGCGCGGCCCATGATGCGCAGATTGACCGAATAGAGCGCCAGCTGCGTCAGGATGCCCGACAGGATGGCCGGGATTTCCAGCTTGGTATGCAGCAGGCCCGTCACCGCGCCGGCAAGCATGCCGGCAATCATGGCAAACAGGAGCGTAAGCACCGGGTGCATGCCGAGCCCGATGAGCATGGCGCTGACCGCGCCGCCGGTGCACAGGCTGCTGTCCACGGTCAGGTCCGCATAGTCGAGGACCTTGAATGTGATGAACACGCCGACGCCCATGATCCCCCAGATGATGCCCTGGGACACCGCACCCGGACAGGCGTTGAGGAACGACAGAATACTATCCATATGCGATCGGGTTCCTTTGCTTTGATGCGTGCGGCGCGCCCGCCCGCGCGGGCGGACGCGCCGCCGTCAGCGGTTATTGCAGTTCTTCCGGCACGGTCAGGCCCAGCTGCGCCATGGCCTCCTCGTTGACGACCAGCTCCAGCTCCGCGCTGTAGTACTCGATGGGCATGGCCGAAACGTCCGCGCCCTCGCTCAGGATGCGGATGGCCTGCGCGGCCGTCTGCTCGCCGAGGCGGTAGTAATCGATGCCGTAGGTGGCCGTGCCGCCGCCGTCGACCATGTTCGCCTCGCCGCAGATGATCGGAACGCCCGCCGGCGTGCAGACCATCGAGATGGTGGCGATGGTATCGGCCATGAGGTTATCGGTGGGCAGGTAGAGCGCATCCACCTTGCTCACGGCGCTCTGCGCCACGGCCTGCACCTCGGTGCCGTCGGCGCAGGTGAAGACCTCCACCGTCAGCCCCAGCGCCTCGAGCGCCTGCTGCGCCATCTCGGCCTGGAGGATGGAATTGTCCTCGGAGGAGTGGTACATGATGCCGACGGTCTTGGCGTCCGGCACGAGCTGGGTCAGCAGCCGCGCCTGCTCCTCAACGGGGTTCATGTCGCTCGTGCCGGAGACGTTGCCCCCCGGCGCGTCGTTGCTCGCGACCAGGCCGGAGGCGGCCGGGTCCGTCACCGCCGTGACGAGGATGGGGATGTCGCGCGTGGCCTGCGCCGCGGCCTGCGCCGCCGGCGTGGCGATGGCAAGGATCAGATCCACCTCGTCGTTGACGAACTTCGTGGCGATGGTGGCGCACACCGTCTGCTCGCCCTGGGCGTTCTGCGTCTCGATCTTGATGTTCAGCCCGGATTCGTTCAGCGCGTCCACAAAGCCCTCGCGCGCCGCGTCAAGCGCCGCATGCTCGGTGAGCTGGATGATGCCCACGCGGTATGCCGCTTCGCCGTCGGCATCCGCCTCCGGCTCGTCGGTCGTCTCGGGCGCGTCGGTCGCGTCGGCGACGGGCTCGCTGGTCGCGTCCACAGCATCCTGCTCCGGCTGCGTCTGCGTGCAGGCACAACAGAAAGCGAGCGCCGCAATCAGCAGCAATGCAATCCATTTCTTCATAATCAAGTTCCTCCTTATGATCCGCGGGGGATCGATTTTTTCCGCCCGGCTCGCCGGGCATTGAACACGGCAGGCAATTCCGCCGAACCAGAAACGGCCCCGCCGGGTCCGGCAGGGCCGCTGAACAACGATACAACCGTTCAGCACTCCCGACCGGCCCGGCTACGCAACCCCGGCGAGCCGGCCATAGCGGAGAAAGCGGTAGACAGAATGATACGCCATAAACATCAGCACGTCAAAAGCGCAGACGGGTAGAACGAAAGAACGGGCATTGCGCGCCGCATGCACAGCGGGACCGGTCAGCCGATTGTTCCCTGTCCGACACATACGCAGCGCCCCTCCCTTCGATGTATGGCAGGATTATATATGATATATGTAATCTTGTCAACCCGTCATCCGATTTTTTCTCGATCGCCGCACTTCCACGTCCGGCCCCTGCCGGGCAGCATGGCCCTTGCCACCGGCCGGGCGGACAAGGCCTGTCGGTCGGCGGGCGCGGCGGCACGACCCGCAGGGGACGTCGGTTGTTCCTGCATTTCGACAGGCCGAAGCCGCCACGCCGCAGGCAGGGGCAGCAGAGCAGGAGCGGCCCTGCAACGTCGCCCGGACAACCACGAAAGGCCGCAACGCTCGCCGGAATCTTCGTACGGAAACCGGGCGCCGAAAGTGCAAAAACAAAAAAACCGCTTGCAGGAACGGCCATACCCTGCTAATATATCATATATGAAATGGCGGCGCAATGCCGCCGGGAAGGGAACGAACTGCCGTATGGAGATCCGCATCACAAGGAATGTCGCGCCGGCGCCCAAGCCGCCCATCGAAGCGCTCGGGTTTGGCCAGATATTCACCGACCATATGTTTTTGATGGAATATGACGCGCCGCAGGGCTGGCACGATGCGCGCATCGTGCCCTACGCGCCGCTTGCGTTGCCGCCCGCCGCCGCCGTCTTTCACTACGGCGCCGAGGTGTTCGAGGGGCTTAAGGCATACCGTGCCGAAGACGGGCGGGTGCAGCTCTTCCGCCCGGCCGACAACATCCGCCGCATGCAGGATTCCGCCGAACGGCTCGGCCTGCCGCAGTTCGACGCGGACGACGCGCTGCGCGCGCTGCTCACGCTGGTCGATCTCGAACGCGACTGGGTGCCTGCGGCCAACGGCACGTCGCTCTATCTGCGCCCGTTCCTCATCGCCGTGGATCCGTGCCTCGGCATCCATACGATTGAGCACGCCCTGTTCTGCATCATCGCTTCGCCCTCGGGCAGTTACTATAAGGAAGGCGTCAATCCCGTCCGCATCATGATCGAGACGTCGGACGTGCGCGCCGTTCGCGGCGGCACGGGATATGCCAAATGCGGCGGCAATTATGCCGCGGCAAATCGTGCCGGCGCGCGCGCCGAGCAGCTCGGCTATTCCCAGGTGCTCTGGCTCGACGGCGTGGAGCGCCGCTATATCGAAGAGGTGGGCAGCATGAACGTCATGTTCTGCATCGACGGCACGGTCGTCACGCCGGCGCTCACCGGATCGGTGCTGCCGGGCATCACGCGCCGCAGTTGCATCGAGCTGCTCCGCGATTGGGGCGTGCCCGTTGAGGAGCGGCTGCTGCCGGTCGATGAGTTGATGGACGCGGCGCATGCCGGAAAACTGGACGAGGCGTTCGGTTGCGGCACGGCGGCGGTCATCTCGCCCATCGGCGAGCTGCGTTATGGCGACGTGTGCCTGACGCTCAGCGACGGAAAAATCGGCCCGCTGGCCCAGCGCCTCTATGACGAGTTGACCGACATCCAGTACGGCCGCCGGAAGGACCCGCACGGCTGGATCGTCCCGGTCTGATCAGACGGGCGGAGCCTCCGCCCCCACACAGGAAATCCGCGCGCCCGGGCAGCCGCTTCCCGCCGGGAAGCGGCCCGGAACCGGGCGCGTTGCGAATACGGTTATGCGATATACATCCCCCATATATATCGCAGAGCGCGGACTGCGATGCCGCCTCAATCGGAAGCCCCCCCTTCCCGATTGTGCGCGGCGTCCGCGTTTTTGGGGGATGCGTCCGTATCCCTCCCTGCCCGTCCCGGCAGCAGCCAGGCCGTAAGCTCCCGCACCTCCCTGCGCGCAAACAGCAGCAACAGCAGCGCATAGAACAGCGCGCACAGCCCGATGGAGCACCAGCTCCAAAGCGTCCCGCCGCCAAGCCGCTGCAACAGCAACACCAGCCCCGCCATCATCGCCGTACAGATCGTGGGCTTCCAGAGCGTCCGGAACAGATCGGCGATGCGGAACCCGCACCGCAGGCGCATCGCCGCCCAGAGCACCACCGGCAACGAGAAGCGCATGACGACGCACGCGCAGACCGCCGCAAAGAAGCCGTGCGGAATGGCCCACAGGCAGGCGGCGACCGACAGGACGAGCTTTATCATCTGGCAGAACAGGGATACGCGCGGCAAACCCCGCGCACGCAGCACCTCGCTGCACGGGGAGGAGACGACGGACATGATCGCGGAGGAAAGCGCCCAGAGGCCCACGATCGGCACCGCCTCCGTCCACTGGCTGCCGAGCAGCACGTCCGTCGCCAGCCCCCGATACAGGAACAGGCCCACGCCCATCGGAAAGACGATGAATGCGAGCGACTGCAGCGTGGTATAGAACAGCCGCGCAAAAGCGCCGGCGTCCTCCTGCAGGCGCGACAGGCCGGAGAACAGCACCGTATAGATCGGCGTCGTCACCAGCGCGATAAGCGCCCCCGCATTGTTGACGGAATTGCGGTACAGGCCGAGATAATACTCCGAAAACGCGTTCCCAATCAGAAAGATATCAAACCAGCTGCACGCCCAGATCGAAACGGCCTCCAGCATCGTCCAGAACGAAAACGACAGCATGTCCCGCAGCACGCCCAACCGGAAGAACAGCCGCGGCCGCCACGGGGCGCTCAACAGCAGCACGGCCGCATTGACCACATGCCCCGCAAGCGTGCCCAGCACCAGCGCCCAGTGCGACAGGCCGAGCAGGGCAAGCGGCACCGTGACGAACAGGGGGACGGCGCTTTGCGCCATCCGCAAAAAGAACAGCCGCCGGAAGTCCAGCGCCCGCCGCAAAAGCGCCATGCCGATCGACGTAAACGCCGTAAACGGGAGCTGCGCGCAGGCCACCGCCACCACGGCGCCATAGCCCGGGCTTCCCGCAAAGGCTGCGATGGGATCGCGCAACAGGCAGATCACGCCCCACAGTGCGAACGAAAACAGCAGGTTCGTCCAGAACGCGACGCTCGCCGCATCGGCGCGCGACGCATCGTCGGCGAACTCGTGCTGGATGAGATATTTCTGAAACCCCGCATCCGTAAACAGGTCGGCAAAGCTCGTGACCATCATGGCCGTCGCCAGCACGCCGTATGCCGCAGGCGCGACAAGGCGCGCCAACAGCATGTTGACGCCCAGGCTGACGAGCTTTGCGGCGACCTCGGCCGCAACGGACCACCGGGCCGCTCCCGCGACGCGGCGTTGCAGATTCCCCTCCATGGCGCTATCGCCCGTTTCCTTTCGCGTTGTCCGCCGCCTCCTCTGGCAGGAGCGGCCTGGCGGAAGGTCCTTCGCCGTCCCCCGCCGGAGCGGACGGCGCCGGTTCCTCTTTCCGCCCATCGTCCGCGCCGCGTCGAAACAGCCTTCGCGGCTCCTTCAGGCAACGCAGCAGCGCCAACCCATCGTCCTTCTCCGCGCCGCGCAAGGCAAGCCGCGAAACCCCCAGCAACAGTGCAATCGGCAGGAGTTCCTGGCGCAGATAGTAGCTCACCGTCAGGGGTTCTACGAGCAGCCGTCCGAGCATGACCGTCGTCACGAGCCGCACGACGTTCTGCCGCCCGACACGCCGCACCGTCCGCACGAGCACGATCAGCAGCGGCGTATAGTACAGCAGCAGCGCGGGAATGCCGCCGGAGACGAGCAGTTCGATATGGTTGCTGTGCGAATAGGTCTCCCGCGTCACCCCGTTGAAGCGGAAGCAGTCCAGCCCCCAGCCCGTGAGCGGACGCTCCAGGAACATCGCCCAGCCCTGCCGCATAAAGCCGATGCGGGCGTCCGTTTCAAAAATCGTACCGGAGGCTATCTGCTCATACAGCCTCAAAAACCGGGAACCGAGGACGCGGTACAACGGCGGGACGAGCATCACCGCCGCCACAAGCGCCGCCGCGAGCAGAGCGAGCAGGAGCAGATTGCGCTTGATATGGCGCCGGTCGCGCCAGAGCAGATAGCAGGCGGGCAAAAAGACCAGGACGATCAGCCCCTTGCGCGAACCGGTCATCAGAATCCCCATCGCCAACAGCAGGGCCGGCAGGACCTCGTACCAGCGTCTGCGTTCGCACGCGCGATGGATGGAAACGATATAGCCGAGGGACAGGATCATGGCCAGGTCGTTGGCGTTGATGTTCGCCGCGCTGCCGATGCGCACCTGGAACATCGCTTCCCCCTCGCAAACGAGCACGTACGCCATCGTCGCAAGGCAGGCGAGCAGGCACATGAGCAGGCTCGCCTCCGTGTTGCGCCGCTGTACGACAAGCTGATGCAGCACGAACACAAAGCCAAGTCCGACGCACATCGTCCTGCACATGGCAAGCGCGGTCGCCCGGTCGATTGCCCAGCCGGCCAGCGCGCCCACGGCGCCCCAGAGGATCAGCAGCGCATAGCCGATGTACCAGATCGAGCCGTATATGCGCGGCCGCACAAGAAAGCGGGCGAGCGCCACAAGAAGCGCAAGGCCCATCCCCGCCGTGGAGAGCAGCGTGTGCTGAAAAGAAAACGTCGTAAACAGGCAGACGGCGAGCGCGGCGTCGCTCACGACGTCCAGCGCCCGGTTCAGCTTCGGTCTATCGGCAACAGCCTGCAAGGTAATCCCTCCATTCTCCGGCCACGCGCCGGTCGTCGAGCGTATCCGCCATGCGGCACGCCGCCCGGCCGAGCTCTGCGGCAAGCGCGGGATCGTCCGCAAGGCGGGCCATCGCACGGCTCAACGCCCCCTCGTTCCCGGCCGGTACGAGCAGGCCGTTCTTTCCGTCGTCAATCAGCGCCGCGCAACCGCCGGACGGGCAGTCGGTCGCCACGCACGGCAGGCCCAGCGCCATCGCCTCGATCAGCGCGTTGGGCATGCCTTCAAAGTCGGAACTGAGCGCAAAGATGCCTGCGCGGCGAATGCATGCCGCCACATCCTGCCGGGCGCCGGCAAAGACGGCGCCTCCATCGGGCAGCAACGAGCGCGCCAGCGCCTCGAGCGAGGCCCGCTGCGAGCCGTCGCCGTACAGGGAGAGCGTCCAGTCCGGATGCGCCGCGCGGAAGCGGGCGAACGCCCGCAGCAGCAGCGGCACGTTCTTCTGCGCCTCCAGCCGCCCCACGAATACGACGCGCTTCTCCCGCTCCCCCTCCCAGGGCGGGCCGAGCCGGGCCGTATCCAACGGATTTGGCAGGATCGCCGCGCGCGCGCGGATGCCGCGCGGAAAACAGGCGGCCGCACCCGCCGTCTGAAAGACGAAGCCGCGCGCAAACGGATACAGCAGCCTCCGCAGCAGCCGCTTGACGCGGCTTTCCGGATGCCGCCGCGGGTCGTTGCGCTCGGACACGACCACGGGCACGCCGCTGCCGAGCAGGAACAGCACCGTCCACACGTTCACCTTTTCCGGCATGGCCAGCACCACGTCCGGCCGTTCGCGGCGCACGAGCCGCCGTAGCGCGAGATAGGCGCGCGGAATGCAGCGGCTCGGGCATGCGTCGCCTGGGAGCAGCGGCACAAGGCGCACCCGCCCGTCGAGCGGATAGAACGATTGGCAGGCGTATTCGGTGACGATCGTACAGGCGATCCCCCAGTCGACAAACCGGTTGGCGAGCTGGGCGATCACGCGTTCGCACCCGCCCCCCGCCATGTTGTGCGTCATGATGAACAGATCTTTCATGCGCGTCCCTCCGCCGCACACAGCAGGTCCCTGAGCGTCGCCGCGGTCTCCTGCAGGTCAAAGCCGGCCGCGCGCACGGCAACGTGCGCCGCCTCGCGGGCCGCGCTGTCCGCCGGGCGCGCGCGGGACAGAGCCTCCGCCCAGCGGTCCTCTTCGCGCGCCAAAAACGCGGTTTGGCCCGTCACATCCGCCTTCCGTTCGACCGTGTCCGCCGCCACGCACGGCAATCCGGCGCAAAGCGCCTCGACCAGCGCGAGCGGAAACCCCTCGTGCCGCGACGGCAGGGCGAACACATCCATTGCGGCCAGCAACGCAGGTACATCCCGTCGAGCGCCGGTCAACACCGCGTCCGCCGCCACCCCGAGCGCCGAAAGCTTTTTCTCCAGCGCGCCGTGCAACGGCCCTTCTCCCACGACGAGCAGCCGCGCCTCGGGCCTTGACCGCCGGCAGCGTGCAAACGCCTCGGCAAGGAACAGCGGGTCCTTTTCCTCGGCCAGCCGCCCCACCGTGCCGATCACATACGCCCCGTCCGCAAAGCCGAGCGCCGCGCGCGCCGCGCGCCGTTCGGCCTCCGAAAACGCAAATCGCTCCGTATCGACGCCATTTTTGCAGACCACGAACGGCCTGTCCCCGTACAAAAAACGGCCGGCCGCCTCGCCGCAGGCAAAACGGTCCGTGGAAAGGGCCAGCAGCAACGGTCGCAGCGCGCGGTGCAGCGCCATATGGCTGCAGGCCGTGTTGTGCGCATGCGCAATACGCACGCGAGCGCCGCCGCGCCATGCGCCAAACAGATCCGCCGCCAGCGTCGCGCTGTTGCCGTGGCACCAGACGATCCCATATCCGCCGGATCGCACAAGGCGCGCCAGCGCCAGCGCATAGCGGAGCGGATCGCGGTTGCGCGCCAGCACGTACAGGCGGCCGCCAAAGGCCGCCACGCGCGCGCGAACGGCATCGCCCGGCTCCTCGATGGTCGCCACGTCCACGGGCAGGCCCAGCGTCTCGCAGTTGCGCAGCACATAGCCGGCAATGCCGCCGCCGGACAGCCGCACCGTGACCACGGCCAGCAGCCGCCCGCTCACCGCCGCCCCTCCGCGCCACGGGCGCGGGCGATGGCCGCCGTATCGTCCGTACTGCCGGAATCCACGGCCACGACGCGCGCGGCGAACCCCCGGAGCGAGTCGATGCAGAGGGCGATGTTGTCCTGCTCGTTGCGCGTGAGGATGACCGCCGTCAGATCCGCCATGCCTGCCCCTCTCCTTACCGTCATTTTTCTCAGTATAGCACAGCGCGCGCCGTCTGTCATTCCCCGCGCCTCTCGTCTGCACAAATCCGTCCGGCCGCTTCCCGGCAAGGGGAGCGGCCCTGCACGGGGCGTCGCATAAAAAACGGGAACGAGCAGGCGCTCGTCCCCATTTTTTGCATGCCATTTTTTCGTGAGGGCGCTCCTTCCCCTCCGCTTCCCCTTCGGGAAACGTCCGCCGGGAAGCGGCGGCACATCCCCGGCGGGGTCGCCTATTTTACCAGCATCATGGCCGGGATCTTCTTGCGCTTGACGCGGCCTTGCCGCGCGAGCGACAGCACGGTGTCGCGCAGCGTGGCGTTGAGGTCGCGCACGTGATACCCCAGATCGCGCCTCGCCTTGGCGCAGGAGAACGCGGCGTTGGAGGTAAGCGTGAAGAGCGAATAGCGCGTATACAGCGGCGCTTCGCCCCGGATGCGGTAAAACAGTTCCGCAAGCGGCGCGGTCAGCCGCGCAAACCACATCGGCAGCACGGTGGAAACCGCCCGGCGACCGGTGATCTCGTGCAGGCGGTTGAGCAGGTCGGATACGCGTACATACTGGCCGGAAAGGATATAGCATTCGCCGCTGCGGCCGTGTTCCGCCGCCTCGATCGTACCCTCGGCCACATCGCGCACGTCCACAAAGTCATAGCCGCCCTCCACGCAGGCGGTCAGGCTCCCGTTGAGATAGCTCTCGATCATCTGCGTCATATGCCCCTTGCCGTAATCGTCCGGGCCGATGATGCCCGACGGATGCACGACCGTCACATCCAGCCCCTCCTTCGCCGCGTCGAGCACGAGCTGCGTGGCCGCCGCCTTGGATTTGGCGTAGGCGCCCTCCACGCTGTCCGGCGAGAAGGAGCTGACCTCCGTCATGGTCACGCCCTTGGGCTGTTCCGGGATGGCGTGTACGGAGCTGATGTACGCCAGCTTTTTGACCCGATGCCTGCAGCAAAGGTCGATGACGTTCCGCGTGCCGCCCACGTTGACCTCCTCCACCTGCTTGAGGTTGTGCGAGCCGATGTTGATGAGCCCCGCCGTATGAATGAAGATCACGTCGCAGTCCGCGTCCACGCCGTAGAACAGCGGTTCCAGCGTTTCGGGACGCCGCACGTCGCCCCGGACGATGGAGATGTCCGTGCCGTAGAGCATGGTGACATCCTCGTTTTCACGCGCAAGGCCGCGCACCTGCTCGCCGCGTTCCAGCAGCAGCCTTGCAATGTTGTTGCCGACGTGCCCGCCAACGCCGGTGATGATGAACATCCGTTTCATATTGCTGCACCTCTTTTATATACTGCCGGCAGGGTTGCCGGGAAAGATCCGGTGGCCGGCAAACGCGCCGGCAAGGACGGGAGACCGGCATGTGGGCCGATCTTTCGATCCCCGGAACGGGCCGCCATACGAAGGGGATAAAGGGGGTGGTGTCTGCGGGGGGCCGCAAGATTTGCGGCGTTTTGCACGCCGCTGATACGGCGCCCGCTCCGGTTGTTTTTATCTTACCCCGAAATTGTTAAAGAAACATTACATCAGTTCGTCATTTCCGCGACATTTTTGTGCGCGGGGCGCCCGTTTTTGCCACAAAGCGGCGCAACGGCCGCTAACCGGGAAAAGTTGACGGCGGGGGGCTTGCCGTCGCCCGTTCGCCCGTCAAAAAAGCCTTCAGACGGCGGCGATACACTCGATCTCCACGAGCGCGCCCTTGGGCAGCGCCGAGACCTCGACGCACGAGCGCGCCGGCGGCTCGCTCTCAAACAGCTCCGCATACACGGCGTTGACTGCGGCAAAGGCGGAAAGATCCGTCAAAAACACCGTGGTCTTGACGATGTTTTCCGGCGCAAGTCCCTGCGAGGCAAGCAGCGCGCGAATGTTGCGGCACACCTGCGCCGCCTGCGCCGGCGCATCGGCGCCCACGAGCACGCCCGTCGCCGGGTCGATCGGGATCATGCCGGAAAAGAAGTACAGGTTGCCCACGCGCACGCCCTGCGAATACGGGCCGATCGCTGCGGGCGCACGGTCGGTGCTGACGATGGTCTTGTTCATGTCGGTTCTTCCTCCTTGCCGTTGTGGTTTTCCTGCCTGGTGCCATCAGTTGCCGCTGCGCCGCCATGTGCGCGGTGAGAGCATCAGCACGATGGGGAACACCTCGAGACGGCCGGTCAGCATGGTTATGGTGAGCAGTATCTTGGAAAAAGGCGAATATGCGCCGAAATTGCTCATCGGACCCACCTGGGCAAGGCCCGGTCCGATGTTGCTAAAGCACGCCAGCGTAGCGGAAAAATTGGTGGTGAAATCGAACCCGTCCACCGCGATGAGCAGCGTCACCAGCGTCAGGATGAGCAGGCTGCCGATGATGTAGTTGCGCGTGCCGGTGATCGTCTCCTTCTCCACCGCCTTGCCGTCAAGCCGGACGACCGTGACCGCGCGCGGATGCAGCACGTGGTGGATCTCCGCGCCGAACGATTTGCATGCGATGGCAAACCGCGACGCCTTGATGCCGCCGCCGGTCGAGCCCGCGCACGCGCCGATGAACATGAGCACGAGCAGCACCTCCTGCGCCAGCACGGGCCAGAGCGCAAAGTCGGCCGTAGCAAAGCCGGTGGTCGAGATGATGGAGCTGACCTGGAAAAACGCGTACCGGAGCGACTGCCCCACCTGCCCGTACTGCGGCAGGATGCACAGCGTGATCACCACGGTAGCACAGGCCACCACGCCGAGGAACCAGCGCAATTCCTCGCTGCGCACCGCTTCCCGCACGCGGCGGATCAGGATGAGGTAGTACAGGTTGAAGTTGATGGAAAACAGCAGCATGAACACGGACAGCACCACATCGATGTACGCGCTGTCGTAATACGCAATGCCGATATTGCGCACGCAGAAACCGCCCGTGCCGGCCGTGCCCATGGCGGTGCAAACCGCGTCAAACGCAGGCATGCCGCCCAGCAGCAGCAGCACGATCAGCACGACCGTCATGGCCGAATACGTCCCGTAAAGAATCTTGGCGGTCGTGCGCATGCGGGGCACGAGCTTGCTCGCCGTCGGCCCCGGCACCTCGGCGCGCATGAGCACCATCGACCGGTCTTCCGACATGGGCAGCACCGCCATAACGAACACGAGCACGCCCATGCCGCCCACCCAGTGCGAAAAGCTGCGCCAGAACAGCACGCCGCTCGGCAGCGACTCCACCTCCGACAGGATCGACGCCCCGGTGGTCGTAAACCCGGAGGCGATTTCAAACAGCGCGTCCACATACGACGGGATGGCCCCGGAGATGACCAGCGGCAGCGCGCCGAACGCGCTCATGAACACCCACGCGAGCGCCACCGTCACCATGCCTTCGCGCGCATAGATCGCGCTGTCGGCCGGCTTGCGCAGCGAAAACGGGAGCCCCACCGCCACCAGCAGCGCCATCGTGATCAAAAAAGCGAACAGGTCGCCCTCCCCATAGACCGCGGCCATCGCCGCCGACGGCGCCATGAGGACGGCTTCCACCGTCAGAATCCTGCCCAGCAGGTATAGGATCATCCGTTTGTTCACGTCTTCGACCTTTCTCGCGCCGCACCGGCAGGCGGGGCGCTACTCCTCGGCAAGAATATCCTCCAGCGCGGTCAGGCGATGGTCCCGCGTGACCACGAGTACGCCGTCGCGCGGCTCGATCCGGTCCGTGCCGCCGGGGATGATCGCCTTGCCGTTGCGCACGAGACAGGCGATCAGGATGCCCGGCCTGAGCCGCAGGTCCTTGAACGGTACGCGCAGGTACGCGCCCTCGCGCCCGGCGCGAAACTCCAGCACCTCCACCTTGCCGCCCACGATCTGGAACAGCGATTCCACATTGCTGCTCTCCAGCGAGGCGTTGACCGAGCGCACGTACGCCACGATCCGGTTGGCCGTGATCTCGCGGGGCGAGATGGCGCTCTCCAGGCTGCTGTCCTGCACCAGGCGGGTCAGGTTCCTGTTGTTGACCTTGGCGATGACCTTGCGCGCGCCGCTCGAAGCGGCGTACATGGCCGCGAGGATGTTGCCCTCGTCCAGCCCCGTGAGCGCCACAAACGCGTCCGCGCTGGCGAGCCCCTCCTCGAGCAGCAATTCGTGGTCCGCCATGCTGCCGCACAGCACGGTACAGCGGGGTAGCAGGGACCCCAGCTCCTCCGCGCGCGCTTCGTTGCGCTCGACAATCTTGACGCGCATGCCCGCCTTGGTCAGGCTGTTGGCAAGATAGTAGGTGATCCGGCCGCCGCCGGCTATGATCACGTCGCGCACGCGCGAGGAGACCATGCCCATGCGCCGGAACGCTTCGCCAATCTCCTCCGTCGCGCCGGTCAGATAGACGCGGTCGCCCGCGCAGAGCCGGAACGCGCCGTCCGGGATGGAGACCTCCCCTGCGCGGTCCACCGCGCAGAACAGCACGCGCACGCCCAGCTTCTGCGGAAGCTGCGAGAGCGGAATGCCGAGGATAGGGCTCTCCGGCGGCAGGCGAAAGCTGACCAGCTCCGCCCGCCCCTTGGCGAACAGTTCCACGCGCGCCGCCGACGGGATGCGCAGGATGCGCGCAATCTCCTGCGCGGCGGTAAGCTCCGGGTTGATGACCATGGACAGGCCGAGATCTTCCTTGAGAAAATAGAGTTGATCGAAATACTCCGGGTTTCGCACGCGCGCGACCGTGTGTTTTGCGCCGAGCTTGTGCGCCGTCAGGCAGCAGAGCATGTTGACCTCGTCGCTTTCCGTGACGGCGACGACCAGATCCGCGCTTTCCGCCCCCGCGTCGCGCAGGGCGAGAAAGGATGCGCCGTTGCCGGTAAAACAGATCACATCGAGCGTGTTGGCGATGTTGGCCAGCACCTGTTCGTCCGTGTCGACCACCGTAACGTCGTGCGCTTCGGCGACAAGCTCACGGGCAAGCGTCTGCCCGATCTTGCCACAGCCGACGATAAAGATCCGCATGCGTCCTCCTCAAATTGAAACAGGTTGGGGCTTATTGTCTATTATAGCAGATTGAGGGCTGTTTGCAACGCTTCCGCCCCCATTTTTCCGGCGCTGCGCGCTCTTCCTGGCACGGGCGGCGCAGCGATTACAGCGGGGCGGGTACGAAGCCGTCCCGCGTAAGAAGCTGGTATTCGGCAAAGCCGACGCTGCGCGCCAGTTCCGCGGCCTCGGCCAGCCCGCAGGCGACGCCGGCCGCGCTGTGCGCGTCGCTCGAGAGGACGATGCGGCCGCCGCGCGCCCGCACGCGCTCGAGCAGAAAGCGGCGTGGATACGGCGTTTTGCGATACCCGCGGGCGATGGCGCCGGTGTTGATCTCGATGATGCAGCCCGCGTCCACCGCCGCGTCCACGGCGTCGAGCGCCAGCGTCCGGTAGGCGCGGCCCGCCTCGTCAAACAGCGCGCCGCTTTCGTCAAACTTGGTGATCAGATCGATGTGCCCGAGGATGTCCGGGCGGCAACGGGCGGCAAACGCCGCCACATCCGCATAGTAACGCGCGGCAAGGCGCAGCGGATCGCCCCCGAAGGAGCGCCGGATCTCGCGCAGCAGCGTCTCCCGGCCCGCATCCACGGAGAACAACCCCGCTTCTCCCGGCAGCAGGTGTACCGAGCCGATCCGGTAGGCCAGCGGCTCCGCCGGCAGAACGCCATAGCTGTCCTGTTCCAGCCCCACGAAGATCTCCAGCCGCCCGGCAAACGCCGCCTGCACGGCGCGCGCCTGCGCAAAATACCGGGGCGTATCCGCCCCGGTCAGCCAGCAGGCGTCCTCCCCAGGCGCAAAAGCCGCCTGCGGCGGGACATGCCCATGCTCCGAGAAGCCGATGGAGGACAGACCGGCGCGCATCGCGGCTTCCGCCATCGCGCCGAGCGAATCTGCCCCGTCCACAAAGTCGGAGTGGATGTGCAGCGTCTGCGCCGGCAGGCCGGTCATTGCATCGTCTCCTGCTTGACCTTGTGATCGACCACATGCCGCCTGGCAAGCTCCGCCCGCACTTCGTCGGGCGTGACGCCCATCTCGGCCAGCAGCACGAGCACGTGATACGTCAGATCCGCGACCTCGAACACCGTCTCCTCGCGGCTGTCCTTCATCGCGCCAATGATGACCTCGGTACACTCCTCGCCCACCTTTTTGAGGATCTTCTCGCGCCCCTTGTCGAACAGGTACGTCGTATACGAGCCTGCGGGCCGCTCCGCCTTGCGGCCGAGCAGCAGCTCGTACAGCCCGTCCAGCGAAAAGCGCGCCTCCGCCGCCCCGCTGTCCGGCGCGCCCTCCAGCGGGCGGAAAAAGCAGCTCTCCTCGCCGGTATGACAAGCCGGCCCGGCCGGTTCCACCTCGACCAGCAGGGCGTCGCCGTCGCAATCGGCCGTCACGCGCACGACGCGCTGCACATTGCCGCTGGTCTCCCCCTTGCGCCAGAGCGTCCGGCGCGAACGGGAATAAAAGCACGTGCGCCCCTCCCGGAGCGTGACGGCCAGGCTCTCGCGGTTCATATACGCCAGCGTCAGCACGCGGTGCGTGCGCGCATCCTGTACGACCGCGGGGATCAGCCCGTTTTCATCAAACTTCAGTTCCTCGAGATTCATACGGTTCCTCCTTTCACCCTTCCCGTGCGCCGCACCGGCACGCCGCGCGCCGCCAGCGCATCCTTAAGCGCCGCAATGTCGATCTCCCGGTAGTGGAACACGGAGGCGGCCAGACCCGCATCCACGCCCGGCACGCGGGCAAACAGCGCCGCAAAATCCTCCATACAGCCGGCGCCGCCCGATGCGACGACCGGGATGCGCACGCGCCCGGCCACGGCCTCGAGCAGCGGCAGGTCAAACCCGCGCTTCACGCCGTCGGTGTCGATGCTGTTGACGACCAGCTCGCCGGCGCCCTCCCCCTCGGCATAGGCCGCCCATTCGAGCGCATCGAGCGGGGTGCGTTCCCGGCCGCCGCGCGCATATACCGCATAGCGTCCGTCCTCGCGCTTGACGTCCATGGACAGCACGACGCACTGGCTGCCGTAGCGCCGCGCCGCCTCGCCGATCACGGCGGGATTGCGGATCGCGCCGGTGTTGACGCTCACCTTGTCCGCCCCGCAGCGCAGCACGCGCGCAAAATCGTCCACCGTGTTGATGCTGCCGCCAACCGTAAGCGGGATAAACACCTCGCGCGCCACGCGCTCGAGCACATCGGTAAACAGCGCGCGCCCCTCGGCGCTGGCGGTGATGTCGTAGAACACCAGCTCGTCCGCTCCGCTGTCGTTGTAAAAGCGGGCCAGCACGACCGGGTCCTCGACATCGGCCAGCCCCTCAAAATTGACGCCCTTGACGACGCGGCCGTTGCGCACGTCGAGACACGGAATGATGCGCTTTGTAATCATGCGTCCGCCCTCCCGGCAGCCCGCAGCGCGGCCGCCACATCCAGCTTCCCCTCATACAGCGCGCGCCCCACGATCGCCCCGTGTACGCCGAGCGCGGCGAGCGCCGAAAGATCGTCCGCCCCCGCCACGCCCCCGGAGGCTATGACCGTAAGGCCCGGGATCTCCAGCAAAGCGCGATACGCCTCAAGGTTCACGCCCCGCAGCGCGCCGTCGCGCGAAATATCGGTATAGATCACGCACGATACGCCGCGCGCGGCGAGCGACGCGCAGAACGCCCCCGCCTCAAGCGCGCTTGTCTCGCGCCATCCCTCGACCGCCACGCAGCCGTCGCGCGCATCCACGCCCACGGCGACGCGCGCGCCGTAGCGGGCGATAGCCGCGTCCAGCAGCGCCGGGTCCTTGACCGCCGCGGTGCCGAGAATCACCCGGTCCACGCCCGCATCCAGATACGCCGCGATGCGCTCCATGCTGCGGATGCCGCCGCCGACCTGCACAAACCCCGCGCCCGCCGCAGCGATGCGCGAGATTGCAGCAAAATTGTCCGCCCCGTCTCCCCGCGCGCCGTCCAGATCGACCACGTGCAGGCAGCCGGCGCCCTGCCCAAGCAGCGCGCGCGCCGCATCCGCCGCATCGGGATAATAGACCGTCTTTTTCGCATAATCCCCGTGCAGCAGGCGCACGGCGCTGCCGCCGAGCACATCCACGGCAAAATAGACCTCCATCTTCACCCTCCCATCCCGCAGGACGCCGCAAACGCGCGCAGCATGGCCAGCCCCACCGTCCCGCTCTTCTCCGGGTGGAACTGTGCGCCGGCGACGCTGCCGTCGCGCACGAGCGCCGGCACGGTCGCGCCGCCGTACTCGGCGGTGGCCACAAGGCTCGCCTCGCAGCGCTTCGCATAGTAGGAATGGACAAAATATACGCAATCCCCTTCGCGGCAATCCGCAAGCAGCGGATCGGCCGGCCGCACCAGGTGCAGCGCGTTCCAGCCGATGGCCGGCACCTTGCACGTTGCCGGGATGTCGGGACGCAGCGGTTCCACCACGCCCTCGATCAGCCCGAGGCCCTCATGTTCGCCAAACTCGCTGCTGCGCTCGAACAGCAGCTGCATCCCGAGACAGATGCCGAGGATGGGTTTGCCGGCGCGCCCCAGCGCGCGCAACGGCAAAAACAGGCCGGTATCGCGCAACTTCTGCGCCGCGTCGCCGAACGCGCCGACGCCCGGCAGGATCACCCCGTCGGCCGCTTCCAGCGCGCGCACGTCGCCCGTCACCGTCGCTGCGCACCCGATGTGGCGCAGCGACGCGAGCAGCGAAAACAGGTTGCCCACGCCGTAATCCACCACCGCGAGGCCGCCCATGCTCAGAGCACCCCCTTGGTCGACGGAATCTCGCCAGCAAGCGCCGGGTCCTCCGCGACCGCCTGCCGCAGCGCGCGGCCGAGGCCCTTGAACGCCGCCTCCAGGATGTGGTGGGAATTGCGTCCGTCGAGCTGCCGCACATGCAGCGTTACGCCCGCCGTGCGCGCAAGCGCCAGCAGGAATTCCTCGCCCAGCTCCGTATCGAACGTGCCGACGCGCGGCGCGGGACAGGCCAGGTTGCACGCCAGATACGACCGGCCGCTCACATCCACGGCTGTTTCCACAAGCGCCTCATCCATCGGGATGACGGCATGCCCGTAGCGCGCAATCCCGCGACAGTCCCCGAGCGCCTCCCGGAGCGCCGTACCAAGCGCAATGCCCACGTCCTCCACCGTATGATGCGCGTCCACGGCCAGGTCGCCCTCGCAGGTCACCGCAAGACCGAAGCGCCCGTGACGCGCAAACAGCGTCAGCATGTGATCGAAAAAGCCGCACCCGGTGCCGATCTGCACCGGTTCCGACGCATCAAGCCGGAGCGTCAGGCGGATATCGGTCTCCGCCGTCGTCCGCCGCAATGAATATTCCCTCATCTCGATACTCCCCTTTCCCGCAGGATGTCCCGGACGGCGCCGAGCAGCGCGTCCATCTGCTCGCCCGTACCGATGGTAATGCGCACAAACGAGGTGAGATCCGGCCGCTCGAAATGGCGCACGAGCACGCCTCGCGCCTTCAGCGCCGCATACAGCGCGCCGCCCGGCAGCCCGTCATGCCGGGCGAACAGGAAGTTCGCCTGCGACGGCAGCACGAAGAACCCCATCGCCTTGAGCGCCGCCTCCGTGCGCGCGCGCTCGCGCCGCACCGCGTCGGTGCAGCGGCAAAAATACGCCTCGTCCCCGATGGCCGCCGCCCCCGCCAGTTGCGCAAGGCGCGAAACGTTGTATGGGTTGAAGCTGTACTTGACCGCATTCAGATCCGCAATGAGCGCCTGACCGGCCATGGCCATGCCGAGACGAAGCCCGGCAAGGTTGCGCGACTTGGAAAACGTCTGTACGACGACCAGGTTCTCATACCGGTTGACGAGCGGCACCGCGCTCTCCGCGCCAAAGTCCACGTACGCCTCGTCGACGACCACCGGCGCATCCGGATTCTCCCGCACGATCGCCTCCACCTGCGCGCGCGTGAGCGCAATGCCGGTTGGGGCGTTCGGGTTGGCGAGCACAATCATGCGCTTGAGGCCGAAGTAGTCCTCCGGCGCGATCGAAAAGTCGGGCCGCAACGGCAGTTGCAGCGCGTCCGCGCCGCACAGCGACGCAAATACCGGATAAAACCCGTACGAGATGGCGGGGAACGCCACCCCGCGCGATGCGCCCGTAAACGCGAAAAAGCAGAACGCCAGCAGCTCGTCCGACCCGTTGCCCGCGAGCACCTGCTCCGGCGCAAGACCGTACCGCCGGGCGATGGCCGCGTGCAGCGCGCCGCACGCCGGGTCCGGATAGAGGTTGAGCCGCGAGGCGGCCTCCGCCTGTGCGAGCGCCGCGCACACCGCCGGCGACGGCGGAAACGGGCTCTCGTTCGTGTTCAGCTTGACGTAGCGCCGGTCCTGCGGTTGCTCGCCCGGCTGGTAAGGGGCCGCCGCCGCAAGGCGCTCGTTGAGAAAACGGCTCATGTGTCCTCCTTGGCAAAACGGACGCCGACGCTGCGTGCATGCGCGCGCAATCCCTCCGCCTCGGCAAGGGCGGCGACATCGTCCTTTACGCGGCGCAGCGCATCCGCCGTATAGTACAGAAACTGCGTCTTTTTCACAAAATCATCCACCGAGAGCGGCGAGGAAAAGCGCGCCGTGCCCCCCGTCGGCAACACGTGGTTCGGCCCGGCCAGATAGTCGCCGAGCGCCTCCGGCGTGTGATGGCCGAGGAACACGCTCCCCGCGTTCTGCACGCGCGGCAGCAGCGCGAACGGGTCGCGCACCATCAGCTCCAGATGCTCCGGCGCGATCCGGTTGGCCGCATCGAGCGCCTCGTCCATATCGCGCGAAACGAGGATCTTCCCCCGCGCACGGAGCGACGCCCGGCAGATGTCCTGCCGGGGCAGCAGCGGCAGTTGCCGCGCCAGCTCCGCCTCCACCGCATCCGCAAGGTCCGGGCTGTCCGTCACCAGCACGGCGCTCGAGAGCCGGTCGTGCTCCGCCTGCGAAAGGAGATCGGCCGCAGCGGCCACGGGATCGGCGCTCGCGTCCGCGAGCACGAGGATCTCCGACGGGCCGGCGACCATGTCGATGCTCACCTGCCCGAAAACGAGCCGCTTGGCCGTCGCCACATAGATGTTGCCCGGGCCCGTGATCTTGTCCACGCGCGGCACCTGCTCCGTACCAAAGGCCAGCGCGGCCACGGCCTGCGCGCCGCCCGCACGGATCACGCGCGTCACGCCGGCCAGGCGCGACGCCACGAGGATCAGCGGGGCGACCGTGCCGTCGCGCTGCGGCGGCGTTGTCATCACGATCTCGCCCACGCCTGCAAGCCGCGCCGGAATCGCGTTCATGAGCACGCTCGACGGATAGCTCGCCGTGCCCCCCGGCACGTACAGCCCGGCGCGCGCAATCGGCGTGAACCGCTGGCCGAGCACCACGCCGTCCTCGCCGAACGTGACGAGGTCCTGCCGCACCTGCCGCCGGTGAAACGCCTCGATGTTCGCCGCCGCACGGCCGAGCGCCGCGCGCAGTTCCGGCGCCACCGCCGCCTCCGCCGCCGCAAACTCCTCCTCCGTAACGGCCAGCGGGTCCGGGCGTACGCCGTCAAACCGCTCGGTATACGCCAGCAACGCCTCATCCCCGCGCGCGCGCACATCCTCCATGATCTGCTGCACGGCTGCCTCGACGCCGGTCTGAACGGCCGCCTCGCGGCGCAGAATCTCCTCCACGCCGACGGCCCGCAATTCATAACGCGACAGAATCATTTGCCACACGCCTCCGATAACCGTTTGGTCAGCGCCGCGAGCTCCGCCTCGTGGAAGCGATAGCTCGCCCGCCCCGCGATGAGCCGCGCGCTGATCTCCATGATGGTCGATATGACGGACAGGTCGTTTTCCCGCAACGTCGTGCCCGTTTCCACGATGTCCACGATCACGTCCGACAACCCGAGCAGCGGCGCCAGCTCGATGGAACCGTGGAGCGTGATCAGCTCAATCTCCCGCCCCTCTTGCTGAAAATATGCGCGCGCAATATTGGGATATTTGGTGGCCACGCGCAACGGGCCGCTGCGATCGTCCGAAAACCCGTTTTGCGCGGCGATGGCCATGCGACAGCACCCCACGCCGAGATCGAGCAGCTCATACACCTCCGCGCCCGATTCGAGGATGCTGTCCTTGCCCGCCACGCCCACGTCCGCCGCGCCGCGCGCCACATACGTCGCCACATCCGTCGGCTTGACGAGAAAATACCGCACGCCGGCCGCCGGATTTTCAAAGATGAGACGGCGGCTGTCGTCCGCGACGCCGTCGCAGCGATACCCCACGCGCTCGAGCAGGCCGTAGACGTGCCGGCCAAGCCGCCCCTTCGGCAGAGCAATGTTCAGCATGGCGCCCCCTCCTCCCATTCTTCCAAACGAACAGCCCGGGCAAACCGCCCGTCCGGCGGCGCTTCGGTCAACGCCGTGACGCGCTCGCCCGCGGCGACCAGGGACGCCACCGCCGCGCACACGCGCCCCGCCGGAGTCTCCGGCTGATAGAGCAACAGCGTGCCGCCGCCGTCCGGCGCCGGCGCGGGCAGACACCGCTCCAGCTCGCCCAGATACAGCGCAAAGCCGATGGCCCGCATACCGTCCTTGCCCATGCGCGCAAGCAGGTTGCCATATTCGCCGCCGCGCAGCACCGGCACTGGTGCCCCCTGCACATATCCGCGAAACGCAAGGCCGTTATAGTACGCCGTGTCGGATATGATGGAGAATTCCAAGCGCACGTGCGCGCTGTCCAGCGCTTCGCAAAGCTGCTCGAGCGCATCCGCCGCCCGCTGCATGGTCATATTGCCGCCCGCCGCCCGCCGCGCAGCCCTGAGCGCCTCCGGCACCGTGCCGGGCGCGCTCACGAGCGCAAGCAGGCGCTCCGCGCCGGCCGCCGGCAGCCCGGCAGCCTCCGCACGGGCGCGCAGGTCGTGGGCGTTCTTCTGCTTCACACATGCGAGCAGCGCCGGCAAAGCCCCGATCGGAGGCGCCAGCTCCTCCAGCAGCGCCGAGACCAGATCCAGATGCGAAAGCTCCAGCACATATTCCCGTCCGGTCGCCGCGAGGCTCCTCTCCGCAAGGGAAACGACCTCCGCCACGGCATACGCCGTCACCGGGCCGATGCACTCCAGCCCCATCTGTGACAGCTCCCGGAAGGCACCCGCCTGCACGAAGGGACGAAATACGTTTTCCGCATAGTACAGCCGCCGCAGCCGCGCGCCGTCCGCCGGGATGCTGCGCACGATGGACAGCGTCACATCCGGCTTGAGCGCCATCAGCCGCCCGTCCAGATCCGTAAAGACGGCGATCTCCGGCTGTTCGAGAAAATTCCGGTTTTCCATGTAAAACGCATACTCCTCCATATGCGTCATGGCGTACGGCGCATAGCCGTACTGTTCGTACAGGTGGCGCAACGTCAGCTTTAACGCCTCCAGCGGGCGCAGCGCAGGCAGCTCGATAGGCATGGCGGTCCTCCCCGTCCTTTCCGCCCCGGCGGTCGGCCGCCGGGATAGTTCAGCATAGCACGCCGCCACGCATTTGTCAATACTGCGTCGTGCTAATTCGCTAAAGCATCGAATCGGTAAAACCGCGCCATGCCGGGCCGGCGCAAGGCGCCTCCTGCGGCGGAGACTGGGGAAACCGAAACCCCCGCGGCGGAGGCCGGGGAACCCGGAACCCCCCGCGGCGGAGACCGGGAGAAGCTGGAAGCCCCCGGCGGAGGCCGGGAAAACCGGTGGCCCCCGGCGGCGGAGACCGGGAGAAGCTGGAAGCCCCCGCGGCGGATATAGGGGGGAACCCGAAAGCCTCCTGCGGCGGAGACTGAGGGAAGCCGAAAGCCTCCTGTGGCGGAGACTGGGAAAACCGGAAGCCTATTGCAGCGGAGGCTGGGGAAACCGGAAGCTCCCTGTGGTGGAGATAGGGGAAACCGGAAGCCCCCTGCGGCGGAGACAGGGGAACCCGGTGGCCCCCTGCGGCAGAGACAGGGGAACCCGGTGGCCCCACCGCGGAGACTGGGGAAACCGGAACCCCCGCGGCGGAGACTGGGGACCGGAAGCCCCCGCGGCGGAGGCAGGGAAAACCGGTAGCCCCGCCGCGGCAGAAACTGGGGAACCCGGTGGCCCCCTGCGGCGGAGGCCGGGAAAACCGGTGGTCCCCCGCGGCGGAGACCGGCCTTTGCCTGCGCGGCCGAGGGAGGGCGGCCCCGGAAATACAATTTGCCTGCATGGCAAGGGAAAGGCAATCCCGGGGATACAAAAGGCTATCCGATGGGGATTAGTGGACGCGTCAGGCGGCAGGCGCGGGGGGGATGGCGGCTGGCGCATCGGGCGATGGCCGCCGGGCGGGCAACTTATCGGGCGGAAACGACCGGTAAACCGCCGGGAAAAGCACGGGCGCCGGAGCAATGCGCTCCGACGCCCTCCGTGATCGGCCGTTGCTTTTACAGCAGATGCTTGATCAGCCTGCCATACTTTTCCTCGAGCGAACGATTGTGCTCGTCGCCGCCGGGCATGTTGGCGCTGACAAATACGGGGGGTTCGATGCCGCGTCTTACCAGCTCCGAAACCACCGAGATGCTCAGGCAGTTCATCACAAAACAATTACAGAATGTGGAAGTGGACCCGACCTTTTGCCCATATCCCTCGATGGAGACGACGGCGTCACCCTCCGGCAGATGGTTGTTGAGATAAACGTCCGCCTCTTCAAACAGATTCTTCCCGCTTGGGTGCCGAGAGGGATGCCCCTTGGGAACAATGCGAGCAAACGAGTCCGACGTCACCGCGATGGTCGTCACGCCCCGTTTCCGGCACTCCAGAACCGTATCGATGGTCATGGCGTTGATGCCATATGCGTTTACAATGACCATCACCTCGCCGGGTTGCGCCCCGACGTGGTACGCGTCCAGTACGCTCTTTGCATAGCCGGGCGTCCGTTCGACTATGTTGGAACGCTTTGCCCCGTGGATCAGGTTGGTTCCCGGGTCCAATATCGCATCCCAGATCGCAAGACCGCCCGCGCGCCACAGGACCTCCTCCACGCCGATATTGGAATGACCGCCCGGTCCAATGACATGCACCATTCTGTCCGCCACGATCGCATCCGCAATTATGGCGGCAGCTCGCTCAATCGCCGGTGCTTCCGCCTCGATCTCTTCCAGCAGCCGGCATACCTTCCCGCGATACTCCGTGATACCCTTGCTCATGTGCATCCTTCCTTCCATACGGTATTATTCCTTACTATACAAAAACATATGACCTTTGTCTTTGCAAAAAAAATGCGCTTGTTTGTCAATTTGCGTGTTTGGCAGAAAAAGCCGTGCGGGCCGCCTCTCCCCTGCGAAACGCCTGCGGCGGAACGCCTTCCTCTCGCTTAAACATGCGGCTGAAATAATGGATCGACTTGAAGCCGACCAGCGAAGCGATCTCCGTCACCGTCAGGGAGGTCGACAGGAGATATTGTTTCGCACACTCAATGCGGTACTGGTTGATGAATTCGCAGACCGTGCACCGGCTGTTCCGCTGCAGGTGCGCGTTCAGCTGCCGCACAGAGCAGCCGACGGCCGCCGCAAGCTGGGATACGGTGATATCGTTTTGCAGATTGGTATCGAGATACCGGTAAAGCGCGGAATAAAAGCCGCGCATCCTCGCCGTCGATGTTTCCGCCGGCAGGGCGGGCAGCTCGCAACCGCCGGAGAGGCGAATCGAGTCGGCCAGCACGGCATTGACCATGCGGTCAAGCGAATCGGGAAATATCATTGCGCCGGTATCGGCAGCCTGGCGGACCAGCTCGAAAAAATCGGCGTCCATGGGGAACGAAAAGATCATATCTTCGAGCGCCTTCTGATAATCCACATGGTTGATTTTCAGCGATATAAAGAACAGACGCGGCCGGTCCTTGGGAAAGGCCAGACGCACGGATTGATTCCTGTTCAAAAAGAGCACGTTCCCCGCCATCAAATCAAGAGGGACGCCCGCGATTGTCGCCACGCCCGGCACGCCGGCGCCCGTTTCGGCACAGATCAGCCCGCACGTGGTCAAGATCCCGTCGGGAAATCCGGAAGCCGCAAGTTCCCCGACGGAAAGGATGGAAAGCGCACGAAACAGCATTATTCCTGCTCCGTTTCTACGGGCGGCGCCTCTGCCGGAGAGCGTTTTTGTGCAAATGCAAGGCCGCCCTTGAGGTGCTCGCGCATCATCTGCGCCGCCTGCGGCGCGTTGTGTTCCTTGATGGCGTTGTAAATTCGATTATGATAGATGACCGAGTTCATGATGTGGCCGGGCGTATGGCAGGAATAAAATATGGACTCCCGTATCATCTCCGTAATCAGCTCGCAAATCACGGCGATGACCTGGTTGCCGCTGCAGCGGGCGATTTCCTTATGAAATTGCACATCATATTCGTTGTATCGCCGGATCTCGTTGGAAAGCGCCGCCTGTTCCATGATTTCAAAGATATCCTGCAACTTTTGCAGCTCCTCTTCCGAGATGCGCTCCGCCGCCAGTTCCGCAGCGCGCGATTCAATCAGCAGGCGTACGTCGAACACATCCGCCAGATCAACATCGCTGAGGGCCAGCATGGGCAGCATGGGCTGCATGAAGGAGGCCGGGGCCAGCCGCTTGACAAAGGTGCCGTCCCCCTGCCGCACATCCAAAACGCCCATCGTGCTGAGCTTGCTGACCGCCTCCCGAATGGTGATCCGGCTGACGGAAAACAGTTGGGCCAGCTCGTTCTCCACGGGGAGCCGATCGCCCGGATTGTATTTGCTGAAAACCATGGCCTGCAAGTCGGCCGTCACCTGATCGGCAAGACGTACTTTTGTTGAATTCATGCGCTATTCTCCCTCCTGATCGCACCGCTGCCGCCACGATCCGCACGGAACCGGCGGTCGTTTCTCCCCGCAGTTTTTTCTCGTCCCGATACCTTTCTTAAATCATATTATGTTATTGTGCGATTGTCAATAAATCTGCTCTTTATATGACGGCTGTTTTTGAAAAAACTCCACAATTTTTATAAGATAATGTATTTTTTCGTAGAAATCGACGATAATATGCAAATAAAACGATGGATTTGTGCAAAGACAAACATCATACTTTTATTCTATAATGAAATAAATCATATAACCTGTTCGCGTTTGAATTGCACGCCACCGCTGCAAAAAGGAGTCACCTGACTGCCCAGATCAATGGAAAGGACCCGCACATGAACCCGGCGCTGGATTATCTCGACGCAGTTGTCGACCTGATACAAAAGGTGAAGGCTACACAAAACGACCGTTTCAAAAAAGCGGCGGACATCATGTCCGACCGTGTCGCCGAAGGCCATTTGCTGTTTTTATGGGGGCCGGGCGGGCATTCCTCCATCTTTTCGGAGGACGCCATGTACCGCAAGGGCGAACTTGCGGCTCTCTGCCCGATTTATGACGCCAACATCTCCCTGTCGCATGGAGCAGCGCGCGAGATCAACGGAATGGAGCGTGTCGAGGGGCTCGGCAGGATCGTCGTGGAATACCATCGGATCGGGCGCGGCGACGTCATTCTGTTTGGCAGCGCATATGGCATCAATCCCGTGGCGATCAGCGCGGCGATCGAGTGCCGGTCGCGGGGCGCCTTTGTCATCGCCATTACCTCGCCCGCATTTTCCGATCAATCCTCCTATGCCGGCGCACGCCACAGCAGCGGCAAAAACCTTTACCAGGTCGCCGACCTGTATCTTGACAGCTTCGTCCCCTATGGCGACGCCGTTCTGGAATACGATTTGCTGGAACACCGGATCTCGCCCGTGGCGACCATCATGCAGGCCATCGTGCTCAAAGCGTTGTTGGCCGAAACCATGGTCATGCTCAAGCAAAAGGGCGTCGATCCCTTCACCTGGACAAACTCGCTTCAGGCCGGCGGCATTGAAGCCAACAGCGCGTACATGCACCGCATTTGGGGTCGCGTAAAGAGCATGTGAGAGGGAGGCGTATCCGAGATGAACGGTCAATGGTACCTGCAAACGCTGTCGGCCCGGCTTGCCCTGCTGGAAGAGGAGGCTGATCGCATTGCCGCCGCCGCAGACATCCTGTCTGAGGCGCAGAAAAATGATCGCCTGATCCATGTTTTCGGAACGGAACCGGCCCTGGCCGCGTTGGTCACGGAGGTCTTCTTCCGGCCGGGCGCGCCGCTGCACATCAATCCGATCCTCGATCCTGCGCTCGACCCCGCGCACGGCGCATATCGCAGCGCGATGTGCCTGTCGCTCGATGGGCTTGCCCCGTGCATCCTTGACTATTACGAATATGTCGAGCCGGGCGATCCCATATTATTGCTGGGAAGCGACCCCGCGCTGCCCCTGTTCGCCGGCGCGCTTCAGTGGGCGCAGGCGCACGGACTCCAAACCATCGCGGTGCTCTGCGGCAACGAGCGGACGCCCGCCTGCGGGGCGGATGTCACGCTATGCTCTCACGCCTCGTTTGCCGCCGTCCCGCCCGAGCACACCATCCTCACGGCAGCACTGTTGAATCTGCTCGTGCTGGAAACGCTGTCGCGGATGCCCGACCCGCAGGCTTGTGTCTGGACCGGCAATCATTTTGTGGATCTGGAGAAAAACCGCGACGCCATCGATCGCCTGCTTTTCCGTATCCGTCACCTGTAATCCCATCGTAGGAGGAATCGGCATGATCCGGGTCGCCGCACTTTCGCGCATCAAGTATATCGATCCCGTCCCTCGCGAGACATACATCCGCCTCTGCGAGGACGCTGCGGCGGAGGCGGGGAGGGCCGGCTGCGATATCCTGCTGCTGCCCGAGCACTTTGACGCCTTCGGTTCGCTTGAGACCGATGCCCATGACGGCGGGCTGTACGATCCGGCAACCGACCGAAGCCCCCTTTATCGGGCGATTGCCGAGCCGGTCCCCGGCCCCATGACGGAGCGTTTCGGGCGGATCTGCCGCCGGTTTGGCATGTATCTGATTGCGGACTACACCGAGCTGGACGGCGATCGTCTGTACAATACCGCCGTGATACTCGATCGTCAGGGCAACGTGGCGGGAAAATATCGCAAAAGTCACCTCTGCGGCAGCGAAGGGCGCTGCTTCGGCATCACGGCGGGCGACGAACTGCCGGTGTTCGACCTCGATTTCGGGCGGATCGGCATCGCCATCTGCATGGACATGTTCTTCCCGGAGGTCTTCCGGGTGCTCACGCTCAAGGGCGCGCGCACCATCTTCTGGCCGCACCAGACCTACGGCCCCTCCGAGGAGATGATCATGTTGCAGGCCCGTTGCCGTGCACTCGACTATTGTTGTTACCTCGTCGGCGCCAATTTCGCAAGTCCGGCATTCTTCGCCCCCTACTGCTCCGGGCACGAACTGACGGGGCGGGCCTGCATCATCAATCCGGAAGGCGTGCCCATCGCCGACACCGGCCATCTGGCCGGTCTGGCCATCGCCACATTTGATCCGGAGCCCTCGCGCCGGGCCAAGGACATCGCCTGCATTCGAAAGGACGGCGTGGACCAATGCCGGGAGGATCTCCTCCTGATGCGCCGGCCGGCACTCTATGGTGAAATCACCAAAAGCAACGGGCCCCTTTTTGACAGCCCGGCGGCAGACGGTGTTTTCATAAATAAAAACAAGGAGAGATGGTAATGAAAAAGGTATTTGCAATGTTGCTCGTCGCCCTCATGCTGTTGAGCGTCATTGGCTGTACGAACACGACACCGGACGCCGAAGAGAACACGCAGGCGCCGGCAACGGACGGCAGCGGCGACGGCCAGACCGCCGAAACCAAGGAAATCACCTATGTCACGCTGGGCGGTACCGGTCTTGAGCTGCTGCAGGAAGCCGCCGCTGCTTTTGAAGCGGAAACCGGCGTAAAGGTCAACATTGAGGACTGGGCCTATTCCGACGCCTATTCCAAGATCCTGACGCTGGCCGAGGGCGGCAACATGCCGGACGCCATGTACGGTTTCTCCTCCTGGACCGTAGAGTTCAAGGAAGCCGGCTATATCGCCCCCGTGCAGGACTACATCAGCGACACGCTCTTCAATGACTTTTCGGAGGCGGCCCGCGAGGTCTGCTCCGTCGACGGCGCGCTCTGGACGCTGCCTTCCTATATGTCCGTCCGTTCCGTGTTGATCAACCGTGCCGCGTTCGATGAAGCCAACCTCGAAACGCCCACCACCTGGGAAGAACTTCTCGCCGCCGCGCCGGCGCTTTGCGAAGGTACGGTCTGCAACTATGCATACGCCATGGTTGCCGGCCACACCAAGAATACGGCCGACTGCTTCCTGCCGATCCTCTGGGCTTACGGCGCCGAGCTGCTGAGCGAGGATCAGCAAACCGTCGCCTTTAACACCCCGGAGGGCGTCGCCGCGCTGCAGATGTATGTCGATCTGGCGCAATACGCCGTCCCGGATTACGGCGAAGCGGATATCGACGTCACGCAGACCAACTATACCACGCAGAATGCAGCCGCTTACTTCCACAACGGCCAGGGCATCGCCGCGCTGAAGGATGCGGGCGAAGATTACAGCTGGTGTGAGATCATCGCGCCGCTGGCCGGCCCCACCGGTGAAGCGCACGCCCTCGGCGTAATGGACATCGACGTGCTCTTCAAGACCGGCAACGAAGAGATCACCGGCCAGTGGCTCGAGTTCTGGCATCAGGCCAAGTATATGGGCGAGGTCATCAATCAGGTCGGCTGGGTGCCGAACCAGGCCAGCTTCGTCGAGGAGATCCCCGCCTTCTCCGACCCGGAAAACATGCTGGTGGCGCCGTTTGTCGAATATGAGCCCATGGCCAAATTCAAGCCCTCCATCGTTTGCTGGAGCGAGTTTGAAAAAATCTTCAGCGATTACGTGACGAAAGCCGTATTTGGCCAGATGACCGCTGCCGAAGCGTTTGCGGCTGCGGAGACCGAATGCAACGCACTCCTCGCTGCGCAGAGCTGATCTTTCTTGAATGAACCGCGGGAGACGGGCGGCCTAGCCGCCCTCCCTCCCTTTCTCCTGATTGCTAACGGAGGGCAGCACATGAAAAAAACTCGAAAAAGGGCCGATCAGCTGGAACGCTGGGTAAACCTGCTGTACATCCTGCCGACGGTGGCCGTATTCGCAGTGTTTATCCTGTTCCCCATCATCGACGTGTTTCGTCTGTCGTTTTACAACATCAAGATCAACGGCACCGAGGAATGGATCTTTCTCGACAACTATATCAAGTTTTTCCAGAGCAACGACGCGCTCCTGATCCTGCGTAACAGCGCCGTCTGGGTCTTCGTCGGCACGGCCGCAAAGATTCTGCTCGGCCTGATCATGGCGCTGATCCTCTATAAAAATTTTAAGGGCAAAAAACTGATTACCGGCGTGATGCTCATCCCTTACGCCATGCCCGCAGCGGTGGCGTGCATGGTCTGGCGTCTGATGTACAATCCCACGTTCGGGCATATTCCGCAGATCCTGCAGGACCTCGGCCTGATCGACAAGGCCGTTTCCTTTCTGGGGTCTCCGAACACTTCGCTCATCGCGGTGATGATCGTGAACATCTGGGCATGTGCGCCTTTCTGCGCGCTCAACATTCTCGCCTCCCTATATTCCATCCCCACTTTCGTTTATGAAGCGGCCGATATCGATGGCGTCGGCCCTATCCGCAAGTTCTTTACGATCACGCTGCCGCTCATCCTGTCGGATGTCCGCACGCTGGCGCTTCTCATGGGCATCTGGGGGTTCAATTCCTTCGATGTAATCTATATGATGACCTCCGGCGGTCCCGCGAATTCCTCGTCGATTCTGGTCAACTATGTCTATCAGAACGCCTTTGAATTCAACAATCGCGGCTATTCTGCCGCAATCAGCATCATTTGCTTTGTGCTCCTGTCCATATTTGCAATCCTCTACGTCAGATCGAAAGGCAAGGAGGTGTCCTATGAATAGCCATCGGCGACATATGCTGAAAAAGCGGGGGCAGGCGTTTCTCTTCGCATTGATTGTCCTCGTGATGATCACCATCTTGTTCTATCCCATTCTTGTGATGATCTCGGTTTCGCTCAAGGAGTCGACCGATGTGTTCACCACGCCGGTCACGCTTATCCCGAAAAAGATCGCATGGGAAAACTATGCGGACGTGTTCCGGAAGATGGACGTGCTGACCGGCTTTAAGAACAGCGCCATTGTGACCGGCGGCAGCATCATCGTGACCATGCTGATTGCCATCCCGGCCGCCTATGCGCTCTCCAAGCTGAAATTCCACCTCAAGGGGATCCTGTACTACCTGATCCTCGTGAGCCAGATGTTTGCGCCAATCATCGTCATCATCCCCCTGTATCAGCTTCTCAACGCCTGGGGCTGGATCGATACCTATCAGGGGCTGATCGCCATGAACGTGACCTTTTCGCTGGCCTTCATCATTCTGATGCTCAAGAGCTCGTTTGACAACGTGCCTCAGGAAACGCTGGAGGCGGCACAGATCGACGGCTGCAGCCGCTTCATGGCGCTGGTACGCGTGGTCGTCCCAATTTCCTCTACCGGAATCGCGGTCGCGGTCATCTTCACGTTCACGCGCGCTTGGAACGAGTTCCTGTTTGCTTTCACCTTTAACGAAAGCTCTCAGATGAAGACCATCATCGTCAAGCTGTACGAAATTGTCAAGAACAACCCGGCCATCGGCATTCAGTGGCATTACGTCATGGCCGGAGCCGTGATGACGACCATCCCGCTGGTCGTGCTGTTCATCTGTATTCGCAACTATATCACCGGCGACGCCACCAAGGGCGCCATCAAATAGCCGGAATGCGTATCAGCGGTTTGGAACCGTGACCAACAGGAGGTATTTACATGAACTTCAAAAAGGGCTGTTATTATTGTGAACGCGACGAAGCTTTCCGGGAACTGCTGTTCGAGCTGTGCGACCTGCGCATCTCCAAGGTGTTCCTGTGCAAGGATCAGACGCTTCCCGGGCGATGCACGATCATGTTTAACGGCGGCCACTATGACGAACTGTACCAGATCCCCAAAGCAGAGCGCGATCTGTTCCTGGACGACGTGTGCCTGCTGGCGCAAACCATTCAGGAGCTGTTCCGTGCGGATAAGATCAACTATGCCATCTATGGCGATAACGTGACGCATGTGCACTTCACCATCTGCCCCAAATATCGCGGCAGGCTCGGCTTCGGCGGGCCGTTCGTCCTCTTCCCCGACCCGTCGGAACGCGTTTATCTGGATCCGTTGGAATATGACGAACGGATGCAACTGCTGCGGACAGCGCTGCTGGAAAAGCTGGAACGTTGCACGTCGGCCAGTGCTCGCTAAAGGGGGGACCATCCATGTACGTCATATTGCCCTACGGCCCTGACCACATTCACTTTGAAGTGCCCGACAAGAACTTCATCGGCATGATGGACCCGGCGTTTGTCCCCGCCGTCGATGACCTTGCGGGCGCGATCCGCAGCGCCATCGACAACCCCATCGGTACCGGCCCGCTTGAGCAGATCGTCCGCCCCGGGAAAAAGATTGCCGTAATCATCGACGATGGGTCGCGGCCTACGCCAATATCCACCATCCTTCCCATCCTGCTGCCCCGCCTGGAGGCCGCGGGCGCCAGGCCCGAGGACATCCGCATCGTGGCGGCGCTGGGCAGCCACCGGTATATGACGGAGGCGGAGCTGCGCGAGCGTGTCGGCGATGCAATCTACCGCCGCTATGAGGTCCTCAACTCCGAATTCCGCAAGCCGGAGGGACTCGCCTGTGCCGGGAAAACACCGGAAGGCGTCGATATCCTGGCGACCCGCGCGGTGCTGGAAACCGACATCCATATCGGCGTCGGCTGTCTTGTGCCGCACCCCGTAATGGGATGGGGCGGAGGCGGAAAGATTCTCTACCCCGGCGTTGCCGGCGAAAAAACGGTGGCCTATTTCCACCTCAAGGCGTCGCTGTTCAACGAGAACCTGTTTGGCAGGGACTCCACGCCCATCCGCGATATGATGGAAAACTGGGTGGATTCCGTCGGACTGGACTTCATTGTGAACGTGATCCTCAACTCCAAGTTGCAGATTGCGGACGTAGTGGCCGGCCACTATGTCGCCGCGCATCGGGAAGGCGTCCGGCGCGGAAAGCGGATCGTCGGCTTTGCGGTAAAGGAAAAGGCGGATGTGATGATCGTATCCTCCCACCCGGCGGATCAGGATTTCTGGCAGTCGCCGAAAGCGCTTTATGCGGCCGAAGCCGCCGTGAAGGGGGCGGAGGGCAATACCATGATCCTCGTCAGCCCTAACTTTGAGGGGATCGGTCCGCACCGGGAATACCCCGAGTTCATGGGGCGCGACGACGGGGACGCCATCGTCGAGGCATGCATACGGGGCGAATCGCTGGGCGATCCGCTCGCCATTGCCGTCGGCAACAGCATGTCCAAGCTGCGCAGGCGCAGGCGCCTCATCGTTGTCAGCGACGGCGTCACCGCGGACGAAATGCGGCGCTGCGGCTGTGAGCACCGACCGGTCTCGCAGCTACAGGCGCTGATCGACGAACTGCTCGCCGAAAACCCCGCCTGCCGCATCGGCGCTCTGTCCAACGGCGCCGAAACATTCCTGTATGAGGCCTGAGAAAGGAAGGATACCATGGCAGTTCTGAAAGATTTTTTCTGTGATCGGCTACACGTGCGGGTGTTCGACACGCGTGCTGCGATGGGCGCCTGCGCCGGGCAGGAGGCGGCCGACGCCCTCCGGGCTCTGCTGGCGCAGAAGGAAACCATCAACGTGATGTTTGCCGCCGCGCCGTCGCAGAACGAAACGCTCGCCACGCTCTGCGCCGCCCCCGCAATCGACTGGACGCGTGTCAACGCATTTCACATGGATGAATATGTGGGGCTGGACCCGGAGCACCCTGCCGGATTCCGCAACTTTCTCAAGCGGGCCATCTTTGATCGCAAGCCCTTCCGCAGCGTAAACCTGCTTGACGGCAACGCTGCCGACCCGGAAAAGGAGGCAGCCCGTTATGACCGGCTGCTGCACGAAAACCCGCTTGACATGTGCCTGCTCGGCATTGGAGAAAACGGTCATATCGCCTTCAATGATCCGTCGGTTGCCGACTTTTCGGACCCATGCTTTGTCAAGGTGGTGGCTCTGGAAGATCGCTGCCGCATGCAGCAGGTCAACGACGGCTGCTTCTCGTCAATCGAGCTGGTGCCCAGGTGCGCGCTCAGCGTCACTATCCCCGGGCTGATGCAGGCCGGCGCCATGTTCTGCTCTGTCCCGGCTGCCACCAAGGCGGAGGCGGTCGCGCGGACTGTGCGCGGCACGGTGTCAACCGCGTGCCCCGCGACCATCCTGCGCACCCACGCGCGGGCGGCGCTGTATGTCGATGCCGACGCCGGCAGCGGCATCCTTGACTGACGGGCGGCACAGGGCCGTCTGCGCCGCTGTTTCAAACCATTTCAAAACGACCGGAGGGATTCGCCCATGCTGACCCTGTTCTGCCATGCCAACCTTGTGCTCCGCGACCGCATCCAATACGGCTTTGCCATTGTGGAGGGCGCCCATATCCTGCAAATCGGCGCCGGTGACGGCTGGCCGGCGCTGCCTTACAGCCGCACCCTTGATCTTGGCGGGCGCTATCTTTCGCCGGGCTTTGTGGAGTTGCACAGCCATGGGGCCGGCGGTTCGGACTTTATGGACGGCACGCCGGAAGCATTTGCAACCGCCTGCCGCACGCATCTGCTGCACGGCACCACCACGCTCCTGCCGACCACGCTTGCAGCCACAAGGGAGGAGATCCTGCGCAGCATTGACAGCTTTCGGGCGGCCAAGGAGGCGTTGGCCGGGAAAAGCCTCCATCTGCACGGCCTGCACATGGAAGGGCCGTACCTGAGCAAGGCGCAGTGTGGCGCAATCGATCCGGCCTATATCCGGCCTCCACAGCCGGAAGAATACGAATACTTCCTGTCATACGGGCGCGGTGCAATCGCCCGCTGGACGCTGGCCGTCGAGCTGGACGGCGCCGCCCGCTTTGCCGAACGGCTGCTGGAGGAGGGGATTCTCCCGTCGGTTGGGCACTCCAACGCAACTTATGCGCAAGTCCTCGATGCCTTCCGGCATGGTGTCACCCATACGACGCATCTCTACTCCGCCATGTCAACAATCGTCCGCCGCGGCGGCTTCCGGTTCAGCGGCGTGCTGGAAAGCGCGTTCTGCATCCCGGAAATGACCGTCGAGATCATCGCCGACGGCTGCCACCTGCCCGTAGAGCTGCTCGAAATGGTCTGCCGCGTCAAGGGGGTAGACCGCGTTGCGCTGACATGCGACTCCATGCGCTGTGCCGGGCAGGACGTACAGGAGTCCGTTCTAGGCAGTTTGGAAAATGGGCAGCGGGTCATCATCGAGGATGATGTGGCCAAACTGCCCGATCGATCCGCATTTGCCGGGAGCATCGCTACGGATGATCGCCTGATTCGCGTGATGTATCGCAGCGCAGGCGTGCCACTATACGATGCCGTCCGCATGATGACGGAAACGCCCGCTTCCATCATCGGCATTGCCGGCAGCAAAGGGTCGCTGGCGGCGGGAAAGGACGCGGATCTGGTATGCTTTGACGAAAACATCGATGTTTCCGGCGTCATGGTTGGCGGCATTGGTCTGGTGGGCCTGTTTGTTTAAGAGGAGCAAAAATGGAATCGCTTGAATGTCTGAAACTGCGCGGGTTTTATGAAAACGAACTGAAACAGAACATCCTTGGGTATTGGCTGCCACGGTGTCTGGACCAAACCTTCGGCGGGTTTCTGAACTGCTACAACAACTATGGCGACCGGCTGGTCTCCTACGACAAGTATGCCTGGAGCCAGGGCCGTTTCGTCTGGCTCTTCGCCCGCCTTGCCGCAACGGCCGCGCCGCTGTTCACGCGGAACGAGCGCCAGCGATTTCTCTCGCTCGCCGCCCAGGGCGCGGCGTTCCTGATGAAGCACTGCCTGCTTGGCCCGAACGACTGGCGCGTTTCCTTCCTGATGGAACGGGACGGCTCGCCGAAATCCGTCTCCCCCGGCGCGCCGCTGGACATGAGCATCTATGCCGACTGCTTCGTGGTCGCCGGGCTGGCCATGTATGCCTGTGCGGGGACTGCCCAAGAGCCCTATGCCTTTGCAAAAAAACTGTACGGCTCCATCTTGGACCGTGTGCGGCGCAGGGATTTCCATACCCTTCCCTATCCGCTGTCCGACCGGTTTCGTGCGCACGGCATTCCCATGATCCTCTCCAACGTCACAAGAGAGCTGTTCCGCGCTGCCGGCGCGCTGGACCCCGGCTATTGCGACACGCTGCGCAGTCACCTGAAAGATTTTTCGACCGACATCCTTGAGCATTTCGTGGACGATGCGTCCGTACTCCACGAAGTCCTCCTGCAGGACAATACGTTTTTCCCGCAGGTTCTCGGGCAGCATATGAACCCCGGCCATACGATAGAGGACGCCTGGTTCCTGCTGGACGCAGCGGATATCTGCCAATGCGAAGGCTGGGAACCCAAAATCTTTTCCATCGTGCTTCGCACTCTGGAAAACGGATGGGATACGGCGTACGGCGGTTTGCTGCACTTTGCCGGTGTGCATGGCGGCGAGCCCGTCGGCTCGACCGACGGCGTGGAGGATGAACCGATGACGCAGCAGCTTTCCGGTTGGGACGACAAGCTCTGGTGGGTCCATTCCGAGGCGCTGTACACGACGCTCCTCTGTTATGCCCGTAGCGGCGACCCCGTGTTCCTCGATTGGCATGACCGCATCTTTGCCTATACCTTCCGCACCTTCCCGAATCCGGACCCGGAAGTGCGGGAATGGATTCAGATCCGTCGACGCGACGGCTCGCCGCAGGAAAAAACCGTAGCCCTTCCCGTCAAGGACCCGTACCATATCGCCAGGAACCTCGTGCTCCTGTTGGAGCTTCTGTACCAGCAGTCCGCCAAGGAGGAAAAAAAGTAAGCTCATCGCGCCCTGCCTCCCCACCGCGCCCCACGTGCGGAACAAACGTTTCAAAATTGTGGAGGCTCTGCAAAACCGCCGTGCAGCCGGGTAACGGGCGGGCTTGCATCCGAACCGCATCCGTTCACCCCTGCGCCGCAACGCCGCCGTCTTTCCCCCTTCCGGCGGCGCCGCGCCGTTTCGAACACAAGGGGCGGCGTCCGATTCATCGGGCGCCGTCCTGTCTGCGATACAAGGGATGCCGGCATGGTCGCGGCCGGCATGCGCCTTGCCCAAAGCCATGCCTCCGGCCGGGCGGCCTTGCTCTTCCTCCTATGAAAAGAAAACGCGTGGCGCAGGCATCCTGAAAATCGGCCGGGTGCAACCAGCCGCTGCGGCTTACGCGGTTTGGCGGGCGCGACGGGTGGGGGATGTGGTGAGCACTTAAACGCGGGACGGCAGGGGCGGGTTATCGCAGCGCGCCCCTGTCCCTTGCGCAGCCCGGCGGGCGCGAGATGGCGGCGCAGGCTATTGCGGAACGCCTGCTCTCTGCGCGGCTTGGCGCGCGCCGGGCAGATAACGGGTGCACCGAGTGATGGGTATGGTGTGCGGCGGGGCGCGACGGGTGTAGAGGCGTGGCAGCAGGCGGGCATATGCAGGCGCGGCCCGCGCGGCCCGGCGGGCACGACGGGTGGGGGATGTGGTAAGCACTTAAACGTGGCCCGGAGGGCATGGACTGTCGCAGAACGCCCTGTCTCTTATGCGGCCCGGCGGGCGCGTGGAACGGTCGCCGGAATTGAATCGGGTTCATGGCGACTTGCATCCTCCGCCGCAGGGTTGTCCGCCGGGCGGCAGGGCACGTCGGGTGGTGGGGCAGCCGGGCGGTGGATGTGGATGGCGGCGGGACAACCGGGCGGCGGGTGTGGTAAGCACTTAAGCGCGAAACGGAAGACGCGGGACGGGGATCAGTGGTGGAACAGACGCATGCCCGTGAACGCCATGGCCATGCCGTACCGGTCGCACGCGGCGATCACCTCCGCATCGCGCACCGAACCGCCGGGTTCCGCCACATAGCGCACGCCGCTGCGGGCGGCGCGTTCGATACTGTCCCCGAAGGGGAAGAACGCGTCGCTGGCGAGCGATACGCCGTCCGTCGCCGCAAGCCATACGGCGCGCTCGTCGGCCGCAAGCGGTTCCGGCCTCTCGGCAAACAACGTCTGCCAAACGCCGTCCGCCAGCAGCTCGCCTGCATCCGGCCCCAAATACTGCTCGGTGGCATTGTCGCGCGCCGGGCGGCCCACCTCTGGCAAAAACGGCAACGCCAGCGCTTTGGGATGGCGCCGCAGCCGCCACAGATCTGCCTTGTCCGCGGCAAGCCGCGTGCAGTGCAGCCGGGACTGCTGCCCCGCGCCCACGCCGACGGCCTGCCCGCCGAACGCCAGACAGACAGAATTGGACTGCGTGTACCGCAGCGTGACAAGCGCCACGATGAGGTCGCGCACGGCCTCCGGCGGCAGCGCCTTTCGGGCGGTCACCACATTGCGCAGGCAGCCCTCGTCGATGCGCGCCGTGCTGCGCGCCTGCTCGAACGTTACCCCGAACACCTCCCGCCGCTCCACGGCGGGCGGCTCAAACGCCGGATCGATCTCCAGCACAACGTAGTTCCCGCCCCGCTTCCCGCGCAGGATGGCAAGCGCCTCGTCCGTATAGCCCGGCGCGATGATCCCGTCGGACACCTCGCGCCGCAAAAACGCCGCCGTGCTCGCGTCGCAAACGTCGGAAAGCGCGACAAAATCCCCGAAACTGCTCAGCCGGTCCGCACCGCGCGCGCGAATATAGGCGCAGGCAACGGGCGACGGGTCCAAAACGGCCTCCGCGCGCAGCGCCCGCCGGTCGATATCGTCAAGCGGCAGGCCGACCGCTGCGCCCGCCGGGCTGACGTGCTTGAACGACGCGGCCGCCGGCAGGCCGCATGCGGCGCGCAGCTCCCGCACAAGCTGCCACGCGTTGAGCGCGTCGAGCAGATTGATATATCCCGGCCGCCCGTTGCGCACCGCAAAGGGCAGCCCGCCCGGCGCCGATACGCGCGCTTCCCCCTGATGCGGATTGCAGCCGTATTTGAGCGGCAGTTCCCTCACCCGTTCCATGTTCATACGCCTCCCGTGTCCGATCGCCCGTCTCCGAGCCGGTTGATAATCCATTCCTCCCGGACGCCGCATGCCGCGTCCAGGGCGCACGCATACAGCGCCACGCGGTTGTCCGCATCCAACGCCGCCCAGAGCGCCTCCGCCAGGGCGCGCGCGCCGCTTTGCGGCAGGCACACCGCCCGCGGCGCGCCGGTAAACGGGGGCAACGGGTCGCCGTCGCCCGCATAGGTGTGGATCAGATACCCGACGCCGGGGGCCGGGCGCTCCATGGGGAAATATGCCCGCTCGCACGCGCCCGCCGCATCCCGCCGCAGGATTGCCAGCAGCCACGGCGCACCGAAAGCGCGCGCCACGCCCGCAATGCGGGGCGTATGGTGCGGGGCGTCCGGCTCAAACGTACGCGTATCAAGCGCCGCCTCCGCCGTGCCGCCCGCCAGAAGCCGGGCGGCGATGGTCTCCGTATGGTCGCCGTTGCTCACGACGAGCGCCCCGGGCAGGCGGCGCACAGGCGCATACAGAATCAGCGACGGGTCGGCCACGAGCGCCGGATCAAACGCGCGCGTGCGCACGCCGTCCGCCTCGCTTACGAGCACGCGGTTGCGGCTGTTGACGCTGCGCCCCGTCAGAAAATACGCCGCAAGCGCGCTGCGGCCGTCCGCTCCGCACCCGAGCAGCAGCCCGCGTCCCGGATAGCGGTTGCCGCCAAGCGCCTGCACAAGGGTCTGCAACATGGCGCCTCCTCCTCTCAACGGATGATCGGTGATCGATCTTGTCGTGCATCGCCGCGCGCACGGGGCCAATGCCGAACGCGCTGCAAGCGGGGGTTCACCGGCGCGGCCATCCCGCCCCCCTGTTTCCCGCGCGCACGCCGGCGTCGCAAAAGCCGGCAAAGCGGGCGCCTGTGATCCAGCCGCCGTATCCCGGCCCGCGGCCGCGCTCTGCCCGGCGTTCGCCCGCCTCCTGCCGCGCGCCCGGCGCGGGCCACCGCCGGAAACGCACAGCGGCCGATTCCGGCCGCAACGCATTTTATTATATCGATTGCTTTGGCGACTTGTCAAGCGGACGGCGGGCAGGCGCGCCGAACGGCGCCGGAGGGAAGCGGCGCGCGACCGCCCCCTGTGTCCCGCCCGGGCGCGCTTCTGCCGCCCCGGGCCGCCGCGAAGCGCGGGCGGCCGTCACCCCGCCCGTGCGCGCGGAGCGGCGGCCTGCCTTGCCGGTTATGAGGAGCAGAAGATCTTCCGCCTGAGCGGCGGGGCGCAACAGCGCGTCGCCATCGAACGGAACAGAAGCAAGCCGGGCAGCGCGTCCTGGCGGACGAACCGGTCGAGGCCCGTGGACGCGCAAAACCGGGACAGCCCCCGGGCCTGCTCCCTATGCGCAACGGGCAGGGGAAAACGGTCGTGATCATCGCGCACGGCCCCGTGCGGCAAACACATGCGGAGGGAGGCGCGCCTGCCGCCCGCCTGCGCGGACGCGCGGGGAGAACCGCCCGCAGGGAAGCGGACGCGAGGTTCCGCATCCGCCATGTCCGCCGGTATGGCCGGCGCCCGCAGGAAAAATGCGGCAAGCGCGCGCCCGGCCGGACGGCCGACGGCAAAAAAGGCCCGGGCGGCGTGACGCCGCCCGGACCGGTTTTTCAGCCGCTGAATCGCAGCATGCGGGATCAGTACACGCTGCGCCTGACGTAGCTGGTGTGCAGGATCTCGTGCGCCTTGTGGCTGCCGGGCTTGCCCAGATACGTGTCGTACAGCTCCTTGACGACCGGGTTTTCATGGCTCTTGCGCAGCGCCATGCCCGCATCCTCGCTGTAGAGCGCCTTGGCGCGCTCGGCTCGAAGATCGGTGAAATTCATCACCTCGCCGCTCTGATGCGGCTGGCCGCCGCCGTTGACGCAGCCGCCCGGGCAGGCCATGACCTCGATGAAGTGATACTCCTTCTCGCCGCGCTTGACCATGTCGAGCAGCCGCCGCGCATTGGCAAGGCCGGACGTAACGGCCACGCGCACCTTGGTGCCCGCAAGGTCGTATTCGGCCTCCTTGATGTCCTCGGTGCCGCGCACGGCCTGAAAGTCGAGCTTGTCGAGCGGCTTGCCGGTGACGACCTCCGCGACGGTGCGCAGCGCCGCCTCCATCACGCCGCCGGTTGCGCCGAAGATGTGGCCCGCGCCGGACGCGATGCCGAACGCCGGGTCGAACGTCTCGTCCGGCAGGTCGTTGAAGCGGATGCCGGCGCGCTTGATCATGCCCGCCAGCTCGCGCGTGGTCAGCGACACATCCACATCCGGCACGCCCGCCGCCGCCTGGTGCTCGCGCGTAATCTCGAACTTCTTGGCGGTGCACGGCATGGCCGACACGACGACGATGTTCTTCGGGTCGATGCCGTTCTTCTCCGCCCAGTACGTCTTGATGAGCGCGCCGAACATCTGCTGCGGGCTCTTGCAGCTCGAAAGGTTCGGGATCATGTCGGGATAGTAATGCTCGCAGAACTTGATCCAGCCGGGGGAGCAGGAGGTCAGCAGCGGCAACGGGCCGCCGTTCTTGAGCCGCTCGAGCAGCTCCGTCCCCTCCTCCATGATGGTCACGTCCGCGGCGGTGTCCACGTCGAACACGTGGTCAAAGCCCAGCCGGCGCAGCGCCGCGGCGAGCTTGCCCTCCACGTTCGTGCCGATGGGGTAGCCGAAGCACTCGCCGATCTGCGCGCGCACGCTCGGCGCCGGGCCGACGACGACGATCTTGGACGGGTCGGCAAGCGCCTTCCACACCTTGTCGGTATCGTCCCGCTCGGTCAGCGCGCCGGTGGGGCAGACCGCGACGCACTGGCCGCAGTTGACGCAGGCGGTATCGACCAGCGGCATATCGAACGCACAGGAGATGCGCGTGTCAAACCCGCGCTCGTTCGCGCCGATGACGGACACGCCCTGGTTGTACTTGCACACGGCCACGCAGCGGCGGCACAGGATGCACTTGCTGTTGTCGCGCAGGATGCGCGGCGACAGATCGACCGCCGCGTGCATGACGGGCTCAAAGTACTCGAGCCCCGCGCCGCACGTCGGGCAGGCGACCATGCCCTCGTCGAACTCGGCCCCGCAGATGCGGCAGCGCAGCTTGCGCGCGCCGGGCCTTGCGGTGGGCGCTTCGACCTGCGCGGCGGTCTCGCCGCGGCCGTACTTGTACTGGTCCACGCCGTACTCGTGCGCGAGACGGCGCAGCTCGCAGTCGTCGCTGCGCGGGCAGGACAGGCAGTCCATGCGGTGGTTCGAGAGAATCAGCTCGAGCGTGGTCTTGCGCGCCTTGCGCAGCGCCGGCGTGTTGGTCTGGACCTCCATGCCGTCGGCAACCTGCTGCACGCAGGCGGCGGCAAGGCCTCGCACGCCCGACGCCTCCACAAGGCAGATGCGGCAGGCGGCGATGGCGTTGATCTTCTTCAGATAGCACAGCGTCGGGATCCGCACGCCCGCCTTGTGCGCCGCCTCCAGGATGGTCGCATCCCGTGGCACCTCGACCTCGATGCCGTTGATCTTGACTTTTACAGTATCCATTGATGCAGCCCTCCGTTACTTTTTCGAGATGGCGCCGAACTTACACGTTTCGAGGCAGGCGCCGCACTTGATGCACTTGCTCTTGTCGATCGTGTGCGGCTCGCGCACCTTGCCCGAGATCGCGCCGACCGGGCACTGCCGCGCGCACGCCGTACAGCCGCGGCACTTCGCCGGATCAACCTCATAGCTGACGAGCTTCTTGCACACGCCCGCCGGGCAGCGCTTTTCAACCACGTGCGCCTCGTACTCCTTGCGGAAGTACTTGAGCGTCGAGAGCACCGGGTTCGGCGCGGTCTGGCCAAGCGCGCACAGCGCGTTTTTCTGGATGTAGTAGCAAAGCTCCTCCATCTTGTCGAGGTCCTCGAGCGTGCCGCGGCCCTCGGTGATCTTGTTGAGCATCTCGAGCAGGCGGCGCGTGCCGATCCGGCACGGGACGCACTTGCCGCAGCTCTCGTCCACGGTGAACTCGAGGAAGAAGCGCGCCACATCCACCATGCAGTTCTCCTCGTCCATGACGATGAGACCGCCCGAACCCATCATGGAGCCGATGGCCTTCAGGTTCTCGTAGTCGATGGGCGTGTCGAGATGCGCCGCCGGGATGCAGCCGCCGGACGGGCCGCCCGTCTGCGCGGCCTTGAACGCCTTGCCGCCCGGGATGCCGCCGCCGATGTCATAGATGATCTCGCGCAGCGTCGTGCCCATCGGGATCTCGACCAGGCCCGTGTTCACGATCTTGCCGCCGAGCGCGAACACCTTGGTGCCCTTGCTCGTCTCGGTGCCCATGGAGGCGAACCACTCCGGCCCCTTGACGATGATCTGCGGGATGTTGGCAAGCGTCTCCACGTTGTTGATGACCGTGGGCTGGCCGAACAGGCCCTTGTTGGCCGGGAATGGCGGCTTGTTCTTCGGCTCGCCGCGGTTGCCCTCGATGGAGGTGATGAGCGCCGTCTCCTCGCCGCAGACGAACGCGCCGGCGCCGAGGCGGATGTCGATGTCAAAGTCGAACCCGCTGTCGAAAATATTCTTCCCCAGCAGCCCGTATTCACGCGCCTGCCCGATGGCGATTTCGAGGCGCTTGACCGCGATGGGATACTCCGCGCGCACGTAGATATAGCCGTGATGCGCGCCGATGGCGTACCCCGCGATGGCCATGGCCTCCAGCACCGCGTGCGGGTCGCCCTCGAGCACCGAGCGGTCCATGAACGCGCCCGGGTCGCCCTCGTCGGCGTTGCAGATCACATACTTTTCATCGCAGACGTTCTTGGCCGCAAACTCCCACTTGAGCCCGGTCGGGAAGCCTGCGCCGCCGCGGCCGCGAAGGCCGGAGCGCTTCATGAGGTCGATGACGTCCGCCGGGGTCATTTCCGTGAGCACGCGGCCCAGCGCCTGATACCCGTCCACGCCGATATACTCCTCAATGTCCTCCGGGTTGATGACGCCGCAGTTGCGCAGCGCCACGCGCAGCTGCGTCTTGTAAAACCCGGTGTCTGACAGAGAGGCGACCTCATGCTTCTGGTTGCCGGCCGCCGGCTCGTTGTATACCAGACGGTCGACGACGCGACCCTTGAGCAGGTGTTCCTCGACGATCTCCGTCACATCCGCCTCGGTCACGCGGCTGTAGAACGTGCCCTCGGGATAGACGATCATGATCGGACCGAGCGCGCACAGGCCGAAACAGCCGGTCTGCACGACCTTGATCTCGTCGGCGAGGCCGTGCGCCTCCAGCTCCTTCTCCAGATGTGCGCGGATGGCGGGGCTGCCCGACGAGGTGCATCCCGTACCGCCGCAGATCAGTACATGTGAACGAATCATGGTTTACCTCCCCCAACTATTGCTTCTGCGCTTCGCCGATGGTGTATTCGTAGACGGGGGTGCCGCCCTTGATATGCTCTTCCACCACGCGCTTTGCCTTTTCCGGCGTCATCTTTACATAGGTGACCTTGCCCTCCTTGCCGGTCTCGTACACCTCGACGATGGGTTCGAGCCGGCAGATGCCGATGCAACCGGTCTGCGTGACCGTGGCGGTATCGCCAAGGCCCTGCCGGCTGATCTCCTCCACGAGCGTGTTGAGCACCGGCCGCGCGCCCGCCGCGATGCCACAGGTCGCCATGCCGACAACAACGCGGATGGGCTGGACACCCTCGCGCAGGGCGACCCTGTCCTTCATCTTTTCCCGGATTGCCTGCAGTTCAGCCAACGATTTCATGCGTTTGTTCTTTCCTTTCTAATAATCATCATGGGAAACCCCTCTATCCAAGCCGGCGCCATGCCGGTCACAGTTTTCCGGTTCCTGTCCCGCCCCGACGGCAGCCTGCGCCTCGCGCACGCACTCGCCCGCCCAGAGCAACACCTCCGGCGCGTTCAGCGGCACGTCGCCGCCAAGGGCCTGCCGCATCTGCGCCGTGTCGAGCACGAACGGCTCCGCCATGCCGGAGAGCGAGAGGGAAAAGCAAAACTCGATCTCCGGGCTGCCCTGCAGCAGCGTGACGACGGTGGCCGCCAGGTCCCCCAGCGGCACACAGTCGATGTGTTGCGGGTCGAACGTGGCCGTTACGCGCGTACCGTGCGCGCTGCCGGCCGCAAACGTGGTCCCCGCCCGCGCGTCCTGCGCCGTGCGGGACTCGATCGTGAGCGTACCGCCCGTCTGCTCGGCCGCGAGCAGCAGCAACGGCAGTCCGAGCCCGACCGGCCGCGTCGTGCGCGTGGTGGCGAACGGGTCGGTCACGCGGCGCAGCAGCGCCTCGTCCATGCCGCAGCCGTCGTCCGTCACGGTCAGCGCCCGCATCCCGTCCGCCCGGTCGGCGAGCGCGATCTCCACGTGCGCCGCACCCGCGCGGATGGAATTCTGCGCGATGTCGAGGATGTTGAGCGACAGCTCCTTCAACGCGGCTTCCTCCTCTCCCCTACGGCTGCCGCAGCAGTTCGACGAGCGCGGCGCGGATACGCCTTGCGCGCGCATGCGTGCGGGAATCGTCGTTGCCGTCCACGCCGGGCAGGTCGAGCACCGTCATCGCATCGCCAACGGCATGCAGCTGGTGCGCGTCCGACGCGGTAAGCAGGCGCAGGCCCGCCATGTCCGGCCGGTTGCCAAGGGATTCGAGCAGCGCCGCGTCGCGCACCTCCGCCGCCCGGAACCGGGGCGACGCCGGCATGCCGCCGAGGATGGCGAGCACGCCGCCGGACGGGCGTTCCACATGCGCCGGATATGCCGCGCCGCCGTGCGCATGCACGAGCGCAGCCGCCTCCTCCAGCGAAAGATCGGTCGCCGGCGGCAGCAGGAACGGCTCCTCCCCGCAGACGCGATCCTCCGCATCCATCAAAATCTGGTTTCCAAAGAACGCCGGCCGGTTGGGCACCCGCATCCGATGCCCCCGCACCGCCGCCCCGAACGCCATCGCCGCTTCCAGCGTGGCGAACAGGCACACAAGGTGGATCTCCTCCGCCGTCGTCAGCTCCATGCCGCCCACCGGCACCACGCCGTACATCTCGCAGGCGGCAAAAAACGCCGGGCAGTTGTCGGTGCTGTTGTGGTCGGTCAGCGCCGCCACATCCGCGCCCGCGAGCAGCGCCATGCCGGCGATGTTGGCGGGGGTCATGTCGTCGTCCGCACAGGGCGACAGGCAGGAGTGGATATGCAGCTCCGCCCGGAACTCGCTCATGCGCCGAGGAGCTTGAGCAGCGCGGCGCCGGTCTCCAGCGTATCGCGCCCGCTCCCGAGCAGGTTCACGCCGCGCGCCCCGGCCAGCTCGGCCACGGTGTCGTCCGGCGGGACGCCCTCGGTCAGGATGACCGCCGCCACGTCCGTGAGCGTGGCCACGGCCACGATGTTGCGGTTTGACATGATCGTAAGCCAGGCGCCGTCCGCCTGCGCGCGCCGCATGACCCAGCTCAGCAGATCTCCGGCATAGGCGCCGCACACCTCGCGCGCCGGGTCCGGCATGGCGAACACCTGCAGGCCCAACGCCTCGACCAGCTCTAAAACCGTCATTGGCCGCCCTCCTTCCCGTGCCCGGCGCGCAGATACGCCTGCACGCGCTCGCGCATGCGCACGATGCACTCGTCCACCTCGCACTCGCCCCGCACCACGTCCTCCGCAAACGCACGGCACGTCGGAGCGCCGCAAAAGCCGCAGTCGAGCGCCGGCAGCATCTCGCAGATCTGTTCGATGGCCGACATCTTCTCGAGCGCACGGCCCATGTCCTCGTCGAGCTGCGACACGGGACGGTACTTGAGCGAGGTATTGGTCAGATAATCGTCCGGCACGTACGTGGCGTCCGCCCCGTGCGGAATGCGGTTTTCGGACACCGGCAGATAGCGCCGGAGCGACTGGAGCCGCACGCGCGCGATGTACGGGTTCTCAACCGTCGCCGCGCCGCCGACGCAGCCGCCGTTGCAGGCGTTGAGTTCCACAAACTCCAGCATCGGAAAGCTGCCCGTCTCGATCTGGTCGAGTACGCGGATGGCGTTCTCAATGCCGTCCGCCGCCAGATACCGGTCGTTGAGCAGGGCGGAGGCCTCGCCCCCGGTGCTCGCCCAGCTGATGCCGATCATGCCGGAATGGCTCTCGGCTTTCGGCGCCGTCACGCGCCGCATGGCCGGCAGCAGTTTGAAATAGATATCGCTCATGGATACGACGTAGTCCACGCCGTCCTCCCCGGTCTGGAACCCGTTTTTGACAAAGCTCGCCTTGGCCGGGCAGGGGGAGATGAATACGGTGCAGATCTCGTCGTCGCTGAGCTCGGGATGCTGCCGCCGCGCCGCCGCCTTGGCCATGCGGCTGGCGATCTCGATGGGCGGCAGCATGGGGATCACGTGGTCGCACAGATAGGGGAAGCGCAGGCTGATGAGCCGCACGATCACCGGGCAGGCCGAATTGATCACCGGTCGCGGCACATCCATGCGCCGCATGTAGTTGCGGGTGTACTCGGTCACAAGCTCCGCTGCCTGCGCAACCTCGAACACGTCGTCAAAGCCGATGTCGAGCAGCCCCTGCAACACGTAGTCCACGTCGTCGAGGTGGTCGAACTGGCCGTAGAGCGACGGCGCCGGCAGCGCGATGCGCCACTTCTTCTCCGCCGGAATGTCCTCCAGCCGGTCGAACACGGCTTTCTTGGCCTTATACGGGCAGACGCGAATGCATTCGCCGCAGTCGATGCACACGTGCGGGTTGATGACGGCGTGCCCGTCGCGGATACGGATCGCCTGCGTCGGGCAGCGCTTCAGGCAGTTGGTGCAGCCCTTGCACTTCTCGCTGTCCAGCGATACCGAATGTTTGTATTCGGTTGTCGCGCGCCTGTGTTCCATCGGATCTTCCTCGTTCACTTCACAAACACGGTCATGCGGACCGTCGTCCCCTCGCCAACCTTGGAGATGATCTCCATTTCGTCGGTGTACCGCTTCATGTTGGGCAGGCCCATGCCGGCGCCAAACCCCAGCGTGCGGATGTTGTCGGGCGCGGTGGAAAAGCCCTCCTGCATGGCCTGCTCGATGTTTGCAATGCCGGGACCGTGGTCGGTGAGCACGATCTCAATGCGGTCGCGGTATACCGTCACATCCGCCTCGCCGCCGCGGGCGTGAATGACCATGTTGATCTCTCCCTCGTACATGGCGATCGAAACGCAGCGGATGACCTCCGGCGGAAAGCCGAGCATGCGCAGCTTGCGCTTAACCTCCACCGACGCCTCGCCCGCCGAGGTAAAATTCCCGCCATCCACGTCAAAATGGAGCTGCAGCGCGCCCATGCCGTCAGTCCTCCTGGCGGCCGAGCCCGCCGTGATACAGCCGCCCACACGCCTCATACATGCGCAACCGGGAGCTCATGACCACGAGCCCGTTTTCGCCGGCAAGCTCGACCATCTCCGGCGTGGGGCGCTTGCTGCGCACAAACACCACGCAGCGCATGTCCATCATCATCGCCGTGCGCACGACCTGCTGGTTCACCAGCCCCGTGAGCAGCACGGCCTGGTCCTTGACATAGGCAAGGACGTCGCTCATCATGTCGCTGCCGCAGGCGGAGAGCACTTCCTCGTCGAGATGCGCCTCGCCCGTGAGCACCTCGGCGCCAAGCAACGCCGCGATTTGCCGGATTTTCATGCTCTTCTCCCCTTTACGACCGGTTATGCGCGATATTTGGCCAGAATTCCTTTCACGTCCGCCGGCGTCAGCCGCCCGTAGACCTCTTCGCCCACGGTCATCACCGGCGCAAGCCCGCAGCAGCCGAGGCAGCGCGTGGCTTCCAGCGTAAACTGCCCGTCCGGCGTGGTGCCGCCGGCCTTGATGCCCAGCTCCTTCTCCAGCTCGTCCAGGATCATCTGCGAGCCCTTGACGTAGCAGGCGGTGCCGAGGCACACGGCGACCCGGTGCTTGCCGTTCGGATTGAGCGCGAACTGCGAGTAGAACGTGACCACCGCATATACCTCCTCGAGCGAGAGCCCGAGTCCCTCGGCAATCATGATCTGCACCTCGACGGGCAGATAGCCGTACAGCTCCTGCGCTTTTTGCAGCACCGGCATCAGCGCGCCGCGCACGTCCCGGTGCTCGGCAATGATCTGCTTGAGCTTTGCCTCCTGCTCCGGCGTGCCACGAAACGGCACGACGGTCTTTTGCTTTGCCATACCAAACCTCCTGATATTCGTTCTCCCGAAACCTGCGGGTGTTGGGTCGTTCCTATCGTCCGCGCGCCCTATGGCCATACCGCCCCGTCGTGCGGAAAACGCCGGTGTCCCGTTGCAATGCCCTGCTGCAACGCCTGAATTTTCTCTGGGTACTGTTTGCTTTTGTATATAATATCACAGTCCTTTTCCCATTTCAATAAAAAAATAGCGATTTTTTTGCACGGGTTGCAAAGCAGCTTGTAATTTTTTCCGGGACAGGCTATAATCAAGGCAAGAAGATGTCTGGAGGTGCGCCCATGCTCATTCTGGTGACCGGCGGCGCCGGGTATATCGGTTCCCACACCGTGCTCGCCCTGCTTGAAGCCGGCTACGACGTCCTGATCGCGGACAGCTTTGTCAACAGCAAGCCGCAGGCGGTCGACCGCGTGCGGGAGCTGGCGTGCCGGCCGTTCCTGTTTGAACGGTGCGACCTGTGCGACGCCGAGGCGACCGAGCGCCTGTTCGCCGCGCACGGCATCGACGCCGTCATCCACTTTGCCGGGCTCAAGGCGGTGGGCGAATCGGTCGAGCAGCCGCTGCGCTATTACGACAACAACCTGCGCTCTACGCTCAACCTGCTGGCCTCCATGCGCCGCCACGGCGTAAACCGGTTCGTGTTCAGCTCCAGCGCGACCGTGTACGGCGATCCCAAGAGCGTCCCCATCCGGGAGGACTTCCCGCTCACGGCGACGAATCCCTATGGTTGGACCAAGTACATGATCGAACAGATCCTGCGCGACGTGGCGCAGGCGGACAAGGGGTTTGCCGTCACGCTGCTGCGCTACTTCAACCCCATCGGCGCGCACGAGAGCGGCCGCATCGGCGAGGACCCCAACGGCATCCCGAACAACCTGGTGCCGTACATCGCGCAGGTCGCCGCCGGCCGGCTGCCCTATCTGCGCGTCTATGGCGATGACTACCCCACCCACGACGGGACGGGCGTGCGCGACTATATCCATGTGTGCGACCTGGCGGCCGGACATGTGGCGGCGCTCGACGAGCTGGCAAAAAACGGCCCCGGCGTGCGCGCCGTCAACCTCGGCACCGGAACCGGCTATTCCGTTCTGGACGTGCTGCATGCCTATGAAAAGGCGTGCGGCAAGGCGCTGCCCTTCCGCATCGAGGGCCGCCGCAGCGGCGACGTCGCCGCCTGCTACGCCGACCCGACGCACGCAAAGGAGCTGCTCGGCTGGTCCGCGCGCTACGGGCTGGACCGCATGTGCGCGGATTCCTGGCGCTGGCAATCGCAAAATCCGAACGGATACGACGACTGATCCCTCGGCGGCGGGCGCGCCCATCCGCCGCGCTCCGCCGCCCGGGCATATCCCCGGCCATACCATCATCCATTATGAGGAGGCATACCACCATGAAAAAACCGGTTCTGGTCGTCATGGCGGCGGGCATGGGCTCGCGCTATGGCGGACTCAAGCAGATCGACCCCGTCGGGCCGCACGGTGAAATCATCATCGACTATTCCCTCCATGACGCGCTCCACGCCGGCTTCGAGCGCGCCGTATTCATCATCAGCCGCCGCATCGAGGCGGACTTCCGCGAGGTCGTGGGCAACCGCGTGGCAGAGCACATGGATACGGACTATGTGTTTCAGGAGCTGGACGCCAAGCTGCCGGCCGGTTTTTCCATCCCGGAAGGGCGCAGCAAGCCCTGGGGCACCGCGCACGCGATCCTCTGTTGCGCGGAAAAGATCGACGGGCCGTTTGCCGTCATCAACGCGGACGACTATTACGGCAAGCACGCATTTTCCCTCCTGTACGACCGCCTGTGCCGCAGCCACGACAGCGACGGCCGGTACGACTTCAGCATGGTCGGCTTCCGGCTGGCCAACACGTTGACCGAACACGGCACCGTGGCGCGCGGCATCTGCGAAACGGACGCGCAGGGCCGCCTTGTCAACGTGGTGGAGCGCACGCGCGTCGCCCTGCGCGACGGCGCGCCCGCCTTCACCGAGGACGGCGAGACCTGGACGCCCGTGCCGGCGGACAACCTCGTTTCCATGAACATGTGGGGCTTCACGCCGGCGCTCTTTGGAGAGCTGGCGGCGCGCTTCCCGCGCTTTCTGGCGGAGGAGGTGCCGGCCAATCCCATCAAATCCGAGATGTACATCCCCATGGAGGTCGGCGCGCTGCTGCGCGAAGGCCGCTGCACCGTGGACGTGCTCTCCTCGCCGGACCGCTGGTACGGCGTGACCTATCGTGAGGATAAGCCCGCCGTAGCCGCGGCCATGCGCGCGCTCACCGAGCAGGGCGTCTATCCCGACCGGGCGCTGTTTTAAGCCGTTTTTCGCCTGCTGCCGCGGGTCAGGGGCGCAGTCTGCGCCCCCGGCGCTGCGGCCGCGGGGGGTTCCCCTCTCATTGCCGCCGGTTCACAGTTCGTTTCAATTTGAATGTTATGTGAAATTTGCCGTTTGGCACCCTTTTCCTCTATGAATCCCGAAAAATATATGGTATGATAAATCAACGTGGGTGGAAGGCGCTTTTGGGTGTCCCTTCTACCCGGGACGGTGTAAAAACGCAGGAGGTTGGAGGTTGCTATGCGAAGACGTGTTCGCCTGACCCCATTGGGATACTTGGTTGCTGCCATACTGGTCCTGATCATTCTCGGGGGCCTCTATCTGATCCTGCGCGGCATCGGCGGCGGCGACGACGCCACCCCCACCCCGCCGCTCGCCACGAACGACATTGTCGATCCCTCCACGGGCGGCACGCCCGCGCCCGGCAGTACGACGGGCGAGTTGCCCGGCACGTCGACCAACGACCCCGCCGTTTCCAACACGCTGATTCCCACGCAGGCGCCCACTCAGGCACCCACGCAGGCGCCCACCCAGGCGCCCACGCAGGCGCCGACCGAGCAGCCCGACACGGTGCGCACGCCCACGCCCAGCGAGGTGGCCGCCGCCAAGGACGGCAAGCTGACGGCCAGCGGCGTCGCCATGCGCGCAGCGCCGAACACCGACGGCAAGATCATCGACAAGTACGTCAAGGGCACCAACCTCAAGGTCTACGGCGAGAGCGGCGACTATTACTACGTGCAGGTCGTCAAGCTGAAGCTCTACGGCTATATCGCCAAACAGTTTGTGGAAATCGACACCGCCACGCCGGAGCCGATCACCACGACCATCCCGACGGGCGCGGTCGGCGGCGAAGTGCGCGCCTCGCTTGTCGCGCTGCGCAGCGCGCCGGACCTGTCCGACGACGGCAACAAGATCGGCCAGGTGGAGCAGGGCGAGCCGGTTTACATCTACTTCCAGTACACCAACAGCGCCGGCGACAAGTTCTACTATATCGAAGTCGCGCGCACCGGCGTGAAGGCCTACGCCTTTGCCGAATACATCACCGCGGAGGCGAGCGTGCCCGCCGGCACCCCCGCTCCATAATCGGATCTTAACCCAGCCGGAGGAGGACGCCGTCCTCCTCTTTTTTTGCTTGACATATACCCCGTATGGGTATATACTGTCGCCATAAGGCCGCCCCCGCGCGGCAAAACCGGAAACGAGGAGAGCCCCATGAAACGGACGGAGCAATCGGCACGGGAGGAACGGGCGCGCACGGACGCCCCGGCGCAGGAGAAACGGGCGCGCACGGACGCCCCGGCGCAGGCGGGCGGATGCTGCGGCGCGCGGCGCACATTGCGCACCGAGGAGCAGCGCAGGAAGCTGATCCACCGGCTCAACCGCATCGAAGGGCAGATCCGCGGTATCCGCGGCATGATCGAGCGCGACGCATACTGCAACGACATCCTGATCCAGTCCGCCGCGGTCAACGCGGCGGTGAGCGCGTTCAACCGCAGCCTGCTGGAAAGCCATTTGCACGCCTGCGTGGCCGAGGACATCCGCAACGGGCACGACGAAACGATCGACGAGCTGATGGAGACGCTGTCCCGGCTCATCAAATGAGGAGGCGTACATGAGACGATACGCGGTGAGCGGGATGAGCTGCGCCGCCTGCAGCGCCCGCGTGGAGAAGGCGGTCTCCGCCGTGCCGGGCGTCACGGCCTGCTCGGTGAACCTGTTGACCGGCTCCATGGGCGTGGAGGGCACGGCCTCGAACGAGCAGATCGTCGCCGCCGTCGAGCGCGCCGGATATGGCGCGCGCTGCGAGGGGACGGCCGCCCCGGATGCGGCGACGGCCGACGGGTCCGATGCGCTGCGCGACCGGGAAACGCCCGCGCTTTTCCGGAGGCTGATCGCCTCGCTCGGTTTTTTGTTGCTGCTGATGTACCTCTCCATGGGCCACGGGATGTGGGGCTGGCCGCTGCCGCCGTTTTTCTCCGACAATCCGGTGGCGGTGGCGCTTGCCCAACTGCTGCTGGCGGCGGCGGTGATGGTTGTCAACCAGCGGTTTTTCCTCAGCGGGTTCCGCGGGCTGATCCATCGCGCGCCGAACATGGACACGCTGGTGGCGCTCGGCAGCGCCGCAGCCTTCGGATACAGCGCCGTCCTGCTGTTCGCCATGACCGCGCCGGGCGCGGACGCAGGCGCGCTGCTGCACGGGTTGTACTTTGAGTCGGCCGCCATGATCCTGGCCCTCATTACAGTGGGCAAACTGCTCGAAGCGCGCGCCAAAGGCCGCACGACCGACGCGCTCCGCAGCCTCATGCGCCTCGCGCCGCAGACGGCGACCATCGTGCGCGACGGCGCGGAGATCCCCGTGCCGGTCGAACAGGTCCGGCGGGGCGACGTCTTTCTCGTGCGGCCGGGCGAGCACATCCCCGTAGACGGCGTGGTGCTCGACGGAACGAGCGCGGTGAACGAAGCGGCGCTCACCGGTGAGAGCCTGCCGGCGGATAAGGCGCCCGGAGCGGCGGTTTCCGCCGCAACGCTCAACCTGTCCGGATTTTTGCGCTGCGAGGCCACGCGCGTGGGGGAGGACACGACCCTGTCGCAGATCATCCGCATGGTGGGGGACGCGGCGGCGACCAAGGCGCCCATCGCCAAGGTTGCAGACCGCGTATCGGGCGTATTCGTGCCGGCGGTGATCGCCATTGCCCTCGTGACCATCGCGGGATGGCTCCTGGCCGGGCGGGATGTCGGGTACGCGCTCGCGCGCGGGATCTCCGTGCTCGTCATCAGCTGTCCGTGCGCGCTGGGCCTGGCCACGCCCGTAGCGATCATGGTGGGCAGCGGCGTGGGCGCAAAAAACGGCATCCTGTTCAAAACCGCCGTATCCCTTGAAGAGGCAGGGCGCGTGCGCACCGTGGTGCTCGACAAAACCGGCACCGTCACAAGCGGCGAGCCCCGCGTCACGGACGTGTTGCCCGCCCCCGGCGCCGACGGGACGGCGCTGCTTGCGCTTGCGGTTTCGCTGGAGCAGCGCAGCGAACACCCCCTTTCCCGCGCCATCCGGCAGGAGGCGGCCTCCCGTGGCATCGCGGCTGCGGAGGTGACGGCCTTTCAGGCGCTGCCCGGCAGCGGGCTAACCGCCGTGCAGGACGGCCGCACGCTCTTTGGCGGCAACGAGGCGTTCGCCGCGCGCCATGCGCCGGTGCCGGACGCGCTGCGCCTCGCCGCCGCACGCCTCGCCGGGGAGGGGAAAACGCCGCTGTTCTTCGGCTGCGACGGCGAGCTGCTCGGCATCGTCGCCGTGGCGGACGCGATCAAGCCCGAGAGCGCGCAGGCCGTGCGCGAGCTGCATGGCTTGGGGCTGCGCGTCGTCATGCTCACCGGCGACAATGCGCGCACCGCGCAGGCCGTCGGCCGTCAGGCAGGGGTGGATGAAGTCATCGCCGGCGTGCTGCCCGGCGGCAAGGAACAGGCCGTGCGGCAGTTGCAGGCGCATGGCAAGGTCGCCATGGTGGGCGACGGCATCAACGACGCGCCCGCGCTCACGCGCGCGGACGTCGGCATCGCCATCGGCGCGGGAACCGACGTGGCCATGGACGCCGCCGACGTGGTGCTCATGAAGAGCCGCCTGACCGACGTGCCAGCCGCCATCCGTCTGAGCCGCGCCACGCTCCGCAACATCCATGAAAACCTGTTCTGGGCGTTCCTGTACAACACCATCGGCATCCCGCTCGCCGCCGGGCTGTTCATCCCGCTGCTGGGATGGCAGCTCAGCCCCATGTTCGGAGCGGCGGCGATGAGCCTGTCGAGCTTCTGCGTCGTGACCAACGCGCTGCGGCTCAACCTGTTGCGCCCGTTCGACCCGCGCCGCGACAGAGCGCCGCGCCGCAGTCGCGGCCGTCAGACCGAAACAGCGAAAGGAGAGAACATCACCATGACAAAAACCTTGCAGATCGAGGGCATGATGTGCGGGCATTGTTCCGCGCGCGTACAGAAGGCGCTCGAGGCGCTGCCGGAAGTGGCGGAAGCCGCCGTGCGCCATGAGGACGGCATTGCCGTCGTAACGCTCGCCGCGCCCGTCGCGGACGAGGCGTTGCGGGCCGCCGTCGAGGCGCAGGACTACCGCGTCGTCGCCATCCGCTGACGGGAAACGCGCCGGCGGTACGGCCGGCCGCGCGGCCATCGGGCGCAACGCGCTTCCAGCCCGCTGTTGCGGCAGGCCGGATCGGGAGAACGCCGTGACGCGGCGTTCTCCCCCTTTTGGGGGGAACGCCGGCCGGCGGGCGTTTCTGCGGTTCCAAACGCCTTGTTTCCGTTGCTTCTTGACAATTCGTGCTGCCGGCAGTTATGATGTCAAAGAAAGCTTTTTCTGATGGGAAACGGAGGAGAAGAGTGAATTATCATGTGCGACGGCACGGCCGGCCGGCGCTTTTGCTGGGCGTGCTGGCCTGTTTTCTGTTTGCCATAGCCTGCGGGGAAACGCCGGCAGCCGCCGGAATCAAGGCAACCGATATGCCCGTTGCGACGCCCGCCGCAACGCAGGAGCCGCCTGCGAAGACCCCTGCGCCGACGCCAACCCCCACGCCCACCCCGATCCCGGTCAGCTATATGGGCGCCGCAGAGGCGGACGCGCTGCTGCTGGAGCAGGAGTCGGTCCTGCTGTGCCGCTTGAGCAGCAACCGCATCCGATTGTACACGGCGCCGGATCCGGAAGCGGAGACGGTGGACGTGCGCAACAGCCGCACGCTCGCATCGCGCAGCGAGCTGATCGTGCTCGACGAGGCGACCGCCGGGGACGGCACGTTGTTCTACCATGTGCGCACGGCGTTCGACGGGACGGAGGGATATGTGCGCGCGGATCAGACGCGCGCGTCCGAGTTGGCGGCGGAGGGCGCGACGGGGTTTGCGCTGATGCAGCGCCCCGGCTGCGCCGTTTACAGCAAGCCGGACACGGCCAGCAAGGTGCTCGCGCGCGAGGACTACCATGCGGTGCGTGTGCTCGGCGCCTACCGCGGGTTCAGCTATGTCGTCACGCAGGACGGCGTATACGGCTATGTCGACCCGGCGCAGCTGAGGATGACCACGCGCGAGGAGATTGCGCGCTATCTTGCCTACGGCACGATCTCGGTCAGCGGGGAACCCTTCTCGCCCGCGGCGTTTGCCGATGCGGCGGAGGCGCTCGCGGGGGAACGCGCCACCTCCACCGAGGCGCTGCTGCTGGACGTGCTGACGCAGGCCGGGCTGTACTTCTCCCCCGGTTACTATCGCCACTTCGTGAAGCCGCTCGGCGACGCCACGCTCTATCCGCAGGGGCTGTATCAGGCGCCGGTATACAACTCCCTGCTGTTCCGGCTTTGGAACAGCGCCGGCAACCTTGTCCTGTGCGACGGGCAGGAGACGGAATGGGCGTATATTGCCGACTATGCGGATGTGCAACGCGGCGACCTGCTGTTCTTCGCCGAATACGACCCGGCGGAGACGGCGGTCGTCATGCCCTATGAGGTCGTGCTGCGCGGGCCGGATTCCGGCTATGTGACCGCCTGCGGCGTTGCGCTCGGCGACGACCGGATGCTCACCGTGGAGGACGGCGTGGCGGTCATTGTGGAGGACGTGAGCGCATCGGCACAGATGCCCTATTTCGACTGCGCGCGGCGCATCCATCCCACGGTAACGGACGAAAAAGCGCACCTGATCGAGATGCTCATCGCCGCCATCTACGACCGGCTCGGCACGCCGTACCACAACATCCGCCGTACCGGCGACGGCAGTTACGACTGCTCCGGCATCGTCTGCTGGGGTATGCGTACGATGAACATCCGGCGGTTCAAGCGCGACGACGGCGCGCAAATGGTGGAAACGACGGCCTCCGGCCTGGCCAACATCGACCGCTATTATCGCGGCGACCAGGTCATCGAGGCCGAAAAAATCAACGACGCCCTGCGCGTGCTTGAGGACATCCCCCGTCTGGAGCGTGGCGACCTGGTCTTTCTTTACAGCGAAACGGCCTCTCGCATCGGGCATGTGATGGTCTATCTGGGCGACGGGAACGTGATCCATTCGACCACCGTGTCGGAGGAGTATCAGGGCACGCTCGTGGCGGGCTTCCGGCAGGAGCTGCAGGCGCTGTACGCCTGTGCCCGGCGCATCACCTCCATCGCCGATATGTCGTAGCCTTCCGGCCCGCCCTGGGGCCGCTCCTTTCCCCTCTTTTCGCCGCCCGGTACGGGCAAAAGGCCCCGTGGCGGGGCCGAATACAGCGCGATGTTCGTCTCCGGACAACAAAAAAAGGCCCCCGGTTACGGGGGCCTGCGCGTTAGTTACGCCGTGTGGCGCGCGCGTACGGCGATCATCTCGGCCGCAATGCTGACGGCGATTTCCTCCGGCGTTTCCGCCCCGATGTCGAGGCCGATGGGGGAATGGATGCGGTCGGCGTCCGCATCGGTAAGCCCCGCTTCCAGCAGGCGCGCGCGCGTGGCGGCGACCTTGTGCCGGCTGCCGATGCAGCCCACGTATGCGGTAGGGAACCGCAGCGCCTGCTCGAGCACCTCATAGTCCGCCTGATGGCCGGGCGTCATGATGACCACATAGTCCTCCGGCTGTAAGCGCACCTTTGCCCCGATGTCCCGGTAATCGCCCAGAATGACGCGCTCCGCCTGCGGGAACGCTTCCGGCACGGCAAAGGCGGGCCGGTTTTCAAACACGGTCACGCGAAAGCCCACATGCGCAAGCACCGGCACGAGCGCCTTGCCCACGTGCCCGCCGCCGAACACATAGACGCGCCCGGTACGGACGATCGGCTCCACATAATAGGCGGGATCGCCCTTTTGCAACACGGCGCGGCTCCTCAGCAGCGGCCGCAGCGCCTCCTCTCCGATACAGGACGTGTGCGACAGGCCGTTTTCCTCATCGTAAAGGCCCATGTCCGTAAGCGTGCTGCCGGAGAGCCGCATCACAAGCCACGCGTTGACCCGTCCCTCCCTGAGCAGGCGCAGCACATCCCCAATGAGCGCGCGCGCCGCCAGATCCGCCGGGTCGAAGTACTGCAGATAGACCGTAACGTTGCCGCCGCAGATCATGCCGATGTCGGCCACGTCGTTGGGCCGCAGGATGAAGCCCTCCACGGCGCTCCGGCCGGTCCTGAGCGCCTCCTGCGCCAACTGCGCCGCGCGCAGCTCCACGGCGCCGCCGCCAACGGTGCCGAGCGTCGTGCCGTCCGCACGCACGAGCATCTTTGCGCCCGCGCCGCGCGGAGCGGAGCCGGAGCTGGCCAGAATGCTGCAAAGCACCGCCGCTCGCCCGGACTCCAGCTCCGCAAGGAGCGCCTCAAACAGACGGATCATGGAACGATTCCCCTTTCGTTACGATTGTTTGCCGATGGAATTGGCGACAAGCGCCTGATACTGCTCCTCGGTGATATCGCAATGATAGAACAGTTGGAAGTAATTTGCAACCTCCGCGTACAGATCGTACTGTGCCGTTTCGGGATACAGCAACTGCGCCATCCACATCATGCCCAGATACCGCTGCACCGACGGCGGGAAGCCCATCCAGTTGTACGGGCCGAACGGCACCTCATAGTAGCGCCCCTCCTGGATTGCGGTCAGGCCCTGCCACATGGCGTCGTCGCCCACGGCGTCATACACGCTGTCCGGCGCAAAGATGATCACATCCGGATTCCAGGCGAGGATCTGTTCCATGTCGACCTCGTTGCCGGTGCCACGGGAAGACGGCGAATCGACTACGGCCTGGTTGTCGCTGAGCAGATCGATGACCTCGGAATGGTAGGAGCCCTGCGCGATGACGTTGATACCCTGGTCGCCGAGGCAGTACAGCAGCCGCACCTTCTGCACGGCATCGGAGATCTCCACCGTGCGCGCATACACTCCGTCGCAATAGGCGGCCAGCGCCTCGGCCTCTTCCGGCATGTTCAGCAGCTCGCCCAGCTTGCGATAGGCGTCGCCCATGGTTTCGGTCGTCGCCGAGACGTGCACAAAGGGCAACCCGGTCTGCTCCTGCAGCGCATCCAGATCCTCCACGATGGTATCCTTCGGCTCGCCCACGTCGATGACGACCTGCGCGCCGCTGGCCAGCAGCGTTTCCAGGTTCAGCTCGCCGTTGCCGCCATAGAGCTGGCCGAGCAGGGGCAGGTTGTAATACTTTTCATCAAAGTATTCCGCAGCCGTGGCGTCCCACTCGTTGGCGATACCGACGAGCTTGTCCGGCGCGAGGGCAAACAGTACGATCTGCGCCATCGGGCCCGAAACGGCGATGCGCTCGATGTTGGCCGGCACCTCGACCGTGCGGCCGGTGGAGTCAGTGAACAGAACGGTGGCATCCGGGTCCTCCGTCTCCGGGGCTTCGGTAGCTTCCGGCGCCTCGGTGGCTTCCGGCGCGTCGGTCACGGCAGGCGCCTCGGTCGGGTCGGTCGCAGGCGCGGCCGTGCAGCCCGCCAGCAGCGACAGCGCCATAACGAGCGAAAGCAGAACGGTCAACAAACGTTTCATGTGTCCTTTCCTCCTTGTGGTATGGGTATCTCGGCGGGGATGTCCCCCGTATCGAACGACAGGATGCCAAGCCGCTTTTCCTCCGGCAGATACAGCGGAAACACCGAGTCGTCCCGGCGGACGAGCCGCGGCGCAATATCGGCAAACGTGATCAATTCCGGGTGTTCGTCGCGGCTGTACAGCCGGAAAAAGCGCACCGCATCCGCCTCCGAGCGCAGCGGCTGCCCGAATTCGAGCGCGAGCGTCTCGCTCTCAAACGGTACGCCAAGCCCGGCAAGAAACGCCTCCATCTCCGGCAACGTGCTGTGCTGCAGGGGCTTTTGCGCCAGCGTGAACCGGTGGTTCGCCCAGTTCTTCTTGACAACGACCACCCGCCCGCGGCAGACCCGGCGCGCAAAGCGCAGGATCTCCGCCGTACGCCCGAAAAAGCAGAACACGATCGCGTCGAACGGGCGCTCCGGCACAAAGGTCTCCATATCCGCCCGCACGACCGCCATGTTCGGCGCCCGGCCCGCCAGCGTCCGCGCGACGGCCAGCGCGTTTTCGGAGATATCCAGCGCCGTCACCTGCGCGCACAGCGGCGAGAGCGCCTGCGACAGGTAGCCGAGGCCGCAGCCCGCGTCGCACACGCGCGCCCCGGCCGGCAGGTGCGCGGCAATGCGCGCCGCAAGCAGCGCATGGTAATCGCCGTATTCGGATGCGTCCTGCATGAAGCGCACCATGTCCGGTTCCCAGCGGAACATCATATCGCGCCTCCGCCATCGTCCGGCAGCGGCAGCACGGCCGCGCCGTGCGGCGTTTCCACGAGCCGCACCTCCACGCCGTAGAGCGTGCGGAGCATCCCTTCGGTCAGCACCTCCTGCGGCGTGCCGGCGGCAAGCACCGTGCCGGCGTGCAGCGCAAGGATCGCATCGGCATAGGACAGTGCATGCTGCGGGTTGTGCGTGGACAACACAACCGTATACCCGTCCTCATGCGCCAGGCGGCGCACGCAGCGGAGCACCCGGTGCTGGTTGCCGTAATCCAGGCTGGCGGTCGGCTCATCCATGAGCAGGATGGGCGACTCCTGCGCCAGCGCGCGCGCGATGAGCACCATCTGCTGTTCCCCGCCGGAAAGGCGCATGTAGCTGCGCTCGGCAAGGTGCAGGATCTCCATGCGGCGCAGCGCCGTCTCCGCCGCCCGCCGCTGCTTTGCGCCGGGCGCGGCAAACGCGCCCATGCTGTGCGTGGTGCCCATAAGCACCATGTCGAATACGGAATAGTTGAACGCCGGATAGTGCGTCTGCGGGATATAGGCGATGCGATGCGCGATCTCCCGCGCGCTCAGGGGACGCGTATCCGTGCCGTCAATGCTGATCGTGCCGCCATACCCCTCCAGCAGGCCGAGCACGCAGCGAAACAGCGTGCTCTTGCCGACGCCGTTGGGGCCGAGTACGGAGAGCAACTGCCCGTCCCGGGCCGAGAACGTCACGTCCCGCAGCACCTCGTGCGCGCCATAGGCAAAGGAAAGGCCTTCCACCTGCAACTTCATGCCGTCCCCTCCTTCCTGAGGATCAGATACAGGAAGAACGGCGCGCCGATAAAGGCGGTCAGGATGCCGATCGGGATCTCCGTGGCGAGCAGGTTGCGCGAGATATTGTCCACCACCAGCAGGAAGGAGGCGCCCAGCAACATCGTCGCGGGCACGAGATAGCGATGGTCGCTGCCGACGAGCTTGCGCGACAGATGCGGAATGACAAGCCCCACCCAACCGATCATGCCGCTGACCGATACGCTCGCCGCCGTCATGAGCGTCGAGCACAGCACCACGATCAGGCGCAGCCGGTTGGCGTGCACGCCCATCGTGCGCGCTTCGTCGTCGCCAAGGGTCAGGATGTTCAGCCGCCAGCGCAGCAGCAACAGCGGCACGAGTCCGACCGCCATCGGCAGGATGGCAAACGAAACGTCGTCCATGCGCGCGCCGGACAGGCTGCCCATCAGCCAGTACGTGATGGCCGGGAGCTGATTGGTCGGGTCGGCCACGAGCTTGATGAACGACGTGCCGGCGGAAAACAGGGAGCTGACCATGATGCCGGCCAAAATCAGGTTTACCACGCGCTTGCCCGGCGCACGCTGGCCGACCAGATAGACCACCAGCACCGTGACCAGGCCGGAGACGAACGCCGCCAGCATGATGAGCCGCGTGGACAGGCCGCACAGAATCGCCAGTGCCGCGCCAAAAGCCGCGCCGGAGCTCGCGCCGAGGATGTCCGGCGCCGCCATCGGGTTCTGAAACACGCTCTGGTAAGCCGCGCCGGCGCCTGACAGGCAGCAGCCCACCAGGCACGCCAGCAGGATGCGCGGCAGACGGATGTTGATGACCACGGTCTCCATCTGCTCCGTCCACGGAACCGCCGCCGGCAGGAGGGATACGGGTTGCCGGAACAGCGCATTCAGTCCGTCCTGCATCAGCTTGAGCAGGCGGTAGCCGAGGATGCGTACCGTATCCCACACCGGCACGCCGTACCGCCCCAACAGGAACGAGCCGAAAAACAGCACGGCCAGCAGCGCGAGCAGGCCCCAGAGCCAGGCGTGCGCGCGCCTGCGCCGCTGCAGATCCGGCAATGCCGCGCCGGCCTCCGCCGCGGCTGCGGCCGGTTCCCGTGCGGCTGCGGCCGGTTCCCGATCCATTTTTGCGTTTCGTTTCATGAGTCTGGCAATTCCTTCGCACCGTTATTTTTATAAAAAGATATTGCGTATTCAGTATAACAGGCGCTGCGCCAAAAAACAAGCGGGCCGCAAAAAATTTTTGCCCGTTTGCCGGGCGCGCGTTTTGCCGAAAACCGTTGCCGCCATCGGCAGGGGGTGATACAATAAATATGTTATGGGCATATATGACGAGATTGCGCGCGGGTTTGCGAACCTGCCGCCGTGCGACGTGCAGGCGCTGCCCGCGCTGGCGCTGGCATATGTGGGGGATACGGTGTACGACCTGTTCGTGCGCACGCTGCTGGCGCGCCGCGGGCCGGCGGGCGCGCATGCGCTGCATATGGCCGCGACCACGCTGGTCTGCGCGGCCGGGCAGGCGGCGGCATTCCGGCGGGTGGAACCGCTGCTGACGGAGGACGAGCTGGCGGTATACCGCCGCGGCCGCAACGCGCACAGCGGCACCGTGCCCAAACACGCGACCGTGGCGGATTACCGCGTCGCCACCGGGTTTGAAACGCTGGTCGGCTATCTGTACCTCACCGGCGCGGACGAGCGGCTCTGCGCGCTGATGCGCGCGGCGCTGGAACAGTAGGCGGCGGACAACAACGGCAACGGGAGAAGAGATATGGCAAGGGATACAAAAAAGCCCGGGTCGCCACGGGGCGGCGAAAGCGGCGGAAATTCGGACGAGCGGGACGCCCGTTACGGGCGCGACAACCGAAACGCGGGCGGACGGCGCGACGCGCGCGCGGGCAACGGCCGGCATGCGGACGGCCGCACCGGCGCGGCCGCGGCACGGGAATGCCCCGCCGCAGAACCCGCCTTGCAGCAGGAGGGCGGCGCGGATGAAACGCCGTTCCTCATCATCGGGCGCAATGCGGTGCGCGAGGCGCTCCGCGCCGGGCGCAGCATCGACCGGCTGCTCGTATCGTCCGAACCGGACGGCTCGCTGCGCGAGATCGTGTCGCTGGCGCGGGAGCGCAAACTGGTCATCCGCGAGGTGGAGCGCAAAAAGCTGGGCGAGCTGTGCATGCCGTTCGGCCACGGCGGGCGCACGGCAAACCATCAGGGGGTGGTCGCCTACGCGGCGGGCATGGAGTATTGCACGGTGGAGGATATTCTTGCGGCCGCACGCGACCGGGGCGAGCCGCCGTTCGTCATCGTCCTCGACGGCGTGGAGGATCCGCACAACCTCGGGTCCATCATCCGCAGCGCCGAGTGCGCGGGCGCACACGGCGTGATCATCGGCAAACGGCGCAGCGCATCGGTCACGGCGGCGGCGGTAAAGGCGGCGGCGGGAGCGACCGCCTTCATGCGCGTGGCGCGCGTGGTCAATATTCCGGCGGCGTTGTCGCAACTCAAGCAGGCGGGCGTCTGGGTCGCGGGGGCGGACATGAACGGCGCGCCCATGGCCGGGCAGCCGCTTGCCGGGGCGATTGCGCTTGTGGTCGGCGGGGAGGGCGGCGGGCTGTCCCGCCTTGTGCGCGAGCGGTGCGACTTGCTCGTGTCCATCCCGATGCACGGGCGGATCGGTTCGCTCAATGCGGGCGTGGCGGCCGCGGTGCTGATGTTTGAAAAGCGGCGGCAGGATGCGGCGGAGGTGCGCGCATGACCGCCCGTATGCCGCGCGCAAAAAAGCCCGATTACGACGCGATGACCGACGAGGCGCTGCTCCAGCGCCTGCGGGAGGGGGACGCGGACGCCGAGGAGACGCTGTACACGCGCTACAAGCAGGTCGTGCGCAGCAAGGCGCGCACGTATTTCCTCGTGGGCGCCGACCGGGAGGATATCATCCAGGAGGGCATGATCGGCCTGTACAAGGCCGTTTGCGACTACGGGTTCGACAAGCAGGCGTCGTTCCGGGTGTTTGCGGAGCTGTGCATCACGCGGCAGATCATCACCGCCATCAAGAGCGCCACGCGGAAAAAGCACATCCCGCTCAATACCTACGTGTCGTTGAGCCGCCCCGTATACGACGACGGGGAGAGCGAGCGCACGCTCATCGACGTGCTGGAAACCACGCGCATCAGCGACCCGGAGGAGGCGCTCATCGGCCGCGAAAGCTACGAGGCCGTGGCCCGGGATATCGAAACCATGCTTTCGCCGCTGGAGCGGGATGCGCTCGCGCTGTATCTGCAGGGGCTGTCGTATCAGCAGATCGCAGCGGCGTTGCGCCGCTCGACCAAGTGCGTCGACAACGCCATCCAGCGCGTCAAGAAAAAACTGGAGGACCGGCTGCACGACTGACCTGCGTCGCGGCGGCTCCATCAGGGGAGGCAACCGATGAAAGATCCGTTCAAACCGATCGGCGTGATATTCTCCGCCGTGGCGGCGGTTGAACTCGCCGTGCTGCTCGCGCTGGCGACCGCCCTGCGCAGCAAAGAGGCGCTGCTCGTCGTTGCGCTCGTGCTGGGCGTGCAGACGGTCGTGTTCGGCGGCATCGGGCTCGGCTTTCTGCTGGGCGTGCGCAGGCGGCGGCTGCTGCGCGAGCAGCTGGTCGCCGGCGGCCACCGGGAGATGGCGGAGGTGGCCGGCCTCGAATGGCAGACCAACGTGCGCATCAACGGGCGCTGCCCCTGCCGCGTGATCTGCCGCATCGAGCGCAACGGCGTGCTGCACGAATACCGCAGCCAGGCGCTGCGTTTCGATCCGGGCCTGCTCCCGGGTTCGCGCGTGCCCGTCTATCTCGATCCATACGACGATAAAAGATATTACGTGGACGTTGAAAGCGCGGCGCCGGCCGTCGTGCGGCATTGACGGGGGAACGGCCGTGACGGAGAAGCAGAAACGCGACGCGGGCATGCTGTACAACGCAGCGGACGATGCGGCGCTTTTGCGCGAGCGCGCCGCCTGCAAGGAGCTGTGCGCGGCGATCAACGGCCTGCCGCCTTCCCGGGCGCAGGAACAGGCGGCGCTGCTGCGGCGGCTGCTCGGCCGCACGGGCGCGTTATTCCGCATCACCGCCCCCTTCTGGTGCGACTACGGGTACAACATCGAGATCGGCGAAAACTTCTATGCCAACCACAACTGCGTCATCCTCGACTGCGCGCGCGTGACCTTCGGGCGCAACGTGCTGGTGGGGCCGGACTGTGGGTTTTATGCGGCGGCGCACCCGATAGACCCGGCTCGCCGGGCGGCGGGGCTGGAATATGCTTTGCCCATCGCCGTCGGAGACGATGTGTGGTTCGGCGGCGGGGTGCGGGTGATGCCGGGCGTGACCATCGGCAGCGGCTCGGTGATCGGCAGCGGCAGCATCGTTACGCGCGATATCCCCCCCGGCGTGGTCGCTGCGGGCAACCCGTGCCGGGTCCTGCGCGCCGTTACGGCCGCAGACGCAGCGCGGCGCTATCCGTCCGCATGACCGCTGTCACCGGCGGGAACGGGGCGGCGACTTTTCGTCCCTGCCCCTCGGGCGCGTGGCGCGCCGGCGTCTGCGGGCGCTGCCATATCCGTTGAAAACGACGAAGAACAAAAAATATCGGCGAATCCGAACGAAATTTGTTGCCGTGGCTTTGCCGCTATGCTATATTTATAATGTATTCTTGTCCGGCCGGCGTGCGCCCGGAGGCACGCCCGCTCCGATGCTGCGGAAGCATTTGCGGGAAAGGGCCGGATGGCGGTTTGTGAAGCGGGCGCAGGAAGGATTTGCGCTTTTGACGGCGGCGCTCACGGCGTGCGCGCTGCCGCCGCTTCCCGCGCTTGCGGAGGCGCCGTGGCGCCGGTGGAAGGGCCTTCGTTCGGGCCGGACCGGAAGCGCGGCGCGACAAACCACCGGCCGGCGTGCGCCTGCGGCGAGAAAAACAGCATCGCCCCGCACGCGAGCGGCAACGGCAGGCGACCAGCCCCGCCGCCGAAATCGGCGGCAAGAAGGCGCGCGCCTGCACGATCTGTGGCCGCGTTCTGAGGACGGAAACCGTCCCGGCGGACGGCATGCCCGCCACGAACGCGAGAGGACGCCCGGCTTCCGGATCGGGGCCATGTTCCTCGCGCCGCCCGGGCCGGGGTTCCCCGGCTTCCCGGCAGGCGTGCCGCAGCAGCAGCGTAAGATAACCGCACCCCCCCGCGGTTGTCTGAAAGGGGCGGGCCATCGCCTTTGGCCGGCCCGCCCCCGTTTCACGTCCTGCGTTACATCCCGCAGGGCGTGTTTTTGTTGCTGCGGATATCGGCATCCGCCTGCCGTCGGCATTGCGGTTGCCCGCCCCCTCAGTAATACTTTGGCCGCCTGTACTTCGTCCAGCCGCTGCGGCCGCGCAGGCGCCTGCTCACAAAGTCATACCCCTGCCGGTCTGCAAGCCGGCTGAGCTGGCAGCCGTAGAGCTGTCCCATCCACTCGACCACATAGCCGCCTCCCGCATACAGCCCGATGTGGCCGTCGCGCCCGACCCAGTCGCCGGGACGCAGCTCCGTTTTGTCGATTGCCGCGCTGTGGCCCGACCCGCACAGGCCGTTGGCCGTCGCGTCGAACCCGCCGCTGACCACGCGCGCATAGCGCATCAGCCCCACCACCCCGCCGGAGCAGTCCGCCCCCGTCGTCGCCGGGTTGGCCGCCACGGCGGCGAGCATCATCTCCTTGCTGCCGCCGCTGTAATACTCCGGCTGGCGGCGCGCCCCGTCCTCGATACGCGCGGCGGTGATCGTGTTCACCGTGTAGTCGCTGTTGTACAGGTTCCCGCCGCGGATGTAGAGGCTGTAGGGGTGCTTGACCGGGACGGCCGGGTCATAGGCGTGGCGCAGCGCCTCGAGCACAAGTTTTTGGCGCGTGGCGTTCACGGTCCCCAGCTGCGCGGCGATGGCCGTCGCCGCCGCCGGGCCGATGTTCGGCGGGATCCGGGCCGTATCCACCGGCTCGGCCGGCTTTGCCTCCCCGTCAAACAGCGCCGCCCACGTGAGCGGGCCGACGATCCCGTCCGCCTCCAGCCCGTTGTCGCGCTGGAACGCCCTGACGGCGGCCAGCGTGTCGTCGCCAAACGTGTCGTGCGTCGCCGCGTACAGATAGCCGAGCGCCACGAGCCGCTCCTTGACCGCCCGCACGTCATCGCCTTCCATCAGGTGTTTCAAAAGCCGCGTATAGGCCGGCGCAGTCGCAGCCGGCGGCTGCGAGCCAGCCGAAGCGCCGCCTGCGGGCGCATCGCCGGGCGCCTCCGGCCCGTCGGGTTCCGCATGGTCAAACAGCGCCGCCCACGTGAGCGGGCCGACGATCCCGTCCGCCTCCAGCCCGTTGTCGCGCTGGAACGCCCTGACGGCGGCCAGCGTGTCGTCGCCAAACGTGTCGTGCGTCGCCGCGTACAGATAGCCGAGCGCCACAAGCCTATCCTTGACCGCCCGCACGTCCGCCCCGGACATCATGTGTTTCAAAAGTCGCGTATACTCCATACCGTGTCCTCCCTCTATCAAGAATAGCGTCCTTTTGCGGCAATGGTTCCGATAATTTAACCTGCGCATGCAGGCAAGGGCGCGCGCGCAGGACAATCGCGGAAAAACCGCTTGACAGTCCCGCCGCTTCTACATATAATAGTATGGCGTGAGAAACGCAGCGGGTGCCAATGTAGCTCAGCTGGTAGAGCAGCTGATTCGTAATCAGCAGGTCAGCGGTTCGAGTCCGCTCATTGGCTCCAGCAACGTCGAGGTGTAGCGCAGTTTGGTAGCGCGTTTGGTTCGGGACCAAAAGGCCGCTGGTTCAAATCCAGTCACCTCGACCATGCGGAGTATCATTAAAGGATCTGAAAAGGTCTGTTGATGATACTCCGCATTTTTATTCCCAAATTTATATAGCGATCTGTGTGGGGGCGTAGCTTAATGCTACGCCTTTTCTCGTTTCCAAAAGAATGTCCCGCTCGGGGATTTTCCGGCGATCTGGCACCTCAAAAGCACCGATGCAGTTATAGTGGATCGTCACCCTCTGATTGGTAACGCCGTCCTCCTTGACCGCTGGATAAACCTCGATGTACTGAATGAGCTCGGCAACCATGCGCTTGGTAATGGTGGTGGCATCGGTGTAGCGTCGCACCGTTTCCAGAAAGGTGTCCACATCCATCCGCTTATCTTCCAGCTTTTTCAGCTCCAACCGCAGCGCCTTAATCCGTCCGGCATTCTCACCCTGTTCCTGCTCATACCGCTTGGACATTTTGGAAAACCGGGCATCGTCGATCTTGCCGGACACATTGTCCTCATAGAGCCGCTCAAAGAGCATATCCAGTTCCTTGTCCCGGGCTAGCAGCCCATCCAGCTCCCGCTTCTTGCGTACCCGGTCATTTTCCGCCACCTTTGCCGAGCGGCCCACTATCGCCTTGATAAAGTCGTTTTCGTACTCATTGGCAAAACAGGCCAACCGGTGTACCTCGTAGAGCACCACCTGCTCCAAGAAGTCAAGCCGGATATAGTGGGTAGACGAGCATTTGCGGAGCCCGGAATTGTGGTTGTTGCAGCTAAAGAACTTGATGTCGTGGTTGCCCTGGTTGAAGTGGAAAGTCAGATTGCCGCCGCACTCCGGGCATTTCAGATAGCCGCAAAAGGCGCTGGGCTCCTTTGTTACGGTAGGCCGCCTGCGTCGGGTGGTTTGCAGGCTTTGCACCTTTTCCCAAGTCACCCGGTCAATGATGGGCTCATGGATATTGAGGAAGATCGCCCGGTTTTCCTCCGGGTTTTCAATCCGGCGCTTCATTTTGTAGGACTTGGAGTAGGTTTTGAAGTTGATCACATCGCCGCAGTATTCCTGCAAGGTGAGAATTTTCTTGACGGTGGTGTGGTTCCACTTGGTAGGCTCCAGCGTGCTTTTGGAGCCGCCCTTGCTGATCCCCTTGCTGGTTCGATAGGCCGAGGGGTTCAGAGCCCCCATCGTCCCCAGTGCCGTGGCAATCTGCAAGGGGCCGTTTCCTTCCAAGGCCAGACGGTAGATGCAGCGCACCACCTCGGCAGCCTCCGGGTCAATGACCCAAAAACGGGGATCGTCCGGGTTTTTCATGTAGCCATAGGGCGGCGGTGAAAGAGGAATCCCGGCGTTGCCTTTCATCTTGTTGACGATACGGCGCTTCTTGGAGATGTCCTTGGCGTAGTATTCATTCATGATATTGAGAAAGGGCGCAAACTCGCCGCTCTCTTGTTCCTCGCTGTCGATGTTATTGGCGACAGCAACAAAATGAACCCCATTCTGCCGGAACATTACCTCGGTGTAAAAGCCGGTTTGCAGGTAATTTCTGCCGATCCGACTTAGGTCCTTACACAGCAGATGGGCCACCTTTCCCGCCTCGATGTCCGCTACAAGGCGCTTCCATGCGGGACGGTCAAATAATGAGGTGTGATAGCGATAGCGGCAAAAAGCTAATAAAATCAATGGTTTTGCGGACAGCGGATAGACAGGGAATGTGTTAAAAACTGAATACGCACACAAACGGCGTTACCTTAACCCCTTTGGGGGAGAAAGTAACGCCGTTTTTTTATGCCCGCAGGAAAGGAGGTGCAGCCGGAATGTATTTCACAAAGGGCAAGCAGCGGGCGTTTGAATTGCTCATGCAGCAGAAGCCGGGATTTGACCGCTATCAATCCGGTTGTGCCGGAGATGATGAAGATTGCGGCACTTGCCGTTTCTACCGCCCCGGGTGGAAATATGAGTTTTGCGTTTTCAAAGAGTGTCCCTATTGCCCCGGCAAAAGGACGCGGAAAACGCACGCCAGCATGGACAAATAGACGGGCAAAAGCCCTTGTGCCATGCGGCTTTGCAGACGCGAAAACGGCAAAGGGCATATTGCAATACCAAAACAGCCGAAAACGGCTTTCTAATTGTCCACGCATACCAAGAGAGGAAGTGAGGAAATATGGCAGTTTTCAGAGTGGAGCGAAATACGGGATATACCGTTATGAGCAACCACCACTTGCGAAACAAGGAATTGTCCTTAAAGGCAAAGGGCTTGTTGTCGCAAATGCTTTCGCTGCCCGAAGATTGGGATTATACCCTTGCGGGCTTATCCCATATCAACCGGGAGAAGATCGACGCAATCCGCGAAGCGGTAAAGGAACTCGAAAAAGCCGGATATATCGTGCGCAGCCGGGAGCGCGACGAAAAGGGACGCTTGCGGGGCGCAGATTACGTCATATACGAGCAGCCGCAGCCGCGAGAGCCGGAAGCAGCTACCAGCGGCGGACAGCCGCCTATATTGGATTTACCTACATTGGAAAATCCAACATTGGATAATCCAACGTTGGAAAAACCTACGCAGGAAAAACCTACGTTGGAAAATCCAACGCAATTAAATAAAGATATATTAAGTAAAGAACAATCAATTACTGATTTATCAAGTACCGATTCCATTCCTTTCCATTCCCTAAACCCCTTGCCCTTTGCGCATGGCGAAGCGGCTACGCCGCCGGAAAGGAAAAGAACGGAAGCGAAAAGCAATAGCGCAGTAGAGATTTACAGGGAGATTATCAAGGACAATATCGAATACGACCATCTCATTCAAAACTGCAAAATTGACAAAGACCGTTTGGACGAGATTGTTGACCTTATGCTGGAAACCGTCTGCACAGCCCGAAAGACAATCCGTATTGCCGGGGACGACTACCCCGCCGAATTGGTGAAATCCAAGTTTTTGAAGCTGAACAGCAGCCATATTGAGTTTGTTTTGGATTGCATGAGGGAGAACACAACCAAAGTGCGCAACATCAAGCAGTATCTAAAAGCGG